>UMEU01034057.1_pt1 | contig 52170 bp, 60 predicted proteins | sample 1964831 | NCBI WGS metagenome assembly UMEU01 (sample SAMEA4836028, study PRJEB28245) | human gut metagenome | biome: gut microbiome; material: fecal sample | place: Denmark | collected 2008
AAATTGAATCTTTCTACTTGTTGAGAAGTCAGACTACATGATACAATGGAATGGATTATGACTGGGGGTTCGCATTATGTTAATTTATATGATGATGCTTGAAACTCCAGAGGAGAAGTCGCTGTTTGAACAGATCTATCTGGAGTATCGGGGCCTGATGTTCCATGTGGCCTACGAAATTTTACATAACGAGCAGGATGCAGAGGATGCTGTGCATCAGGCTTTCGTAAAAATAGCAGAAAACATTAAAAAAATTGATGCTCCTGTGTGTCCAAAAACGCATAGCTATGTCGTTACAATAGTTGAACACCAAGCAATAGATCAGTATAGACGGTTACAAAAACACCCTTCTGTCGAACTGATCGAGGAAATTCAAGGCACAAATGCTCATTATGAAGGGGACAACGATTTGACAAAATGTATCTTGAAGTTGCCTGCCAGGTATCGAGAAATGATTTTGCTGCGTTATCACCATGGGTACACTGTCAGAGAAATCGCAAAGATGTTGGGACTGTCGTTGCCGGCCGCAATTAAACTGGATCAACGGGCCAAAAACAAATTGAAGAAACTATGTGAGGAGGCGGGAATCCTGTGATAAGCGAGGAAATGCTGAAAAAAGCGGCGGCTGAAGCGGATCAGGCAATCAGGGATTCGCTCCCCGCTCCAGCAGAATGTGAACATGAGTTTTCCCCATCGTTTCAGAGAAAAATGCGCCGAACTTTTCGGAAAGCAAAACATCCTGTGATCTACAAACTGCCCAAATATGCAGCTTGCTTTGTTCTTGCGGTGGCTCTCGCCAGCGGTACATGGCTGACAGTGGATGCAGAAGCGCGAGCTGCTTTTTTCGCATGGGTCCGGGAACAGTACGAAGCATTTGTTGAGTATAGATTTATTGGTGATGCACCGCAAGAAAATACTATCGTAGAGTATGAGTTAACATGGTTGCCAGAAGGATTTTCTTTCCAAAAAGCGCAGGAACTTGATGGCGGTATGTATCTAACCTATACCAATGATTCGGGACAGCGTATCATATTTTCCTATTTGCGAGGAGATGATGCTGCAAGCTTGTTTGTTATTTCCGACTATACAGAGGCTCGATCTATTCAAGTCGGTAATATCTGTGCAGACTTCTATCAGGCCGACGGAGAAACATCCTCCAATATGCTGGTTTGGTCATCAGAAGAAAATGACCTTGCTTTTTATATTATGGCAGATTTTTCTGAAGATACTATGATAAAATTGGCAGCGGGTGTCCAAAAAAAATAATTCTAAAAAAACCGAATCCAACTGTCCAAAATGACCTCCTTTATTCGTTTACGGGGTATAAGCGAATGAAGGGGGTCATTTCTTTGAAAAAGCGAATTTTGCCCATCATGTTTATCTTCCTCATGCTGTTCTCATCCACTGCCTATGCAGCATCAACAAGGGCGGCAGCAGTTGTTCCACGTATCTCTTTTGATGGAACTACAGCTTCCTGTACTGTGTTCATTGCTGCGGATCGGCCAACAGATGACATTGATGCTGTAATAAAACTATGGCAAGGAAGCCGGTGTATCAAAACTTGGGAAAAATCTTCAGTTGGAGATCTTGCTTTCAGTGGAAAAGTAACGGTGTCGAAAGGAAAAACCTATCAATTAACAGTCGATATTACTCTTGCAGGGAAGGCGCAACCAAGGCTTTCTGTGGAAGGGACCTGTAAATGATTTCGGTGTGACAATGTATTTGAATGAATCCAAACTATGTTACAAGAAAGAAGTGATTCCAATGGGGCAAGGATTTGAATGGTAATATTTTTCCAACCTATCAAGAAATAAAGGAGACTTTTTTATGAAAAGATTTATATCCCTACTACTTTCAGTAGCAATTCTACTTACCGTTTCCGTTCCCGCATTGGCCGCCGAACAGTCTGTTAATCCTGACGAGCTTTATGCTACTATGATTCCCGAAGTCACGAACATGACTAGGGAAGAAGTGGATAATCTTCCTGAAGAACAGATCGACCGATACTTTGAACAGGCATTCGATAACAAAGTGTCCGCCGAAGATTATAGCTATTCTGAAAAACTATCTGCTGTTGAAGCTGTTGCACTCGTAGGAAAATTCGAACAAGCTACTGAACAGTACGGTATTGCGACAAGAGCAACTACTTCTACTAAAAGCAATCTGAGTTCTTATACTGGCAGCAAAGGTGTTGCATGGGTAAGAGATACACAAAAATCTCCGCTTTCCTTTGGCGAAGCCCTCTCCGGCACATTCACTCTGGAAGTTGATTATCTCACCTATTATCAAGCAGTTTCCATCTATGCACTTAGTTCTGATTTCAATTTCTTTACCAGTGTAAAGAACGCTGCTGGTACAGCGGCTGCTTCGGCCCTAATCTGTGCCAAACTTAAACTTCCGGCTGATGCAACGATTCCCGCAGCGGCAATCAGCTTTGCAATCAGCCTCGGATGGGACATTCTGGGCGCTTTGGATAGATCCAACATGAACAAAGCTCTGCAAGAGATGAAATACACCAGTCTAATGAAAGTCTATTTTATGACTGCAAATAACTTTTTGACAAGAGTATACGAGTGTTACAATTTGCCTAGCGGCAATGTATCTTGGGTAGCCAGCGTTGAGGCGTTCAAATACAAAAATATTCCCATTCCCTACGATCTGTACGGGACCTGGTATCCTGGCGTTGTCGGCAAACTGTATAAACTTGGATAAACTCTCCAAAAGGCTCTACTGAGAAACACCGTTTTTAGCGCCGAACAGAAGATTGATGTATAAAAAAGTTAGTGAGAACCGTTAATTCTGCGGCTCTCACTAACTTTTCCTATTTTCTGATTGTTCAAGTTGCTATTTTGTAACGGGCCCTTCATACGAGAGTATAATCTTATGACATTTCCGGCACAGTTCCCCCTCGGCTGCGGCTCCACCAAAAGGATTATAACTAAAAACAAATTCGCCCTTTTTTTCATCTGGATACGGGTTAATTGTAACTTTTTTCTTCTTGAGCTGCCACTTCAATGTCACTCCTGATGTCACAAAACCGTGCTCCATTTCTTCACCACAAAACGGACATTTCATAATATCTGCCTCCTGTTACAACGCCTTATGTTTTCTTATATTATAACGAATTAACTTTCCCAAATTGGACACTATAAAGATTTTTCTATCAGGTAGAGGGATGCACAATTAGCGTAGAGGTAGGCTAGTTAGCAGTTCCAACAAATATGATATATGTGTAAAAGATCAGCTTCTACGGTCAATATAGTGGCAAACTGCTCCCCCAATATGGAATCAGGGACTTCACTGACATCCACAAAAATAATTCAAAAAAATCTCAGGCAACTGTCCAAAATGACCTCCGTTATTCGTTTATGGGATGTAAGCAAATTAAGAAAAACATCCATAAAAAATGCGAGCTTTGCAGAATATAATCTTTTGAAATTCAATGCTTTGGAATTACAGACTTTTATGAGAAAGAGGTGATACCAGTGGGCCAGAAAATTGAGCAACCGCAACATTTCCCTTGCCCATTCCAAAATTGAAGGAGGTTTTTGTATGAAAAAATTAATCTCTATCTTTCTATCCGTTGTGATGCTTTTCACTTTGTCCGTTCCCGCCTTTGCCGCTAACAATTCCACTTCCCTCGAAAATGCAACAGAAACTGCTATTGAGGATCTGAGTGATGCCTCGAACCTCGCCGCTGTTTCCAGAAGTGCTGGCCTTGCTTGGGGACCGGTCACCATCGGAAATGTAAAACTCTACATGACCAATCCTCACCTTGGCTATGTTCCGGGCTTAAATATCCGTTGCTCCCATGTGAATCTCCATGCAGATAATACCACCACCAAAAAGCCCATCTTCAACTTCCATATCGTAAAATATAAGAGTGGAGACTCTGATTGCTTATACATTTACGATTCTGTTTCTCGCAAAGTAATCATTAACCAGTGCTTCAAAAACTGGACAAGTGCTGCCGGAGCAGTCGTTGAAGCTGTTAAAACAGCCCTTAAATCTGTCCTTGATCAGGCCAACTTGCTTGCCACCGTTGCAATTTGGGGGGTCCTTATTGTAGCCCTGGCTGATCTATTGATTCCCATGGACCCCATTCCCGTCCTTCCTTTCTCTGTGGAAGAACCAGACCCAGTAGTGGCTTACTCTGCTTCTGTGCCATTACCCAATGCAGCATAAACAGAAAGTGCGGGGCTTACACCCCGCACTTTCTTACTCTATTACCTTTATCATTCTTAAGATTTCAATTTCATTTTTATCTAAATTCAAAAGAACATCATCAAAATCTTCTACTGTAACAATCTCTTTTCCATTACGGAAAAAGCTATATTTCCATATTCCACGGCCCAGTAAAGACTGATAAAATACGGTCTTTACTTCTTCCGTCAATTTTCCTGTCACTCTAATGGCATTATCCATCCCATCCCACACACCAATTTTCACATCGCTTGCTGCACAAATTTCCTGCTTTCCATTCATCAACGGATTCTCATTGTCACATTCTTTCGTGCCATCATCGGGAAAACAAGCCTCAAAGTCTAATTGCTGCACAAACAAGAAATCATATAACTTCTTCATCTGTTCTTTATTAGTTATCGATACAAACATATTTGCTCACGCCTTCCTGCTAAAATTACTTTACCACATCTTTATGAATACTTCTACCCATGCTTACGAAAAGCGACGTCAATATCCCTTGGTCTGCTCCAGAGTTGACAAATCAGCAACGCCGGTGATCGTGTGCCTAGTTGCCCCTTAAATTTGTGCTTTGTACTTAATAACGAATTACATTTCAAATATTGGACACTATACATCTAAAATCGACTTCGGTAGTATAATTAAATACTTCAAAAATTTTGCTGATAAAGGTGTTGAAATCTGTGTTAAAATATTCTTCCCAGAGAGTGGCGGCAGTCCCCAACTCTCTGACGCATGGCCAGTAAAATAGCACAGAAAAGGAGCGTGGCGATTTATGGAACTTTCTAATATTTTTGAATCTGAACACGAAGAAAATTGGAGAATTGTGTTCGCACAATATACGGAACTTTACCGCCAAAGTCCGTCCATAGATGTGGCCATGCACTTTGCGTTCTTTTGTTGGTATCTGCTCTGGCAGTGGGATGAAATTTCTTTTCCCGGCGAAACACTATCTCCCTACGAAAAAGGGACTGTGGACACTCGAAATGGGATTTCAAAGTCTAAGTTGCTTTTCGATTTGGATGTCACTACTAAACATCTATTGACTTCCCCAGACAATACCCCTGTAAAATATCTGATTGTTCTCTGTCTTATGAAAAAAATTTATCCCTATTTTTTCAAAGAGGACACTTTCTCTGAAGTCAAAAGACAAAAAGTGGTTGCTTCCATTAGTCAAAAGCCTTTGGATGATGTGGGAACTAAGGCGATATATAACTACTTGCGAACAAAAAACGCTACAAATATTCTTCCTGCCGAGAGAATCGCTGTTCGCACTATATTCCCACCCAATAGCCTGATCCAATCCTATTTTACTTGGCTGTTTGATTAAAATGTGCCTATCAACAGCACAGCCCTTTACTTTTTTCTTCATCCGTAAGTATCTGTTCACCTGTACGGTTCAAGGGGGTATAAAAATGGACTGCCCCCCAGTCCACATACGAATCGGGCGGCAATTCTGCCGCCCGATTTTTGTTTCAAAGCCATCTGCAAAGGAGTAGGAATCCGCTGTTGGCAAAGTGGCAGACTGCTCCCCAGGTGTGGGATCAGGGGCGTCACAGGTATCCGCGGGAGCGCTTTCCGGCTGCACTGCCGGGGATTCATCAGACGCATCATCTTCCGGCACAGGGACACTTTCCGGCTCGTCAGGGCAGGGCAAGTCAGAGCATAGGGTATAGAGGTTGCTGGTCTGGCCGCCGTTCTTACGCTCGTCAAACCGGGCCTGCTTGACGATATATCCCGCCTTCACCAGCTCATCCAGCGCCCGCTTTACGGTGGACACCCCATAGCCGCACTTGGCGGCTATGGTCTTGATAGAGGGGAAGCACTCGCCCTCTTTGTTGCAATGCAGAACCAGGACTTGCAGCACAAGCCGCGCTCTGGGCTTCAGTTCAGAAGAAAATGCCCGCTGCATATACTCAAACTTTGCCATATTCCAACCCTCCCAATCATGTCTTACTGTTACAGGCGCTTTTCTCCTGCAATATACTTCTCCGCCAGCGGCCGGTAAATCTGTCCGTTGGTCCGTTTCGCAAACAGGTCGTGGGATGCCGCCGCAATCTGAACATCTTCCCCAAAGAGTTCCATACAGTATTCCTGAATTTCCTGCGGCACACAGATCGCTATCGGGCGCACTTCCAACGAACCACACTCGGACAATGCCTTGTGGAACACCGGAATCTCATAGGGCAGGACACTTCCGCACAGGAGCCGGTGATCCGCGTCACGGAAAATAGAGGTGGGCGTCTGCATCACGCCGCAGTCATAGATGATAAACTGATACTCCCTATCCGGCTCGTTGGTCAGGTAGTAGTCGATCCCATCAATGGTGTAATGCTCCCCATCCGGTGCCGCTTCGTAGATATTCAGCAGGAGCTGCAGGTGGCGGTTCTGATTGACTTCGATATACGCCACCTCCGCACCTCTGGCCGCCAGCCAAGAGGCCAGGTTAAAGGCCGTCACCGTCACGCCGCTTCTGCGCTGCGAACCGGCCACGGCAATACGGATATTCCGGGCGTTCCAGCGGTACGGAATAATTTCATCCGGCTCCGGGGCTTTCTCACGCTGAGTAACTGGCTGTTCGTAGACGAGAGCCTTTACCACATACCGCTGCATCCCATCTTCGGAAAGTGCTTCTGTCAGCTCGTCCAGGGCATCCTCCATCGTTTCACCCGTAATCAGATTTACAACGCCGATGGACAGTAGCCGCTGTACCTCGCCGTTCACATCCTCGCAGCCGGAGAGGATGACGATGATCCGGGCAGAGAACATCATCTGAAAGGATTGCAGGGCAAGGGAGAAATCATTGCCGCTTTCCTCGATACACGCCGCATCCACCACAAAGAATTTGGCGTTGGCATAATTGCGCATATCTTTGGTCACGAAACTTTTCAGGCTGAACCGGCCGACCAGCTTCTTGGCGGGCAGAGTCATATTCCGCACGGCGGGGTCGATCAGGTTGCTTTTCTGGTTACTCGTCAAGTACAACAGCATAGGATTCACCTCCCATATTTTCAGTACTGGTTTTGTCATCCGCCCCACCGGTCAGCAAGAGGACGATGCCCACCACTACGATCACGATGTAGATAAACAGTTCAATCAGCTTGTTTCGGTTATTCATATCGCACCCCTTTAGTAGATCGCCCACAGGGGACCGCCTGCTGCGGCGCCCTTTCTGGCCTCATCCAGAATGATTGATATATCCCATTCCTGTTCGCTTCGTTTTTTACTGGCAGGATCGGCCACCAGGATTTTTCCTTCAGAGGTCACTCCACGCAGCACCATAAAGTGACCACTGGATGTGAAGTGGCCTTTCGACATGAGTGCCACAATCAATTTCCCGGATGCCAAAGCATCCACCACAGCTTGTGGGTCATCGGTGCTGATGCTTTCCCATTGAAGCCCAAAGCCCTCCGCAGCCCCCGGTATCAACGAGTGATAGGATCCGTTGCCGGAACACCAATAGCCGTTCTGATACGCCCATTCTGCCATTGTGGGGGGATCAACAGTCTGGTCTGTCAGGCTGGATACCACAATCGCCATAGTAGTCGGGCCACAGCCATAACCGCCGATATTATCGGTTCCATACGGAAGATCTGCCCACCGCTCATCCAACTGGTTGTAGTAGACAACTTCGGTTGCCCCATCTGTAAAGATGACACCCTCATAGCTCTGGCCACTACCGTCTATATAGTCTTTCTCATAAATGCCGAGCTGCTGGTTGTAACCATATTGCTTCTGAAAATCCTCTACCACGTTTACCTCATCACCAATCAACCATTGGGACAGCACGGAAAAGGGGCTGGTAATGAGGTACAGGATGAAGGCAATCAAAAGCAAAAGCCCCAGAACCGGGGCCAGGATCATAAACAGGATTCTTTTCCGGCTCTCAGAGTCGGTAGCCGCCTGCATAGCTACCTTTGCCAGAATTTTTGCAGTCAACGGATCAACAGCCAAAAAATCACCTCCATAATCAGTCCGGTTCCATACCGGGGGCTTCCATCATCTGCTCCATTTGCAGATTGAACGCCTCCCGCCGTTTACCGGCGCTGTCGTCAATTTCAAACACCTTTTCTCCTTTGTCATTTTCCCGGACAGATACCATGTAGTCCCCATTGGCGATGAAGCAGGCCGTAAAGAGCGCTCGAATCGCCGGGGCAGGCATCCGCGAAATCTCAAAAGGAGTAGCAGCACACTTGCTGTTCCAGGAAAAGAGGTTGCGGGCGGCATCCGCCGTAATCTTCATCCAGTCATATTCAAACTCCTCTTTCCTCATCATCTTGGTAAAGTCGATTCCCTCCGGGCAGAGGTAGCGATACATCTTCTGAAAGAGAGCCGGATGGGAAGCCATCAGGAAAAGGGCGGCATGGTAGGAAGCGTCCAAATCACTGCCCCTCCAACGTATGGCAGCCATCTTGTTGACCAGGTATTCGTATCGTTCCGCATGATTCATCTGAAAACCTCCTGTGTGGAATAAGTAAGGCGACCGGGATTGCTCCCGGCCGCCACCGAATTACCGGCCGCCAGCCTTGCCCATATAGGAAAACTTGTAAGCCGGAATCTCAAAGTTTACATGAAGCCGCTTGGACCCAATGATAAAGAGTGCGTGTCCGCGCCGTTTGCTCTCCAACAATTCCTGCTCCGCGTCCGTCAGGTTGTAGAGGTCTTTGGTTTCCTGAAGGTTTTTGCCGTCGCAGCCCATCAGGATTTTATAGCACGGAATATCCAAAAGGGCCTGCCCATACATTTTGACCTCCGGAGCCAGGAAATCCACCACGGAATGAGAAATGATTGCCAGTCCAGCTTCATACTTTCTTGCCCGCTTCTCCACATTGCGCAGAAACACCAGGGATTGCGGGACCTGCGGGTCGATCATCAGATATGCCTCGTCACATACCAGCAGGCAACGCTCATTCCGGTCGCGGCTCATTTCCTCCCAACACCAGCTCAACAGGTTCAGATACTGCGTGCGCTTGACATTATCCGACGCATTTTGCAGGTCGTGGGTATCCAGGCAAATAAACCGGGAATTGGCCTCCAGCGTGGTGTGGCCGTTCCACAGAAAGCTGTCGCTGCCCGCTGCGGCGTCGTACAGCAGCATTGCCAGATCACGATATACCGGATTCTCCTTGTTGGCCTCCGCTTTCTTTTCCAGCAGGGCGTGAAGGTCGGACAGAATGGGAAAATCCGTGGCCTTGAGCTGCCGAATATCCGTTTCCCAGAAGATGCCGAACTGATTGTAGAGTTCAATGATCGTCTGCTTGAGGATCGCTTTCTGCATATCCGTCAGGCTGGGCAGATACAGGGAAAATTCAATCTCCAGTGTTTTCATGTGCAGCGCCATATCAGACATTCCGTTTCCTTCATCGGTATAGAGTTTGTCGGTTTCATCGTCATCGTCACGGGGCGCAGGTCTGATCTGCAAAAGGTTGGAGCGGCCGTTTTTTCCGCCGCCAGCATTGAGCCAGCTTCCGTTCAGGTTCCGGCACATATCCTTATATTCGGATTCCGGGTCGATACACAGGATTTTCGTCCCCTTCATATATTCCGAAAGCATGATGTGCTTCACAACGGCACTCTTGCCGATACCGGCCACACCCATAATCACGAAGCTACTATTGGTGCGGTCGTTTCCACGCTCCCAGGTATCCAGAATCACCAGGCCGCCGTTGCTGTCCTTTGCAAAATAATAGCCCCGGCCATCGTTGTAACCGGAGCTGGCAAACGGGAACCCGCCCACAAAGGTACTCATGGGAATAATGCGGGACACAATGCTGTCCACCGTGGAGTTAGCCGGATAGGTGGGAGAAATGCTCTGGAACCCTTCCTTTTGGAGATTGGCGAGGGTGCGCACCTTGCACTTTTGAATGTTGAAGGCACTTTCTACACGGCGGCAGACCTTTGTGAAGTTGGCCTCATCCTGTGCAATCGGCATCACGGTCAGCGACATCATGGCGACCGTTTCGCCCTCTTGGTCGATCCGCTGCATGATTCGCTCGCCATCCTCGGCGGCTTTCTCCGCGCGCTGCCGGGTCAGCGGGTCTTTGGCACTGTCAGCGGCGCCGCGCTGTTGGACAATACTTTTGGAGATTGCGGAAATGAGCGAACCATTGTCAATGGGGGTAATCCCCACCGAAACGATGGTGCTGGGGATGTTGGTGATCTTGGAAAGCCACCCCATATCCACCTTCTGCGGATAGCGGACGGCGCCGTACACCTTACCCAGATTTTCCCCGATAACCAGGCTGTTCCGCTTGATTTCCAGCCCCATCGGGGTAATGACATTCAACAGTGCTTCATTGACTGGAAGCACTTCTTCTTTTTTCTTGGAACCTAACAATGCTCCACCTCCAACTGTTGATTGCGATAAGGCACGCCGATGTAATCTAGCGCAGCGCCGCACCCTAATTTGTTGATGCAGTAATCATACTGCCGGGGGTGCGTCACCTGCATCAGCTGGAACCGGTTCGGCTCATGCTCCAGATGAACGCCGTACATACAATACATACACCCCGATCTGGAAACACCGGTGGTTTTCAGAATCGGGGCGCCGTCCTTCTTGCGGCTTTCAACAATGTCCCCATAGATGGGGGCATAGGGAATGCCGGTCATTTTCAGATACCGCAAAATATCTTCTTCCAGCCAGAACGCAAGGGGCTGGCTGAGAGGCCGCTGGCGCTCGAAGCCATTGCAGCCAAACTTGATCCAGGATTGCTCCCGCAGCTTGCTTTCGCAGGCCAGGACACCCGTAATCGGGTGCCGCCCGGACTGCCTTTCAAATTTGTTCAATGGCGCTTTTTTCATGTGGTAACAACACCTTGCCGAAATCTTGAAGGGAGCGTCCAAAAGGTATTTGTAATTCTCGCAGTTGTAGATCGACTTCTTTCCGTTCTTGTCCAGCAGTTCTCCATTGAGTCGTGCCAGACGGTAAGGTTGTCCCTTTCTTGCGCCGTTGATAACATCCGAAACCTCTTTGGAGATGATCGGATAGCCGTACTTCTCAAGAATCTGAGTGAACGGATAGTGCGGGCGAAGCCAAATAACATTGTCCTTCGTTTTTACGAAATCGCGCAGTTCGGGGTATTCCAACCCCGTGTCAACATACACAGCAGGAATATCAGGGTAGACCCGCCGTGCCAGATCGAGCAGCACGGTGGAGTCTTTACCGCCCGAAAAGCTGATAAAGACCTGCCCATCGTACCGCATATACCATTCCATGATTCTCGTCTGCGTAACTCTGATTTTTCTTTCGAGGCTCCACCCCTGCATGATTTTCAAATCCTGCCGGGTGTGCTTCATACTTAGACAACACCTACACTTTCCAAAATCGGGATCGCAGCATTGATGCCGGAATCCTCCAAATGCACATAGGCGGGGTTGTTGACCAGGTTGCACAGCCGGACAATATCCTGCTGTTGCAGAATCTCGGTCTGAATGCCGCTGTCCGAAAAATATCCGCCGAGCAGCTTGAGCTTCTGAAGCAGATCGCGCTCAACGCCATCGCTTACCCTATCCCAAATCTTGATGTAGAATTGCCGTTCCACAACCTCGCCGGAAAGAGCAAAGGCGCCCATTTCCACGATTTCCTGCTTCAGCAGTTCCTTTTGCTTCACATCGGAAGAAGAAGTGAGTGTGGCAGACAGCTCCGACAACAGCGGAGAAATATCTACCGGGCGGGATACGGCAAGAAGCTGAAACGGGTACTGTGCGCTGGACAGGCTTACCGTAAGCTGCTTGGCAATCAGCCGCTTTTCGTTTTTGCTGAACAGTTCTGTGCTGATCGGGTAGATCTTCAGATACGCCAGAGCCAGATTGTCACGGGTATAGAGGAAGTTCCCTCGAATATCTTTCACATTCACAAACTCATTGGCGGTGATCTGGGCCAGTTCTTCCTTGTCCTTGTTCTTCGATTTTTTGTGTTTGGCCGACAACTTCAGAAAAATCAGCGTCCCACCGCCCAGCAGCGCACAGACGCAGATCATAATAATCGGCAAAAGCAATTTATCGACCTCGCTTTCTTTGCCATAAAAATAGGCCCTGCTTTTCAGCAGAGCCGTGTCTTATAGTTCCAAATCTTCTTCATCTTCGCTTTCTTCACCGTACCCAAAATCCAACTCGTCCGATTCAAAAGAAAAGCTGTGGTCTGAGATGCAGTCCAGGGCATCGCTGGCGTCCAGCTCGTCAAAATGCTCTCGGAAGAAAGCCAAATCCTCCTCGTCAGCCCGCACGGTTTCGCCATCTCCATAGAGATAGGTCTGAATTTTCGCTTCGATGGTATCCCCCAGGGGCCATTCGGCAAGAACCTCGGAGATTTCATCGCAGTCCAGCAGTTCATCCAGCCCATCAGGGCTACCGGGGACAAAATGCTCCGTCATCAGAGAGTGGGGGGCATCCAGAGTCACCACCGAAAACATTTTGCTCATCGGCCTGCCTCCATATCCTCTCCGGCTCCGGTGTCCATGTCCCATCCCTTGCCGAACATGAGGTTCATAAACTCTTTCATGTCGGCGGCGGACCGTACTTCAAAGGATACCGCTGCGGGGACCGGCTGCGGAAAATACTCCTGATACATGGCAATCTGTTCATCGGTCAAAGAAACGCCCCGTCCTTCCGGGGTATCGCCATAGAGGAAAAAAGTTCCGTGAAGGATATCCGGCCCGTACTGTCGGTTCTCCGGCAGACCTGTCAGTTTCCCGGACGCATTGCAGCAGAGAACCGTTTCGCAGGGCAGAGGAATACACTCAATGTCCCCGCCCACAAGTTCCTGCCGGTGTTCCAGAGAATCCTCCAGCATGGTCGTATAAGGCGCCCGCCCAGGTTCAAACACCATAATCCGAATCATTCTGTTGTCGTTCATATCCATTCTCCTTTTCTTTACGGATTGCCCGGTGCGATATGCCAATCATCATAAAGGGAGCCGCTGATCGTTACATCATCGGTGAGATTCATGGCAAGCATCCCCGCAGGCGTCCAAATATCCATCACATGAGTATTGACTGTGTAGCTCCCGTCCGGGAACCAAACCGGCGAAAAATGCACCCGCTGGTTATAGGTGCTGTAAATGTTTTTGGCAAACTGGAACCGCGCCGTTGTTCCGCTGGTGAGCCGCTCCAACAGCCGCCAGTAGGTTCCATAGCCAAACTCCGGGAAGTAGGATACGGCTGTCTGCCCGTAGGTATAGTGCGATAGCGGGGCAGAGGTGCTGACGGTTGCCGTTACAGTGTTTGTTACGCCATAGCCTGATTTCATCAAATCGCCCGAAGCGGTGGGAACCTTTTCGTCCGGCTCGATTCGGGTGGTGGCGGTCATGCTGGCCGAGTAATTGTCCCGGAAGTAATCATACCATCCATCGTCTACCCAATATCCTGTGTTTTTCCCTGTGCTGTGCCACACCCAATAGGGGTGCCATTTCGCCCACCAGACACTCCATGCTGCATAGGTCTTGGTTTCACGGCTGGGAACGCTGCTGGCCGTCCAGCTTCCCATCGTATCGGTGGCTTTCGGGTCGGGCGGGTCGTTGCCGGAGAGATCTACCACCTTTGCCTGAATGGTGCTTTGGCTCAACGAGCCTTTATTGGTGCTGACATAGATGGTAATGTCCTGCGGCTCCGACGGTGTATGCCACTTTACCCATGCAATCTGGCTGTCTCCCGACGGAATCACAATATTGTTCATCCGGTAGGTACTTCCGTTGATCGTGAAGGATACCGTGGCCGGACTGTCAGGATTGATCTCCGAACCAGCATAGAGTGTTACCGGCGTGATGACATCCGTATCCACCCGATACTCATAGTCATAGTCGGTTGGCTCCGGCTGTTCGGGCGGGTCGGTAAACCATACAATACCCATGCCCAGATAGGTGATAATAGTATCGTTGGAACAGGTCTTATTGGTAGCCCCTGTATAGGCCGGAAATCCCATATCCGCATATTCCAGGAACATAGCCAGCGGCAGGTTTTTATGGGTCAAACTCGTCATGGTCTTACGCAAGGACCCGCCTGCTTGATTATCATAGAGTGCGGCTTCATGGGCAGTCATTGCCATCATAATTCCGTTGTGCTTGAAATAGGCGATTGGCTCCAAAAACAGTTTGTACTGTCCGCCAATCAGTTCCTCGTATGCGATTCCGGTCTGCTGCGCCACCAGTTTTACCGCATACTCGGAGCAGAAGTATTTCTTGATTGCTTCAATGCTGGCGCTATAACTGCCGGTGCTTATGATACGAGGCAACGCAATATCCGGTTTCTTACAGGTATAGCCACTTGTGCTTGGTGAAATGCTGGCACCGTTGACATACTGAATTTTACTGACCTTACCAAAGTGAATCTTGATAGACGGTGTATTGCTGGACAGGTCAAATGGTGTAGACACCGGTTGGCCGGATTCTGCATCTACGACGGTAATCCGCACACCCTCCATACCAGGAGTCCAGGAGTTCTGCGAGGTTCCTTGTCCCATACCGCCGCCACCGCCATCCACGTTTCCGCTTCCTCCGGTTTCTGCCAAGGCGCTCGTAGGGCAGATACCCAACAGCAGCACAAGTGAGAGCAATATTACAAATATCCGCTTCAAAAACGCACCTCCAATCAAATTAGTTGAGGACAAAAAAAGAGTACGGTATCGCTACCGTACTCTCCGGGGTTGTTATCAGCCCATGTTGCCGACCTGTTTGTTTATATCTCCATCGGAATGAACATTCTCCTGAACGGTGCCGCCGCCCTCGTCGGTGATCCAGCCAAAGCCCTCCAGATAGATGGAACCGCCCTGTGTGTCGCCGGTCTGGGGTTGGTTGCTGTCCGGCTCATGCACAATCGGCTCATCCTTTTCGCTGGCCGCCTGCTGTTCCTCCTGAGAAGGTGCCGGGGGCGGAGTGGTTTCGGGTTTCTTTTCGCTGTCGGTCAGGTTGACATCCACCTGATCTTCTTCCTCCACATTCAAAACAGCATCCGTCTGGTTCTGGCTGTCAGTCGCTTCGGGTTTAGAGGTGTCCGGCACCACTACCAGCGGTTCGCTGGAGCTGCTGTCCGGGGTATTGCTGCTATCCACATCCTCGGCAGATACATCCGAGGGGGTGGATGCCGGATCAACGGTTGTGGTCTGCCCACCCTTGCCCAGCAGCACTGCGGCAATCACAATTACCACAACGGCGGCTGCGCCAAAAACGGCGAACAGCTTCTTGTTTTTTACACTCATTTGAAAACCTCCTTGTACGGTGATTTTATATTAAAATGATGGTAATATTTCTCGCCATCATTATACCATTTGCACAAATACGGCGTCCAGGTGTGATTCCTGCCAAATATTTTTTTGCGCTATGGAAAAGCGACAGGGCGAAATACACAAAATTAAAACCTGGGAACATATTTGGCGTTGAGTTTCATGGTGATCTGCATGGGGGGCAGATGCCCAAACCCAAAGGAAAGCGGCACATCAACAGTGATTGTCCCTGTGACATTGAGCTGCGTAATGCCATCCGGCACAGACGGGGCCAGCGGAGCATTTTCTACGTCCAGATGCAGGTCGTACAGTCGATACTCCAAATTCTCGCCGCTGTACTTTACATACTGCCCGCCCTCGTATTCGATGCCCAAAACATCTTGCAGGCGGGCGTACACATTGCCGCTGGTAACATTCTGTGACCAGGACGAACCGGCAAGCTGATAGCCACCGGAGTAACCCTCCCGCAAACCGGCATAGGCTTCATCCCAATTCTCGGTGGCCACATCCACAATGGCGGACTGGACGGAATCGCGCACCCCCTGTGCAACGATCATCAGTCGCATATACTCAAAGGTCACACAGGCCAGAATCAGGCAGCAGAGGACAACGGCCAAAATCATCGGTACGCCTTGCCCGGATTTGTTTTTCAGGACTTCTTGAATTTTCTTCACTTCCAATACACCTCCGAAGTCCCGCTGGCCTTTGCTGTCAGAGTGACAGGAAAGGATGCAAACTCACCGAACAGTCCGATATTGACGGTGGTTGTGAGGGTCACTTCCACCTCGTTGCCGAGCTGGATTTTTCCGGTTTCGCTCCATGAGATATTGGGGTCGAGTCCGGTTTGCTCCCGCAAATCCGCTGCTTTTGCGTTTGTGGCAGAGCCAACCTGCCCATTGATTTCCGCAGTCCGAACCAATTCGTCCGCAAAGACATCAAGGTTCTGCTTTGCCACGAATACCGGTGCAATGCGGACCACCAAAGCCAGAACCATTGCAATCGCCAGAACCAGGACACACACATCCACAAAGCCCTCGCCCCGTTTGTCCTTCAGAAGTCGTTTCAAGGTTTCTCCACCTCCTTTAGAACAGTTCGCCAAAGGCTTCCAACACCACATAGCCCAGGACACCCAGATACATCAGCAGGAAACAGCCCAGCAGCATAAAGGAATACTTACGCATTTTTCCCGGCTGCTTCATGGCTTCCAGTTTCAGTTTTTGAAGTTCCAACTGCTTAAAGGTCATAGAAAGCATCTGGAAATACATGATACCGTTGTCGCCGCGCTTGACCGAGATCAAGCCGCGCACCACATCGGACAGCATGGTACTTCCAATCCGGCTCTCCATGCGGGTGAGTGCGTTTTCCTCGTTGCCGGATGCCATATCCGCAATCGTGATTTCCAGTTCCCGCTTCATGGCATGACCGGCATTTCTCTGGTAGGATTTCAGGATGTTCAGCACATCACGGGATGCCCTGAGTTCCTGTTCAATGGTGTTTACAAATCTGGGCAGCTCGGCTTCGATTTCTTCCCGGCGCTGTTGAACGATCTCGTCCGCTCGTTTCTGCTCTTTGAAGTAAACTGCCACCGCCAGAAACACAATGACCGGCGCAAGGATCGGGAAAATCAGAAGGGCCGGGATAATCAGCAGAGCAATCAGCCCAGCCTTTACCCAGGCCGCCGCAATATAGGTTTCCGGGGACATTTTAATTTCAGCGGATTTCAACTGCGCCTCCAGCTTCTTCCGCTTATAGTTGTCCAGATGTACCAGTGGCGAAAGCCGCGCCGCCATATCGAACAAGACAGCGTTGATGCTGCCTTTCTGGGACTTCCCTCGGCTCGTTACGGTCAGAACCGCCTTTGTGCTTGCGGAAGTCGGCAGCCGGAGCAGCCCAGCCAATAAAAAGAACGCTCCCAGGCCAAAGAGCGTCCCAAAGCATAGTAAAATGAGATACAAAACTCGCGTCACCTCAATTCTTTGTAATAGAGCCGTTTGGGGCCGGTGTTGCGGCTGTCGGCTCTGGGGCGCCCCGGCACATTCCAGTTCCCGCCGCCTCGCAGTCCCGGCGCACATTGCCAGCCGGAAGCCCGCAGGCTGGCTCCGTTTTCGGTTGCAAGGGTGTAGGTGATGATTTTCTGATAACCCATCAGTTTCGCAATCCGGGCGCACCGGCTGTAAAGGAAGCTGCACCCGTTGGCAATACCATCGGTGCAAAGACGGGTCACTTCCGCTGTTTTCCCATCATCCAGTCGGCGGGCAACGGGGCGCCCCACAATCGCAACTCCATGAACGGTGTCCAAATCATCTACGACAGCCACACAGAATTTACAGCCGCGCACCTGCCCACTGTGCCGGTGATGCGCCAGAACAAACGCATTGGCGTCCCGCAGGGAGATTGGTAGCACTTTCGATGGTATCACCTCCTGACGGAATTAACGCTTGTATTCTACGGGCTTGGTGAGCCGGATCACCGCCGCAAAGGAGATCAGCAGCACCAGCAGGCAGACCGCCAGAATCCCCTTGCCAAAGCCCGTATTCACAAGCACATCGTACCAGTCTTTATTCAGGAAGTATAGCAATGGGATGTTGCCAATGAGCAGGAATGCCATTGTGATAAATTCCTTGAAAGGCTCATAAAGCAGATAGTCCAGTTCCGCCGCAACAATCCGCATATCCGAAAGTTTCCCGATGATCGGGGTGAGCGTGCTTTTCAGGCTCTTATCGTCCTGACAGGCGATAGCGGCGTCCACCCATTCCCGAAACACATAGTTGTCCAGCTTGGGCTTCATGTTGGAGAGCGCCTGTTTCACATCGGCGCTTATCATATTGGTTTCGGCCAAAAAGCCCCGGAACACATCTGCCACAGGCGGGTTCAGGTAATGGATGTTTTCTTCCACAGCGGTTATCATGCTCTCGCTGCGCAGATAGGAACTTGTGATGATGGACAGTCCGGTTTCAATCTCGTTGTTCATCAGCTTTTTATAGCTGTGAGAGGTGAACAGAACATACCAGAATGGGAGCAAGCCCATTCCGGCCGCCAAAACCGGCAGCATAAAGTAGTTCTGAATTACAATACAGATCACAGCGCCCATTGCCGCCAGGAACAGCGAGAAAGCGCAGACGGCGGCAAACTTCCCACCCTTTCCGGTGAGGATCAACATCTCCCGTGCTTCCTGCACGGTTTTACGGATGCCCTTCGGCTCTTTGGGGTGGTTGACCTGCTGGATTCGCTTGGAAATCGGCTGTCGGCGCCCGGAAAGCGGCTTGGTCAGTTCCTCCGCAAATGTAAAGGGGGTCATGCCCAGAATCAAGAAGATGCCGGTCAGCATCCCGACAAAGGCCAGCAAAATCAATACAATCACGCAGTTTCCTCCTTTCCAGTATCCAGTTTTACACCGCCACCAGCGATACGCTCCAGCAGACGGGGCGGCATACCGTTTTCCAAAAGCCGCTTTTGCAGGCTGGCTGAGATCGTGGATACCTTTTGAAACTCGCCATGCACCTTTACCTTGCCATTTTCGATAGAGGTTTCCGACACATGATAGCGGTAGAGGGTGTGGAGCTGCCGGGTGCCGTCCTCCAGAATCTCACATTCGGTGATCTCCATGACACGGCGGCTGTTGTCCTCCAGCTTCTTCACAAACAGAACGATGGGAAACGCTTCCGTCACCAGGTTATACAGGGTCTTATCGCCCATGTCGTATTTCTGGGTACACAGCGTCACCATGCGGTAATAGGTTGCTTTGCAGCTATTGGCATGGGTGGTGGTGATAACTGCGTGGCCGGTGCGGGCCGCCTCCTGTGCGGCGAATGCCTCGGCCGATTTCATCTCACCGACACACACAATGTCCGGGTTACAGGTCAGGGCAAACTCCAAAAGGCGCTCCTGATCGTAGTTCTGCTTGGGATCGTCAGAAAAACGGGTAACGGTATGGACTACATTGTTGATGACATTTCCTTCGGCGTCCTCTTTCACAAGGTCAAATTCGCGGCACCCATTTTCAATGGTGAAGATTCTCTTTTCGTTGGGAATGGTCGAGAGAATCCAGCTCATCAGCGTGGTTTTACCGCTGCCGGTGGAACCAGTCACACAGATGGACAAACCGAACCGGAGAACTTCGGCCAGAAAGTCCAGCATTTCGGCGGTGGCTGTCCCGTAGCCAATGAAATCATCACGGCTCAACTTCTTGGGATTCACGATACGAATGGATGCAGCCACACCTTTTTCTTTGTCCGTGAGCGGATTGCCCAGAACCGTGATACGGATTTTATTGGAGAGATGGCCCACCACACCCGGCTGACTGTTATCCAGAATCATGCCGGACTTATGAAGGAGTCTGCGGATTACATCAACAGCGTGCTGTGGGGTCTGGAACCGATCTTTGGTGGGAACCACACGCCCGTCCGCATAAGTGATTTTCACATCTTTCCACGAATTGATGTTGATTTCCTCCACATCATTTGCGAAAAGATAGGGCGTCAAGAAGGAGAACTCGGCCATTTCCGTATAGAGTTTGTCGATCAGTTCCTCATGGCTCATGCCCTCAACGCCCAGACTGTAATCGTTGAGATACTTTGCGATGTATGCGGTGATCTGCTGGTGCTGCTCCTCCGGGTTATCGGTAATCAGGGTCGAATACTTGCTGGCGAGATATTCCTGAATCTCTGCCAGCACTTCGGGAAATGTCCGCTTGTTCCTGCTGGTATTGAAGAACAGGTCAATATTACTTGCCATCTCCGAACACCTCCCCGGCAATAGCGGCAATGACCGGCTCATAGGTCTTGGCCTCTTTACCGGAAAGCGGTTCCAGCAGTTTCAGCGTCGCCGCCTGTTCCTCCAACGAAGGAAGATACGGCAGCCGGTATTTCACACCGCCAAAGGAGTTCTCGTATTCGCTGCCACCCTGATAAGGGCGCGTGTTGGACAGCACCTTGATGTGCTGTTCCGGTTTGAACTTTCTGTCAGCAACCAGCGACAGATAGGACGAGAAGTAGGAGATGGCCTTCAGGTCACAGCTGCACACCCGCAACACATCATCCGCCACCTCCAGTGCGGTGGTCGCCAGCACATTGCCGGTCAAAAGGCTGGTGCAGTCCACAATCACATAGTCTGCGATGTGCCGCAGCAGAACCAGCATATCCACCGCCTTTTCCTTGCTGTACTCCGCATGGGTAAAGACATTTTCACCGGCCTTGTAGCCCAGAAAGCTGATATAGGGGTTTTTCTCACAGGGAGCACAGGTCTTGAGAACCTGTTCCTGCGTCATTCCGGGAGCCGCCAGCAGTTCGCCTACGGACACATCCGGCAGTTTCTTCTCGCTGACCACAGCCGGAAGCGTGGGCGCCGTCACATCGGTAAACACCAACACCACATTTTTCTTCCGCTTGGACAATTCCAGGGCCAGTTTGACCGCAGTTACGGTTTTACCGCCCCCAGGGCTGCCCCACACAGCAAGCATCTGTTTCTGCTTATTCGCCATCGGTATTCTCAACCTCCTGTTCCTCTGCGGGTTCATTGCCGGCCGCATTATCACCGGTGTTGTCGGCCACATTGTTATCATCGGATACCTCACCCTGTTCGCCATCCTGAGCTGCGGTATCTTCCTCCGGCTCCACAAAGAACTGATCCTGAGCTGCCAGGAACTTTTCGGCGTTCTCACGGGTTCCACGGTACACAAACGCCAGGTGCAGACTGTTGGATTCCTCCAAATGCGCAAGGAGTTGTGCCTGTTCGGCATTTACCAGCAGGGTAATGGTGGACGGGAGCGATTCTTCGGGATTTTCTTCCTCGTCATCCTGGGGCGCCTGATATTCCTTGTCGGCGCCGGAACTCTGTGTTGCGGCCAGGACCTCTACATACTTGAGTTCCGGGGGCTGGGTGGTTTCTCCTGTGTCCTTATCGGTTGCAAAGAGCATGATGATGTCACCAGCTTCCACCTTGCCGGAACCACCTTTGGCAAAGGTGGGAATGGTAACGGAGATCGCCACTTTGGAACCGTCCAGCTTGGTCAGGTACTCGTACTGAGTCAGTGGTTCAGAAGAAAGCCAGCCGGTGTTTACATCTGTGTTTTTGCGAAGCTCTACATCGGTATATCGGCCTACTACCTCGTCAAGTGATGTGGCAATGGCGTCAGACATACCGGACGCGCCTCTGGTGTAGACCTCAACCATATCCGCCGTGATATAGGTGCCACGGGGAATCACCTCGGCTTTCACCCGTACCGCTTCGGTCTGGGCCTTCAAACCCGCATTGAAAAGGGGCGTGATGCCAAAGCAAACCAGGACGGCCAGCAGGATACAAACCGCACCGATAATCGTCCGGTTTCTGAAAATATTCTTGTTCAAGTTGATACCTCCATTTGTTCAGATTACAGCGGCCGCAGCCGCCAGCCAATAAGCAGTTACGCCGCCAATGCAGAAGAATGGGGCAAGTGGCAGCCGGATGGAAGAAAAGTCCTGTCTGCGTACTCCAAACAGCATCACTCCTGTAAGCACGGCCAGGATCAGAGATAAAATGCTGTGCAGCAAACCAGGCCACACTCCCAGAACAAAGCCACAAGCCCCCATCAGCTTAATGTCCCCACCGCCAATGGCAAGGGTTTTCCCATGTGTCAGTAATGCAGCCAACAGGTACGGACCTCCCGTAACAAGAAGCCCCGCCACAGAAGCGGCGGGGCGCAGCTCTATCAAGCCACAAACTAAAATCATGGCCGGAATCAGATTGGGAATCTCTCGTTCTTTCATATCCCAGAGCGCAGCACAAGCCAACAGCAGGCCAAATACCACGCCTTTTACAATCAGAGGATTCATGGCTCCATATCACCGACCCACTCCAGATCTGGGTTGTCCAGTATCTCGCTATGCAAATCATAGAAATACCGCAGTTCCGCAGGCGGCTCACCATTGACGTCAAACTCATGGCGGCGAAGTTCATTTAACCGTTTTCCCGCTGCTTGCTTTGCCGTGCTTTGGATTCTGTCTATATCCAGATAGGAGTAATCAACTCCCATCCATTCCGTGTAGAGAGCCGCCAAAGGCTGCGGATAAGACAACAGAGCGTCCGTTTCCCACTCGTCCAACCCTTCCTCCAGATGGCAGAGGAAATCTTCTTTGATGATCTTCTCGTAGGCGTGGTCAAGAATTTCTTTAGGCGGCAGGGCGGCGAGTTCTTCCATACGGGCATCAAACTCGGCTTTGGCCCGTTCATAGAGCAGATCGCCCCGATACTCGGCGCCTTTGTCCTGAAGGAAGTAGTACACCACTTCGCTGATATTGTTCGGATTCATGCAGCGATCCGGGACGGGGGTATTACGGAATAACCATGCCGATTCCAATACATTTTCCATCGCAAGCAGCATATCCCGCTGAATATCGCACAGCGGTATATTTTCCAGTTCTTCTCGGATTGCGAGCATGGTCTGAAGCTGCTCAAAATACGGATCACCGGAAGAAAGTTCCTCCGGCGGTCGGGCAAAGCGATGGATTTCCATTTCCAGCTTTTCTTTTAATGCGTCAGTTTCCAGCATGAATCACCTCCATCACATGATTTGTCGATAGAATACGGCGATGGCGGTCATTGCGACCGCCCTGCCGATAAAAATGGGCCACGGGTTCCAATTTTTCTGAAACATCTTATTCTCCACATTCCAATGCCTTCTGTGCGGCAAGGATTTGTTTCCCAATGGCGTAGATTACAGGAACCGTCACGGAATTACCGGCTTGCCGGTATAGCTGATTGTCGCTGTTAACTGCCCGTGCCTTATCAAACATCTCGTCCGTAAAGCCTTGCAGTCGCCAGCACTCACGGGGCGTCAGCCTGCGGATCAGGCCGCACCCGGCAAAAGCTGTGCCTTGATTACAAGAGGTTTCCAGCGTCGTGGCAAGGTCTTTGCCGACCCGTCCGCGCCGCGTCTTGCTCTCCGGGAAAGAAAGGTTGATACTGTCGCCGCAGCGGGCAATATCATATCCTTTCTTTGTCGCTTCTCGAATCTGCATCCCATAGGGACACTCATCGCAGTCTTGAAATAGCACTCCATGCCGATCCTGCGCCGTAACGGTGAAAGACGGCTCCCCGCAGTTCTTGATTCTCCGTCCGTTTTGCCGTTTTTCTTCCCGATCTGGGGTCACGACAGCACGGCAACCATAGAACACCCCGGAACTGCCGCCCCAATTACTGATGGTGCGGTTATAAGCGGAGAGGATGCAGCGGGCTTCTCTGGTGAGTTTCGCCTTCCCGGTGCAAATGTCCACAAAGGACAGAACCGCATCCTTGTCCATCCCTGCGGGAGAGATCAGAACACCGGAATTGTCCCCGCCACGATTGGTAATGCCACTGTTATACTTGGCCTTGATGCAGCGGGCGTGATCGGTCAGCTTGGGATTACCATTGCAAAGGTCAACGAAATACAGGCCGGTCTTTCCTCCCCAGCCACCAGACTGTGCAGCCATTGTTACGCTGATGCCTGCCGGGTCATAGACGCGCTGCCCCTGCATACCACCTATGAGTTGGATAAGAGCTTTGCCACTGCCTGCGGGGACAGGAAATATTTTGGGTCCGCGTCCGGCTCCAGGATGTCGGCAAGCGACAATGAACACTCGCTCTCGATTTTGAGGGGGGCCGAAATACTTTGTATTGAGCAGTCCGTATTCGATATGGTAGCCGAGTGAGGCCAGCGTATCGAGAACGGTCGCAAAGTCCCATCCTCCATGAATGGATAGGAGATTCTTAACATTTTCAAGGACAATCCATGTGGGTCGATTTTCAGGACTTTGGCCTTTGACGAGTTGAGCAAGTGTAAAAAAGAGTCCACTTCTTGCTCCGTCAAGCCCTCGCTGGCGGCCAGCGACCGAAATATCCTGACACGGGAATCCTCCTGCCCACAGGTCTGCTCTGGGGAGATCTGCGGGGGCGACTTTTGTGATGTCGGCTGCATACCATTCATCCTCCTTTACATCGTGAATGGCTCTGTAACTGCGGTCGGCATACTTATCAATCTCACAATGCCCCACACAGCGCATCCCGCATAGCTCAAAGCCCTTGCGGAAACCGCCGATGCCTGCGAAGAAATCCAGAAATGTCATCTGCTCCATCGGCAGCCTCACAGTTCTGCCGTCATATCCTCGTCAAGCTCATCCTGCTCGATTTCATTCATGTGGTTGGTTTCTTCCTGTTCGTCCTCAAGCTCCATCAGCTTCACAAAGACGGCGTTAACAACGCACGGATCAATCTCCGTGACATATCGGGTGGTCGGGTCTACCTGATGTGCCTCCCTCGGCTCTCTTGTGTCAGGGAAGTCCGTTTTGCCCGCTCGGTCAAGCACGGCCTGATCGAACCGTGCGTCCCAATCGGAAAACTGGATAGTACGGGACAGCACATACATCGCCCGTTCTGTTCCATAACAGCGCACCAATTCTTCGATAAAGGCGTCCAGTTCACGGGTATTGAAGGCAGTCATGGCCTTATCCTGAATGAAGTTGCGGCAGGACATATTGATGTTGTAGCTGTCACACCAGAGAGCCGCTTCATCCTTTCGGGCGGCTTCCTCCAGCGAGGGGTAGTAGACCGGAATGGTTGCGTACATTATTCAAGCCCCCATTCATCCCCGTAACGATACGGGTAGATTTTCTGTCCGCGTAAAAAGCGAATCAGGTTTTGCACCTGATCTACCACGGACAAATTGCTCTGGTCTTTGGTAGTCATCATCACAGAGCCAAAGATACCGGCCAGGGCCAGGATAACGGTGGTTGTCACATTCCCGGTAAAGAGCCAGGCCAGCGCCGCTATGCCGCCCATCACCAGGGACCCCACAATGGATTGAAAAAGCTGTTTTTTCCCAAAGCCAGTAAACAGTTCGGCCTCCGGCTTCACGCCCAGAGGGATGTAGAGTTTCAAATCTTCGTCCATTTGCACCTCCTGTCAGGAATAGTAGTACAGAATCAGATCTTTGATTTGCCAGATGGATTCTGCAATGATGTAGAAGATCACTGTGTTACGGGCGCGCTTTTTATACTGCGCCGCCTGTTCCTCGGCTGCGGTCAAGCGCACCAGGCAGTAGACGAAACGGGCTACCGCACCAACGCGCACAAGCAGGATGATGGCATTTGAAATATCGTCCATTGTCACCATCAGCCATCACCTCACTTTCCCATGCCCTTGACCATCTGCACCAGCCGTACAGAATGGTATGCGTTGTTGACAATGGCGCCGCCGCCACCGCCACCGGTCGTAATGAGGAAGTCCTGAAGGAACTTCGGTGTCCGCACCGCAAGAATCATACAGGCCACGCCCCAGAAAATGTGCATATTCATCATCAGGCCAACCCCCAATTTCGCAAGAGAAACCTGAATTACCACAGAGAGCGCAGACTGGAAGAACTTACTCATGTAGGGCTTGAACACGCCTTTGTCATTGTCAATCAGACCTACGCAGGCCAACGGAATACCTACTCGCAAAATCAGGATTTCAAGCCCGCGCATCAGGAATTGGAAATATAGGATGAAATAGACGATGACAAATACCAAGCCAAAGATGGCTGTCACAAGCCCCATTGATGAAATGCCGGATACCCAGCCAGCCCAATCGTAAGCGGTGGCAAGGCCGATGGCCTCCAGCATTTTATTGCTCATTTCTTCTACAATCGTGGCAAGCCAGTCATACATGGTGGGAAAGCAGATTGCCACAGCCATAGCCTTGAAAAAGTTTGTGAGAATGGCAATAGGCTCCTCGTCGGCGTCCCCGTCTGACCACAGAACATAGGTTTCAAAGCCTTTTTTCAGGAACTTCAGCACAATCAGGGATACGCCAAAGCCGAATACAATGTCGAACAAGGACTGAAACAAATCGACCCCGGCCAAAGTGGAAATATACTGCTCTGCGTACAGGGTAAGAGGGATAATCCCTTCCATCAGCCCATCAATATAGGCGATTGCTCCATTCAGCAGGGCCACGATCAGCAGCACTAAGATATATTCCAATCAGCAACCACCTCCTTTCTGGGGGCGGCGCTTGGCCGCCCCCGATAGGGATTGGAATATGGCGGGCGATCAGGACACGGCAGCTTCTTCGTTCTGTACGGCGGCCTCATACGCTTCCAGTACAGCGGCGGAGAGCTTTGCCCGCAGTTCCTTCGTCATGGGGAAGCAATGCTCCACCCACTCGCCCTTGACATTCCGGCGGCTGGGCAGGGACACAAACAGCCCCTTTTCGCCCTCGACGACCCGCACATTCTTCACCAGAAAGCAGTCATCCAGGACCACGCTGCACACCGCCCGCAGCTTGTCGGGACCGGTAAAAGTCTTTTTGATTTCCGCTTTGAACTCCATTGAAAAACCTCCTGTCAAAAATTAGGGCGGGGCCGATTGCCCCGCCGCTGCTTGTTCCGATCAGCCGCCGTAGTTGAACATATCCTTGATGCGCTGGGTGATGGTGGGCAGCACGGTGTCGTCCACGATCAGGTACAGACCGGCCAGGATCAGGGCGCCCAGGACGATGGAGATCAGCACAGTGATCGCCACATCCAGCGTTCCCTGACCGGTGCGGTCGGTCAGCGCCGTCGCCGTGCGGTCGGCCAGCTCACGGGCCTTCTGCTTGGCAGTCCAGATAGAAGTCATAGCCTTAACCTGAGTGTTGCGGATGAAGTTAGCCATAGTTTTTTCCTCCTGTTAATAAAGTGATTTATTTAGTAAGGCGCAGAAATTGCCTGTACTACGGAATGTATCCCAGCTTACTGGTAGTAGCCGAGAATCAGGTTCAGGGTGGCGGAACCGAGTACGGCGCCAATGCAGGACACCACCGCCACCACAATGCGGTTGTTCCACTTTTTCTGATCCATCTCATCAGCCATGCCGCGCCGGATACAGAAATAGATGATAAGCAGACCGGCCACAACCGGCGCCAGCACCATCAACCAGGTTGTCACATCACCGATCAACTGCTCGGTTCCCTTGACGATCTGGCTGTCCTGCACACCAGCCGCATAAGCCGGTGCGGACATAAAAAAAGAGGCGGCAAGTGTGGCGATTCCAGCACCTGCCGCCCGGACAGTCTGTTTCAGCCTGCCCGCCGTCTGGTTGATTTTCTCTTTCATTCAAGACCTCCTATGAGTTAATCATCATCAAGGCCGCCGCCCATAGCGCCCTTTTGCTGTGCAAGGCGGCGCATGATGTCTTTCTGGTAGTAAATCCAGATGTTCCACAATGCGATTTCCTGTTTCGTGTCGGTGATGATTGGCCGTTTCTGTTCCCGTTCTTCCCGCAGCCTGCGGTTATGCTCCATATCTCCCAACCCCAACATCTTGTTGAACATCCACTGAGAAAGGTCGGGCGCATACATCATAGCGGGGTGGTCGCGGCTGGTGATGATTTGGTGGGGACGCTTGACGCGCCGGACCTCATCGGTATTGAGCAGCTTTCTCTCGGTCAGACTGACGCTCTGGGAGTTAGAGGGGGTTGTGTATTTGCCGTTACTGGCCGAAAGCTGGTAACTGGATGTGGTGTAGCTGCCGAGTTTGTCGGACATCTCCCGCAGCGTTTCCGGGTCATCACTTTGCAGGTATGCCCACACCTGACAGTTGCCCTTGATTGTGTTGGCGATATTGTCGCTGTACTTTTCTTTCAGTTGGTCAAAGCCCTGCACAAACAGCGCATATCGCATCCCACGGCCAGCCGCCACGGTCAGTTTGTTGGTCATGTCACTGATGGGAGTAAAGTTGCCATACTCGTCAAGGATGAAGTTGACACGGCGTTCCAGGCGCCCGCCGCGCCGGTCTGCCGCCTCTGCCAAAAGTTCATATTGCTGCGACACAATGAGAGAAGCAATGGGGTAAAAGGTGGTTTTCTCGTCGGGCAGGATTACGAACAACGCCTGCTTTTTACTGCCCATATCCGCAAGGGTAAAATCGCTGGTATGAGTGATAGCATAGATGGACTTCGAGGTGAACAGCCGCAGGGTGGTCAGAGCAGAGGTGTAGAAGCTGCCTCTGGTGCGGGACGGAGCCACATCGGAAATGGACAGAAGCGCCCGTGCCGGGTGGGATGGAGAGAGTTTCTTGACATACTCCAACAGCGGCATCTTATTTCCGATGGTGCGGCACATTTCCGAGATGAACCAATACACATTGGTCATGTTCTGAAATTCCGGTCGTTTTTGGTTATCACACACCACGCAAAGAATGGCGGCCGCTATGATGGAACATTCGCCGTTTGTCCAAATCTTTTCGCCCTCCGGCTTACCAACCAGATTGTTCGTCAAGTCCCAGGCCAGCATTTCTGCCCGGTCGGTGTCGCCCTCGTTGATGGCGTCAATGATGGGCTGGAGCAGATTGTAGCGCATACTCTTTTCAGGGTTTTTGAAGTCCAGCACCAAAACCTCATAGCCCAACTTTTTTAGGAAGTCAGCGGTGTAGTGGAACAATTCGGCTTTGGGATCGGAGCAGAAGATGGATTCTCCAGCAAGTCCCAAAAGGCAGATACTTTCCAAAACCAGACACCTTGATTTACCGGAGCGAGTGGCGCCGACGCAGAGCAGGTGGCAGTCATCACCGACAAAATAGATTTTTTCTTTATCGCCCTCCTTTCGCATACCTACCACCACGCCGCCTTTTTTCAGCGGAGTATCCGCTCCCAAAGGTTCCTGCTTGGGAATACCTTTGGGATGAAGGTTTAACTTCAATTTATCGCCTCCTTATTTTTCTTTGAGAAAATCCAAACCATCGTATCCGGTATCTAAGAGCTGCCGGATCGTTGGATTGTGCGGGTCAAGAATATAGCTATCAAATGCTTTGTCTTTCTCGGAATCGGTCATCCAGCGGGCCGAACCATGCTGGTATTGGCCCACAGCTCTGGGCGTCTGAATCTCCGGGGTGATCGTGTCCAGGTCTGATTCATACGGCCTCATATTGGTAAGGAAGAACATAACAGCCAATACACTTACAAATCCTTGCAGGCACAGATACAACATCATGTGCTGGCGGTTGGAAAACAGACTGGCAAGGCAGTCCCCGATAGGGAGAAGCGACAGCCGGGTAATCTCTCTTGTCAGCAGGCCATGAACCGCTGTGGAGAAAAATAGATTGAGAATTGCGCCAGAAACGAAGATCAGCGCACATACCATCAGTTTAGGCTTTGTTTTCATAATTCCATATCCTCCTCAATCTCAAAGTTATTTTGAGTGGCTTTGGGGGTGGTATTGATAACGCTGGTGGTTATGAAGCAGGATAGAAAATGTTTCGCTCATTCGGTCGCGCCTTCCTGGAAAAAAGCATAAGAAAAGCAGGAAATCTTTGACAGATTTCCTGCTGAGTGGTGGCGCTGATAAGCGGTTTCTTTATAGTTACGTAAAATGATGATTTAGTATATCGGCAATGGCGTCCGGCTCACATTTATTGATTTCATGTCCTGCATTGGGGATAATATGCAAAGTTGCTTGGGGAAGTAATTCATTTAACTTTTTCGATGCTTTGAGATTAGCACCATCCTTTCCACCACACAAAATAGTTACAGGGCAACTGATCTTGCTTAGATGTGAAGTGAAATCCAATGACCGTATAGAGCGGGACAGTTTCATTATATTGTCCCTTGATATACCCATGCCATCAAATGTCTTTTGGGGCATACAACGGAACAAAAGATTTTGAAAGTCCATCAGCAAACGTGGAACTCTGTATTGCGCACCAATTAAAACGAGGGAATCCACTTTGTCACCGTGCCGGATAGTGAAGTCAAGTGCGAGAATTGCCCCAAGAGATAGTCCACAGATACGAAAGGGTTCTGACACATCAGCATACCGCTGTTCCAAATCGGCTAAAATTCGAGAGTAGGATATTTCGTTTCCCGTTCCATGGAAAAGCTCTGGGCAATCTACATCAGAAGATGATATTTGGCAAACAACATCTTTCCAATCTTGCGCTGTTTGTCCTAATCCATGTAAAAGAACTAATTTCATTTTTCGTTTGATTCATCTCCTTTCCTATGGCACCGCAAATAGTCTAAACCGAAGCATATAAGTGAAAGTACAACAGTAATCCCGCTGTTGAATATAGCAGATGTCAAATCAAACTGAAATTGTGGTAAAAAGTACGCCGAAATATGAGTAATTGCAATCGGAACAGGTATCAGCACCAGCAACGAAAGGCCAAATGCCCGCCACAAATTATTTTTGCACTTACCAAAAATTCCGTATATTATCCAGATCGCAACTATCACAATCAGCGCTATGCAAGCGCCCATTGCAAATATAACTGATTTTTTCAAAAGCAATGATAATATTGCCAATAGAGGAATTGGAATAACACTGATTGCGAACAGAGTTTTTATTAGAATTTTTGTTCTGGCGGTCAAGCCCGGAATAAGGATAAACCAAGCGGCTACGATTGATGCGGTGGTAATCAATGACCATGACAGCCTTTCAGACAGAAAGTAATCACAAATCAGGCAAACACAACAAGCCATCAATGCTACCGCAGAAACGATCACCAAGATAATGCGTTTATCTTTTTCAGTTAAACGATAACTCCGCCTTTTATATAGTAGCTCGTCTGGTTCAATCATTTCATCTTTAATGAGGTAATCAGAAGATACATTGAAGATGTCGCTAAGCTGGGCTATAAAATCCAGGTCAGGGGTTGATTGTCCCAACTCCCATTTTGAAATCGTCTGCCGTGTAACCGTTACCTTTTCAGCAAGTGCCTCTTGGGAAAGTCCCCGCTGCTTTCTCAATTTTTGTATTTTCTCTCCGAGGGTCATAATGAGGTTTCCTCCTGCCATTGTTTTTAGAAGATCATAGCAAATAAGGCGTTCTATTTCTACCAACGCAAGCAGGAACTGCCGCAACGAACCATTGCGCTACCACGTTTTGACGCACAATCAGCTATTTTTTTATTATATCAGCACAAGCTCTTTTTTGAAACATGGTAATTGTAAACATGGAGAGAAATTAGAGGTAGTATGTGACTGGAAGTATAACTATAATTCTGGCTATTTCTTTTTCATATACTGTGTGATAGTTGTTTGGGAACAAAAATCAACATATAGAACCAGAAATATAGTTTTCATTTTTTATAACTCCATATCATCGTCAACCGCGAAATCATCCAGAAACGCTTCGTTATCCTGATCCTCGGTCAGCTTGATTTCCTGCGGTTCCGTTTCGCCCATCTGCATGGGAACCAGGACCGGCAATAGATGCTTTTGCAAAAAGTCCTGATCCTCGCAGCGGTCAATGAATGTCCCAAAGGTGTTCAAAAACGGGGTATCCAACGGAGTACAAATCATCAGGTCGCCGCGCTCTTTCCCCATCTTCACAATAAAAGATGCAAGATTAACCGGATCGGGGTCCAGGCAGAACGCTTCATGCAGACCGCCCTCCGCAAGGGCATACCCGATCAGGAAAGGATAGCCGCAAGCAGTATGGTTCTGTTTGGCTGCGCTGATAAATTCAGGGGTGACAAACTTGGTGAGTTCTTCGGCAGCCTCATTTCTGACCGGCTTATCCAGAAGCCATTCTTTCAAACTTTCCGGCTTGACAATGCCACAGAAGTCATGTCGTTCCCAATGAATGTATTTGCCGGTCAACAGGCTTTCTGCATACACGGCCTGACCTCTGGCTCCATAAATACATCCAAAACCGTCACGGGCATACCAGATGGAGTCGTCGGCAGTCATGTCCTCGCCTTTGCTGCTCACCCCAGGCTTGAGAACCAGAAATTGATTTTCGTAGTTGTACTGGCTACTGTCGGGGATGCAGTCATTTATGTCCAGAGGGCGATCCAACTGGCGGATCATTGTCTGATTCTTCACCATATCGTCAGATACATAGAGAATCGGGAGTTGCAGAAAAGTAGCCAGACCGATTTCGTCCTTCATCCCCTGAGAGATGGTATCACCAATAACCCAGAGTTCATCACAGCGTTCCAGCAGTTCGTGACCCATTCGCAGGCCCTGTTCTCGCTGCTCCGGCACTGTGTCATTCAGATATTGCGTGAAAATCGTGTGCGGCGCCAAAGGAATCACGCCGCAGGATGCCGCATAAGCACAGTAGTCCTTTGCCTTTTCCATGTTTTTTTCCATATCTCCCCGCAAAGGGGAAGAAATATAGACCAGCCTCAAAGTAACACCTACCTTTCCCAATTAAGCCCATCCCCCCAACAGACGGACGGTGCAAAAGTCGCTGAAAACTGCCCACCGGCGACGGAACACAGCCCGCAAACCTCTGAGCTTCAAATTTCCAGATCTTCCTCGTCCTCTAAATCACAGGCGCTTTCCGCATCGGAACCGTAATCTGTGAACGGCAAAATGTGTTCTGTGCCGTTCTCAACATTTTCCTCGGATTCACAAAGGCCTATATCGGCAAATTCATTGTCAGAGACAAGCGTGCCGTCATCGGTGCGGAACATCAGCGGCATATAGTTACTGTCCTCGTAATACAGAAACTCATTGGTTGCATAGGCCAGTCTTGCAATGTCGCCGTCGTGAAAAATGAAATATGGAATCGTTCGTTCCCCGTTGATTGCCGGATACTTTTTGAGTTCATCAAAAAACTCTTGAAGTTCAGGGCAGACATAATGCACGGTCAGCTTACCGGTTTCATTGCGGGAAATTCGTCCGATCACATCTTTCAACGCATGATCGGCAGTCAGTTGATAGCCAGCCCAGGCGACGGCTGTAATTTGGAACGGCGAAACAGCGCCGTCCGTTTCCTTATAAACCTGCGTGTTATCAAAGTCGTACCGGAGCCATTGACACTCCATATCATCCGCCTCTTGGCGCGGCGAAATGTCTGCTTCGATGATGAAGTGACTTCCTTCCAGGTCGAAATCCAGGATTTTCATTGTAAACTCCTATCTTTCCAAGTCCAGCCCGTCCAGCTCATAGTCTGAAACAGGCGGTTCAAAGGCCGTATCATAGGCCACATCATCAAGCTGCCGGATTGCGTCCAGTCGGGCCGCCGCCTGCGGATCGGTAACAAGTTCCTGTTCCAGCAGGGCATCCGCAACTATGGCGTTGGAAACCGGATCGGTAAAACAGAGATTCTCACCGTCCTGCGCAGCCTGTTCCAGCACAGACTCCGGCAGGATTTCTTCGGCAACGGCCTTCGGCACTTCCAGACCACGTTTCTTTGTGCCGACGATCTCATAAATGCCCACGGCGATTTCTCCGCAGGTGATGATGTTTCCCCAAATATCAGGATTCGGGCGTCCATCACGCATACTTTGTCCCTCCATCTTCCTCATAAGGCATATAAGCTATGACGGTGAGGTAATCCGTACCCAGGCGCCGCAAAAGAGCATCCTGATGTTCCATGACCTGATCGACGATATGCTCCGGGCAGTATTTCATCAGGTCGGCTACATATTGCCCCACATCCAAGCCAATGGGATGCGCCAGGTATTCTTCGTCCGTCATGCCCTCAAGCTGCTGGTTCAGCCCGTATTTATACATCAGGAAACGGGCGATAGCGATGGTCTGATTTCTCTTGCTGCTCATGCTTGCTATCCTCCAATCTCCATTTCTTCCTGCTGGCCGAACTCCATATCAAAGTCAAACTCCATTTCCTGCTCCCGCAGCTCCGGGATAATGTCCTCGATTTTGTCAAGAATCCGTTCCACAGATTCACGGGCCTCGTTGGAAACATCCTGATCGAGTATGCTCATTTTGACCAAACCCGCATGAAGGACCCGGAGTTCTTCTTCGGTGAACAGCGCACGTTCATCCACAAGACCGCTCCGTTTGGCGAAATCCTGTCCTGCAAATTCCTTGTTGTAAAAAATCTGGCGGGCCATCATTTCGCCGGAATCCGGGGCGGTGCGGTAGGTGGAGAACACATAGCCAAACAGATGATGTTCCTTGCAGGCGAGAGTCACGCCATTGTATTCTGCCAGCTTATAAGAGCCATTGGGAAGTTTCTCATTGGCGTCAGTATAAGGACAGTCGCGGCAGATACCCGCTTTGTTCGCTGTGTCCTGGGCCGTATCGTTGATAAGGCGAATGAGTTTGTCCTTGACTGTGACAAAGGGGTTCTGGATCACCGTATCGGCTTTGGAGAAATAGGCCACAAGCTGGTTCTTGAAATAAATATCAGCGATGTAATCGGAAGATTGGGACCGCTTTACATCAAAGCCGCGCCGGGCAAGCTGCTCAAAGAACAGCCTGTAAAAATCGGTTTTACTTCGCAATCGGTTTCCTCCTTTCCTGATAACCTTTTCGCTTCATCACATCTTTGAGAATTTCAATGAAAGCAAAAATGCGCTCTGCCGCCGCCTGATTTTTGGGGTAAACCGCAGGCAGCGGAGGGCGCCGCTGTTTTTTCAGATCGTACCATAGACAGCCGCCATCCCTTCGTTCAGGGAACATACAGGACGGGACAGAGGTGCGCAGGGTATAAGGGCAGTTATGGCAGGGATGTCCTTTGGGGTATTCATATTGGTGAACCGTCAAATGGGCAATGCCATACGAACCGCTCGGAATCGACACCGGCACACCATTTTGCTTATAGGAAGTGTTCGCTGCTATCATCCTTTCTCCTTTCTGGAACCGGGCGGCCGGTCACTTTTTGATTTCCACAATCATTTGAAAACAGAAAAAGCAGCCCCGCAGGACTGCTTTTCTGTATGGCAATATCAATTTTTTCAGATGTCAATACTCCGCACTAAGCAGAAAATCCGCTATGTGCATTGTCTTGATTCCCTCATAGTTCCCACCGGCAAATTCGTCTGTTGTGAGAACAAATTTGGGATAATTGTCGGGTATTTCAAGCAGGCGGTTATATTCTCGCTTTTCTGTCTTTTCTGAGTTGATTTCCTGCGTAACCTGAACATAAATTTTTTCGTTTTGTCTGACTGCTACAAAATCAATCTCACCATCACTGGTTTTCCCCACATAGACTGTATATCCCCGTCGGCAAAGTTCCAAGTACACGATATTTTCCAGACTGGAAGCAACGCTGTCCGCGTTATAGCCGAGAACACTGTACCGCAAGGCAACATCAGCCAGATAGAATTTTTCCTGCGTTTTCAGGATTTCCTTACCCTGTAAATCATATCTCGAACAACGGTGAAGCAGATACGCCTTTTCCAGCTTATCCAAATAGCTATAAACGGTTTCGTTATCAAGGGATCGCCGTTCTGATTTCAGGTAATCCGCAATCGACTTTGCGGAAAAGGTGTTACCGACATTGCTGAATGTGTACTTTACAACACGCTCCAACTGGTCGATCTTCCGAACTTGATTTCGTTTTACAATATCCGAAAAAATTGTGGAGTTGTATATATCCCGGACAATCGTATAGATTTCATCCTGAGAATACGCCTGTAAATGAGTTGCTGGGAACCCGCCCAAGCGGACATAATTGGCAAGTTCTGTTTTCGGCTCCCCAACATTGGCGAATTTGCTTTTGAACATCAGATATTCGCCAAAAGACAGGGTGAAAATGCGGAAGGAAACATATCTGCCAGTAAGATAGGTCGCTATTTCAGAGGACATCATTCTGGAGTTGGAGCCTGTAATATACAAGTCAACATCAAAATCGGACGCCAGCGAATTAACAATCTTTTCCCATCCCTTGATTTCTTGAACCTCGTCCAAAAACAAATAGGTCTTGCCCGCAGGGGAGAGTTTTTCTTTCAAGAGTGTGTAGATCTGCTTTGCCGTCATATCCTCATATTCCATAGAATCAAAACGACAGCTTATAATGCGATCTTCTGGAATGTTTCGTTCCGTTTTCAGCCTTTCCATAATCATTTTCAATATGGTAGATTTTCCGCAGCGGCGCACTCCTGTAAGGATTTTTACAAAGGGAGTATCTACATAGGCCATGATCTTATCCACATATAACGGTCTATCAATCATTGTGACCACCTCCATTTGTAATTATTATACCGCAAAACAAGCAGGTGGTCAATTTTTTTGCGGTTTATAACCGCAAAACTTTTCGACAATATATTTGATTGCGGGTCACTATGGCTCCATACCTTTATCTTTGTGCCGCAGATACCACTCTTTTCGGGCTGCCTTTGACAAATCTGTACTCATCGCCTTTTGCCGGTCATCATATTCCATATCAAGGCTCATGGCAGTCTGCTCCAAAGCAATCAGAATCTCGCAAATCATCTGTTCGGTGAAGTAGGCTTTGCGGGCCTCTGTATATTCAAAAGACTGGACCTCACGGTCTTTGCACAGCATGGTGCGGATCACGTCGAGAATTTTATTGGCAATCAGCTTATCGGCCTCCGCCACAGCCTTTTCCTGCTGTTCTTTGATGTGCGCCGGGTCGGTGTCATAGAGCATGGCAAGACGGGTCTTGCTCTCTGCGTAGTCCTGTACCAAATTGCGGATGTACTCGTTGTTTTCCTTCAAGAAGGCAACAAAGGCATCTAATTCGGCCTTCACATCCTCTGGAAGCAATTTGTAATACAGCCGCCCCTTTTTCGGCATTTTCTCCTTCAGCGCGAACAGGCGTGAGATAAAGGGGGCAATCTTCATTGCACCAACAACGCTATCCAAGGGGGAAGTCCCCAGCTCATCATCCGTGATACGCCCAAACGCTTCACGCAGGCGACGATATTCCTGCGGGTGAAGATGCTCCATGTACTTCTCAAACTCGTCAATCATTTCGTCTGTGATGGCCGACAGGTGTTCCTTTGCCCGCTGTTTGGCCTCGCAATACTCTTTGATACGCTCGGCAAAGGTATCTCGAATGAGTTGTTTTCGGATTTTATCCGGGATGCTTGGATGGACAAAAGGGACCATTGTTCGCTGATGTTTATTCCAGAACACCACATGGATGTGGGGATGACCTTTTTCGTTATGGTGGGCAGCCACCCATTGCAAGTCCTGCACCCGGATTCCATTGAACTTTGCCAGGGTCAAAATGTGGCGGTCGATATAGTCCTCCCACGCTTTGTGATCGGACAGCCCCAATTCGGCGGCCGTTTCAGGTGAAAAAGAGATAATACCACGATACATATTGACCCGACGATAGGAAAGCTCCCGAACCAGGCGGGCGGCTTCCTGCCAAGTGTCAAACTCTTTGACCGCCCCCGGCTCCAGCTTGCCAAACAGTCCGTGGCGCATCCCCTCATTCTTCACGGCACCGGGACGAGTTGCAATGTAACCGATATGTGCATAGTTGCCTTTTGGAGTTTTCTTATAGTTGAGGTGCCGGTGGCGCTGCTTATAAATCAGAATCGACACGGGAACCTCCTTGTACGGCATGGATGGCTTTCTGCATTTCCTCGTCATCCATGAAAGTACGCAGCGCATCCGCGTTTTTTTGATTGGCAAATGCCAATGCTCGCTTTCGGGCCGCCGACTCTATTTTTTCAAAAGACGAATAGCGATCTTGGTCAATAAGGTCTGCGATAATGGCAATGTTGGCGTAATAGCCCGCAGCCGATATGATCGTCAGGCGATTTATCAGTCCGGCCAACCGGTTTCCCAGGGCTTTGAGCTGCCCGCTGAGTTCCTGCCGGATGACCCCGTTTATCATGTCAATATTTTCGGCGGTGGTTTCCAAATCCAGATATTCGTCAATCGCCCTGCGCACTTCTTTGGAAAAGTCCGTCCCATTCTTGGCTGCCAGTTTATTGAGCGCCCGAACTGTATCTTCCGGCAGATGGAGCGTCTTGCGCTCTGTTTTAATGGGCGATTCCTTCAAATCAATCCTCCTTTCAAACAGAAAAGGCGCCGGATTACTCGGCGCTCTCACAAAATACTTTTCACATTCTAACCATTCTCGGCGTTAGAATGGTTAGAATCAGCGGGTAGAATGGCTAAAAAGAGGGGTATGACAAAAATCACACCGAAACTTGAAAGTCATACCGATTCAAAAACCCGCAAACCCGTTGAAAGCACTGCTTTCAAACTGTCAGCCCGCCGTCAGGTATGACGGCTATTCCTGCCTTAACCGAGAACCGCAGGGCGTGGCCTGCGGATTCCGGTTGCGGGGCGCCCCCGCAGGGGGGCGGGCAGGTACAGATGAAAAGAAAAGTGCGGGCTGTCACAGTTCAAAGTCATCTTCCAGATCTTCTTGGGCGGGCGCCCACTCGGTAAAAATCTCCGCCATGATTTCGTCCTTTGTTCCTCGGACAGAGCAGCCCTCATTGGCGTAGTCCTCCAGATTGGAGAGCCGTTCAGGGATACGGTAGAACGCAAACTGCCGTCCCGGTGTCTGAATGAACAGCCGCATTTCATACCCGTCCTTCGGGTTCATTGCGTCCATCAGTTCATCCAGGGTTCCAACCCGTTCGCAGGCTTCGTGCAGAATGGAGTGCAGCATATCTTTGGGGATCTCCGCAGACCAGAAAGAGTAATCGTCTTTCCCATGACAGGTGATAGTCTGGACTTTTGCAAAGGCGATCCGGTCGATCTTCTCCAGCGCAGAGTTCAAAATGGCCTCGGCCTCCGGCGGATGGTGGCCGCAGAGTTCCATATCCACCACAGTTCCCACGGCCTCTGCTTCTTGCTCGGTCAGAACGATGTCCACTTTTTTCTGTTCATAGGTATTTCCACGGCCATTGAGCATCAGGGAACATTCAGCAGCGATGCGGAACATCCTGTAATAGTCGTCCGCAGTTTCTCCCAATGTCTTGCCGGTGGCAAAGTTTTGAAAGCAGCGTTTGCCGTCCTTATCGCGGCAGGCCAGAGAAATGTCCAGATAGATGCCTTCACTGGCACCAAAATTGGGAATACAGAGCGCCTGGTCAAATTCAGGCAGCTCGCCCGTCAGTTCATCGGAGAACAGGAAATACTCATCCGGGAGCAGACCTTTCAGTTCCAGGTGCGTTTGCAGTCTGTCAAAGGTTTCTTTTGCGTCGGCCATGCCGATGTGCCGGACACGCCGCTTTTCATCCGGCTCACTCCAGCGATCCAATTCAAAGGTTTTGATTTTTGCCAATTTTACACCTCCATACCTTGTTCCGGTTCTTCCTCGGCGCTCTGTTCAAATGCGGTTTCCAGCTCTGCCATACGCTGACGGTCTAAATCCTCCACAGAACGCCCCTTCCGCATTTCCACCAGGTCGGTATTAAAGTCATTCAAATGCGGCACATGAACCGCGCAGGCATATCCCTTTTCGGTGTATGCCTTCATCCATTTTGCCGCTGTAAGCTGCCCCCAATTTCGCAGTTGCCCATTCTTGTCACGGGCCAGATAGTCATTGTCCACTGCAAACACCAGTCGCTTGATCTGCGGATGGCCTTCCAGATAACGGTCAATGGCTCCATTCCAAAGGCAACCAGTAGAGATACGGTGATCTTGCATCCAGTCACGCCCATAAAAGTCAGCGGCAATAGAAGCATGGCTCATCAGGTCGATGGGCGCCTCGGTGACAATCAGCAGATCGGTTTTGCCCTCGTGGAAGAAGGGGTAGCTTTTATCAGAGCCGGTCGCATCCATTTTGAAGGAGCTGTTATCTCTGGCCGCCCGCATGGAGCAGTACCGGGCGGTTCCTTCCGCATCGTAGCCTACAAACACGCAGTTGCCATACTTCTTTTCCTGATAAATCATCTTCCGATTCATAAAGTGGCTTACGATTTTAGGGCTGATACCTCGGACAGAAACCAGATACCAATAGGCCCGCTTCATGTTGTCTGCCTTTTCGGGCAGCACCAGCGGCTCCCGTTCTTTTTTCTCATAGGGAACCACCTGCTTTACGGATGGAGAGAACTCCTTGCCGATCAGCTTGCCCACCGCTTCGGGGAAAGACAGTTTTTCCTCCCGCATGACAAAATCAATGGCGCCGCCTTTGACACCATCATCGGGGCCCGTCCATTGGAAAAAGCGGTTGTTTTCGGGGAAGATGTAAAGCCCGCCGCTGTGCTTCATGTGGACAGCTTTGCGGCCAGCTTTTTCCGGCTCATATCCATAGCCACGGGCCAGGGACAGAATATCCACGCTGTTTGCCTGTCGAATCTCATCCTCGGTAAATTTCTGATACGCAGCGGCGCTTCTTCTCATATCACATCACCTCACAGTTCCAGATCAGGCTCCTGTTCTTCGCTGCTCTCAATCACAGGCTCCTGTGTCATATCCTGATGGAAATGGTCAACGCCCGGAATAAGCGCCAGCGAAGAACCATTTTCCCAATGGCAATGAATTTGTCCCAGATCGTCAACGGAATCCACGATGCCGGTCAGTCCCGCAGGCATTTCACAGTATTCATGGTGATTCCGCTGTGATCGTACAGGTAAAGAGGAAGAATCACCATGCCATCCATTTGTTCTACCAGCGAAAACAGTTCGCCGGTGGTGAGGGCAGAAAGGCAATCATCCAAAAACCAGTCCGGGACTTCATCTTTCAACGAGGCCGCATAGCTGGAGGACACATACCAATCGCTGTCTGAACTCCAGTGCTGATTCTCCCGCAATTCCCACTCCCGCGTGGAGCGGTTGTATTCCAGGCGGGCATCCTTTGCCTTGCCGGATTTGAGGAACGCGAAAACCGGATTGTTACGGTTGTGGCCGCTGGAGTATTCAGAAAACAGCAGGCTTCGCAGGAAATCGCTTGGCTCGTCATAATCATGTTTCTCGCCCAGGCTGTATCTGCTGTGCCAGCAGACCATTTTCCCCAGGCAGTCGTGATCCTCACGAGGGTTCATAGGGGTATCATCATCCAGGATGAAAAGAGTGTAGGGCGCCATTGTCGCTGTCATCGGCATATCGTTTCACCTCCTTCCAGACAGGTCGGTTTGCTTAGTTGGCGCCGTGGCGGTTGCGATACCAGCCAAAATAGAAAAGGCCGCCAATCATGGCGGCGGCAGCGGATACGCTCAAAATTGCTTTTTTCATATTGGCTCCTTTCAAAAACCAGATTTACAGTTCCATCTCCTGTTCTTCCTCACAGTCCAGCACAGGGGTGTCCGGCGGGGATGCCCCGTGTTCTTCAAACTGCTGTCGGGTCTGAATCGCAGCAGACAGTTTGGAAAGCAGGTCAAACATTTTGGTGCTGTCCCGGCTGCCTTTGAAGTAACGATAGTGCCATTCTCCGTTTTGGGGTTCATACCGGATGCTGTGAAGCGAATTGATGATCCAGCCCTGTGTTTTGAGAGGAACAGGAATTTCATGCTCCCGAAAGAGCTGCATAATGAGAGATTTACCGTTGATCTCCCGGTTTATCACCTCCTTTCCCGCCATAATATCTCCTTCGGCCTCACGAATGGCGGAATCGTAACGGGCCTGTCGTTCTTGTGCCAACTGTTGTTCACGGACTTCTTGCTGCGCCCGCCTTTCATCAGCTTGCCGCTGCCGTTCCGCAGCAATGGGGGCATTGTGGGCTTTTGCTTCTTCATACCGTCCAAGCAGATTTGCAAATCCCAAATCAGCCCACCGGTCCGGGGCTTCCATACTCTGATTGAAAACCCTCTCGATCTCACCCCGGATGCCATGCTCCAGCGTGGGCAGCCATTTCAGAACTTCTTCAAGTCGGTGCCGCTGGTCAATGCCCACCATAAACCCGTCACATGGAATATAAACCGTTTGGAAGAACTCCCGTTTCTTCTCCATTGTGTAGAGTTCAATGCCATTTTCGTTGTAGAAGCGGTAGTAGTAGTGCTTGTTGCCCATCAGGTCTTTGGCAAAAACCCGGTTCTCGTCTTTTTCCTTTGGCGGAAAGATGTCCTTTTTCTTTTCATCCGGTCGGGTATAGCGGGGAGAAAGACCGGTGCGCTCCAAACTGTCTGCAATCAGCTTTTGTACTTTTTCAATACCGCCATGCTTCTCAACGAAACCGGCCAAGTCCTCCGCCTGCTGGAGAGAACAGAATTGCAGCCCGGTTTTTCCTTCATAAACGGAGCCTCTATGCTGAAACAGGTCCAGGCCAAACTCATTGCGGACCGGCTTTGTTTCTTGGGCTGGCAAAAAAGCACCTTCTCGAAAGAGATAGCCGACAGCCGAATGTTTCTCGCCCATATATCACCACCTCACATCACTGCTCCAGCTCATGCTCGTTGTCATCGTCCAGGCGCAGAGCAAGGAACTCTTTGATACAGTGTTCCGCCGCCTCGTCAGTGGGGTACAGCAGTTCCACCGTCAGGTCGTCCAGGTTCTGATCTTCCAGACGGGGGTAGCCCGACAGTGTGTTTTTGATATACGCCGTGAGAAGATCATGGGGGCTGAATGCTTCCAGCAGCATGATCTTATACTTCGGCAGAAGCGCAGGAAGGAACTCTTTCAGAATCCCAATCTTCCTCGCCATCAGATCGTTGTCCGTTTTCATCCAAAATCACCTCGCTTTCCTGTAATGACTCAAACTCCAACTTGGTATTGATTTCTGTGAGTTGGGCAACCTTTTCCGACAACTCATCCTCATAAATAAACGGCTGTCCAACCTGTTGTTGGGCAACCGCCAGTTGTTTTTGCACTTCCTCTAACTCACGCTGGGCCTCTTTAAGATAGCCGGGAATCCGTTCGGCAAGGTGTTCAATGCGGGTGATAGCACCTAAAGCGGAAGTTCCAACCTCCGTTGTGTAGTGGTGGTTATATCTCAAAACCAATCGTGAAACATACCCAACCGACAGATACAACGGGAAACTGCGATAAGCACCAATCTCAAATTCTTCCGAATCGTCCTTTGCGCCTTCCTTTATCATGCGATAGAGCAGCCCGAAGGCTTCTCCGGCCTCTGACCGTTCTGTATAGCGTTTGCCATCCAGGACAATCGAAAAGTCGCTGCCGGCCGATTGGTTCAGCAGTTTAATATCCTCACCGATCTGGTCGATTTCTTTTTCATACCGCTTTATCTGCCCAGGATAAATAGTGCTGATTTTGCGCTCCAAAGAAAGCTGCTCGTTACTCCACGCACCCCGCAGGATTTTCAATTCCGTGACCCGGTTTTCCAGTTCCATCTTCTGTGCAACCATCGGATTATCGGTAGCCGCCGCCTTGAACTGGGCGGCAGACAGAACGGTTTCATCCACATCCTCACAAGAGCGGGCGATGTGTTTCCCGGTAAGAATCTGCGTGATATACCGCAATTTCTGCTCCTGAATCTGCCAGAGATACGCATCAAATGTCCCTTTGGCCACGAATTGCTTTATCATAATTTCCGGGTTTTCGTTGCCCTGCCGTACCCCACGCCCATTTCGCTGTGTAATGTCAGAGGGTTTCCACGGACAGTCCAGATGGTCAATGGAGATTACCTTATTCTGAACATTCACGCCGGTTCCCAGCTTGCTGGTGCTGCCGATCAGGATACGGACTTTTCCTTGACGGGTACGCTCAAACAGCTCCTGCCGCTGTGCTTCAGAAGTGGCGTCGTGAACAAAGGCTATCTCCGATTCCGGCACACCCTTTGCCAGCAGCACATTTCTTATTTCATCATATACATTGAATTTCCCGGCTTTGGGAGTGCCAACATCACAAAAGACAAGCTGCGTGGAAGCAGAGGCGGCGGTGTCCTTCCAAACCTGATAAACATCCTCAATGCAGACACTCAACTTGCTTCCTGTACCATCCGCATCCGGTCGAATCAGGCGCGGGTCAATCGCCATCAGGCGAGCCTCACCGGTCAGCTTCAGCATATTATCTTCTTCCGGCTTCACTCGGCCGGTTCGGATTGCTTCTGCCCGCATGATAAAATCGGCCATAATTGCCTGCTGTGCGGGGGTAGCTTCCACCGAAACAATCTCCGCTTTACCAGTGCGAACAGCCGGGAGTCCGGGAATATCCAACATATCCGCTGTTTTGATGTCAGCGACCTCACGAAAGACCGCCATCAGTTCAGGGAGATTGTAGAAGCGGACGAAGCGATCACGCATCCGATAGCCGCCGCCCTCCGGCTTCAATTCCAGCACAGAGGTTCGTCTGGCAAAATGAGCGATCCAGGTGTCGAAGTAGGACCAGCCAAAGCGTTCCAACTCCTGCGGCTGCAAATACCGCTGCATGACGAACAGTTCGGAAATCGAGTTGCTGATTGGCGTTCCAGTCGCAAATACTACGCCGCGCCCCTGATTTGTTTCCTGCAAATACTGACATTTGAGCAGCATATCAAAGGCGCGTTGACTGCTTGAGGTTGTAATACCAGCCACATTTCGCAGCTTTGTAAAGACAAAGCAGTTTTTGAAAAAGTGCGCCTCGTCCACCATCATCATATCTACGCCCAGCTGCTCAAAGGTCAGCAGATCGTCTTTCTTTTCCTCGGCAGACAGCTTTTTCAGCCGTTCATCCAGATTCTTGCGGAAAATGACCATCTGCTTGACGGACCAATTTTCGCCGTTTTCGCTTTTGATCTCATAGATAGCATTTTCAATATCGTTGATCTGCCGTTCCAACATAGCGATTTGCCGCTCTGTGGAGATTGGGATTTTCTCAAACTGGCTATGTGCCAAAATTACGGCGTCATATTCTCCGGTGGCGATTTTGGAAATGTAGCGGTTGCGGTTTTTAGGGGTAAAATCCTCTGCGGTGGATACCAAAAGGTTTGCGTTGGGGAAAAAGCGGTAGAACTCTGTTGCCCACTGGCCTACCAGGGGATTGGGAACTACAAACACAGCCTTGTGGATCGCTCCCAGGTTCTTGAGGTACATCCCGGCGGCAATTAAAGCAGCGGTCTTTCCGGCGCCTACCTCATGTGCAGCAAGCCCCGTCCCGGTATAGATGACACGGGCAGCAAAATCAAGCTGATGCTTCCGCAGCTTCATCTCCGTGTTCATGCCGGGGAATACCAGATGGCTCCCGTCAAACTCACGGGGACGAACCGTGTTGAAAGTGTCATTGTAGATTCGCAGAAGCGTATCCCGGCGCTCCGGTTCTTTCCAAACCCAGGATGCAAACGCCTCCTGAATCTGTTGCTGTTTGGCACGGGCAATCATGGTTTCCTGTGCGTTGATTACATATTTAACCGACTTGTTGCCCTTTTCATTGATGTATTCCTGCCGGTCACGGACAGTCGTGGACTGCATATTAAGGCAATCCTCAAAAATCTCATAAGCATTTTTCCGCTTGGTTCCAAAAGTCTGGTTGACCATTACGGAATCCGGTTCTGCGCTTTTATTGGTGACACGCCAGGTCGTGGTATAGGAAAAATACTCAATGTCAATGCGGTTCCGGTTGTCGCCGCCCTCGATGACCTTTTCATATCCGCTGGTCTGGAAGGTTTCATACATGAATTGGCGATAATACTCAATGGGAACCCAGATGGCGCCCATATTCACTTCGATGTCGGCAGGAGTCAGCGGCTCCGGCTGTACTTCTTCCAGGGCCTCTACATTCCGGGTAAAGAGTTCCGGTTCTTCCGCTGCCTTCTGACGTGCGTAAAGCAGCTTATCCCGTACATGACCACTGAGATATTCTTCTGCGAGTTCCCATCCCTCCAGCGGGTTGCCGTAGTATTTTTGGGGATTGAGATAGATGCGAGTATCCAGTTCACGCACCAATTCTTCCGGTTCTTTTCCCGTCAGGAAGGACATATAGGGCAGATCCACCCGCAGCTTGTGATTTAGGCAGATTTGAAGGGCGTCCTCGGCGGTGTCTGCATGATTGACCTGACGGAAGGGGCGGATGGTGGCTTTGGTGAAGATCGCTGATTTATCCCAGCCGGTCTTGTCTTTCCGCTCATCCTCGATAGAGCGCAGCAGGGGGAATTGGTCATCATCAGAAAAAGCGAGGATGTTTCCTTTGCTGTTGATGGCTCCATACTTTGCAACGAAGCGGTCATATACCTGATTGAGTGTGTCCTGCGCTTTCTGAAGATCAAGCGGGTCATACTCATGGGACTGGATGTTGATAACCTCCAGCAGCGCAGTCCGAATCTCACACAGTCCCTTGATTCTTTTGGCCTTCATGCCGGTGTAAGGCTGCGGAATCAGCTTATCTCTTTCACAGAAGAAGATCTCGCCATCCCGCACAACATAGGTGAAGTTCTTGGTTCCGTCCGGTGCGTCCTCATACTCTGCATTGCTTTCTTCCGGTGCGTCCGCCTCGATTTCTTCATCCGGCTCTGCTGTGAAACGGGCATACAGGGAATCAACCGCTTGGGTAAGATGCTGGTTCAGGTCAAAATCTTCCGGGGCAATACAGGCCGTCCCATCTTCGTTGCCGTACATATTCCGGCTGCTCACCATCTCGCCCATGAGCATTTCGGGATTGTCTTTGAAATAGCGGTTATAGGCGATCCATTTACTGCGGTCCAGGTCAGTTTCAATCCAGGACGGAAGATTCGTGCGATCAAGTTCTATGGGATGCGCTCTCTTTTTCAAGAAAACAACATCCGCTGTTACATCGGTTCCCGCCAAAGCCTTGAACGCTGTGTTGGGTAGGCGAATAGCACCGATGAACTCTGCCCGCCGCGCGATATATTCTCGAAGGCTCTCGTCCTTGCGATCCATAATTCCTTTGCTGGTGATAAAGGCAATGATGCCGCCCGGTTTTGCAAGGTCCAGGGACTTGATGAAGAAATAGTCATGGATGTACGGGTTCAGGTCATTGTAGCGCCGGTCATAGATTTTCACGGAGTTGAACGGGATATTGCCCAGAATCACATCAAAGCTGTTGTCCTCAAATTTGGTGGCTTCATATCCCATGATGGAAATATCCGCATCAGGGTAGAGCTGCTTTGCGATTCTGCCGGTAATGGAATCCAACTCTACGCCAAACAACTTGCTCCCTTGAAATTGCTCCGGCAGCACAGAATAGAAGTTGCCGGTTCCCATACCGGGGTCCAGGATTTTTCTGTCGGGACCACCTTCAAAGCCAAACCGTTCCAGAGCGCGGTAAATGTGCCGGATCAGGTCAGGCTCGGTGTAGTAGGCTGTGATGGTGGAGTTCATGGCCGCCTTGTATTCCACATCAGTCAGCAGGGACTTCAACTCCTGATATTCGTTCTCCCAACCAGAGGCCGTACTGGAGAAAGCGTTGGCAAGCCCACCCCAACCGACATAACGGGCAAGGATGATTTGTTCTTCTGGTGTCGCTGTCCGCTTTTCCAGCTCAATCTGCTTGAGCAGCTTGATCGCCATGACATTGTTTTTATATTTGGTCTTTGCCCCACTTGGATACAGGTCATAGTCCTCGGAAAAACGGAAGTTGTGTGCGGCGACCTGCGGCGCCGCAGGCGGCTCACGAAGGGGCGCCAGATCAGTGGGGGTGGCTTCATCCATAACTGCGGGCGCCTCTGCTGCTGTACCATCGCCCATTCGCACAAAGGCGCGAATGGGGCGCAGTTCTTCCAACTCTTTTTCCAGCCGGTATTGCGTGTCCTCCAGATCGTCCATGTCGGCAGCTTCTTGGGGGGAGAGGATAGCCCCACCGTCCAGGCGTCGTACATAAGCGTCAAATTCCCGCGTAATATCTTCAAGGTCATTTTGTACCCGGAGATAGTCGGGATTGGGCTGCTCATCCACCACAGCTTGGTACAGGGCCGAACCATCCTCGGTTAAATACCCCCATACAATTTCCTCATTGGGATATTGCCCTTGCAGATAGCGGAGCATCTGGGTTGCGATACCTTGACGGCGGTAGTCCTCCAGGACTTCAATCATGCCGATATGGGGCCGCCCCTCAAAAATACTGTACCGGATGGTTCCAACCGTCAGCTCACCTCGGACCGCCTGCATCAGCATATCAATCTGCCCATGATGGGCGTCCAGGGCTTCGTCCAAAATCTGCGTTTCCTCCGGCGAGGCTTCCGCAGTATTTTCTACCGGCTCCGGGGCTGCCATGCGGCGGGCGTAGGCGTTGATTACATCCAGGGAAATCCAATCAGGTTTTTCCGGCAGTTGGGCATACAGTTCCCGCATTTTCTCAATCTGTGCATCCACGCTGCCTGCCCACAAATGCTTTTCTGCCCGCTGTCCCGCCCCCAGAAAATACTCGCAGTCAGCACACAGACGGTCTAACAGACGGTATTGGTCACTGAAAGGCTGCACTTCATTCTGCTGCTCCGTCTGGCTGACAACAGGGGTTTCCAGATAGCGGCCTTCATCCACCAGGCGTTGCACGACACCGGCAGCCCGCGCCCAGGACAGTTTCGTTTCCTGTGTTTCGCCCTGCTTATCCTGCCATTCGATAGTGACACCTTCACTATTGAACATGGCGTATTTCACGCCCATTTCATCACCGGAGAACCCTTCATAGCCATATAGCTTTTTTAGGAAAGCAGTAAATTCCGATCCGGTGGGGTGGGTCTGGGCAAACTCGTAGATTTGTTCCTTTTTCCCTGCGGTAAGGGGACCTTTCTGCATGACACGCTCAACAAGCAGATCTTCCGTACTCTTTTCCAGGGACAGAAGCGAGAGCTGCTCCGGCTGTTCTTCTTCCACGACCGGAACAGCTTCGGCAGCCGGACGCAAATCCACATCGACTTCTTCATCATTGACCATCATAGAGGCCCGCACCGGCTCATAGCCCTGGCTGCGGATGTTGTTCAGCCAAGTGGCAAAGAATTTGTTGAATCCATTGATTTTCTTTTCATGTGCGGGGTCGTCGGGATCAGCCTCGTTATAGACACCAATGCCGCTGTTCTCATAGCTGAAAGCCCGAAGTGTTCCGGCCTCTTTGTCGATTTGGAAATCCATATAGGGGTCATACATCCGGTCGCCGTTCTGCATATAGTAATGCTCCATGCAGTAATGGGAACCGTATTTATGGTGAATGACCAGAGGGTAGTAGGCTTCTCCGGCCTCCAGCCGCAGATACTCATATTGACCGGACACAATCTCCGGGAACAACTCTTGAAAGCGGCGGAAATTCTTGTGCGCCGTCGTGTTTCCCTTGACGGGCGGCGGTGCAGGATGCTCCGCTGTATCTGTGGGGAGAGCCGTTTCGGGGGCCTCCACAATAGCATGGGGATTCTCGTCAGGAACGGATGCAGGCTCGTCACCGGCTGCTGGTGTGTCGTTTTCCATTTGAACAATCGCCGGTGGCTTGACCGGTTCCACTACGGTTTCTCCGGCTTCATAGGCAACAGAATCCAGGACATAATCAAAATCCGCTTCTCCGATGGTCATTTGCCGGTGAGGATCGCCCATTTCATCAACTTCATCAGGGATGTTATAATCCCCGATGGGATCAGGCTGCTCCTCTACGACAGGATTGGGATAGTCGCCGTCCTCGATCATGGCGTCCAGTAAAAACGCCAGTCCGTTCCAGGGAATGTAGGTATAGCCTTCATCAAAGAAAAACGAAATGCCATCCTCACCATGTAGCCGGGTACGATAGAGAAGATCGCCTTGATATTCACGGTCGCCATAGGGAGTAAAGAGAGCCGCAATCTGCCGCCCTTTGTCTGACCAGTCTGGATTAAGCGGCGGTTCTGACAATACGCTGCGAACCGCACTGTGCAGCTCTGAGGGGTATAGGTTGGTGCTGGTCAGGATGTACTCATAATTGCGCCGGACTTCTGCATCGGTAAAATGGCGTGTCGGTTGTTCCGCAGGAACAGAAAAAGAGCCGCCCTTTTCAGACGGCTCTCCCACAGGTGCGGCGCTTGGCGCCACTTCTGTATTTGGATGTTCTTCGGTCAGCGGGGAATCAGGACTACGCTCTGGAGTACGGTTTCCTCCGCCATCAGTTTCAGACTGTTCAGGTGGCGCGTCCGCTCCATGATGTCCTCGGTCTGCGGGATCGGCTCCTGCTGGAGCATTTGCTGGGTCAGGGCTTCGATCTTCTCGGTCGCCTCGTCCTGTACCCGGTGCATGATCTCCATCAGACTGCCATCCATTTTCAAAGTCGTAAATCGCTGCGGGTGATTCTCTCTGAGGTATTCCAGGGCCATCCGGCCGTACCTGCCCAGAGGCTGATCTGCTTCGCTGCTGTTGGAGATTTGCAGATCGGGCAGCATCATCCCGTCCTGCTCTCTGTATTTCAGATTGATATTCGGTTTGTTCATGTTGTGCCATCCTTTCACGATTGATGATCTTGATGTTCCGTTCCACTTCTAACAGGATGCCTTTGGAAAGGGCGGTTACTGCCGTACCAAGATGAGCAACCAACGGGAGTGTATTGAAATGGCTGACCGTCGCCATGCCATCACTCAACTGGATTTCTTCATCCGGCAGGTGACACTTTTTGCCGATGAAATAAGAAATGCTGTCGGTCAGAAGCTGGATGTATTGGGCTTCAAAACCACCGGCCGGGATCTCGGTGAACAAATGGCCTTTGGTTTCCTGCTTGAGTTCCTGCAAAAAGTGGTTGTAATTGTCTGCGACAGATTCGCTGGCCATCGCATACAGTGCTTGGGAAAAGCCCTGCTTGGGGAAACCGTGTGCATACGACAGGCGCTCGGTCAGGGCCTCTTTCATTTCATCGGAAAGCTGCCAGTCCGTAGGATGAATCTCTTTGCCAGTAGTCTGGCTTACATCAAAGAGATAGTCAAGGGTGAGTTTGGCATTCCGATAGACACAAACAGCAACGCCCTTTGCACGGGGAATCAAATTTCTGCCTATGGCTGCCCATTGCTTTCGTGTCGCCAGAATCGAAACATCCTCGTCCTGTGCGTACACAAGAAGTATGTTGTCAAAACTGTGCTTATGGAACTGCGATGCAAATGCCAGATAATCCCGCCAGTTGTGTTCATTTCGGACAATATAAGGAGCCATGACTTCATATATCGTCCGCAGGCGTTCATCATTTCTCAACGGTATCTGACCTCCTTCCTGTATTGGTGATTATGGTCGGTTATCCGGCCTCTTGCTCGGACTCCTGTCCTTTCTGAGCAAAGTAGAGGGCAAGCGCCTCGTCCACAATGCTGTCGAACTCTTTCTGGCTGATGCTGGCGGTAAAGTATTTCTTGTAAATCGCCGGTTTGACCTTGAACGCCGTAGCCGTGGATTTTTTGGGTTTCCGGTTAAACTCGCCGGACAAAATCTGTTCGGTACGCTCCGGGGTCAGCTTTCCGGTATATTCCCGCAGCAGGACAGCCTTTCCCTCATTGACCTTGTACTCATTTCCCGAAAGTACATCGTCAACCATCTGCTGTTCCTGTTCGGTCAGATAAGAGAGCTGCACGGCTACTGCAATCGCAAACTCTCCATTGTCAATCCTGATTTTTAGGGTTTCCGACAGTTCGTTGATGCGGAGATAAGTCGCAACAGAACGACCTGTAAGGTTATATTCCGCACCCAAAGCCTCTCTGCTTTTCGACTTGTGGAAGTCACTTCCACAAGTTCCGTTTTCCCTGATTTCATCAGGGTTTTCAAGCCGTTTCAACTCCTCGACAATATCGTTCCGGCGTCCCTGACAGATCATCTTGGAATAGCGCAGAGCCAGCACCGCCGCTTTTTCAGAGGGCAGCATTTCGGAGAAGGAGCGTTGCAGGACATTGGTTTCGATCACATAAATCCACGCATCTTCATCGGAAAGATTTTCCTTGACAATACAGGGAAGTTCACGGTTTGCAATGGCTGCGGCGTTCTGCCGGTTATGACCGGCCAGCATTTCATACTCAAAGCCATCTTCATCCCGTTCAATCTTGCGGATGATGGCGGGATTCAGGACCCCATGTTCCGCAATGCTTTCTACCAGATCATTGAGCCGGTCGCCCTCATACAGCCGGAACGGATGGCCTCGGAAAGCACGAATGGCCTGCGGGGGAAGGGTGATGATGGTGTTCTTGGTCGGCAAGGATACGGAAGGGGTAGGTTCAATAGGTCTTTCTTCTGCGGCATCTAAGCCCAGAAGATCGTCAATGGACTTGATGCGCGGATTGATTTTAGGCATTTGCCAGCACCTCCTTTGCAAGTTCCAGATAGGCAAGAGAGGCGGGGTTTGCCTGCTCCAGTTCCATGACGCTCATTCCGTAGCTGTTTGCGTCCCCCACCTTGACCGTGTAG
>UMEU01017112.1_pt1 | contig 36067 bp, 33 predicted proteins | sample 1964831 | NCBI WGS metagenome assembly UMEU01 (sample SAMEA4836028, study PRJEB28245) | human gut metagenome | biome: gut microbiome; material: fecal sample | place: Denmark | collected 2008
TAATACATATCTTGTTTTCTGGTACTTCATACATTTCACCTCTTATTCTGCGTATCTCATACTTTCTTCTTTTTGTCTGATTTCTTATTCTGAAACCAGATACATACCATCGTAAAAATCGCACCTGCTACAAAAGCAGCAACGGCGATAATCACATATAAATCCGCCCCATCCCTTAGTAGAACAGAGCCATAACTGTCAACAACAGCAGGTACACCAGATAAATGCATCTCTTGAAACATTATTCCCATACATACTGCCAATCCGACAGAAAGGAGTATCAAACTAAAAATGATACATCTGTCATATCGAATACGCAGAATATGAATACGCTGATGAATCTTTTCCCGCCTAATCTCCTTCGGGTTCATCTTTCTCCTCCTCTCTACTCATTTTTACATTGTACTTCTATAAAGACATAATAAAAAAAATCCTTTCACCTATTTAAAAAAATAAATGAAAAGATTTTAAAAAGAATTTCATGCCTGCTTTGCTTATCAAATCAAATACCCTGCAATTGGATCGCAGGGTATACCCGCTTCCTTTTCTTTTGTAAGATTCCAATTTCCCTGACTTTACTTCATATGATTTAACTTTACCATCAAATGCCATACACTCACCAGAACAATAATCATGCCCGATGGAAACAAATACCCCATCCATCTCCAAATGCCATCTGCCGAAATAAGCAGATTAAAAATCGCATGAAAAACACCACATGCGCCAAGAAGTCCAACCATTCCCGTAATTGCAATTGCCCTTTGTCTAAATATATAGGCAAGTCCAAAGCCGATAAAAATGCCACATAATATATGAAGCGCTCCCGTCGAAATTCCCCGTATTAATAAAAGATCAAAATCTGCAGCCCCATTCTCTGTTAAATAACACACATTTTCAAAAGTAGCAAATCCTACCGCAATTGCAATAGCAACTCTTGGAATCTGGCTTCTTTGCGGCTCAAATATTAAAATATAAAATAATAACGGAAAAAGCTTCATTACTTCTTCACAGACCGGTGTAATTTCAATGGAGGCCTCTATTGTATCCACTCCATAATAATTCATAAAAAAACTGCTGACATATGCAGAAAGCACACATATTCCCATTCCAATACAAACAAATAATGTATATTTACGTGCTTCTCCCTGAATAAAAATCAATGAAAGCAATAATGGAATACTAATACAAATAAAAATATTTTCAATGTACATCATCTTTCCCCACCTCCATAAATGTACAAGGTAATAACATCGCCATCGAGATTGTCAGCACAATATCAATGCAAAAATACAAATTAAACCTTGTATAGTCATGAAAAAAAGACGAACTTATATATAGACTCACCTGTAAAATTATACATAATAGAATACAAATGCTGCTTTTATATGGTGCATCGCCATATAAAATCTGAAAAACACTAATGTAGACAATCGCTCCTGCTGCTAATGTAAATACTCCCGTTGAAAGAATCGCCGGACCAAAAATCCCACTCCAGATTGAAATAATCGCCACACCAATTCCACAAATCAACGGAATCACTGATATCTTCATCCTCTGTCCCTTATATCCTACAATCTGATACGAATGCAGAAACAAATAACTGGCAATCCAGGAAATCTCTGATACATAAAAAAACTGTGGTACCTTTCCCCGGATAACAAGATATAGTACAAAGTAAAGTGTTCCCATCATAAAACAGCTATGCGCCAAAGCCAATATAATATACAAACGATTCTTGTGCAAAAACCAGCACACAATATCTGCCACCACAATTAGAGAAAATACTATTACCTGAAATATATTATCAATTATCTCAAAATTCATTCTATTTTTCCCCGCTTTGTTATTGTTATTCTTTTTTCAGCCTGTTTTCGCGCACCTGCTGCGATTGTTTATATTCTTCTGCTTTTTTTCGATGTTCTTCCGCCTTACGCAAACGATACAAAAGTATCGTTACACAAACACCAAGTGCAAATGCCAAAATTCCCATACAAATGTATCCAAGTGCCTCATAATTTCCCAACATACTAGCCATTCCTGTTGTATAATTAGTTTTTGCCCCAGAAACAGAAGCCTGTTTTGTCACTTCTGGCATCAGACATCCTATTCCAATGATTATCATCAGACATGCAGCAATCCCTGATCCACTGATTACTCTCTCTCTTTTTTTCTGCTGTTCTCTTTGAATCTCCAGCGTTCTTCTATGAATCAATTGCTGACGTTCTTCATTCGTCCGCATATATAAAACCTCTTTCCTCTAAAATCTTTTTTAAACTCTTCTTCCCTCTATGTACCAGATTTGTAATCTGTTGTTCACTCTTACCAAGAATCCGAGCTGCTTCTCTATAACTCATTCCTTCCAGACTAACCAGATACAGCGCTTCTCTATACTCTGTCTTCAGATTCGCCATTCCTTCATAAAGATGCTGCTCCCGCTCCGACTGCAAAAGTTTTGCATCCACCAGTTCTTCGCTTGGCAGCTCAAAATCCACCTCATCCAAATGTAAAAACCATATTTTATGCTTCTGTCTATGCCGTATCGTCAAATTTCTTGCTGTTTTATACAGATATGCCCTAAAACTTCCTTTTCCATCAATCGGACGCTCCTTTGCAAAAATCTGTGCAAAGGCCTCTATCATCAAATCTTCTGACTCATGAATATCATGGATATATCCATTTATGTAATATGTAAGTGCATCCCCATATCTCTCAACAAGAATATCCGCGCTCTCTTCTTTCCCGTCCAAATACTGCCAATAAGCCATCTCATCCGAAATCATGCCACTCCCCCTCTTCCGTATATTCTTGTTCTTTATTGTATATGAGTATTTGATATTTTGCAAAATTTTTTTGAATTTAGGGGGAAGCTGATTCTCTCTCAAATGCAAATAAATCATTTCATTTTACTCTTTTCGTAGCTACTAACAATTCCTGTCGTATCTCCTCATACATCTGCTATTTCATTAACGGTATCCCTATTCCATTTGATATCTCCTTTAACTTTTCTAATGCATAACCTGTATATCTTTCTATTTTTTCAACCGATTCTCTTTTCTGTATCATCATCTGTGCCATAGATATATTTCTTTCTTCTCTTCCTAATTCTAGTATCTCTAAATCACTACTCTTACCCACATCTCCCAGATTGAAAATTTACATTCCATTATGTCACTATTTTAATATTTCTTCTTTCTATCTACCGGCTACCTGTTACGAACATTCTACCATATTTCACTTAAACTTTCTATTTGAAAGCTTCTTAACTCTTTATTTTTCATGATTCTATAATACTGTCGATACCATAACATTCTAACTACATTAGCAATCAATATTTTCCCATTATCTATCATAAAAAACACTGCCAAATGAATCTGTCATCTGGCAGTGTTAAGACCGTACTAAAGCGTGTTTTAATTAACAACTCTCATTTTCTACTCCAACTGGAAATACCTGCTGTATTTCATAAGCGATAATTCCCATCGTTGCGATTGCATTTTTATAAATAGGATAATGTCTTGTTGATAGGAAGGCCTTTGCTACGGACATCCTCCACCAGATGACAAATGTTCCATCTTCTTCAAGATTAACATCATATTTATATTTTTTATCGAGTATAGTTAGTTCCCCATTATCTCCACGTTCAATTCCCCAATTGTATTTTGAGATAAAGACTGGCTGCATTTTTATAAATAATTCATCAGCTGTGACATTTGCCGGAAGTTTAAACTTCATTCTTCGAAGCCGTCTTACTTTATGGTCTGCATATGTATCAATCAGGCAGACAAGACATAACAATATAAATGCAGCAATCGCTAACCATCCTGTAAAATCCCCTTTGATAAGTCCAATTACCAGACTAAGCGGAACCAAAATATATAACTTACGGAATTTCTTTATTTCATCTGGTAATGGTTCTGGCGAAGTAACGATTCGTGCCTGAGAAGTATCTTCCTCCCCTCCCATGCTGCCCCTTATATAACCATCATGAACGGACTCTAGTAAACCTTTCTGTTTCTGCTTATTCTTTGCCATTTGTATTCCCTCCATTATTTTAATATTCTATCGTACCGGTGTTTTATCATTCGATTCTCAAATCTACAGTTAATCAAACACTCGATAAATCATATCCGACATCTAGTTTCTGCCAAAAACTTCCCAAAACAAGTAGCTTTGCTATCTGAAATTCTTTCTTGCATCCCCACTTTCCTATTCTTTGCATCTTTATCTCCATCGATTTATCTGCTCTTATTTAGCGAAAAATCAAACACTTTATAATAGCAACCGGAATTAATACCCAGCCAAACATAAAGCCAAGTATAAATCTTTTGATCCACAATGTTCCCATCGGACCAATAATAATTTTGTTTGCATAAATCGTCTGACCTACGGACCAGTATCCAAGTACTATGTATAAAATCCATACAATTCCACTAAGTGTATCTGCCATAACTTTCTCCTCCTGTGTGATGTGTTATTGTTTTATTGACTTTATTATACGGATTGGCGTGGACAGAAGTTGTCCATGCCATAAAAATAATTATCCGAAAAAAAATCTTTTTACTCTTCCCAGGAAACCTAATGGTGCCGGAACAGGTACAGGATTTTTTATTTTTTCTATAATAATATCCTTAGCAAAACCAACTATGACTGAAGCAACTCCCAGAGCAACATCAATCAAAGACCTGTGTACTTCTTTTTCCGTTTCCTGCGACTGATGTTCTTCTGTTACCGCATTAAAAAAAGACACTTTCTTTTCATTGGGTAACGCTCTAACAAACTCATCTACCAAAACAGTAAGATTATATTTTTCATTTGCAGAAATTGGGATAACCTTTGATGGTGCAACATCAAATGCTCTGGCAACATCATTTATTTTACGGTGAATATTTTGGAATTGTTCTATTCCTGGTCTATGACCTTCTTCATCCCATTTTCTAAATGGCTCAACTTTATCAATCTGATTTAATACAATAAAAAATGGTTTTCCTTCATCTACATATTTTTTGACAATATTTTTATAAAACTTCTCATCTGATGCAAGCGCTCTATCATCTGCCTTTACAATCCATAATACCAAATCCATTTGAGGAATAAGTTTCTCATATAATTTTGCATACTCTTTATCTCTCTCTTCATTTTCTCCTATACCTGGAACATCCCACAGCTTAATTCCATTTCCGTCCATGTTTAATAAAATTTCCTGTTTTTCTCGGGTACACGCCTCAACATCACTGATTTTACAGATATCTTTTCCGAACAACGCATTACAAAGACTTGATTTACCAGACCCTGTTTTTCCAAAGATCCCTACTGTTGGTTCATAATTCAAAACTTCAGATAAGCGGGAATTAATCCGTTTTCTCTGACTCTCTGGAATATGAATGCCCTGACTTTCAAGCTGTTCGTAAAATCCCATTCCTTCATTATTATCTTTTACTAATACTCTATCCATTATTGTCATCATCTAATTTCTCCCTAATCAATTTAAATATTTATTTACATATCATTTGTCTCATTGGTTCGACACTTATTCTTCAACTTTTTATTATTTTTTTCTGAGAACAATTATCGTAAGACTAAATGCTGACTCTAAAATTTTTGCTAATAAATTCATAATTACCTCCTAAAACTTTGCTTCTTTCTTTACTAGCCTGCAGATTGCAGGAATGATTTTTCAAACACGCTCAAAACTTGATTAAATCAATTTCACCTTTATGTACTTTTTTATGGCATTTCCTACATAACGTGACTATGTTATCTAACTCAAATGAACCACCATATTAATAATCCAGTAAATGATGTCCTTCTACATTTTCAGATGATCCGCAAACCTGGCAAACATATCCGTCTCGCTCTTTTGCTCTTTTTTGTGCTTTGCAATGCTCGTAACCTCTCTTTTTCATTTTGTATATCCTCCTTTTGTTTGGCTCTTGTTTGTTTGTGATTGTATAATAGCAAAGGATGAATCTAAATTTGTAATTGTGATTTTCTATTTAATTCATTAATTAACAGACGAAGCCATTGTCCCGAATAGGGCCTATTTGTGATTTTAGTCGCGGCGTGTTGAATGTTCGCTTTATACGCTCGCATCCAATACTTGCTCCGAGACCACAAATATGCCCTATTCGGGACAATGGCTTCTGTGCTATGGCTGTAGAAGATGAATGAAATAGCGGGTGGGAGGATTTGGGGATAAGGTGCCGAGTCTTCTACTTACTCGAGAATGACTGGGAATAGAGGGGATGATTTGGCAGATAGAGTAATCTATCTAATGCTTAGACTATTTGAAGGACTGGGATATGGAGGATATGATTTGACCACATATAGATATAGAGACTTTAACGATTACCACAACAACATTTCGATAATTTCAGAGCTAAAAGCAGATTTTTGTTATCAACCTCAACTCATTACTACTTCCGTTTAAATACAAAATATCTATTTACAATATTTTTGGAACAAGCAGAAAATTTCTACCTTCTCCCTCAAATCCCCACCCACCACTACTTTAATTCAAACAAAATCCAGCCAAAGCCCGAGAAGAGAACCGATACCCTATATTTGTGACCTCGGAGCAAGGTTTGAATGCAAGCGCATAAGCGAACATTCAAACCGCCGCGACTAAAGTCACAAATATAGGGTATCGGTTCTCTTCTTGGTGGCGTCTGTAGTGTATCTAATGAATTAAATAGTAACTAAATACCATAGAATCCTCCTCGTTTATGGTTGCTTCCACTACATTTAGGAAGTCCCTTCGTATCCCATGACATTCCAATTTCATTTCTCCAGGTTTTGCTGCCTGCCAGAAAATATCCGCTCTGAGCATCGACAATATACCATTTTCCATCCACTTTCACCTGGTTCCATTGATGGCTTGGATTTAATGCCTTTTTATTGGCATGAACATAATAACATGGTACTCCAATGGCATCGCATAAAGCTTTCATCCCTCTTGCATATCCAGAGCACTGTGCTTCACCATATACCAATGCTCCCCAAGCTGTATTTGCTCCATTATACTGCCAGCCTCTTGTCGCATACTTACAATTCTGGTTAAGATAATTAAATGCAATAAATGCTTTCTCATAGTTGCTCATACCTTTTTTGATATAGTTTGTTTTAAAACTCTGAACAACTCTTCGAACCTGCATTAACTGATTGTTATTAAGTGCCGGGCCATAAATACTGCCCTTTTTGTAGGCTCCTTTTACAGTAGGCTTTTTCAATGATGCTTTACATACATATCCAAAATTGCCATAAACCTTTTTACCTTTCACAGTTCCGTAAGCACGTACTTTATAGCGGTATACCTTATTCTTCTTTACCTTTTTATCTACAAATGTAACCTTTTTACCGCTTTTGATTGTCTTAATTACTTTCCATTTCTTACCTTCTGTACGATAAATCTGATATCCTTGCGCTTTGCTAACACGACGCCATTTTATCTTTACTTTTTTCGCATCAGCAGAATAAATATTTAAAATCTCTGCTGTATCTAATGTTACTGCAACAGATACCGTTCCAGACGTAATTTTACTTCCATCGTAACAGGTGAGAACTACTTTATAAGAATAACGATTTCCCACAGTAACAGAATCATCTTCAAATACTACTTGTCCAGCTACCTTTGTATTATCTGCATAGCAAGTTACCTTTTTCTTATTACCTACAGTATACCAGCCTTCACTGTAAGTATTCCATAACTCCCCTTCTTCTGTGAAATTATCAACTAACTGAAATGCTCCGCCTGAAGTCAAACGGTAAATTTCAATCTTCTGATAACCATTCATTTTAAATGTTGCCTCAAAAGCTACCTGACTTCCACCATATGCCTGAATATTTCCAATCTTCAATGAATTTGCCGCCTTAACCCGTACAGAATTTGTAAAAATTCCTATTCCTAAAGTCAGGCAAAACATAAGAGCCCGCATTATGTTTTTGTTTAAAAGTTTCCTGTAATTGTGCATTGTTTTTTTCATTGCTTTTCCTCCTCCTTATTTTTATATATTTTATCACATCCTTCTTATACATTCTATAGAATTGATTTTCCTTATATCTTCTATCGTGTGATATTTAAAAATTCCATTCTTTCGTTTTTTCGCCGGATCTGGACAAATCCATATGCTGTAGACTTTTTCTACCTTCTCATAATGTTCATCTACAAACACAGTTCCATATTGCTCCGAAATCATTCTTCCACAATAATAAAATCCTCTTTTTACAATCGGATATCCCGGTGTATCATCTAACTGTATTTCGAGATTAAGAATCAAACGAACCCGTTCGTTGCTCTCTGGAAGAAAGGCTGGAAGACGGATATCATAATATATTGTATGTTCCTGAATCGAGTTGGATTCTGTATTCATCCCCTCTACTCTTTCATCTCCGCCCAATCTCTTATCCTTACCTAATTCATCCTGGTGTACTGCATGGGTTGATACCTCAGCTTCTTCTTTTAAGCAGTTATCGCAGATATACTTCACTTCGTATTTTGAAAATTCTTTTGTACAGGATTTTAAAATCCACGCTATGATTGCCTTATAGCACAGCAACTTCTTTGCACATTCATCGTACTTTGCACGATTTCCTGCTATGTCAATTGCTTGTGCTAAACCTGTCTGACGAATCATGCTGATTTCGTGATAAAAGCTATACATATTTTACAATGTACGTTCTCCCTAAATTTAGACAAAATCTGTCTATCTTGATTTTTTATTTAAATTTGTTATTCTTATATTAAATAAATACATTGGGAGGATTATATATGGATAATTATTATACCTTTTCGGAAGCTACAAAAGAATTTCAAAATCTAATTTCAAATACTATAAGTTTGAATTTTCCATTTTTTAGTGAGGAAAACGAAAAAAAAGAACTTTTATCAAAATACAGAGAATCTTTAGATGATGATTTTGATACTATTCTTATGAAGTTATCTCCAAAATTCAATTCAACATTTCTTAATAGAAGCTCTCTGTGGAAAATTTCTTTGGAAGAATCTAAACGAAAATTTAATATGTCATCTGACTCCGAGGATTTAAATTCCTTTTTTCTTCAAGAAGTCATGCATATGTACGCTGAAAAACAATTAATTGAAATAAAAAAATATTACCAAAAAAAAACCACTAAGAATGAAAAATTAACACGCTCCGATTCTGAAATTAGCGATACTATGTTTAACGATGATATCGTTAATTCATCATCTAAATTTAATACTCAAATTAAAAATCCTGCCGCCATCTCTGGAGGATTAAGTATAGGAAATCGTGGAAATGTAAACAAATCTTTTGAAGAAGAAAAATTCCATGCAATACAAGGTCATGGATTTGCTGCTGAACGTGCCAATAATTTATATGATAAACTCACTGGCCATAATGCTAAAATTTTAGGCGATAATAATGCTAAGAATGGTGCGGATCGAATTGTTGATGGAGTCTATATCCAATCCAAATATTGTGCGACTGGCTCTAGATGTATTAATGAATGTTTTGAAAATAATGGCCATGGGAACTTTCGTTATATGCATAATGAAAGACCAATGCAAATAGAAGTCCCTTCCGATAAATATGATGCTGCTGTTCAAGCTATGAAAGAAAAAATACGTCGTGGACAAGTAGAAGGCATAACTGACCCTTCTGAAGCTGAAAACATTGTACGCAAAGGTCATTTTACATATGAACAGGCCAAAAATATTGCTAAAGCCGGTACTATAGAATCTCTCTCTTATGATGCTATCAATGGAATGATTACTTCTACATCGGCTTTTGGCGTAACTGCACTAATTACTTTCGCCACATCTACATGGAACGGGGAGGATTTTAACTCTGCTCTAAAAACTGCAACTCGTTCTGGTCTGGCTGTTGGTGGTGCAACCTTTTTAACTACCGTCATTGCTGGACAATTATCAAGAGCTGGTTTGAACAGCGCTTTAGTCAGCAGTTCCGAAGCCATTGTTAAATTTATGGGACCAAAAGCATCTGCAACTTTAGTTAATGCCTTTAGAGATGGTTCAAACATATATGGCGCTGCTGCTATGAAAAGTGCAGCTAAACTTCTACGTGCGGATATCATTAGTGTAGGAATATCTACTTTAGTATTTTCTTCTGTAGATATCAGTAGAATGTTCCGTGGAAAAATATCTGGAAAACAATTATTTAAAAATATAACTACCACTGCTTCAACGGCTATAGGAGGAACAGCCGGCGCCATTATTGGTTCAGCTGTCATACCCGGAGTAGGAACACTAATTGGTTCAATGGGAGGCGGTGCCTTAGCTAATAAAGCATCTTCAACACTTCTTAATTCTTTTATTGAAGATGATGCAGAAGAAATGTTACGAATTATTGAAACACGATTAAAAGATTTAGCCACTGTATATCTACTAAATCAACAAGAAATAAGCAACGTAATTGAGAACCTTAATAAACTTCTTTATTCAAAACCTCGTACATTAATGGACATGTTTTCGAGCATTAACAAATATTCTTTTGCAAGTGATCTTCTGATACCTCTTATCGAAAATGAAACTTCACAAAGAGAATATATTTATGCTCCTAAAATCAATGATTTTTCTAATAGCTTAAAAGAAATATTAGCCGAAATTTCATAATAATTAATCCCTCTAAAGTTATTCATACTTTAGAGGGATTATGTAAAAAATATTATGCATCTTTTAATATGGCTTCTGAAACGTCTTTTCGAATAATATCCTTTATTTCATCAAGCTTTCTAACTATATCTTCTATTATAAGTAATAGAATTATTGCATGTCGAAAATTTCCAACTTGTATTGCTCTAATTGCATCCATCCGTAATGAATTCAACATTCCTACTTTCTTCCGAAGATTATCATTCCGAATTTGCTGAAAAAATAATATTTCAAAATATCGTTCATCCATGTGCTCAAATATTTTTTCTGCTCTCTCATTAATTTCTTTACCTATTTCCATCATCCACAAAATACCCTTTCAGTACTTCATAATCTTGCTTTGACATTAGAGACATTTTTTCTACAATAGCTTCATTATTTTTTTCAAATTCTTTATACTGGTTTGATAATTCTTCTATTTGTTGAATCATATCGTCATTATTACTACTTATATCATCCAACAAGTTCTTTATATTTCTTTTAATATTATTATTTAGTCCACTATTTTCTTCTGCAATATTATCTATTAATTCTTTTATTTTTTCCTGAATATCTTCACATTTGTCTTCCAATTCAATTATTAATTCTTTTTGAAGTTTAATCACATCTCGCGGAACTTCTTTTATCTTTTCCACAAGTTCATTTGTTAATTTTAATTCTTTATTAATAGATTCTGTTTTACCTAGCATTGCCTGCTTAAATTCTGTTTCTTCCTGAATTATCTGTGTTATTTTGTTAGAGTACTGTCCTGGAAGCTTATTAATTTCAACTCCTATTTTTTCTTGTTCATTTTTTATGTCTAACAATAAATTATTAATTGTTACCCCTATTTCTTCCAGATTATTAAAATTCTTGGAATATTGTTTTTCTTGTTCTCCCAGTATTTTTACTATATTTTCTTCTAAGTTCGTAACATTTTCTAAATATGTATTTACATAATTAATCTTAGATGATATCTCCACTAAGTTTTTCTCATATTGTCCCAGCAATTTATCCATTTTATCAAATACTGTTTTTTCCGTAATTTTTATGTTTTCAAAAAACTCTTTATATTTTTTTTCCAATCCTGTCATAAAAATCACTATTGCTATTCCTCCAAATACTACACATCCTATTTGTACTGGATACTGCAATTGTTCAGGACACATACTTCCTATAGCACCTGAAGCACCAAATAAAACAATCGCAATAAACAAACTAATAAACTTTTCCATTAAGTACTTCCTCCATCCTATTTATTCTATCTAGCATATGCTTTCTAATTATATCACCTACATCTTTTTCAATAAATTCTCCCAATTTGCTCTTAATTTCAATAACAATTTTTTTATTATCTGTTATCCATTTTTTATATTCTAATTCGTCTCCTTTAAATGATAAATGTACCATTCCTTTAAACTTTTTGCGGTAGGATTGCTCTATCTCCTGATACAAAATTTCTTTATCTTTTTTTAAATCCCAACATTCTATATTAAGTTTATTATTTTTATATAACTCTTTATAAAAGTCTTCATAAATTTGCGTAAACTTTTCATTTTCTTTTTTTATCAAAGTATAAAATGCATTTTGCGTGGAATAAATTACTATATCTGAAATGTTTTTATAATATGGAAAAAACTTATTCATACAAGCAGGGTCAGAAATATATTCGTTTAAATCATATTCTATAAGTTTAAGTTCATACATATCTAAAATGTTTTCGCAAACTTCTTTCTCTATTTTTTCCAACTTTTCCTTAATATAACAATATAGATTATTCTCCTGGCAATCCTCATAAAGGAAAAAATCAAATGCTTCTCCTATCACATATTTATGCACTATAAAACCTCTATTTTGGTAATCTATAAAAGCTTTATCTGCCCCATCCTGCTCTGAAGACACATCCGATTCCATAGCTTTTCTATTATTTATAACCAAAATAATTTCACACGATAATCCCTTATATTTGTATCTGTTTAATAATTTTACTTCTCCTTCCGTTTGATATGGCTGTTCATCAAAAATCAACAATTTAGCATTTTTATACCCAATGCTCTCTTGATTAATCCTTTCTATTGTAGGGAATTCCACTTCTGTGTATAACGGCAATTGAGACGAGTAATATACATTTTCAGAAACATTTTCTATATTCCAAGTCACAGTACAGCCTTTTTCCTTAACTATTTTTAAGTCAATAGGAGTATTCTCTTTCTCCATAAGTTTCCTCAAAAATTGATACCGTGATTCATCTCCTATTACTATTATTTTCAATTAATACACTCCTCAATATTATTAATATATCCTTTTCCTATTTCAAGACGCTCTCTCAATTCTTCGTCCCCATTTTCACGAATCTGTTTTAATTCTTCCAATTTACCTTTTCTCTCCTGAATAGAGTTAATTAATTCCAGATTATGATTTGCTACATAAATTACTATATTTTGCTTTGCTGTCTTATAATAGCTTTCAGCAATCATAGCTGCTGCTGATTGTAAATTACTTTCAAAATACATGATATACTTTTCAGAAAATACTTTTTTGGCCTCTTTTACCGCTCTTTCTTTTATTTCTTTTTCCTGTTTAGCTATATCTAACTCAATTTCTTTCTTTACTTTTTCTTTTTCCTGAGTTTGCATCTCTAACTCTTTCGCTCTAGAATTAATCAATCCTAATTCTTTTTTTCTTTTTATCCTTTCTTCGCTTAATCCTTGTTGCTTTCTTGTAATTTCCTCACGTAATCGCAATCTTTCTTTTTCTGCTTCTACATCAACTTCCATCTTAGGTGGGGTATCAAATTGAGAACCTATTTTCTCTGTCCAATATGCAACAGATAAAGCATCTAAAACATTGCCAAATTTCTTTTTTTCTTTAAAATTATCATATCCTTCACCTGCTTGTTTTGCGACATTATTAATAAGTTTTTTAGCTTGCCTTTTTTCTCGCCAACTGACATGTTCTTTTCTTGCTGAACTAATCAGATTATTTGCCATATAAGCCATATCTCTAGTTCTATCTACATTATTTACAAACTTACTACTTGTAGACAGTTTACTTCCTGTTTTTAAAATAACTTCCCCAACCTTTCCCATTCCTTTTAATCCCTTGGCCACTTTATCTGCTTTAGCTACAGTTTGCACGCCTTTCACTATCATTTCTCCCGGCAATAACAACAATGCAAGATCAGCAACCTGTCCAATCCGTTTCCCAATAGTAGACGGTTGTATTCCATCGGGTTCTACTTCTCTCATTACTGTTTCTGTAGATATAGAATCTAATTCATCTTTTAATTCTTCTATTCTTTCTCTGTATGCGTCATCATCATATATTTCTGAACTTTCCATTGACTGCAATTTTTGATTGATATTTTCTTTTTCTAAATTTGTATTCTCTAACTCGTTTTTTATTTGAGTTAATTTAGAATTATACATCTCCAATATTCTTGTATTTTCCAGTTTTACTTCTTCATATCTTGGAGTTTCTCTATTCTGCACTAATTCAATTGTACTGTCCACTATTCCTGTTAACGCATCATTTTCCTCTTTAACTATCGTCTCAAAATATCCATTGATGATTTCTTGTATTTTTCCAATTGCATTTATTAAGTAATTCCTATATTGTTTTTCAACATCTTTACTATAATTTGGTGAATTTTCTACCGTTTCCAGAAATACTCTAAAAGAATCTACTTTCTTATCAACAAATTCCTCTATATCATTTTTTACCAATTTCTTAGATTGATTAATTTTATTTTCTACTTTCTCTTCTATTTCATTCTCTACATTACTTAAACGTTCTACCTCTCCATTATACTTTCCTATTTTTTCATCTAATAATTGTTCATTTCCCTCTAACGTATTTTTAATTTCCTGACAGATTTCAATTAATTCTTCTTTGTATTTCTTCATATATACCTGTAAACGCATATTTAACGCTACTTCCAATTCCTCTGAAAGAGAATCTGACGCTTCATTTAAAATCTGTCTTACCTCTTTTATATTCTCATTCCACTCACTATTCTTTTCATTAGAAACAGAAATAAACATAACCTTCTTATTTAGATGCGATTCTACTTCTTCTTTTTCCTTATTTAAAGCCTCCAGGATATCTTCTTCATCTGGATTAATTTTATCACACTTTGTCCGTACAAAAAGTATGTCAATTCCACAATCACTAATCTGTTTTATAAATTCCATATCTATTTTACTAGGAGAATTTCCTAACACATAGACAATCTTACCTGATTGTTCAATTGCCTCTGCTGCTAAAATCTGATGCTGCTGAATCAACGTATTTGCTCCGGGTGTATCAACTAAGACCAGACCATTTTTTAACAGTTCATCGTTCACAAATATTTCTAAATGATTTATTTTTCTTAATTCTTCGCAATCCTCTGTATTTTGAAAAATTTCTTTTACTGACTCAATTTTTTTATCTAAATAGGAGCCATCATTATAAATCACTCTGCATCCTTCCTCTACTCCATATTGAATATAGGTTAAAACTGCTGTTGTTTCTCTATTTTGAATCGGTAATATATCTCTATCTAGAATACAATTTATCAGTTTAGACTTACCAGCAGAGTAATGTCCCCAAAAAGTCATAAAATAACTTTTACTTCGCTGTATTTCCTCTAATTTAACTAATTTAGATAAATCTTCTTCTCGCCCTAACCACTGTGCTATTTCTTTTAGAACTGCAATTTCCATCATATTATTCCTCCGCAACAATTTCTTCTGAAATCGTATCTATTTCTTCACTTTCTAATTCCATTTCAATATCTACACTTTCATCCAAAATTGTATCTATCCAAACAATCTTTTCATTTAAGTCCTGAATCTGCTGATTTTTCTCATTTTCTGAAGACGCTAACTGTTCTTGAAGATTTTTTAATCTCTCTTCTTTTTGCTTCATCTCTGTTCGTATATTAGCTTCAACAATATTCATTACTATATTAACATAAATATCCTGCTCTTCTTTAAGTTCTTTTCTTACTGCTGGAATCAATTCATCTGTAATATCATCACAAAATCTTCTCAATTCCCTCTTACATTTCCTGATTTGTTTTTTATATCCTTTATCTATTTTATTGATACTTTCTTGTTTTACTTTTGCAATTTCCTCATTTTTTTGTTCTATTTTGGCTTTTTCCCGCAGAAAATGTAGCTCTTTTAACTCAACATTGATTTCTCCATATTCTTCAATTCTTGTTTCCTTTTTCTTAATTTCTTCTTTATTTTGTTGTAATTCTTCATTCTTACGTTTTTCTTCCCTATCATGTGCTGTACGATCTTCTTTCAATTCCTGATGTGTCGTTAACTTTCCCCCAAACAAAGCATATCCAGCCATGCCTAGAATCCCGCCTCTATGTTCTCTGGACTGTACATCTTTGGTATATCTCTTTATCTCTGGAATCATTCTATTACTAATAATAGTTTGTGCTTCCTTTAAACTTTCAATTTCTTCGTCTAATTTGGTTTTACGTCTGGCTAGTTCTTTTTCTCTTATATAATCCTCCTCTGCCAAATTCGCATTTTCTTCTATTTGTTTCAATTCTTCTTCTAAGGCATGTACTTTTTCATCCATTTCATTTAACCCAACTTCATATATCTCTACATCTGTATTTAAATGATTTTTGATATCCAAGTTTATGCTGGAATTACTCTGCATTAATTGATTATTAACTTCATCAACAGTATCAGCATAATTCATATTTACTACTGTTTTTATTTTCTCTTTTAAGTTTTCTTCACCTTCCATTGCAATACTTTTCACTTTGCGAAGGAATTCTTTTTCAAATTTATCCAAATACTCTAATAACTCATCTAAATCTTCAAATTGATCTATTTCTTCCAATTTCCTATCTTGTAATTTAGAAATTTGAGCCTCTAATTCTTCTATAATTTCTTTAGAGCTATTAGAAACTGCATTTGACACATTATTTTTACTTTTCTTTATCTTATTAGAAAGATTTCCTACAATTTCTTGAACCTCACTAATTTTATTTTCTAATTCCTCAGTATCCTGCCTTCCAGCTAACAGTTTTAAATCTTCCTCATAATTACTTTTAGTCTCATTTAAAACTGAAATCACTCTTTCCACTGGAGAAATTAATTGTTGATGTGCTTTTTCCCCACAAGTTAAAAATTTCAATAAACGTTCTTCGAACGGTTTTAATCGGGATATTTCTTCCTGTCCAGCTTTTTCTGGAACAGTTCGGGCTTCTAATGCCTTAAATGCTGCTACCGGCCATATTTCTGGAACTGTCTTGATATCTGGAAACTGTTTTCTATAATTACTCTTTAACGATTCTATAACACTTTCAACCGTTTCCCCTTCTTCTTCTTTTATATTGTCTATTTTATTTAAAACAAATATAATCGTCTTTACCTTTTTTTGTAAATCATATAGAAATTCAAAATCTGTTTTACTTCCAGGATGATCACTATTAAATAAAAAAATGCTGGCATTTGACTTCAATATTTGTTGTTCTGTAATCTCTCTATGCCCATCAGCAACTCCATTTAAACCTGGACTATCAACCAATGTTACTCCATCCTCTAAAAATTTAGAGTCTAAATACAAATCTAAATGTTCAACTTTATTAGCTACCTCATCCCCTTTTGTACTTACATATTCATTTATAGTAGCTAATGATAAATCTCTAAGTTCCTCTTCTTCACCATCTCTATAATAAACTCTTCCTACTTCTCCGTTTATTGCTCTATCTTTATGGCGCAAGAAGTTCACTGTCGCTGTAGTTTCATTGGTAAAAGATGGAAGAATTCTTTGTCCCATCAATGCATTTAATAATGTAGATTTTCCTGCGCTAAATTCTCCTACTACTACTATACTAAATTCTCCATTTTCCAAATTTTCTTTTAATTTTTCAAAAACTTCTTCTTTTGTCTTATCACCATTTTGTGTATAAAACCCTCTCGTTTTCTCCAACACTGTCAAAACTTTATTTTTTTTCTCTATGTAACTTTTTCTAATATCTTGTGATGTTTTCATAGTCATTATACATACCTTTCTAACAATCTAATTGATTTTCTTATCGTATCGCTCTCTTGTTCCATGTTAAATCTATTGATATTACCACTAATCATTTTCTCGTATTCCTGAACACGACTAGTAAATGCCACTTCAAACAGATTTTTTGCCAATTTTTTTACCTCAAATTTATTTTTCTTAATCATCTCTTCAAATTCTTCGCATAAAGTATAATAGGCTTCTTCATTAAGATAATTCGTTATATTAATTTTTATCATTTGCTTTACATTTCTTATATATTCTACTTTTGCCTTTTCTCTTTTATTTTTTAATTCTTCTTCTATCAATTCTATCTTCCTTATTCTCTGCTCTATCTCTTTTTTCCTTGCAGTTTCCACTTTCTCTAATGATTTTATTTCTTCTTCACATTCTTGCTGTTTATTTTCATAAGTTCTTTTTATTTTTTTATACTTGTTTTCCTGTATAGCATATTTATCATCTATCTTTTGTTTTTGCTCCTTCCATTCGTCTTGTTTTGTAAAATCTTCATATCCAACTGTCTTTTGTACTTCCTTAGGTCCAAAAATTGTATCTAAAATACCTAATCCGCCTCTATCTTCATAAACAGTCTTCTGCATTGTTTTCCATTCTACCTCAGGTTTTTCTCCTAATTCCTCCAACATAAGTTCTTTATCGTATTTTGCTTTTTCTGTTTTTGTATATTCCTTTTCCACTTCTGAAGCCAGCCTCTTTAAATCACTTTTTGTTTTTTCCATCTCCACCTGATCTTTTAATAATTTATCTTTTTCAATATTAATTTGTTGTTGTTCTCTTTTAATACTCTTCTCTTCTTCACTTCCTATATCTAAATAATCAAATTTTTTATTTACATTCAAATCTAATTGGTCTACTTTTTCAGATTTTACGTTCACTCCCGTATATTTTTGGATTCTAAGAGTTATATCTGATAATATACCAGCAAAGTAATTATTCATAAAACTATTTGTATATTTTTCACTTTCTTTAATACTATCATAAATTTTATACGGAGTAACTTTTATATATGCATCCAAAAATTCTAAATTAGTTTTTCCTACTTCACTTAAATTTATTTGCATTTCCTGTATAATACTTTCAAATCTTCTTTTTAGATCTTTTCTTATACTTTTTTGAAGCTCAGCAGTTTCTGCTTCTATATAATTATCTATATTTTTCCAGTTTTTATCTTTATCTTTTTCTAAATTTTCTTTTAATTTTTGATAATTTTTCTGTTTTCTTCCCTCTATTGATTCTTCCCATTCTTTCTCATCTAGTACTTTTTTATCATTCAAAATAAGACTCAATTGTTTTAATAACATTATTGCGACCTTGATGGTATCTAACTTTTGAATCATTCCTTTTTCATTCTCAAGAATTAATTTTGAAATCTTCTCTATAACATCATGATATCCCGATTCATTCAAAAGCATTTTTCTAGCTACATTATCTAATGGTAAACCTTCATACTCCCTAATAGCCTTATCTCTAGCTATCAAAGCCTTTCTGGCCGACATTCCAACTAAACTATAATTAACATCACATTTATTTTTCAAAAATACTTCTTCCAGAATTTTTTTCTGTTCTTTTAATTTTTGTTCTACTGTTTCTCCTTCTAGCTCTCGTAATTCATCAATAAAATTTTGAACAAAGATTATATTATGCTGATACTTACTTATATATTTTATAAATTCAACATCGCTTGCCCCTAAACCACGAACTTGCATCAAATAGATGCATGCATGAGAATTTTCTATCAATTCTATTGTTTGTTCTCTATGATTATCTGCAATTCCATTTAATCCCGGCGTATCTACAAGACAAATATCCGCATTTTGATCAAACATCTTTGTCTTTATAACTACTTTTTTAATCTCCTGTGCAACATTATGTATTTTACTAACAGTTGATGTATACTCAATCAATTTATCAATTGGTATATCTTTCTCTACCTGATTATTGATATAATAAACATCAAATGTTTCCTGCATTTCATCTTTTGATAAATTCTGAATTTCAGTAATTGTTGCTGTTGTTTCCTGTGCTCCATGCTTTAAAATATCTTTTCCAATTAAAGCATTTAAAAAAGTAGATTTACCAGAACTAAATTCGCCAACTACTGCTAATTTAAATGTGTTTGTTTTCAATCGTTCTAAAACATTATCAAAATTTGCCTGCAATGATTTATTTTGTAATATAAAATCTATTTTCTTTACTTTTTCTAATTCATCTATGATTTTAGATATATCCTTAGTTGTTAATTCATTTTTCATATGACATAATTACTCCATTATTACGCTTATCGTATATTAGAACCCTGCCCTAACAGTTAGCTATTCTTCCAAAGCCATTTTCAATTCTGCAATCTCCATTTGTTCGGATGTAATCAAAATAACCAAATCTACAATCTGTTCTAACGTTTCCTGTAAAGTTGTATCTACTTCTTTTTGTAACTCACGAAGATTACTTTTCAGATTTAAAATTTTAGTTCTATACGATTTTTGTGCTTCTTTATAGCCTTCCTGTTCTGCTTTGTACATTTTATTTTCTTTATAGCTATATATTAAATCTAACCAATATAACTGAGGTACTGTCATTAAAACACTATCTACAATTCTTCCCATTTTTAATTTTTCTACTGGAATATTATATTTTTCAGATACTGTAGCTATTTTTAAATCCAATTCATTTTCTAATTGTTTTTTCTCATACTGTACCACAATAAGCATATCTGATAGCCGCTTTGATTGTTCTTGATAAAATCCTTTTTTCTTCCGAACAATCTCTTCTATTTCATTGTAGAATTCCTCTGCTTTTTTCAATACATCATCATATTGTTTTGCTGCTTTTTCATATCCTTTTTTCTCTCCCTCAGCTTTCGCATCTGTAAATACCATTTTTACCTTGTCTGATATTGAAGCTGACTTTCTTTTTCCAAATAATATACCCATTTTGTCTCCTATGTTATTATTATCATCAAATTTATATCTATTTTATTTGTTTACTACAACACCTCCACAGCATCCCCCTGTCCTCGAATCCATCTCTCAATCCCCTTCCCAAACACCTCCGCTCTTACCGTATACACGCCATCCTCATATTTTTCAATCTCCGCGGTAGGCAGACGATCTTTTACTGCTTCGATGGATGATCCTTTGTATTTAAAGCGGACGGTCTGGAGCTTGCCGCCGTACATGAACTGGACGCGTTTGCGGAACTCGCCTTCTTCAAAACGGCTGCCGTAAGGGATGCGGAAGCGGCTGTCGTCAAAGACTTTCAGGCTTTTGATGCGGTCGATTCGGTAGATGGTCGGGTATGAATCGTTGGCCACCTCGAAGTTCGCACGTAGTTCTTCGTCGTCGATGAAGGCGGTGAGGTAGAAATAGAATTCGGAGAACATGATTGCTACGGGTTTCAGTCTCCGTTTTTTTATCTCGTTGTCGCTTCGTCTGTATTCGATTTCGATATAGTAATGGTTCTGGATTGCCTGGCCGATGTCCCACATTTTGTCTAGGAAGCGTGTTTTGTGCTGGAGCTCAACGTAGTTCGCTTCTTCGTTTTTGATGAGTTGTTCTACTTGTGGCTGGTCGTTTTTATCGACAGCGGCGTGGATGAGCTTATCGATGATTTCTGACATTTCTTCTTTGACAAAGGCTCTGCTATCTAAGAGAATTTTGCATATTGCTAATATTTGCTGTGGGGATAGTTTATAGACGTTTTCATATTGAAGCCGGTAACCATCGGCATTTTTATCGTATATGACAGAGTTGAAGACACCGGTATTTAGTTCGTCTCGTTCTAAAAAGTCGGTGATGTCTTTAATGTCTCGCTGAATGCTTCGTGGATGGACGTTATAACGTGCTGCTATTTCCTGTTTGTTCACTGTTTTTCCATCCATAAGTTTTGTATAAATCCCCAGAATTCTCTGGATTTTGTCGTTTTTTATCTCTTCGGTTCGTTTTGTGACCATTTTCTGATAATTTCCCCTCTAATACTTATTTTTCAATTTATTTCTCCAAAAAAATTATACCATATTGGATTTTTTAGTGCAATCTGCTTTTATAGTTTGTTTTTCAGTTTTTCTGCTTAAGATATAATTAAAAATGAAATATTTTACCATTATTCAATTGTGAATCATATGGTTAATTTTTTTGAATTATTTGAAATATAGAAAGGGAGAACAGAATGTCTATCATGCTGCCGGAAATTGATTTTGAAAGAATTGGACAACGTGTGAAACAGGCTAGGATTGATAAAGGATATACGCAAGCAGAACTCGGTGAGGTTATCGGCTGTTCCAATAATCATATGAGTCATATCGAGACTGGCCAGACTAAGGTTTCTCTGTCTCTTCTTTTAAAGCTTGCTTATGCTCTTGATATGGATCTGAACTTTTTTCTGATGGATACCCCTTATGTTGAAAAGGATCGCATGATTGATTCAGAAATTGCGAATAAGCTTTCTCAATGTTCCCCTTCCACACTGTTGTCTGTGAATAAGATTATTGATGTTCTTCTTGAACAGCAGGAGCGTGAAAAAGATTCCATTTCCTATTAAGAAGTTTTTAGAAATTCATTTGTGATATAATATCCGTTTAATATTCTATCCACATGAATAATATTATATGGCATCAGGTACCATTCATATTATTTATAATATCGGATACTATTAATATCACCTTTCATATTGATAGTATCAAAATGTGCCTGCTGGTTATCAGCTTTTTTCCTGCCTGTCCATGATACTTTTTATGAGCTGGCTGATTCTTCGTTCGGTATATCCCAGTTCTTTTGCCAGCTCGGAACCGGTCATATCCCACATGTGTTCTTTTACATAATGCATAATGTAGTTTTCGGTATAGAGCTTTTTCGGAAAGGAAATCTGATGTCCTCTGTATAGGGCATAGATTTCTTTCATTATTTTTTCCCCAAATTCTAAATAAAGCTCATTATATACCGGACGGTATCTGCTGATAGTTTTGACAGATTCTTCAAACTGTTCCGACTCCATATCACGGCTTTCTTTCATGTGCCGTCTTACGATACGTTCGGTGCATTCGAGTTCATCTGCCATTACTGCTGGAGACTTTTCCGTTTTATTTTTCTGCACATAATAATTGATATATTCTTCTGTGTACAACTTTTTCGGAAAGGAAATCTGCCGTCCTGCATATGCTCTATGTATTTTTGTTGTTATTTCTTCCCCAAATTCAGAAAATAAGGAACCGTATATAGAACGGTAACTGTCTGGGTTGCTCTCGTTAAATATTGCCATTTTTTCGTGTTGTCCTGTTTTACATTTTTTCTTTTCAGCTATATCTCCCACATGCCACATGAACATTCTCTTCCACCTTTCTTTCCGTTATTATACGGATTCAGGCAGACAGAAAATGTCTATCCATATCTTTTTTATAGTTTTCTGACATTTTTACGAGTTCACCAGCCGGAGAATATTTTATTGTTTTTTAATATACTCTTTTTTATTATAGCTTTTTATAAATTCAATTACTACTCACAGATTTCTTGGAAATTTTCCTTATTTTTCTGTTTCATATCTCATTTTCTGAAAACCACAGTCTTCTGGAAAATTTTCCAATCCTCCAGAGCGTGTTTGAAAAATGCTCTAGCATGATTTTTTACTTCAACAGCCAAAGACAGCCCGCTGGAAATAAAATAAACCATATATGTGGTTTCGGAGTTGCAAGGGTATACTATGATATTACTTCTCACAACGGCAAAAATCACACATATGGCTTATTTTTATTCCCAGCGGGCATCTTTCTTGCCTGAGGCAAAAAGAAATATGAAAAAATTATGTCCTGAATTCTGATTTGTGAGACTGCAAGGCAGACGAACTCCTGAAGCGAAATAAAGCCCACAGAGAATATAATATTCTCTGTGGGCGTCTCTCCTGCTACGCAAACCAGAAGTTATTCAATAATTGTTCCGGTTTTCTCCAGATATCCTTCTAAAGCTTTATCAATTGATGTAATAATTACCTTTCTTCCATTGCCTTTTTCAAGGAAAGAAACACCTGCTTCAATCTTTGGAAGCATTGTATTTGGCTCGAACTGACCTTCATCGATGTATTTCTGTGCTTCTGCTACAGTAATATGCTCTAATGGAGATTCCTGTTCTGTATTGTAACCAACACAGACATTCTCTACACTTGTTAAAACCATGAATACGTCTGCATTCAACAGTTCTGCCATTCTTCCACTGGCATAGTCTTTCTCAATAACTGCGCTGGCACCATGTAGTTCTACTCCCTGTGCTAACACTGGAATTCCGCCACCGCCGCAGGCGATAACTACCTGCCCCTGATCAGAAAGCGCTTTGATAGAATCAATCTCGATAATTCCCTGTGGCTTTGGAGCTGCTACAATTCTTCGATAGCCGCCCTCTACTTCTGTAACATAGTTTCCATGTTTTTCTTCCTGCTCTGCTTCTTCTTTCGAAAGAAGTCTTCCGATAACTTTAACTGGCTCATTAAATGCATCATCATAAGGGTCTACCATTACCTGTGTGATAATTGTACATACTGGGCGATATACTCCTCTTTTTAAGAGTTCGGCACGAATCGCATTCTGTAAATCGTATCCAACATATCCCTGACTCATAGCAGAACATACGGACATAGGCGCCTGTGTATAGTCTTCTCTATCCTTACTGAATTCGTTCATCGCTGTATGAATCATTCCAACCTGTGGTGCATTACTGTGGGATATAACAACGTCTGCCCCTGCTTCTACTAAATCTGCAATTGCCTTGGCTGTATTTCTTGTTGCTTTGTACTGTTCTGGCATTGTTGTTCCTAATGCTCGGTGTCCGAGGGCTATTACTACTTTTTTCTTGCTCATAATTCCCAATCCTTTCTACAGTTATACTTGAGTTATATTTGTCTTTTAGTCTACCAGAAAATAAAAAGAATTTCCAGAGCGTGTTTATAAAATTAGTTTCCTGTAAAAGATTACAAGATGTAAAAAACATTTAAAACACGCCGACTATTTCTCCAAATATTCTTTCATCGCCTCTATTGCCTTTTCTCCGTCATGAAGTCCCTGTTTATAAAGGACCGTAAGTTTGGCCTTATCCTTTTCAATTCTTCCTACTTCCACTTTTGCTTCTGGACGAATGATAAAGACCTTTCCCTCTTTTTCCTGTTCTTCTAAGAAATCTATTGTCTCATTATAACGGACATGTCTTGTCTCCATAGCATGAAGAAATTCTTTATACTTTGGATAACGAAGACGCATGATCGGCATCAGCTTATTCGGCGCCTTACGATATCCGTGGTCTCTTGTGAGAATGACAACATTCTTCTCATTGCCATCTTCTATTGATTTACGAATTGGAATACTGTCAGCAATTCCTCCATCAAGAAGCTTATGTCCTTTTACAACGATTGTCTTAGAAACTAATGGCAGCGAACTTGATGAACGAATCATCCACATCTGCTTTCTAAGATCGCGCACTCTTAAATATCTTGCAGCTCCTGTTTCCACATCAGTAACTACTGCATAAAACTTACCTGGATAATTCAAAAATGCCTGATGATCAAATGGATCTAACACATCTGGAATCTGCTCATAAAGCATCTCTGGCCCAAAAACATTTCCTGTTTTCAAAAATGTTTTTGCTCCACAGTAATTCGGGTCATCAAGATAATCTACATTTACTCGAAATGCCCTTCCTCTCTGTTTAGAAAGGTAGCTGCATGCATGGCAGCTTCCGGCAGATACTCCATATACACTGGAAAATTCAATTCCTGCATCTAAAAAGGCATCTAATACACCGGCTGTATATACACCGCGCATTCCACCGCCTTCTAAAATCAATCCTGCATTATACATAATCGACCTCGCTTTCTATTTTGCATTTTCTTTGCTGTCTTTTTATATAGAACATAGTATAACTCGATTTCGGTAAATTCTCCACAGTTATTTTTTATAGTAATTGCTGCAGGCATCTCCTTGCCTGCGGCAAACCAAATTTCACCTTATCACCTGCTGGCGTTTATATTCGCTGATTGGTTTTCTTCCTGCTTTTCTGGCAGCAATCTGTTCGTACAAGTCTGCAGTTCGTATATCTATACTGTAAATCTGTGCCTGTGCCGAACTGTTGGAATAAAGTTTTTTGCCCTCTGCAGGACGTTGGATGATATCTAAAGTGGCGTTTTGACGTATTTCTTTTAGCAGGGGAGAAGCGGTTTTGGAAAAGCCTAATATTCTTGCATATGGTACCGGAATGTCTTTGGCTTCTTCTAAGAATGGATAGTATTTCATGTGAAGTACGATATGCAAAAGAACTCTTCTCAATGCCGCATCCGTAATCTGTCTGGCGTGAAGGCCTTCTATCAAATCTTCGAAAGAAAGTCCTGGCTCATAAATATTTTGAAATCTTCTTGCTAAATCAAGATTCATTCCAAAGTATTTGCCAATTACTTTATTTTTCAGAAGAAACGTATAGTCAAGATAGGGCATTAAATCTTCCCAGGTCACAAAGTTATTCTGTAAAAATCCTTCTATAAAAGGAAGATATTCTCCACAAAGTGCTTTTTCAAATGCCTGGGGTGCTTCTTTTTCTTTGTTATAAGTATTATTATAGATATTGCTGACTCTGTTATTGGTATTTTTTCCCGTATTTCCACATTTTCCGCTATTACAAATTTCTGTATTATACGGATTTTTTCTACTGAAGTTTCTATAAAAATGGTACATTTCCTGGCGGATTGCTGTTGCGGAGGAATAGTTTTCTGTCAGTTTATTTTCATGATAATGATTTCCTTTTCTTTTAATAACAACTGGCTTGATCAAAGAATTTCTTCTTTTTAATGCTTTGATATATTCCAAGCCTAAAATATGATTTGGCTCTTTTAAAAATTCTATTGCTTTTTCTGGTTTCGAATCGAATAATAAGTTTCCCGCTGCGAAAGCTCTCGCTTCTGGAAAACTTTTTCCCGATTTTAATTTTTCCTGCAAAATCTGTTTATATTCTTCCGGTTCTTCAAGAAATAAAGTCGCATATGCCGAAAAATCTTCTACTTCTGCCCATTCGCTTCCAAAGGAAAGATAATCGACACAGCCTAATTGATCAAGAATCCCAATCCCTGCTGTCGCAAAATATTCGGCACTGGCTGTCGCATAGATTGCCGGCATTTCAATAATCAAGTCTGCTCCGCCAGAAAGCGCCATCCGGGTTCGCATATATTTATCTGCAATTGCTGGTTCTCCACGCTGTACATAGTCCCCGCTCATAACTACAACAACATAATCTGCCCCTGTTTTTTTCCGTGTTTCTTCTATATGATATTGGTGTCCTTTGTGAAATGGATTATACTCTGCGATAATTCCCGCTACTTTCATAAATGAACTCCTTTCTCCTTTTATTTCTACCTGAATGCAATTCATCTCCCACCTTAGAGGTCGGAGTATTCTTGCTGTAAGCGGATAAATCTGCTTATCTTTGTCCATATTATAACCGAAAACAAACGAAACAGCAATCTTCCTATTTTTTGTATTTCTTACTATTTTTTATCATTTTTTGATGAATTTTTTTGATTTTTTTGGACATTTTTATATTTTTGTCTAATCATGTTAACTTTCAAACAAAATCATTTATTGTTTACTATGAAATACAATTACCTATCAAAACTCAAAAAAAAGTGCCGAAATAACAAAAAAACTCCATCATAAGCTGAATAAGTACATTTTCAAGATAAAAAAAACAAGCTATAATATGCCTAGCAAAATAAAATAAGCGAAATTTGGCGTTTCGTAATAAATAATTATACAAAAAGGAGATATGAAATGAAGGTTTTAGTAATTAACTGCGGTAGCTCTTCCCTGAAATATCAGGTTATTGATTCTGAGACAGAACACGTTCTCGCAAAAGGTTTATGTGAAAGAATCGGTATCGATGGTGTTTTAACTTATCAGCCAGCCGGCCAGGATAAGATTAAGTACGAAGCTGCAATGCCTGCACATCGTCAGGCTGTTGAACTTGTATTAAAACAGTTAACAGACCCTGAAAATGGTGTATTAAAATCCATCGATGAAATTGATGCTGTTGGACATCGTATGGTACATGGTGGTGAGAAATTTGCTTGTTCCACATTACTTACAGAAGAAGTATTAAAGACAGTAGAATCTTGTAACGACTTAGCTCCTCTTCACAACCCTCCTACATTAGTTGGTGTTGCTGCTTGTAAAGAGCTTCTTCCTACAACTCCAATGGTTGGTGTATTTGATACAGCTTTCCATCAGACTATGCCACCAGAAGCTTACATCTATGGTCTTCCATATGAGTACTATGAGAAATACGCTGTTCGTCGTTACGGCTTCCACGGAACATCTCATAAATATGTTTCTTTAAGAGCTGCTGAGATTCTTGGTAAAAAACCTGAAGACTTAAAGATTGTTGTATGTCACCTTGGTAATGGTTCTTCCATCTCCGCTGTTGATGGTGGAAAATGTGTAGATACTTCTATGGGTCTTACTCCATTAGAGGGTCTTGTAATGGGTACACGTTCTGGTGATATCGACCCTACTTGTATCGAATTCATCGCTCACAAAGAGAACCTTTCTCTTGAGCAGGTTATGGATATCATAAATAAGAAATCCGGTGTTCTTGGTATTTCCGGTGTTTCTTCTGACTTCCGTGATCTTGACGAGGCTGCAAAAGCTGGTAACAAACGTGCTGACTTGGCTTTAAGAGTATTTTCTCATTCCGTAGTTAAATACATCGGAAGTTTCATCGCCGTTATGAACGGTGTTGACGCCATCGTATTTACAGCTGGTATCGGTGAGAACGACGATATCATCCGTTCAAGAATTATCGAACATTTCGATTACCTTGATACAACTTTAGATCAGAAAGCAAACAAGATGCATGGAGAAGAACGTATTATCTCCACTCCAGAATCAAAAGTAAAAGTCATCTGTATCCCAACAAACGAAGAGCTTGCAATTTGCCGCGATACAGTTGAAATCGTTACTAAGAAAATGGTAGAAGATACAGTGAAAGATGTTTTAGGTAACAACTAATTCTTTCCTATTTTTTATCATATCTTCATTACTTAATATAAAGAATCCCCCGGAAAGTTCCTCATCCGGGGGATTCGATTTTTATTCGGGAATGACAGAGGATAGACAAAAAATTCAAAAACAGACGAATCCAGGAAGATAAAATATCCCTATTCGATTCTTTCAAACACCATTGTTGCCTGGATGCGGTCACCGCCTCCAAGTCCTTTACTTCCACCAGATGTTGTGCTGATGGTATGTAAACGATATCCTTTATCCAATAAAATAGGAATTTGCCGCAGGCAAAAGAGACGCCCTCTGTAAGATAAATAAAGCATATTTGTGACTTTAGTCGCTGCAGGTTGAATGCTCGCTTTAAGTGCTCGCATCCAACCTTTGCTCCGAGGTCACAAATATGCTTTATTTATCTTCCAGAGGGCTGTGTTTTGCTGGGGATGGAATTGCTTTTTATTGTTGGAGGGATTTGAGGACGCTCCAGAAGGTTATAGCTTTCGTTATAACTGTTTTTTGAAGAATTGATTCGAATTACTTCTATCTCTCCTGACTTCTTCCCCAAATCTTTCCACAAATTTGCCCGGGTAGCCAGAAAACAGAAGTCCGAGAATCAAATCATCTATATTTGTGATTTGATTCTCGGACTTCGTCTGTTTACTCACCCCGGCAAATTCCTATTTTCTATGCAGGATTCTGATGGAGTTGAGCAGGCACAATACCGATACTCCTGTATCAGCAAATACCGCAATCCACATATTTGCGAATCCAAACAGACCCATAATCATAACGATAATCTTGATTGCAAGTGCAAATACAACGTTCTGCCATGAAATACTATTTGTCATTTTCGCAATGCCGATGGCTTCTGGGATAGCTTTCATTTCGGAATTCATGAATACGACATCTGCTGCTTCGATTGCTGCGTCTGCGCCGCTTCCCATAGCTGCTCCAACATCAGCTCCGGCAAGTACCGGTGCATCGTTGATACCGTCTCCGACAAACATAACCGCTCCATGATTTTCTCTGATTTTCTTCAATTCAGATAATTTGTCCTGTGGAAGCAGTTTTGCGTGTACTTCATCAATTCCGGTTTCTTTTGCTACAGCATCTGCACTTTCCTGTGCATCACCCGTAAGCATTGCTGTAATAATTCCCTGTTTCTTTACAGCGGCGATTGCATCTTTGGCATCGTCTTTTACGGTATCGGAAATGACGATATTTCCAACAAATTTGCCATTTACGGCAACGAGTACTTCTGTACCAAAGTTTTCTTTCTGGTATGCACTTAAGTCTACGTTCTGTGCATCCATAAGCTTTCTGTTACCACAGAGAACAACACCTCTGCTAAGTTCTGCACGAATACCATGTCCGGCAATTTCTTCTACTTTCGATGGTCTTTCGATAGAAAGTCCCTTTTCTTCAGCTGCTTCTACGATGCTATTTCCAATTGGATGTGTAGAAGACAATTCACAACTTGCACTGATTGCTAATAAATCATTGGCAGTCATTGCATTTCCTGCTGGATTGGCTTTCTGAACAACAAAGTTACCCTTTGTGATCGTTCCAGTCTTATCCATTACGATTGCTTTTACATTTTTCAGGCTTTCAATTGCAATTCCACCTTTGAAAAGGATACCTTTCTTAGAGCCTGCTCCGATTCCAGAGAAGAATGCCAGCGGTACACTTAATACTAACGCACATGGACAACTGATAACTAAGAATGTCAACGCTGTGTAAATAGATGCGGTTCCGCTTGTTCCATGAATCGTATTTACTGTTCCTGTATAGGCACTGTCTACGAAGAAATGCCAGTTCAGGGAATCTGGTAAAATAAATGGAAGTACTACTGCTACAAATAATGCGAATAATACAACGAATGGTGTGTATACTCTTGCAAAACGAGTAATAAATTTATCAATGTTTGGTTTACTTGCCGCTGCATTTTCCACAGAGTCAAGAATTCTTGTTACCATAGATTCTTCAAGAATTTTTTCTACACGAATCTTTAACTGTCCAGATGTATTCACACATCCGGAAACGATGTTGTCCCCTGCCTTTGCCATAACAGGTACTGGCTCACCGGTAACTGGTGAAGTATCAATACGGCTCTCTCCATCAATGATAACACCATCTAATGGAATACGGTCACCCGGACGGACTAAAAGGATATCTCCTACATTTGCTTCTTCCGCATCAATAATACGGACATCATTTCCAATGACAAGATTAACAACTTCTGGTCTTAAGTCAACCGCTTCCATAATCTGAGTACGGCTCTGCTCGGTTGCTTTTTCTTCAAAATACTCACCGATACGATAGAAAAGCATTACGCCTACTGCTTCCGGGAATTCCTGAATACAGAACGCACCAATTGTTGCAATACACATAAGGAAGTTCTCATCAAATACCTGACCTTTCATGATATTCTTTCCAGCTGTGATTAATACCTTGCCGCCAAGAACTAAATAAGCAATCAGAAACAGGGCAAACATTGGAATGGTTGGTACATTTCCCACATGTTCAAGAATTTCACCAATGATGAAAATAACTGCTCCCACGCCGATGCTTACAAGAGGATTGTTAAAAGAGAACTTCTTCTCTCCTGCTTCTTCAGATTTTATCACTTTATTGTCTTTTGGAACAATTGTGATTCCATCTTCCATTGCATCAATTGTCTCTTTAATCATCGGAATCATCTGGTCTGGATTCTTAGCAGAAAGTTTCATCTGCTTCGTTGCATAAGTAATTGTCAGATCATCCACACCATTTAATGTTCTTAACTTTGCTTCTATCTTTGCTGCACAGTTTGCACAGTCAAGACCTTCTAAAATATATACCTTTGTATTAGAAATGCCGCTTAGCTTCTTACGCTGTCTTGGAACAATTGTTACTCCATCTTCAATAGAATCTACAACTGCCTGCATCTTTGGAAGTAACTCTGCCTGATTATTTGCTGAAACTCGAAGCTGCTTTGTTGCAAATGCCACTGATGCGAATCCAACTTCCGGCATCTGACGAATCTTCGCCTCAATCTTTGCTGCACAATTCGCACAGTCGATTCCCTCTAAAATATATACTTTCTTCTCCAAATCTTCATCTGGCATATGACAGTTACATTTTGCAAGGCTCTCTCCACAAACATCACAATATTCTACATAGGAATTACACTGCTCACACTGACAGCCTTCCGGATGTCCTTCTACCTGATGATGATCTACCTGAAAATGTGTGTGTGAACGAGTTGCCTGTGGTTTTGCCGGACCGTGATCGTGATGATGGTGATGCTCATGATTGTGATGGTCATGGCCACATCCACACTCTTCTCCATGTTCATGATGGTGGTGATGATGCTCGTGTTCCTCGTGGTCATGATCATGGTCGTGGTGGTCATGGCCGCATCCGCACTCTTCTCCATGTTCATGATGGTGATGATGATCATGGTCCTCATGGTCATGATCATGGTCGTGGTGGTCATGGCCGCATCCACACTCTTCTCCATGCTCATGATGGTGATAATGCTCATGCTCGTGTTCCTCATGGTCATGATCATGGTCGTGGTGGTCATGGCCGCATCCACACTCTTCTCCATGTTCATGATGGTGATAATGATGCTCGTGTTCCTCATGGTCATGATCATGGTCATGGTGGTCATGGCCGCATCCACACTCTTCTCCATGCTCATGATGGTGATGATGATGCTCGTGTTCCTCATGGTCATGATCATGGTCGTGGTGGTCATGGCCACATCCACACTCTTCTCCATGTTCATGGTGATGATGTTCATGATTGTGAGTTTCTGCTGCTTTACGTCTGCTGCGGGTTCTCTCAACAACTTCTACATCTGGTTCCATAGACTGAATTGTCTCTCTGATTTTTGGCAGAACCGCTTCCGGATCTTCTGCTGCAAATCGAAGCTGCTTGGTTGCAAATGTAACGGATACATCGCTAAGCTCCGGCAGCTTACTAAGCTTTCTCTCAATCTTGGCTGCACAGTTTGCACAATCAAGGTTCTCAAGAATATATACTTTTCTCTGCATTGTGATACCTCTCTTTTTGATATTATAGAATTACCCCAGTACATGTTGAAAAACAACAAGTAATCTACACGCTCTAGAGCGTGTTTGAAACACTCTCTAGGAATCGGTATGTGTCATATGTATTAATGCTTCTTCCATAATATCTACAATATGCTGGTCATCCAGTGAATAAAAAACATTTTTTCCTTCCCGTCTTGCTCTTACCTGATGCATCTTACGCATTACGGCAAGCTGGTGGGAAACTGCAGACTTAGTCATGTCAAGGAAAACTGCAATATCACCGGCACACATCTCCTGCTCCTTTAGTGCATACAGAATCCGTATTCTTGTGTCATCTGCTAAAACTTTAAAAAAGGATACTACCTTATCAATCTCGCAGTCTTTCGGCATACTCTTCTGTACCTTTTCAATACTTTCAGGAAACATTGCCACACAATCGCTCTTTTTCGTTCCCATAACTTCCTCCTTCATCAAACAAATAATTGAATACTTGTTCAACTGTCCTTATTATAGTTGAACGAGTGCTCAATTGTCAATAGGTATTTTTAAATTTTTTCTACTTTTTCAGTATGATATAAATTTTAAATAAATTTCTATTGTAAATCACATGGTAACCCTTACTCAGTCAAAGAAACCTTTTTTCTGAAATTTTATTAAAACCTGATTACATTTCCTGTGCAGTTAAAAATAAATTTTTCTCCAAAGTTATTTTTTATCGCTTCTAAATTGTCCTCTCCCGTACAATGGGAAACGGCAATAAAATTTATATTCATTTCTTTTAAGTCATCTATTGTCTTTCTAAGCCGCTCTCCGTCAGCTTCCATCAAATGGGTTCCTCCGACAACTCCGCAAATCTTTTTACCACTTCTCTTTTCAATTGTTCTAAGAATATTCATAATGCCCGGATGAGAACATCCCACTATAACGACAATGCCTTGCTCGGTATCTAATGCTACGGCAATTTCGTCTGTGAAAGAATCCTTCGTATATTCAGATATTACTTTTTCTATTGCCGGCTTCACGCTCAATTCGTCAGAAGAACAATCGGTACTGTACGCAGTCATTCCTTCCTCTGTTCCAGAGTGTGTTTGAAAAAAGCTTTCTGCAAAGCAATCAGCAACAATTTCCTTGTCTTCTTTTTTTACAAAAAAACGAGGATTTAACTGTTCATATCCTACAATGCGCTCAAAGTTACGATATAATGTTACTCCCGGAAAAATCATTTGCATATCTTCTTTTACCTCACAAACGGTTATTCCTTTTTTCTCTAATTCTTCCTTGGAAAATGCAATCCCAATATCTTTCATCGTTCCATCGTTTTTCTCATAATATTTCCCCTGAAAAAAATCTTTTCCCACATATATTTTTCTGATTGTCTCTTCTTCTATGAGTCTTTTCACACCACCAGCATGATCATAATGGGCATGGCTAATTAATAATGCACTTAAATTTTCAAGAGAAATCCCCATTTTCGCTGCATTTTCATAAAATATTCCACTCTGCCCTGTGTCCATTAACAGACAAACCTGTTCCTCTTGATTCTCACTTTCAATCAAAATAGCAAGACCATGCTCACACATATATCTTTCCTCTTTATCCACATGATTTTCAATCAACGTAGTCAGCTTCCATCTCATAAAAAGTTCCTCCATTCTCTATAAATCATGATACAATAGATTTAGATTTTTGAGAAGTTTTTTTAAAGTTAAGCTGTGACTATAGTAATTCCACAATTACTATAAAAAACCCATCATTATAAAATGCAATTACTACGCTATACAACTACACTATATCTCAATACTTTCCTCTTTTTTAAGTGTCCGTAGTGTAATATTCATTCAGTAATAACAGTTTATGAATAATGATTTGACAGTTCACAATAAAAGATGTACAAGGTAAACTGGCAAAATTATATTCAATAATACTTTTAGAAACCAAATGGATGAAGCAGTAGTTACATCTATAATTACAATAAATTATTTCTGGAGGTTTTATTATGAAACATTCTCTTCATTTATACGGAACTCTTGGTCCTGCCTGTGCCACAAAAGAAAAAATCCGCACAATGTTTTTATCTGGCATGACCGGAATGCGCCTTAACCTTTCCCACAGCAATCTTGATGACTGTAAAGACTGGCTGCAGCAATATTACGAAGTTTCCGAACGTCTGCACATCGTTCCTGAACTTCTTGTTGATTTACAGGGTCCTGAACTTCGCATCGGAACTCTGGATATTCCACTCTCCCTTTCCGAGAATGATCTTATTTTTCTTGTATCAGAAAAATCATTTGATAAAAGAAAAGAAAACTCCGCTATATTTTCACGAATCATAGCTGGAGAAGATGAACTTTCTATTATTCCATGTCCTGATATTCTTTTTTCTTATTTCGATGAAGGACAGGAAGTAAAATTAAACGATGGAAAAATTGTATTAGAATTATCGGCACCTTTAGAAGAAGATATTTTCTGTGCCAAAGTCAAAAAAGGCGGTGAACTGACTTCAAGAAAAAGTATTGCAATAAAGGATGTTACCGTTCCTCTGCCTGTACTCACCGAAACAGATAAACAAAATCTGAAATTACTCAGAAAATATCACGTTACCGGCGTTATGCTTCCTTTTGTAAGAAATGCTGATGATTTAATCACTCTCCGAAAGGAACTGTGTGCCGACGGTATGGATTATATACGCATCTTTGCAAAGATAGAGTCGTTAGAAGGTGTAGAAAATCTGCCTTCTCTCCTGCCTTTCTGTGATGAAATTGTTATAGCAAGAGGGGATCTCGGAAATGCCATTCCTCTGCCAAAACTTCCCGCCATCCAGAAACGAATCGCCATGACCTGTCTGCGTGCAAAGAAACCATTCATGGTCGTAACCCAGATGCTCGCCTCGATGGAGCAAAATCCTGTACCAACCAGAGCAGAAGTAACGGATATCTTTCAGGCAGTCTTAGATGGGGCTTCTTCTCTCATGTTAACGGGAGAAACTGCTGTTGGGGCTTATCCTGAAGAAGCGATAAAAATACTGGCACAAACAAGTGAGGAAGCTCTTCGCTTTAAGATAGCGAAATTCTGATTTGCCGCAGGTAAAGGAGACGCTCACAGTAAATAAAAGAACCTATATTTGTGACTTTAGTCGCTGCGGTTTGAATACTCGCTTATACACGCTCGTATCCAAACCTTGCTCCGAGGCCACAAATATAGGTTCTTTTATTTACTGTGAGCTGTCTTTGGCTACTGAAGTAAAGTCAGAATTTATGTTTTAAAAGATTTGGGAATTCTTTAGAAGTTTGTGGCCTGTTGAGGAATCAAACTTGAAAGGACTGACATTCAAACTGTTAT
>UMEU01038972.1_pt1 | contig 33607 bp, 31 predicted proteins | sample 1964831 | NCBI WGS metagenome assembly UMEU01 (sample SAMEA4836028, study PRJEB28245) | human gut metagenome | biome: gut microbiome; material: fecal sample | place: Denmark | collected 2008
TAGAAGATGACTTCTCGTAGCGACGAAAATCACAAATATAGATGATTTGATTCTCAGACTTCGTTTGTCTACTCACCCCGGCAAATTCCTATTTGATGCTTCTATACCTACATCGGTGAGCACTCCCATTACCGGTCGGTATGGCATGGAGAAGCGTTGGGAGAGATAACGCATTGCCGCTCCGGTCTCACCATCAGGACCCCCAAACTGACTGATGATTGCTTTTGCCATAGCAGCATCGGTTCTTTTTATATTAATCGGATATTCCAATCTTTTTTCATAATTCCACATAAATCTTATCCCTCCATTTCCCAAGGCCACGGTTCATTTGCCCATGCCCAGAAGTCAGTACCTTTAGGTACAGTGTCAAGCGTCAGAGGCGAGAAGCGGCTGCTATATTCTTTTAATGCCTGTTTTCTTGCGTTTGTATAATATTCAAAATATTCTAAACCCTCAGCATTTTTAGGATGTGTATCAAGAAACATGGCACAGTCTAAGGCAGCAAAGCTTACAAAATCAATATAACATTTTAAATTCTGCCGATTCATGTTACAGTTACAATTTTGGTTTCGGTTATTGTTGCAGGCAGAATTAGAGTTGCGGCCGGAGTTACAGCCAGAGTTAGAATTACAACCGGAATTACCATTAAAATTGCAGTTCATAGAACGATGCTGACAGGAGTTCATGTTACAGTTTTGAGAAGAATGCATATTCTGCATCATTTCTGGCACCTCCTTCCAGTAAAAGGCAGGTCAAGGTCCTGAAAGATTGTTCCGGCGTAAAGAGCATTTTCAGGTTTATATATATTCTGCCATTTCTGCCATGGAACATAGGTCATAGCAAGCGGCATGGAATCTAATTTTAACACTTCTTTTTCCTGTTTATATGAACAGGAAGAATGATTTTCCATCATGGCGGTGTCTCCTTAAGTTTATATAGTTATATATATGATAAGCAGCCTGAAATGTCCATAAGATCAGATGATTTCAAAGAAAGAAGATAGCCTATATTGTGCCTCTCTTCCTAGGCGTCTCTCCTAATGAATTTATTTTATCAAATATAATATTTTATATATAATGTTACAATGTCACCAGAAAAACTCTTAAAAATTTGACAAGGACATAAATTGACAAATATAGATAGGGGGCGTATTATATAGATAACTGTTTTATTTCAAGATATGTTAGTTCCCCAAAATGACATATTGAAAATCCCCAAAACAGTAAGAGAGTCTTCCGAAGAAGTGATCGCTTTCGGAAGATTTTTTTTATGCAGAAGAAAGTGCACATTACTTGCATTTTTTAAGTCAGGACTGTATAATATAAGATTGATTAACTTAGTTTACTATTTCATCGAGAAGTGAAGTATCAATGAGATAGCAGATGGTAGAATTTCATTTTATTTTTTATGAAGAAAGGAATGGAACAATGACAAAAATAGATATTATTTCTGGTTTCCTTGGAGCTGGAAAAACGACTTTAATTAAGAAACTTATCGAAGAGGCACTGAAAGGACAGAAAGTTGTTCTTATCGAGAATGAATTTGGCGAAATTGGTATTGACGGTGGATTTTTAAAAGAATCCGGTATTCAGATTAATGAGATGAATTCTGGATGTATTTGCTGTTCTTTAGTTGGTGATTTTAATACAGCATTGAAAGATGTTTTAGAGCAGTATACACCAGACCGCATCATCATCGAGCCTTCAGGAGTTGGCAAGCTTTCTGATGTTATGAAAGCGGTACAGAAGGTTGTAGATGCAGAGGCGAATGTTGTATTAAACAGCCATATCACTGTTGCAGATGCACAGAGAGCAAAAATGTATCTCAAGAACTTTGGTGAGTTCTACCGTAACCAGATTGAATTTGCCAGTGCAGTAATTTTAAGCCGTTCCCAGAATGTAAAGGAAGATAAGTTAGAGAAGGCAGTAAAATTACTTCGCAGCCTGAATGATAAATGCCCTATCGTGACAACTCCTTGGGAAGAACTTAGCGGAGCACAGATTCTTGAAGTAATGGAAGGGGAAAATGACTTCGCAAAAGAGTTAATGGAAGCAGCACAGGTTTGCCCTGAATGTGGACATCATCATGAACATGGCGAAGAGTGTCATGATCACCATCACGATCATGAGGAGCATGAGCATCATCACGACCATGACCACGAAGAGCATGAGCATCATCATGAACATGACCATGAAGAGCATGAGCATCATCATGATCATGACTGCTGTGGACATGATCACCATCATCACCATGCAGATGAAGTATTTACAAGCTGGGGTAAGGAAACTCCTAAGAAATTTACAGAAGAAGGAATTCGTGCAATTCTTGATACCTTATCTAAAGAGGATTCCGATGAGTACGGTATTATCTTAAGAGCAAAAGGTATTGTTCCAGATGAAAACGGTAAATGGATTCACTTTGACCTCGTGCCAGGTGAGGACGAGGTACGTTATGGCTCTGCAGAATACACGGGAAGAATCTGTGTTATCGGTTCTAAACTTAATGAGGACAAACTTGCAGAACTTTTTGGTTTATAGAAAATGTACTTTCGGAGTCTTTCTTGCATTTGCTTTTGTAAGAATATTCTGAGAGTGTATTTGAAACCCCACAGGAGGAAAATTTATGTTAGGTAAGAAAAAGGAGCTGGAGATTCCTGTATATTTATTTATGGGATTCTTAGAAGCCGGAAAGACAACCTTTATTCAGGAAACACTGGAAGAAGATTATTTTAACGACGGAGAAAGAACACTTTTATTTGCCTGTGAAGAGGGAATGGAAGAATACGACGAAGAACTGTTAAAGAGAACAAATACAACTGTTGTTTATGTAGAAGAGCAGGAAGATTTCAATACAGAATTCCTGACAAGCAAGCTTTTACAGTATTATCCAGACCGTGTTATTATAGAATATAATGGTATGTGGACCATTGATCATTTAGTAGAGGCGATGGAGGGAACTCCACTTATGATTTTCCAGACAATCGTAAGTGCCAATGCGGAAACATTTGATCTGTATATGAACAATATGCGTTCTCTTGCTGTAGAAATGTTTAAGATGGCAGAACTTGTTATCATTAACCGTTGTACTAAGGCAACACCAAGAGCAACTTACAGAAGAAGTATCAAAGCTGTTAACCGTCGTGTACAGGTCGTTTTTGATTCCATGGTTCCAGGTGAGGACATGGAGGAAGAAGAGGATGAACTTCCATTTGATATCAGCGGAGATGAAATTCATCTCGAAGATGATGACTACGGTGTATGGTTCATCGATGCGATGGAACGTCCGGAACTTTATGACGGAAAGACTATGGTAATGAAAACAAGAATCTTTAAGGCAATGCGTATGCCGAAGGGAACTTTCGTTCCAGGCCGTCATGCTATGACTTGCTGTGCAGATGATATCCAGTTTATCGGTTATCTTTGTCACACAAATCATGCAAAGTCTTCCACGATTAAATCCCTCAAAAATAAAATGTGGGTAACTCTTACCGCAGAAGTGAAAGTGGAATATAATGAAGAATATCAGGATAAAGGTCCGGTGCTTTATGCAAAACGAATTGAAGCGGCAGAACCACCGGAAGAGGAGTTGGTATACTTCTAATTTGCCGCAGGCAAAGGAGACATTAAGACGCCCTCAGTAAATAAAATAATCCCTCTTTGTGCCCTGGGAGCAAGTGTTAAATGCGAGCGCATAGGAACGAGCATTCAACACTACGCAACGAAAGTCACAAAGAGGGATTATTTTTATTCCCAGTGGGCGTCTCTTTGCCTGCGGCAGCCCAGAATCACACATCTTATTGACGGTATTATGTAAATGAAGTATAATAAATTGAATTATGTAGAATTTTCAGGAAAAAGGGGGATAACATGGACAAAATAGCAGTTCTTATTCCTTGCTATAATGAGAGCAAGACAATTGAAAAAGTAATTAAAGATTTCAAAGAAGTATTACCGGATGCTACGATTTATGTATACGATAATAACTCAACAGATGGTACAGACGAGATTGCCAGACGTAACGGGGCAATCGTGAGATATGAATATCAGCAGGGCAAAGGGAATGTAATTCGCCGTATGTTCCGTGATATTGATGCAGAATGTTATATTATGACAGATGGCGATGACACTTATCCGGCTGTGAATGCGCCGGAGATGGTGGACAAGGTTTTAAATAGAAATGTTGATATGGTCGTTGGTGACAGATTATCTTCTACATATTTTCAGGAAAATAAACGTCCATTCCACAATTTCGGTAATTCTTTAGTAAGAAGTTCGATTAATCATCTGTTCCACACAGATATTAAGGACATTATGACAGGCTACAGAGCATTTAGTTATGAGTTTGTAAAGACTTTTCCTGTAATCTCAAGAGGATTTGAGATTGAGACAGAGATGAGTATCCATGCGGCAGATAAAAATATGTTTGTGGAGAATGTCGTTGTTGATTATAAGGACAGACCTGAGGGAAGTGAGAGTAAGTTAAATACATATTCTGATGGTTTTAAAGTTCTTAGAACGATTGCACGTTTATTCCGTACTTATCAGCCGATGAAGTATTTTGGTTCTATCGCAGGAGTATTAGCAGTTTTAGGCGGTGGATTTTCCATACCTGTGTTTAAGGATTATTTTGCAACAGGTTTAGTGAAACGTTTTCCTACGCTTATCGTATGCTGCTTTGTGATTCTGACAGCGATTGTTTCTTTATTCTCCGGGGCGATTCTTAAGACAATTACCTGGAAGAACAGACAGGACTTTGAGATGACCCGTCATCAGGCGAGAAATAAAAAAGAAGAATTATTAAAAGAGGCTAAAGAAGCAGAATAAAAAATAAGGTGTTCTCCCGGAGTCTTTTACGCACTTGATTTTGCAAAAAGATTGCGGGAGAGCATTTTTAAAGAATTGGGAGTAAAGTATGGATATTCTTATAAAGCCAAAGAAAAACCGCTATATTATTTATGCGATTATAATTGCAATTTTTTCTACGGTGGGGATGAATATTTCTTTAATGAATACGAATGCGGATAAGCTTTTAAAAAAGTTTGAATATAGTTCTACATGGAATAACTTTATGGCTGTATTCAGAACAAGTATATCAGGGAAGAACGATGTAAGACTATTTTATCAGTTAGTAGCTGTCGGGATTACCCTGATGTTTCTTATTATATTTTCTTATCGTTTTTGTGTTCGGGAAATAGTAAGTTCCGCCGTTGTTTCTATTATATTTGGATTTTGTATGTGGTTTGGCACAGTATTTTCTAACAAAGAGTCGTGGAATTATTTTCTTCGGAATAAATATGTGAAGATTTTAGATATTTGGTATATTTTGGCGTATACATTACTGATGTTTGGCGCATTGCTCATCATTGGAAAAATTGTGGCTGCATCTGGAAACAAAGCAGAACAAAAAGCAGAAGTAAAAACGAAAGCCAAGACAAAAGACAAAACGGTTCGCAATACAAGGAAAGTATTTTTTATGTGTGCTGCAGTTTTACTTGTTTGCTGGCTGCCGTATTATATCGTATTCTGGCCAGGATTCCAGCACACAGATCTTCCGACACAGATGTTACAGTATTTTCATGTGCCGACCAGATTTCAGGGACATGATATAACGGATGGAGTGAATATTTTATACAGTAATGACCATCCATATTTCCAGACAAAGTTAGTTGGATTATGCATTGAGTTTGGATTTAAGATTCACAATGTAAATGTAGGATATTCTATCTATACATTTATACAAATGATTGCTTTTATAGTAGCATTTAGCAGTATTATAGCAACATTATACCGTTTTGAAGTAAATCATACATTATTAAAAATAAGTCTGGTTTTGTATGCGGTTATTCCAGTATTTCCGTTATATTCTCTTTTGATAGGCGGGGATTCATTCTTCTCAGTATTTTTCTTGTATTATATGCTGGAAATTTTATGGATTTTTGGAACAAAGGGAGCTGTCTTGAAGAATAATAAATTCATACTGGCAATGATTTTAGAAATTTTTCTTATGTCAGCTTCTAAGAACCAGGGAGTGTATGTCGCAGCGGCAATGTTCCTGTTTTGCATCATTTACTTTAGTAAATACCGGGCAAGAATTGCGGTATGCATGGTTGTACCAATTATTCTTTTCCAGTTTGGATATTGTGGAGCATTTTTTAAAGTGGCGAAGATTGCCAGTGTAGGAAAACAGGAAGCATTATCAGTTTGTTTCCAACAGACAGCTCGATATGTAAAATATCATGGAGATGAGGTTACACAGGAAGAAGAAGAGGCAATTAAAAAAGTCTTAAATTATAAGGATATTGGAAATTTATATGATCCGAATCTTTCAGACCCAGTGAAAAAGACTTTTAAAACAGAATCCACTTCAGAAGATTTAAAAAATTATTTTAAAGTGTGGCTTTCGATGGGATTGAAGCATCCGGGAGAGTATATTCAGTCTTTCATAGCGAATACCTATCAGTATTATTATATGGAATTCCGTAATAAAAGAGGATTGTATCTTAAGCCGGAGATTATGGATTTCTACATTAGAAAGCGTCCGTGGGTGCAGAAAAGTGAAGCAATTCAGAAACTGATAAGAAAGCTTCAGGTACATGTGCCAGAAAATTTGAAATCAGTCCGTGAAAAGGGCGTGCTTGCAATGGATACAGTGCGTCGTTTTCCTGTTGTCAGCTGGTTTACAAATCCAGGTGTAATAACATGGATGATGCTTATTGGATTCTTTGCACTTTGGACAAAGAGGAGATACACATCTATACTTGAATTTTTACCTGTATTTTTAATCTTTGGAGTCTGCCTGCTATCGCCGAAGAATGGAAATCTGCGGTACTTATATCCGGCCTGCTGTATGGTTCCGGCACTTCTTGCTGCCGCCTTTGGAAATTTGCGGGAGGAACAAGCAAATGCAATAGAAGACACAAAAGAAGTGTCAAAAAGAAGAAGAGCAGGAAGCAGAAAAAAGCATAGAATAGCAAGAACACTACCAGAGGATAAAAGGCAGAGGGTAAAGGTGTAAAAGAAGGGGAAAGCGTAAAATGAAAAAGGCGTGCAGAAGAATAAAGTATGAAGATACATATTGAGTTAAAAAAGAAGAGATATATTCTCTATGCAGCAATTATTGCGCTACTAGGCGTTGTAGGTGCGAACATATCTATCTTACATACCAATGCAGATAAGATAACCAAACATATAGAGTACAAGTCATTCCTGACACAGCTTATTGCAGTATTCAGAGTCAGTATTACAAATAAAGAGGGGAATGGGATTTTTTATCAGCTAATGGCAGCAGGACTATTTATTCTGTTTTTGATTGTATTTTCTTATAAATATACAGTAAGAGAAGTAATCAGTGCCGCAATATTATCAATTCTTTATGGATTCTGCATGTGGATAGGAACCGTATTTTCTCATAGAGAATCCTGGGACTATTTTCTGCGGAATAAATATGTCATGCTGTTAAATGCATTCTATATACTTGGAAATGCAATCATTTTATTTGGAATATTGCTTTTGCTATGTCGTGTCATTCTTCGGATATCTGAGACGGATAATCAGACAGAGCATAGCTTAAAGAGAGTATTTCTTACTTGTGTACTGGTACTGTTTGTTTTATGGCTGCCCTATTATATCAGTATGTGGCCTGCGACAATCCATGGTGATTTTTTGATGCAGGTATTACAGCTTTTTCATTATCCTACAATGCTTCAGCACCAGCTTACCTCTGACGGAGTAAATGTATTTTACAGTAACGATCATCCATTTTTACATACGCAGCTCGTAGGGCTTTTTATTAAATTTGGTATAAAAATAAATAATAAGGCGCTGGGATATGGAATGTATACATTTCTTCAGATGACAGCCTATATTGGCGGTATTAGCGCGATCATTACGACTTTATATAAGTTTGGGGCAAATCACAGAATTTTGAAAGCTGCTTTAGGAGCTTATGCGCTATTCCCTGTATTTCCTCTGTATGCAATTATGGTAGGCGGAGACAGTTTTTTTGCTCTGTTTTTCCTGTGGTTTATGGTGGGAATCCTCTGGATTTTTAAAACACAGGGAGATGTTCTAAAGAATATAAAGTTTGACATCTTTTTTGCGGTAATTGTTTTTCTCATGTCGGCATCAAAGAATCAGGGAATCTATATTGCCTTAGTTACTTTAGTTTTCTGTGTGATCTGTCTGAAAAAATACAGAATAAAAATATTAGTGACAATGTTTGTTCCGATATTTATTTTCCAGTTTGCCTATACAGGACTGCTTTTTAAAGCGGCCCGTGTTTCTACAGTAGGAAAGCAGGAAGCCTTATCTGTTTGTTTTCAGCAGACAGCCAGATATGTAAAGTATCATGGGGACGAGGTGACCGGGGAAGAAGAAGCCGCTATTAAAAAAGTTCTTGCCTATAAAAAATTAGCCAAAAAATACCAGCCAGCTTTATCCGATCCGGTAAAAGGTACTTATAAAAGTGAAGCTACATCAACGGATTTAAAGAACTATTTTAAAGTCTGGCTTCAGATGGGACTAAAACATCCAGATGAATACTTCCAGGCATTCTTCGCTAACACTTACGGCTATTATGCTCCGCTGTTTAATAGCCGTGGCGGATTGTATCTGGGTCTTAGTACCGTCCGTTTTTACCGTTCCAATAGAAAATGGGCACAGGAAATGATTCCAGAATCTTTTTGTGACAAAGTAGATTTTAAAGAACCTAAAATCTTGTCACCAATACGGGAGAGGATGAAGTTCTTAATGGGAATATCCTACAAAATTCCAATCATTAACTGGTTATATAACCCGGGAGTTATTACATGGCTTATCCTTATCGCATTCTTTGCCTTATGGATAAAAAGAAAATACTTTGACATGGCAGCATTCCTGCCGGTATTCTTAATCGTATGCGTGTGCCTGTTATCACCGCGAAATGATAATCTCCGCTACATCTATCCGGCATGTGTGTTAATACCGGGGATGCTGGCTAATTTGCAGGGGGATAGATAAACAGACGAACCTGCACCAGTTGTAATATGCAAAAATGCTTCGTTTCACTGCCTCCAAACTACTCGACCGTAGTTTGGACTTGCTCAAAGGCGCATTTTTACATATTACAACTGGTGCGGGTTCGTCTGTTTTAGACTCCCCAGAATTACCTCTTGTTTTTAAAAGCCGGATCTGTTGGATCGTAATTCTGGTTGCCAGGAATTTTTCCAGTAGTATCGTTTAAAGTAATCTTTCCGAATGGTCCCTTATTAGAAGAACGGTAAATGCGGATAGGGATACTATAGCGGTTTGTTTTTGCAATGTCATAGATAAGCTTTGCATTACCTGCCTGTACGCGGATACATGCAGTGGTCTGGTTTGTTCCAAGTCCGTTATAAGTACTTGCGATAAGTTTCTTGTTGCTTGTGCCGCGGTACATTTCGGAATGAATCCAGCTGCGTGTTCCCTTTACGAATACTCCCCACTGGTAGTAATGCCAAGGGTTGCTTTTTTTGTAAATGAACCAGGAGCGGGCAGTTCCTTTGGAAAGATAGTGGTTTCCAACATAAGTGCTGCGGCCGTCTCTTGCGGTAGAACATACAACAGTTTTGGCTGGAATGTCATATTTGTTTGTTTTTCCATCGTAGAGAAGGAAAGTGATATTGTGAGTTACCAGATTTAATTCGAGTTTCATTCTTTTCTTTTTGTAGCTGGAACCAAATGTTTTGAAAAGATCTTTGGAAAGCCGGCCATTTTTCTTAAAATAATATTTGTATTTTGTTCTGCTGCCGCTGTAGTCGCGGAGATATTTCCAGCCAGTAACAGCCTTTCCTTTTTTCAAGTAGTAGCGGTTACCCTTCCAGTTTTTCCATCCAGTATATTTGGTGAAAACACCACGTTTATAATACTTATTATCTGAGATACCGGTAAATAAAACGCCGTTCTTACGGAGCTTTCCATCATTTGTGGTTGTAGTCTGTGTTGTTGCTGCCTGCACATTTATTCCCTTTTGTGAGGAAAAACCTACGCCAAAAGTCATAATAAATATGAGGGAAAAGATAGTAAGTTGTCTTATAAATTTTTTCATGATTCCTCCTGTATTTTTATTTAATAAACTTGCACACTAAATCTTAATCGCTTATAAGTCAAATGTCAAGAAAAGAAAGAAGTAAGCAAAATATTACCAATAGAAAGTTGGAATATCATAAATTGTTGTAAATATTACATAATAATATCAAGAAAGTCGTAATGGTTGTGTTTGACCCTCTTTTTGGCCAGTGATATAATTTATACATAATATTGTGTGATTTTACAAGTGCACGATAGCTGAATTATAAAAAGACCGCCTGAGGAATATATCCGGTAATCCAGAGATGATTTGGGTGGAAGAAAGGATGGGAGATATGAAGTATGTAGCGGGTGTAGATATAGGTAACGCTACCACAGAAGTCGCTCTTGCAAAGATTGACGGGCAGGACATTGAGTTTTTGACCAGTGGTATTGGACCTACAACCGGAATCAAAGGAACTTTGCAGAATATCAGCGGGGTTTTCATGTCTTTAAAGAATGCTCTTGAGAAGGCAGGCATGGATTACAGTGATTTGGCAGAGATTCGTATTAATGAGGCTGCGCCAGTTATCGGTGATGTAGCGATGGAGACGATTTCTGAGACTGTTATTACAGAGTCAACAGTAATTGGTCATAATCCAAGTACACCGGGAGGAACAGGAATCGGAGTTGGAACTTCTGTCCTTGTAACAGAGCTTTCTAAGATTCGTGAGGCAAAGGATGTTATCGTAATTGTTCCAAATAAAGTTAGATTTGCGCAGGCAGCAGCTCTTATGAATCAGGCAAAGGAGAATATACATATTACAGGTGCGATCGTGCAGGCAGATGATGGTGTTTTACTGAACAATCGTCTTGATAAAAAGATTCCAATTATTGATGAAGTTGCCATGATTGAAAAAGTTCCTTTGGGAATGACCTGTGCGATTGAAGTAGCAGAGCAGGGAACTGTATTATCAACTCTTTCTAATCCATATGGAATCGCAACAGTGTTTGATTTGAGTTCTGAAGAGACAAAGCGCGTGGTACCGATTGCGCGTTCTTTGATTGGTGCACGTTCCGGAGTAGTGATTAAAACACCTACAGGTGATGTACAGGAAAGAAGCATCAAAGCGGGAACAATCAATATCATCGGTCTTAAAAAGGAAGTTGATGTTGACGTTGACGAAGGTGCAGATAAGATTATGGAAGCCATTTCTTCTATTCAGGAGATTGACGATATTCAGGGTGAGACAGGCACGAATGTTGGTAACATGTTGAATAAGGTTCGCCGTGTTATGGCTGGTCTTACGAATAAGAGTCCACAGGATATTAAGATTCAGGATTTACTTGCAGTAGATACTTTTAATCCACAGAAGGTTGTTGGTGGTATTGCTGATGAATTTGCGTTAGAGAATGCGGTTGGAATCGCTGCAATGGTTAAGTCTGACCGCCTTCAGATGGAGATGATCGCACAGGTGCTTACTGAGAAGTTAAGAGTTCCTGTATATGTTGGCGGAGTAGAAGCAGACATGGCTATCAAGGGCGCATTGACAACTCCTGGTACAAGCGTTCCATTAGCTATCGTTGATATGGGGGCTGGTTCTACTGATGCTTCTATTATCAACCGAGAAGGTAAGGTTAAGCTGATTCATCTGGCAGGTGCCGGAAATATGGTTTCTCTCTTAATTCAGTCTGAACTTGGTTTAGATGACTTTGAACTCGCAGAAGATGTTAAGAAGTATACACTGGCTAAGGTAGAGAGTTTATTCCATATCCGTCATGAGAATGGAACTGTACAGTTCTTTGATAAACCGTTAGATCCATCCATTTTTGCAAAAGTTGTTCTTGTAAAAGAGAATGATGAGCTTGTACCGTTAGACGGTGTGGAATCTTTAGAAAAGGTTAAAGCAGTTCGTATGGAAGCAAAGAAGAAAGTATTTGTTACCAATGCGATTCGTTCCTTATCAAAGGTAAGTCCTACAGGCAATCCAAGAGATATCCAGTTCGTTGTAATGGTTGGCGGTTCGGCTCTTGATTTTGAGATTCCAAACTTTGTAACAGATGCATTAGCTGATTATGAGATCGTTGCCGGCCGTGGTAATATCCGTGGTTGTGAAGGTCCTCGTAATGCAGTTGCTACCGGTCTTGCTATGGCTTGTGTTGAGCAGGAAAACTAGAATTTGGATTCGAATGTGTTTGAAAAATCATTCCTGCATTTGCGGGTCATAATTTGCAGAAAGCATTCTTGAAAAAGTAATCTACATAATAATCTCACGGGATAAATGAAAGCAAGTCCTGTGGGATTATTTACATTTTGTCAGAAAATGATTTTTACAAGGAACATATTTGCAGCATATTTCAGTGATATGATGTTCTAGAGCGTGCTTGAAAAACGCTCCAGTAACTTGATAGATACAGCAGGAAAAGGCTGCATAAGTTGACAGGATTCTGAAGCTTGTTTATAATAAATCTGTTAAGAATCAATTAAAAATAAAACTATTTATTGAGAGGATTGGAAGATTTTTTATGAGTAAAATACAGATTATCACAGACTCCGCAAGTGACATTTCAAAAGAGATGGAACAGAAATACAATTTAGATGTTATTTCTTATTCCATTGTGATAGGAGATAAGACTTATACAAGCCGTGTAGATTTTGATAATGAGGGATGTTATGAGTTAATGGAGGCAAGCGAGAGTCTTCCTATGACATCACAGATCACAGCATTCCAGTTTATGGAATTATATTATGATTACTATCAGAAAGGCTGTACAGATCTTATTTTTATTTTGATTAATGGAAAGGGTTCTGCAACATATAATAACTCTTTAATGGCGATGGATATGCTTATCGAGGAACACCCAGAATGTGAAGGAAAGATTCACATTTACAGTCATGACGGTGGAAGTTACAGTGCTGGTTACGGACAGCCTGCAGTAATGGCAGCAAAGATGGCCCAGGAAGGCAGGTCCGTAGAAGAGATTAACGCTTATCTGGAAGAAAGCATTGCACGCCGCCGCATTTATTTTGGAATTTACAATCTCAAATATGCTGGAAAGTCCGGACGTATTCCGAGTGCTGCTGCTTTTATCGGTGACAAGATTGGTATTAAGCCAATCATGAAAATCTGGGATCACGAGATTACTACTGCTGGTAAATGCAGAGGAGAGAAGAAGGTCGTATCCAAGATTTGCGATATGGCAATTGCAGATATGGAGCCAGGTTCCGAGTATCAGATTGAATATGGTAATGATGAGAAGATAAAAGAAGAGATGGCAGCAAAGATGACAGAGAAGCTTGGATATGGCCCGACAGGTTATTTCCAGATTGGTGCAGAAGTTGCAGCGAATGCAGGTCCAAGAATTGTCGGTGTTGCATTTGATGTTAAGAAATAATTTTTACAGGGTTAAAGACTTTGTGAAGTAGAAGGGACGTAATACGGGGGTACATTTATGGAGAAGAGAAGAATATCCATTCTGGGAGATTCTATCAGTACCTTTGCAGGTTATACACCAGAAGAAGCTGTCTTTTATGATTCGTATGTACAGTGGGAGACAGGAGTAAAATCTGTGGAGGATACATGGTGGATGCAGGTAATAAAGGCTTTAGATGGAGAGCTTGGAACGAATCATTCACTGGCTGGAAGTATGGTATCTGGTAATTTATCAACATCGGCGATGTCTTATGAGCGCATAGATAAGCTGGGCGCTAATGGTATACCGGATATTATTCTTATCAGCGCAGGTTGTAATGACTGGGGATTTTGTGTCCTTCCAGAAGAATTTGAGGAAGCGTATCGAACGATGCTTCACAGAATAAAGGAGCAATATCCACATGCGGATATCTATTGTGCGACACTTCCAGAAGGAAAACAGCCGCAGGGGGAGACATTTTTTAATATTGACAGCACGATTTCTAAGAGAGTGTATTCTGATATTATCAGAGAGAATGCCCAAAAAGCGCAAGTATATATTGCGGATCTTGCAAATGTTCAGGAAGAATATGAAACAGTGGATGGAGTGCATCCGAATAAAGCAGGAATGCATACGCTTGCCCGGATGTGGATCAGGGAAATGAAAAAGTTCATTTGTAAATAAGAATGAATGGCAGGGAGGATAGAATTATTTTTATGAAGAAGAAAAATATAGTTTTTGTACTTTGTCTTATTTTTGCACTGGGATTTCTTTTCATGCCACAGGAAGGCAGAAATGCAGAGGCAGCTTCAAGAACACGACTTAGCAGTACCTCTCTTAAGGTTGTTCCAGGAAAGACAGAGAAACTTAAGATTTATGGAAGAAGAGGCCGTAAAGTAGTATGGACGAGTAGCCGGCCCAGAGTTGTCTCGGTAGAGAATGGAAAGCTTACGGCTTTAAAGGGCGGTATATCAACGATCACAGCGAGGGTGGGGTCTCAGAAACTTCATTGTAAAGTACGGGTTGTCGGACTGAATACGACAAAGATTACTCTGGCAAAGGGAGATAAATTTCAGTTAAAGGTGAAGAATGGATACCGAACTACATGGACAAGCAAGAATAAAAAGATTGCAAAGGTCAGTAAGAACGGTGTGATTAAGGCTAAAAAAAGCGGAGTCACAACAATTGTGTGCCGCACAAATGGAAGAAAGTTAAAATGTAAAGTATATGTAGCTTCTTTAAAGTATAGTACGCTTCGCCTAAAAGCAGAAAGTTCCTATCATCTTTCTATAAAACATGCCGGCGATGTTTTAGCATGGACATCTTCAAATCCGTCAGTTGCAGAAGTAGATTCTAATGGAAATATTACAACATTACCAGTTTCAGGAACTTCTGTGCTTACATGTAAGAGTGGAAAAGCGGTTCTTAGCTGTAAATTAACTGTAGTAAGCCCAGATAACATTATTACAAATATGAGTACACTTCCAACAAGCAGTAATCAGGACCGATTTACTGTGACAGTAAACAGTTATCCAAATGTACGTCATTATACGGTATACAGGCAGTCAGCATCAATGAATGCCAGCAGTTTCAAAAACTATATGCCATATCATGGATGCGCGGCGTGTGCAGCAGCGACAGTATTGACTGGTTTTGGAAAGAATATTACACCGAAACGGGTTACGGATAAGAATGGTTTAGAATATAAAGCATTTGGGAAAAAAATCTGGAAGAAAAATTATAAAAAAGAATTAAAAGATCAGATGCCCGTATCTCTTTACGGTATTAATAAGATTTTAAATAATAACGGTATCCAGACAGAATATGTAAGACGATTTAGCGATGCCGAGGCATGTCAGCAGATTATCAGCCATTTAAAAACAGGTAATCCGGTTGTCATAGAAGCCAAAAAAGGTAAATGGGCGAACAGCTATCATACGATGGTACTTCTTGGCTTAACGGATACGGGGAAAGCAATCATTGCAGATTCAGCAAATAGGACAAGATTTGGTAGTAAGCAGAGAGTGAAGTACGAATCCGTATCTAATCTCATAAAGCACATGTTTGCATGTTCAGTATCCGGCGCGAAGTCTGCGAACTGTTATTTTGGAAGTTCCAGCGGTGGTGGCTATATCCTCGTAAATCCGAATCCATAATGCCGGGGCATTCTTGAATCATTAATATGTATTTGTTAATATGAAGCCTCAATGTAGTTTTCATTCTTTTTTACACTTTTTCTTTGCAAGATATTTCGATAGGAAAAGGTGAAAAAATGCGGAGAAATAAAGAGGAAAAAGCCACTTTTTTGTGCAAAATCATGAAATAACAGAAATAACGCAATTTTCTTACATTTCTTTTTGTAATTTCGTGGAAAATTAAAAAATGATGTGTTATAATAACTCCAAAATTTATAACAAGATGAAATGAAGTTTTCTGTAAGATTTATTTCATATTTAGAAGGGAAGTTTTCGTAATGGAAAAGAAAAATATTAACTGGGGCGAGCTGGGCTTTAGCTATCAGCAGACAGAGAAAAGATTTGTAGCTAATTTCAAAGATGGTGCATGGGATGAAGGCACTCTTACAGAAGATGCTACAATTACTCTGAACGAGTGTGCCGGTGTATTTCAGTATGCACAGACATGTTTTGAAGGTTTAAAGGCATACACAACAGAGAACGGAGATATCGTTTGTTTCCGTCCTGACTTAAACGCAGCCCGTATGGCAGATTCCTGTAGAAGACTGGAAATGCCAGTATTCCCTGAAGATAAGTTTGTTGAAGCTGTTGTAGAGACAGTAAAAGCTAACGCAGGCTATGTAGCACCTTATGGTTCAGGAGCTACTTTATATATCCGTCCATATATGTTTGGTTCCAATCCTGTTATCGGTGTAAAACCAGCAGATGAATATCAGTTCCGTATCTTCGTAACACCTGTAGGACCATACTTCAAAGGTGGCGCAAAACCTATCACAATCAGAGTTTCAGACTTTGACCGTGCAGCACCTAACGGAACAGGACATATCAAAGCAGGACTTAACTATGCTATGAGCTTACATGCTATCGTAGATGCACATAACCAGGGTTATGATGAGAATATGTATCTTGACCCTGCGACAAGAACAAAGGTTGAAGAGACAGGTGGAGCAAACTTCATTTTCATCACAAAAGATGGCAAGTTTGTAACTCCTAAGTCAGACAGTATCCTTCCATCTATTACACGTCGTTCTTTGATGTACATTGCAGAATATTATCTTGGAATGGAAGTAGAACACAGAGAAGTACGTTTCGATGAAGTAAAAGACTTCGCAGAATGTGGTCTTTGCGGAACAGCAGCCGTAATCTCCCCAGTTGGAAAGATTGTCGACCACGGTAAAGAAATCTGCTTCCCAAGCGGAATGGAAGAGATGGGGCCTGTAACTAAGAAGTTATATGATACACTTACAGGAATCCAGATGGGACATATTGAAGCACCAGAGGGATGGATTAAAACAATCTGTAAACATGGTGAATGCTAATTGCAGGGTTAGATAAAACAGACGAACCCAAGAAATAACATAGTCCATATTTGTGACTTTAGTCGCGGCAGTTTAAATGCTCGCTTTATGCGCTCGCATCTAAACCTTGCTTCGAGGCCACAAATATGGACTATGTTATTTTTTGGGTTCTGTTTACTTTAAAGCCTGCAGATTAGATTTTATGAATCTTACAGATACCCGCAACTACTATTTAATTCAAACAAAATGATGAAAAAATTACCAGTTTATGATATAATAAACAAAAATATTTTATGAATGATTATGAAAGCGGGAGGACTCTGTTTATGCCAGATACCAGATTTATTACAGAATTTGACCAGTATTTATTTGGTCAGGGGACACATTATGACTTATATAATAAACTTGGCGCGCATCCTATGACAGTTGATGAGGAAGAGGGAGTATATTTTGCTGTGTGGGCACCGAATGCGGCAGCGGTTTCCATTGTTGGTGATTTTAATGAATGGGATGAGAATGCGACACCGATGGAACGTTTAGAACCACTTGGAATTTATCAGATATTTCTTACAGGGATAAAAGTGGGAGATATTTATAAATATTGTGTTACTGCACAGGATGGCAAAAAAACATTAAAAGCAGACCCTTATGGATTTCAGGCAGAACTCCGTCCGAACAATGCTTCTGTTGTGGCAGACATTTCTGATTTTAAGTGGCATGACAGCCGATGGATGAAGAAGAGAGAGAAATTTGATGATAAAAAGAATCCAATGTTTGTATATGAAGTACATCCGGGTTCCTGGAAAAAGCATGAACAGACAGAAGAAGATGAGGATGGATTCTATAATTACAGAGAGATTGCACATGAGCTGGCAGCTTATGTGAAAGATATGGGATATACTCATGTGGAACTGATGGGTATTGCAGAGCATCCATTTGATGGTTCCTGGGGATATCAGGTAACAAATTATTTTGCTCCAACATCCCGTCATGGTTCACCAGAAGACTTTCAGTATTTCATGGACTATATGCATGAACATAATATCGGTGTTATCCTTGACTGGGTGCCAGCACATTTCCCAAGAGATGCTTTCGGATTAGCAGAGTTTGACGGAACCTGCCTCTATGAATACGCAGATCCAAGAAAAGGAGAACATCCAGACTGGGGAACAAAGGTATTTGATTACGGCAAGACAGAAGTGCAGAATTTCCTTATCTGTAACGCGCTTTTCTGGTTAGAACATTATCATGTAGACGGACTTCGTGTAGATGCGGTTGCTTCTATGTTATATCTTGACTACGGACGTGAAGACGGACAGTGGGTTCCAAACATTTACGGCGGTAACGAGAACCTTGAGGCAATTGAATTCTTCAAGCACCTGAATACAATCGTAAAGAAGAGAAATCCAGGAATCGTTATGATCGCAGAAGAATCTACCGCATGGCCAAAAGTAACGGATAAAGCAGAATACGGCGGATTAGACTTCAGCCTTAAGTGGAACATGGGCTGGATGCACGATTTCTTAGAGTACATGAAGCTTGATCCTTACTTTAGAAAATATAACCATACAAAGATGAACTTCGCAATGGTTTATGCATACTCCGAAAACTATATGCTCGTCCTTTCTCACGATGAAGTCGTTCATCTGAAATGCTCTATGATAGAGAAAATGCCAGGCAGCTACGAGGATAAATTCAAAAATCTTATGGCAGGTTATGCGTTCATGACAGGACATCCAGGCAAGAAGCTTCTCTTCATGGGACAGGATTTTGGACAGCATAGAGAGTGGAGTGAAAAGAGAGAACTTGACTGGTTCCTCTTAGATAAAGAGCCGAACCGCCATTTGCAGGCATTTGTAAAAGAATTACTTCATCTTTATAAAAATAATAAATGTCTCTACGAATACGACTGCTATCCAGAAGGCTTCGAATGGATCAATGCCGATGACGGTGATAGAAGTATATTCTCTTTCGTAAGACATTCCGAAAGCGGAAAGAGCAATATGCTCTTCATCATCAACTTCACACCAGTAGAACGTCCAGATTACCGTGTCGGAACAACTTGCCGAAGAAAGCACACACTTGTACTCAGCAGTGATGATAAAAAGTTCGGCGGAACTGGTAAGAGAAGACCAAAAGAATATAAACCAGCGAAGAAAGAGTGTGATGGAAGAAAGTATTCCTTTAGATATAAATTGCCGGCATATGGGGTAGCGGTGTTTAAGTTCTAATTTGCCGCAGGCAAGGGAGACGCCACTGTAAAGAAATCTGTAGCCGGATTGCCAGAAGATTGTTGAGAAGAGCCCCTAAAAAATTTATTGATTTTGTTCCGTTGTGCTAAACGCTCCATTTTGTCCAGTAAAGCAGAAACTTGCTCTCAAAACCTCCACTGGAGCTTTTTTCGACCTGCTAAGGCAGCAGAAACGAATGCGAAGTTTCTATGGTCAAAATTCTGCAGCACAAAGTCACAAAATTCAATAAATTTTTTAGGGGTTCTTTTTCTCATATTCTTTGTGCAATCCGGTAGAAAGTGTTTTACAGCGGCTGTGTATTTCAATCCTACAAATCAGTTGAAAAAAATTGAGGATGGGGACAGAAGAAATAGGAACTCTGGCTTGTTGTTGTAAAATTGCTGTGATATTATAATAATAGTTTGCGTGTTAATCCTTAATATTTCATTTCATGGAAAGCTATAATCTTATAAATGATATCCAAATCCTACAACATGAATTCTGATTTTACTTCTACAGCAAAAAACAGCTCCCAGAGAGAAGATACCTTATATTTGTGGCATTAGAGTGATGATTGAATGTGAGCATGGGAAGCGAACATTCACCCCGCAGTGATAGAGTCACAAATATAAGGTATCTTCTCTTTCTGGTGGCGTCTCCCTTGTTACGCAACCCAGAATAGAAAGGACTTTTATGAATTGTATACATTTAAATTTTGTGAGTGATAAAGAGGGAAGAAAGTTCCTTTCTCCCATGCTTCCTCAAGATGGTTTGAACGAAAAAACACTTAATGTAGTAATTACTGACGGTGATTCACAAAGAATATATCCTGTTTTTCAACAGAAAGCGGGAATTTATGGTGATTACAGCGAATACATGACCAGGCATGGGTGTGCCTGCTGTTCTTTGACAACAGCATTGGCGGCTTTTGTGGAAAAGTATGCAGATTTGAAACCAAATGGAACAATTTCTGAGGTGGAGAGAAAGCATTTCCCCGAAGAAGTATATACGGAGAATTATGGGAAAGTGATGGCAAGGCAGATGCCGGTTTCTCTTTATGGAATTTCTCTTATTTTGCAAGAAGAGGGTGTTTCTTGCGAATATATAGGAGATTTTGAGGATAAAGCTGCCGAAAAACAGATGATGGAGCATTTATATAAGGGAAAGCCCGTCATTATAGAAACAAGCCGAATGCGTAGAAAAGGAAAAAGAATCGTTCACTTTTTTGATAAAAAATATGCGGGATCCTATCATACGATGATTCTGTTAGGTGTGGATGAAGAGGGGCAGATAGTCTTTACTGATTCTGCAACAAGAGACTGGGCAGGAGAACAGCAAAGATTAAAACGGGCTAAGCTGCCAGAACTTATTTCCTATATGTTTCCACAGAAAAATGTGGGGGATACGCATTTATATTTTAGCAGAAAAAGGAATACGGGCGGTTATATTTTGATTCGCTGAATGAGAAAGTAAGAATGAGTGAGTATTCATAGTTATTCATTGAATAACGAAGCAGGCACAATGGCAAATAAAGCTTTGGTATATGCGATATATCCAAACGAAAACAGAAACGAACAGGAACAGAATAAATCAAAAATCCTACTTGACAAAATTTTCAGGTTTTACTACAATAAGAAACATGATGTTTGTCCGCACAGGACGGATGCTCTGTATCACTTATATTTGTAATAATATAGAATTTACAGTATAGGAGCATCATTTTTATGTGAATTTCAATATGAATTTCAAAAATGAGAAAGACGAAGACGGAAACAAGTAGCTTTTATTCATGCATTCCAGAGAGTGACCGGCTGGTGGGAGGTCATGTGCCAGATAGCAAGTGAATACATTCCTGAGTCGCACACCGAATGAGACAGATATTTATCATGTTAAGCGTGAGTAGATTTTAGAAATTGCTGAATGTGATGGAACAGGTAAGATTTGTTTTTAGTAGGCTGTGACGGAGCGGCGGCCGTTATCCGCAGAGGCGTTGTTTGACGCTCATTTGAGGCAGAGCATCTACTCTGCGAAAAAAGGTGGTACCACGAAGTTATATCTCGTCCTTTTATTAGGACGGGATTTTTTTATTTTATTTAGGAGGATTTTATGACAGTATATGACGAACTGGTTGCAAGAGGATTGATTGCACAGGTAACAGATGAAGAAGAAATTAAGGAACTTGTCAATAACGGAAAGGCTGTATTCTATATTGGATTTGACCCAACAGCAGACAGCCTTCATGTAGGACATTTCATGGCACTTTGCCTGATGAAACGTCTGCAGATGGCAGGAAATAAGCCAATCGCCTTAATCGGTGGTGGTACTGCCATGATCGGTGATCCATCCGGACGTACAGATATGCGTCAGATGATGACAAAAGAGACAATCAACCATAACGTAGAGTGCTTCAAAAAGCAGATGAGCCGTTTTATTGATTTCTCTGATGGAAAAGCTATGCTCGTTAATAACGCAGATTGGCTCTTAGACTTAAACTATGTAGAATTACTTCGTGAAGTAGGCCCATGCTTCTCAGTAAATAACATGCTTCGTGCAGAATGCTACAAACAGAGAATGGAAAAAGGTTTATCTTTCTTAGAGTTTAACTACATGATCATGCAGAGCTATGACTTCTATGAGTTATACCAGAAATACGGCTGTAATATGCAGTTTGGTGGTAATGACCAGTGGAGTAATATGCTTGGCGGTACAGAATTGATCCGTCGTAAATTAGGACCAGATGCCGATGCTTACGCTATGACAATTACCCTTCTTTTAAATTCCGAAGGAAAGAAAATGGGTAAAACACAGTCCGGTGCTGTATGGTTAGATCCGAATAAGACTTCTCCGTTTGACTTCTATCAGTACTGGAGAAATGTTGCAGATGCAGATGTTATGAAGTGTATCCGTATGTTGACCTTCCTTCCGTTAGAAGAAATTGATGCAATGGATAGCTGGGAAGGTAGCAAATTAAATGAAGCAAAAGAAATTCTTGCGTTTGAACTTACAAAATTAGTTCACGGCGAAGAAGAAGCACAGAAAGCACAGGATGCCGCCAGAGCATTATTCAGCAACGGCGGAGACACAGCAAATATGCCAGCATGTGCAGTTACAGAAGAAGACTTAAGAGATGGCACAGTAGATATCCTTGCACTTCTTGTAAAATCCGGTTTAGCAGGAACACGTTCTGAAGCAAGACGTAATGTAACACAGGGTGGTGTAACATTGGATGGCGAAAAGGTAACGGACTTTAAGGCTGCTTATACACTTGATGACTTTAAAGGCGAAGGAAAAGTCTTAAAGAGAGGAAAGAAGAAATTCATTAAGATTGTAGCTGAATAGGATTTGCCGCAGGTAAGACAGACGCTCCCGAAGAAAGAAGGCATCCTATATTTGTGACTCTATCACTTCGGGTTGAATGTTCGCCTCCACGCTCACATTCAATCCTTGATCTAAGGCCACAAATATAGGATGCCTTCTTTCTCGGGAGCTATTCTTTGGCTGGGTTGGCTGGGAATGGAATTGCTGAAAGTTTAAACACGCGTTTGTCATACCAAAGAAAAAATTAAAAAGCCCCATTTTCTACATCCGATCTGCCTTCCGTTTAAGCAAAAAGACTACAGTTTGAATCTCCTGAGCTGCCAAAGACAGCCCAATGCAAGAGAAAAAAAGCATATTTGTGGCCTCGGAGCAAGGTTTGGATGCGAGCGCATAAGCGAGCATTCAAACCGCCGCGACTAAAGTCACAAATATGCTTTATTTCTCTTGCATTGGGCGTCTCTTTGCCACACTTTTAGGGAAAACCAACATATTCTGATACAAAGGAAGGAAGAGGTTTCAATCATGTTTGATTTAATTTCGATATCGGAAGCGATAAAAAGAAGCTACGATTCAGAAGGTCTGCTCGTTGATGTGCGTTCAGAGGAAGTATTTAAAAAAGGGCATCTCCCAATGGCAGTCAATCTCCCATTTGAAGAAATTATGAATGAAAAGTTCGATATAGAGGCAATAGAGAAAGATTTTAATATAGAAAAAGAACAGCCAGTTTTTTTATATTGTGATACAGGTTCCACAAGTATGCTGGCGGCGAAGAAGCTTGATTCTGTGGGAATTCACGCATACAGTGTGGTTGGCGGCATTATGTTTTATAAAGGATACTTAGAAAAGGAGAAGAACGATTTGTGGACGATGGTGCGTACTTCTTGACATAGCAACATTTCCTAAGTACAATTATAATTATTGAGAAATATGTAGATTATGAAAAAATAGGATGAAGTACATGTGTATCGTGGTATTTTGAGTAGTAATTTATATAGAAAAATGAGGTTAGGCAGATGAAGTAATATTATAAATATTGCTTTAGATATAGAAACGTGTCTTTGTATAAAAACAGAAGAAAGATGCAATGAATGGAGGTAAGATGAGCAACAAATATGAGTTTATTGCGCCGTGTCACTTTGGACTTGAGGCAGTGTGTAAAAGAGAGATAGCAGATTTGGGATATGAGATTGTGAAGGTAGAAGATGGAAAGGTAACTTTTGCCGGAGACATGGATGCTTTGGTAAGAGCAAACATTTTCTTAAGAACAACGCAGAGAATCCTTTTAAAAGTGGCAGAGTTTAAGGCACTAACTTTTGAGGAACTGTTCCAGAATGTGAAAAAGGTTCCGTGGGAAGAGTATTTCCCATCCGATGCGAGATTCTGGGTGACAAAGGCAACTTCTGTAAAGAGTAAGCTTTTCAGCCCTTCTGATATTCAGTCCATTGTAAAAAAGGCGATGGTAGAGCGAATGAAAGAGCATTACCACATCAATTGGTTTGAGGAAGATGGTGCCGATTATCCGGTTCGAGTTATTATTTATAAGGATATTGTGACAATTGGTCTTGATACTTCTGGTGAAAGCCTTCATAAGAGAGGATACCGCCGCATGGTCAGCAAAGCACCGATTGAGGAGACATTGGCGGCTGCACTTATCAAGCTCACTCCGTGGAATAAGAGCCGTATCCTTGTTGATCCGTTTTGTGGAAGTGGAACATTTCCTATTGAAGCGGCAATGATGGGAGCGAATATCGCACCGGGAATGCACCGCGAATTCCAGGCGCAGAATTGGGACAATATCGTGTCTCCAAAGCTTTTTGCCAGAGGATTTGAGGAGGCAGAATCTTTAGTAGATACGAGCGTGGAGATGGATATTCAAGGATATGATATTGATCCGCAGATTGTAAAAGCAGCAAGAGAAAATGCGAAAAGAGCAGGCGTGGACGGACTCATTCATTTCCAGCAGCGTCCGGTTCATCATTTAAGCCATCCAAAGAAGTACGGCTTTGTAATCACGAACCCTCCTTACGGCGAGCGTTTAGAGGAAAAAGAAGATTTACCAGCACTTTACCGTGATATGGGAAAAGCTTTCGCAGGACTTGACGGCTGGTCTGAGTATGTCATCACTGCTTATGAAGATGCAGAGCGTTACATCGGAAAGAAAGCGGCGAAGAACCGAAAGATTTATAACGGAATGATGAAGACATATTTCTACATGTTTCCAGGCCCAAAACCACCGAGAAGAAAGAAAATGGTACAGCCGGAAGAATAATCTGTATGAGTATTTTTTCAAGTGTACTTTAATGCGAGAATACTTAGCAGAAAATATTTAATATGAAGATATCGAAAATGTTAGAAGTGATATAAAAAGCACAAGTTTTTTGGGAGGCAGCATTTTGAAAAAGAAACTGATATTTGCCACAGGAAATGAAGGAAAAATGAAGGAAATCCGGGAAATTCTCGGAGATTTGGATTACGAGATTCTTTCCATGAAAGAAGCCGGAGTAGATGTTGACATCGTGGAAGATGGAACAACATTTGAAGAAAATGCAATCATCAAGGCAAAAACTGTAATGGAAGCAACAGGCAGTCTCGTATTAGCAGATGATTCCGGTTTAGAAGTAGATTATCTGAATAAAGAGCCAGGAGTATATTCAGCCCGCTATATGGGAGAGAATACATCTTATCGCATTAAAAATCAGATTATTTTAGACAGACTGCATGGCGTCCCTGATATCGTAAGAAATGCTCGTTTCGTCTGCGTAATCGCAGCAGCATTTCCAGATGGACGAGTAGAGACACGCCGGGCAACGATTGAGGGAAGAATCGCACAGGAACCAGCTGGAGAAAATGGTTTCGGTTACGACCCTATTTTTTATCTTCCAGAGAAAGGAAAGACAACGGCTCAGCTTTCAGCAGAGGAAAAGAACGAAATCAGTCATCGTGGAAAGGCATTGCGCCAGATAAAGGAGATTTTATAAATAGATGAGTGAAAAGAAAATGAGAATTTTGGTAATCAGTGACTCGCATGGACGTAATGACGATGTGGCAGGGGTTATCGAGCAGGTGGGGCATATCGATATGCTCATTCACTGTGGAGACGTAGAGCGAGGAGACGACTATATCCGCTCCTTAGTAGATTGTCCGGTACATATGGTAGCCGGGAACAATGACTATAACTTGGAACTGCCATCACAGGACATTTTCAATATTGGCGATTATAAAGTGCTGGTTGTCCACGGACATACTTTTTGTGTGTACCGTGGTGTGGAGAGATTAAAACAGTATGCACTTCAGAATCATATAGATATCGTTATGTTTGGGCATACCCATAAACCATATATCGAAATTGATGAAGATGTAACCGTTTTAAATCCGGGAAGCGTTTCCTATCCAAGACAGTCAGACCATATGCCAACATTTCTCATTATGGAAATCGACGATGAAGGCGAGGCACATTACGGACACGGATATTATAAATCGAAATTTAGCGAAATTAAGATTTGACAATGGAAAAGGGTGCATACTGCGGCATCCTTTCCATTTTTTATGTATATAGAAAGGAATTATTTTATGAAAAAAGGAGATATTTTTGAGGGAAAAGTTATCCGAACTGAATTCCCGAATAAAGGTATTATAGATATTGAAGGGCAGAAAGTAATCGTAAAAAATGCGTTAGAAGGTCAGGTAGTACGCTTCTCCATTAATAAAAAGAAACGAGATAAAATCGAAGGAAGACTTCTTGAAGTCATCGAGCCATCTCCGATAGAACAGCCAGCAGCCTGCAAACATTTCGGTATTTGCGGTGGCTGCCGTTATCAGAATCTTTCTTATGAACAGCAGCTTGACTTAAAGAAACGCCAGGTAGAAGAATTAATCGAAAAAAGCGGTCTTTCCTTTGCTATTGAAAATATTTATGGAAGCCCAATCACAGAAGGCTACCGTAACAAAATGGAATTTACATTTGGAGACGAAGAAAAAGACGGCCCACTTGCACTCGGAATGCATAAGAAAAACAGCTTCTATGATATCGTAACATTAGACGATTGCCGCATCGTAGACCCTGATTTCAACGTACTTCTTCAGGCAATCTTAAAATACTTCAAAGAAAAAGGCGAAACCTACTTCCACAAAATCCGCCACGAAGGATTTCTTCGTCATCTTGTAATGCGTCGTTCCGTAAAAACAGGCGATATTTTAATCAATCTTGTCACTACGACACAGAGCAGACTGGATGAATCTGAATTTGTCAATATGATTCTCTCCCAGAAAATTGATGGAAAAGTTGTTGGGATCTTGCATACGTTAAATGACAACCTTGCAGACGTAGTACAGAGCGATGAAACAAAAACACTTTACGGACAAGATTATTTTTATGAATACCTTTATAACATGCGTTTCAAAATCTCTCCATTCTCCTTCTTCCAGACAAATACCTTAGGAGCAGAAGTCCTCTACGATAAAGTAAGGGAATACGTCGGCGAAACAAAAGATAAACTCGTTTACGACCTTTACACCGGAACCGGAACCATTGCCCAGATGCTCGCCTCGGTAGCCAGCAAAGTAGTCGGAGTCGAAATCGTCGAAGAAGCCGTTGAAGCCGCTAAGAAAAACGCAGTGGACAATCACTTAGATAATTGTGAATTTATCGCTGGTGATGTCCTCAAGGTTGTGGATAACTTAACTAAGAAACCAGATATCCTTGTACTTGACCCTCCTCGTGATGGTATTCATCCGAAGGCTTTGACGAAGATTATTAACTTTAATGTTGATGAAATGGTGTATGTAAGCTGTAAGCCTACTAGCCTTATGCGTGATTTGCTTGTGTTTAGGGAAGCAGGGTATGAGGTGAAGAGAGCTTGTTTGGTGGATATGTTTCCTGGAACGGTGCATGTGGAGACGGTATGTTTACTACATCGGGCGAATATGTAAAAGTCCTTTGTTTTAGCCATTTTACGAGATATATGACCTTCTCGCAAAGCGGTAAAAAAGGCAGAAAAAAGCAGGTGAAGAACAGCATAGAAGTATCTGTAGTTCTGCATCTGGTAACAGGGGACACATCCGACAATCCGTGACATTTTTTATTAAATATCATAATTAAGAACCGTAAGGACGCTTGTTTTCAGTACTTCTGAAAAATGAGCGCCCTTTTCTTTTATCCAATTACAAAGGAGGAAATAAAAATGGCAGGAAAGACGGAAATGTGTTCATCAGCAAAAAACGAGTTGAGTGTTGGTATTGTACAAGTGAAAATTCAGGAGTTATGTTACTTTAAAAGACATCCATTTAAAGTAGAAAGAAATCAGGAACTCTTTGAACTTCGCAGGAGTATAGAGGCAGAGGGAGTCCTCGTTCCTTTATTAGTACGCCAAAATCCATATGGCAAAGGATATGAAATAATATCTGGTCATAGAAGAAAAGAAGCTGCTTTGTGGGCAGGATTCACAGATGTTCCCGCTCTTATTAGAGAATTAAACAATGACCAGGCAGTAATCGCTATGGTAGACAGCAATCTTCAAAGAGAAAGAATCCTTCCAAGTGAAAAAGCATTTGCCTATAAAATGCGATTAGAAGCAATGAAACATCAGGGAAGGATAGGAAGTTCTACTTCGGACCTAATGGAACCGAAGTCATTAAACGAACTTGTAGAGCTGTCTGTATTAGAAGCGGAGGTTCACAGAAATGGAAAAATAACTATCAAGAAAACTGGAACAACAAGAGAAACAAAAGGTCTTAGAAGCAATGAAGAACTTGCCCGAATGGTAGGTGAAAGCGTTTCACAAATTAAGCGATATATCCGACTGACAAAACTAATATCTAAAATATTAGATATGCTGGACAAAGAACAGATTGCACTCCGTTCTGCCGTAGAACTATCTTTTCTGACAGAAGACGAGCAATATGAACTTTATGCAATCATGGAATTTGAACAGTGCATACCAGATTTCTCACAAGCAAATCGTCTGAAAAGAATGAGCCAGCAACAATGTCTTGACATCGACAAAATGTATGAAATCCTGCAAGAAGTAAAACCAAATCAGAAAGAGCAGGTAAAAATACCATTAGAGCGTATTGGAAGATATTTTCCAGAAAACTTCACACCAGCACAGCAGACAGCTCTGATAGAAAGCTTATTAGAGGAGTGGGCGAAGAAGAATAGAAAACAGGGAATGAAAGATGGAAAATAAAAGAACTGGAAAAAGCACTATGAGATATAAGAGAATAGAAATATTAAAGGAGATTTAGACAATGGCAAAATTAACCTATACAAATGTAAACGGATATTTAATCCCCAATCTTACTTGTAAATCCGATGAGAGGATGGGAACACTGGGGAAGTACAGACTTTTACGCAGAAATTATTTGAAAAAACATAAAAATTCTTTATATCAGGTTATGTTATTACAAGGGACGATTGAGCAGCATTTATTAGAGATAGACAAAGCTGCCAGAGAAAGAGAAGAGTTGATTTTAAAACAGTTAGAAAAAAGAGATACTTTGCCAGATAAAGAAGCAGAACAACTGACATGGCTAAGAAAAGTAAATCAACACAGAGCAATTGCAGAAGAAATTATTTTGGAGGAGTTAATTTATATTTGAAAAGTTGAATTATTAAAGAGCATAAGAACTAATAGTAAGATTTAGAGAGAAAGAAAATCCCAGATAAAAGATAGTAAGTAAGAAATACAGATATATTTTGAATGAAACGAAAGGAAATGAAATTATGTCGGAAGTAATCAGAGTAGAAAGAACGAAAAACTTTACTGTGATGAGTAATCATCATTTTAAGAACAAGGAATTGTCATTAAAGGCGAAAGGCTTATTATCCTTAATGTTAAGTCTTCCAGACGATTGGAATTACAGTATGAAAGGGCTGGCAACATTGAGCAAAGACGGAATTGATTCTGTAAGGACAGCGATGAAGGAATTGGAGAATCAGGGCTATGTAACAATAGATAGAGGACGAAATGAAGCTGGATGTTATCAGGAAACAGTATATACTATTAGGGAAGTGCCAAAAGGTGAGGAAAATAATTGATTAAATTTACATAGCCAATCTAGGAAAAGCCTATGTTGGAATATCAGACACTAGGAAAAGCCATGTCTGGAAAACCCAATATAGGCTTTTCCTATACAATAAAATATGTAACTGATTAAAGACTGAGAAATAAAGTATGTAAGGTATGAAATATTCATTCTATTCATTCATGTAATGTATAGGTAGAGGAAAGAACTGCCCTTGTAGGGAGTAAATCAGTATCTGCAGGAGAACATTAAGAAAATATTGTCTGAGGGTTCTGATGTGGCAGTTCAAGAAATTGATAATCAATTATTGGAACTGCTAAAGAAAGCTAATTCCAGATAAAATTATGGTGACCTTACAGATGAGATTGAAGTAGAAGTATGCAGACATGGTTGAAAGTGCGGAGCGAGAAGGTATAAAGAAGCAAATATCTGAAATGTAGCAGTTCCTTGCAGAGCAGAAATCGCCAAATACGATGTCCTAAAATTTCGCTTAGGCTCTTAATATCAAATCCAAGCTCGATGCACCTGGTGGCAAATGTATGCCTTAGGGCATGGAAGTTTGCTGGTGCAATACCAGCTTTCTTAATAGTTGATTTAAATCTGTTTTGCATGGTTCGTGGCTCCACATAGAGGTTAGTCTTTCCAGTAAGAAAATATGTATTAGGTGCATTTTGACGTTTCTGAAGTATAAGCATGAGTTTGTCCGGAATAGGAACATCTCTGACAGAACATTCACTCTTAGGTGTAGAAATAATGATTTCCGATTTATGATCCAAATTGCCTTTAACTTGAATTCTCTGCATTGTTTTCTTTACGTGGATGCATTTGTCTCGAAACGAGATATCTTCCCATTTCAATGCACATACTTCTCCTACACGAAGTCCAGTATAAAGACTTAAAAGTATTCCGATACCTGTGTCGCTTGATTTTTCTAACAGATATCCTGTTAATATGGCTTGCTCGGATTGACTGAGTATCCTCATTTGTTTCTGTGACTGTTTTACAGTTAATCCCTTGAAGTTAACAAGGGTGTAGCCTTTTGTTTCTGTAGCATGCTCAAATACATTTTTCATAACAGAAATAATGCTGTTGACGGTCTTAGGTGCAAGTCCAGTATTATTTCTCCCACCACTCATCAGCAACCGCGATATGTAATCCTGGATATCTGTTCTTGAAATATCAGTAATATTTCTCTGTCCAAATTCCGGCAACAGATGATTGCTAAGGATATTTATATATTTCACAGTGCTGGATTCTTTCCACTACGATTTGTTTGTATCCATTCATCAGAAGCTCTGGAAAATGAACAAATTAGTAACTCTGAAGCTATAACGGGTACTGCAGAGGTGTTTGACGTAAGGAGAGTCTTTGCATTCGTTAGCTTAATTTTTACTTCCTTATATGAATGAGCAAATACATATCCATATTTTGCTTTGCCATTGACTCGATCTCGAATATATCTTCCTTCCCATCTGCCGTCTTTTCGTTTGTAAATGTTTTCGCCTTTTCTCGGCATAATATCACTCCTTTCATGACTCTATTATTGACGGCGAATTAACAAACATATACAAACGTATATATTGATATTTGTTGAAATATACGAAAAAAAGCAAAAATTACCGCACAAGTATTGATAAAAAATACGACAAGAAGTATAATATTTATGCAATTCTTGACACTTTTTTTATCATAATATGCTCGCAGAGTAAAACACTCTGTGAAAGTATGATTTAAATAAACAAAAACTGTGATTGCAATGACATAAATGAATTAATAAATAACTGAAAGAACGGAGGTATTTTGATTAGCAATGTCACAAGTGTCATGGAATAAGGGTAACGCTAATTTGTAGTGATAATCGGAGACTAGATTTATGAATTCAGAAAAAAAACTAAAAGAGCAGTGCATTAATATAATGGTTGAACATCTTCCTGTTTTGAGAAAAATTAATAAGTTGACCCAAAAAGGGCTAGGCGAAGTTATCGGAGTAAGTCGACAGACAATTACTAATATTGAGAGTGGAAGAAGTGAAATGAAATGGTTAATTTTTTTGACATTAATGTTTGTATTTTCATTAGATAATGAGTCCAATGAATATTTGAAGCGATTAGATTTTCCATATGAAGACATAAAAAATTGGTTAAAAAGTAAAAAAATGCGAGGTTTTGTATGAATTTTTCAATTGTAATTCCTACATGGAATAGATCAGAACTTGTAGATGCTCTGCTTGAGTCCCTATATAAGGAAAGAAATAGATACGAAAAAGGCGAAACAGAAGTACTAATTGTAGATAGCAGTCAAGGAGAAGAACAAAAAAGTATTGTTCAGTCCTGTGAGAAATATGACGCGGTCTATATTTCAGGAGATGACAGTGTAAGAAAGAAGAGAAATCTTGGGATAAGATCATCAAAATTTGACTACATCTTATTTATTGACTCTGATGTAACTGTTGAGTCAGGGCTGTTAGATGAGTATGTAGAGGCTTATAAAAATCCTTATAAAGTAAAATTAGGTGGCGTTTTAGGTTATACAGAATTTGTCGGAGAAAAAACGTTCTGGTGGAAACTGCTTGAAAAAACATCTCTTGTTAATTCATTTTCTTTTGCAAGGAATTATCCTTTTCATTCATGGACGATTGGAAACAATGTATCGTTCAAAAAGAGTGTCTTGGAAGAGGTAGGAATGTTTGAAGAAAATTTCCCGTTTAAATTAGGCGGGGATGATCTTGATATGACATATCGAGTGACAAAAGCGGGGTATATGATTGGGTCGGCTCCTAATGCGGTAACATATCATTCTAGAAAAACATGGAATAATTATAAAGCTGTTCATGATCGAGCAAAACGATGGGGCACTATGGAAAATTATATAGTTAAGCGTCATCCAGAATTGTATAAACGCGTAATTCCTAAAAATTATGTGTTTGAAAGTATCGGAGTTATATGGATGGCTATTTTAAGTGTATGTCTTAAATCATATTTACCAATATCAATTTCCTTACTATGGATTCTAATTAATTCAATAGTTGATTATGGAATCGATATGAAAAAACACGGATTATGCTCACCCGTTTATTATTATGGGGCCAAAATGATCCAAAATCAGTATGAGTTCTATAGAGTAAAACAGTCTTTAAAGGAACATTCACTGGGAGCATTATATAAAGGCATTATTTTTAATAGATTTCAAATTAAGTTTGGCATGAAAGATGATGCCTCCCGTATAAAAAAATTGATAATAAATTTTTTCGTATCAGCAGTTCTTTTGCTTATTGTTTGGAAAATGTTTTTTTAGGAAGGTAAAGTTATGAATCTTAATGGAATTAGTATAGTTATTGCAACAAAAGGAAGAGTAAAGCTATTAGGCGAATTGCTTGAAAGTGTACAGGTTGCGAGAAATAATTTTGATGGACCAACAGAAGTTTTGCTGATCGATGACAGTAATGAGAATGATGTCAAAGAAATTGAAAAGTTTTGCATAAAATATGATGCAAAAAGAATATATTACTCTCCATCTGTTGCTGAAAAAAGAAATGTGGGAGCAAGAAATGCACAGTATGATATTGTGATGTTCTTAGATTCGGATTGTATTGCAACTCCTCATCTATTAAATGAACACTATAAGTTATACGACAGTGAAAAGGTTGGTGGAGTAGCTGGATGTTTGGAATTTGTTGGAGAAGACACTTGGTTTTGGAAAGCCGTAGATAAGACACCGTTTACTATCTGCTTTAGTTTCCCAAAATGGATGGATACTGTTCCGTGGACCCCAACTGCGAACTGTTCTATGAGGAAAGAGGTATTTGAAAAAATTAATGGTTTTGACAGGAGTTTTCCGGATAAACCGGGCGGGGAAGATGTTGATCTTGGCTTAAGAATGGTAAAAGCAGGCTATATTTTTAAATGTACAGCAGATGGTCTTGTATATCATAGTAAAAAAACATGGACACCTGTGAAAGCTATGTTTAAGCGACTATGGCATTATGGTTGTGCTAATTACTATTTAGCAGACAAACATCCGGATTATGTTATGGGAATCATGCCAAGAAAAACATCTTTATATTTGTGGTATGCTCCCTTTTAGGTAGACAGTTAAAAAAATAAAAC
>UMEU01037090.1_pt1 | contig 31518 bp, 27 predicted proteins | sample 1964831 | NCBI WGS metagenome assembly UMEU01 (sample SAMEA4836028, study PRJEB28245) | human gut metagenome | biome: gut microbiome; material: fecal sample | place: Denmark | collected 2008
TTTTGCCTGCGGCAAATTCCTATTTCACCGTCTTACAGGCGACTAATTCCACTCCGCTTCCTGCGAGGTTTTCCTTAATGACATCCCCCATCTTCACTGGAGCATTCACTTCAATTTCCTGAATCTCTTTCATAGCCTCTGTCATAATCTTTCGTGGAATCGGTTCTTTGGATTTTACAGGGATGAGCAGTTCTTTGCCGTTAATTACTGCATATACAGTACTTGTCAGCATACGTTCTGGATTTATCCATTCCTTGTGGGCAAATTTTTCTCCTCGTGGGCAGTTATTTCCTTCTACGCTTACTACTTCGTTGTTGTCAATCATTACTTTTAATGCACAGCCGGAAGGACAGGTTGTGCAGCACATTGTTACTTCTTTCATTACAGTAGCCTCCTTCTGTAATTATGTATACTCAGAATCTTTCTATGCTTAATTTTGTAAGAAGATTTTTATCAGTTGCTGTTCAATTTTCAGTTATACATTGACAAAACTCAAGTACAACTGATAAAAAATCAATGCTAAAGAAAGATATCAATCATACATATTAATTAAACTAATGTTACCTTAATCTCGTCCTGAACGTCTGCAAGCTGTGCGGCTGTCAGGTTTACATTTTCCATTATACTCGGTACAAATTTCTTTGCTTTTTTGCTTTCAAAGATTACTTTATCGCCGCTTGTAATGCGGATTTTTGCAGTTTCCACTGGTCTGCCGACACGGAACTTAATTTTTGTAACTGGGGTTCTGTTTGCACAGATTCTTGTTGGAACCGTGTAGCGGACCATGCCTTCTGGGATAACTGCAATTTCTGTTTCTGCATTTGAAGTTCCACATGCTTCTGCTGCTGTCTCTGCATCTGTAGATACTGCGGCATCTGCCTGCTGTGCGGCTGCACATTCTGCAGCATATTCAGCCGCATAAGTACCGGCATCTTCTGCTTCTTTTGTTACCTGATCTACAAGGTCGTGTACATGGAGCACATTACCACAGGCAAAGATTCCTTTTACGGATGTTTCTAAAGCGTTGTCTACTTTTGGCCCATTTGTGACTGGGTTTAATTCGATTCCTGCTTTTTTGGAGAGTTCATTTTCTGGAATTAATCCAATGGATAATAGTACAGTATCGCAAGGGATGATTTCTTCAGTTCCCAGAATTGGTTTTAAGTTTTCATCTACAGCGGAAACTTCTACTGCCTGTACTCGCTTGGAACCTACGATTTTTGTTACGGTTGTACTTAAATGCAGTGGGATTCCGAAGTCATCCAGACAGTTTTTGATGTTACGGTAAAGTCCATTTGCATATGGCATCAGTTCGTATACACCGACAACCTTAATGCCTTCGAGGGTTAATCTTCTTGCCATAATAAGACCGATATCTCCGGAACCAAGGATGACAACTCTGCTTCCCGGTTTGAAGTTTTCAAGGTTTACATAACGCTGTGCCAGTCCTGCGGTAAATACACCTGCCGGACGGGTTCCTGGAATACGAATCTGTCCTCTTGTTCTCTCACGGCATCCCATAGCAAGGACAACAGAACTTGCCTCAAAAACAAGCATTCCGTCTTCACTCATAGCAACGACATGTTTATCTTCTGTCACATCAAGTACCATTGTATTTAAGTAACAGGAAATGTCTGTTTCTGCCACCATATCTACATAACGCTGTGCGTATTCTGGTCCGGTTAATTCTTCTTTAAATATATGGAGTCCAAATCCACTGTGGATACACTGATTTAAAATTCCGCCAAGTTCATCATTTCTTTCAAGAACTGCAACTTTTTCTACTTTTTCTCTTGCCTTTAATGCTGCTGCAAGACCTGCCGGGCCGCCTCCGATAACTACTACATCATATTTTAATGTCCTCATTTTCTCTCACCTCACCCTTTAATTTTTCCGTATAATACCTGTGCTCCCTGTTCTTCGAAAAGTACCTGCTCTTCAGGGATTCCAAGTTCTCTGGAAAGAATCTGCATTACCTTGTACTGACAGAAACCACTCTGGCACCGTCCCATTCCTGCACGAGTTCTTCTCTTGACACCTTCTACGGTTCTTGCACCAAGTGTGGAATGAATCGCTGCTATGATTTCACCCTCTGGAACAGTCTCACACCGACATACAATTTTACCCCAGGCAGGGTCTTTTTTGATGAGTGCATCCTGTTCTTCTAAGGAAAGGTCGCTGAAATCCGGAATTGGTTCACGGTATGGGTTGTAGTCTGATTTATCTTTCAGATCTAATCCGGCATTTGCCAGAAGGTCTCTTACATACTCAGCAATCGCAGGGGAAGAAGCGATTCCCGGGGACTGGATTCCGGCAGCATGGATAAAGCCTTTTACTGTCTCAGATTCACGAATGTAGAAATCGTTTCCGTTGTTTAATACAACTGGTCGCTGTCCTGCAAAAGTACGAATAATACATCTTGGGTCAAAGTCTGGAAGAAGCATTTTGGCTCCTTTTATTAATTCATCAATACCATGTGCATCGTTTGTTACGTCATATTTATCTTCTCGCATTGTGGCAGTCGAACCGATAAGGAAGTTACCAGAAACAGTAGGAATCAATGCGATGCCTTTTGTATCCGGTCCCGGACAAGGGAACATAACTGTATGAATCGGAAGCACTTTATCCAGTACGCAAAGGTTTCCGTGACGGCCTTCCACCTGATATTCGTGGATACCTGCCATCGCTGCAACATCGTCCGCATGCACACCGGCTGCATTAACGATAAAACGAGTCTCATACTGTCTGTCCTGTGTGTATACAACAAAGTCTTCTTCTGCACGTTTTTCAATTTTACGCACTTTCTGGCAAAGACCAAGTTCTACACCGTTCTGCATTGCATTTTCCATAAAAGCAATGGCTACTTCAAATGGGTCTACCATTACGGTTGTATTTGCAAGTAGCGCACCTAACGCCTTATCACTGATATGTGGTTCTCTGTTATGGAGCTGCTCAAAATCTAAACGTTCTACTTTTTCTACACCGTTGATTCTGGCATTATCCATCAGTTCGTCTACCTTTTTTAAATCCTGATCGGAGTAGGCAACGACAAGTGTTCCTGTATGTAATATTTTAAAGCCTAATTCTTTAGAAAGTCTTGGATACATTCTTGCTCCCGGAGGATTCAGTTTTGCTTTTAATGTGCCCGGATGCGGGTCATAACCTGGATGGATTACTCCACCATTTTGTTTTGTTGCAGAAAAAGCTACGTCTGTACCGCTCTCTAACAAAATTGTTTTTAACTGATATTTTGCCAGTTCATGAGCAATTCCTGTACCGGTGATTCCGCCACCAATAATTACTACATCATACTTCATATGTCTACCCCTTTCTAGATTAAAAGATTTTATAACCAGTCTTTAGATTTCTCTACTGCCTTGCACCACTGTGCGTAAAGATTTTCTCTTGTTTCCTCATCCATCTGTGGTTCAAATACTCTGTCGGCTTCCCATAATTCCTTGATTTCATCTTCACTCTTGAAAATACCACAGCCAAGTCCTGCTAAATAACATGCACCAAGTGCGGTTGTCTCAATGTCTTTTGGACGTACAACGCGGCAATTTAAAATGTCTGCCTGGAACTGCATTAAGAAGTCATTCTTAGAAGCTCCACCGTCTACTTTCAGCTCTTTTAATTTGATTCCTGAATTGCGCTCCATCTCTTCAAGAAGGTCTCTTGTCTGGTATGCCATGGATTCTAATGCTGCTCTTGTAATCTGTTCTTTTGATGTAGCAGCAGTAATACCAATGATCATTCCTCTGGCACCTGTATTCCAGTGTGGTGCACCAAGTCCGGTAAATGCAGGTACGAAGAACACACCTCCGTTATCCGGGATACTTTCTGCCATAACACTTGTCTTAGCAGCATGGTCAACTAAGTTAATCTTATCTCGTAACCACTGAATAACCTGACCTGCAATTAAAATACTTGCACCCATAGAATATTTTACTTTTCCGTCTTTACCCCATGCAACTGTGAGAAGTCCTTTCTCTGTTTCTGGTGCAACATCACCTGTATACATCAGTGGTACTGCACTTGTTCCGTATGTATTCTTTGCTGCGCCTTCCTCGAAACAAGCCTGTCCAAATAATGCGGCACTCTGGTCACCAGCAATACCTGTGATTGGGATTTCTGCACCAAACCATTCTGGATCTGTATATCCAAAGATTCCTACCGATGGTTTGATTTCCGGAAGCATACATTTTGGAATATTCAGCATAGAAAGAAGTTCATCATCCCATTTTAATTCATGAGCGTTCATAACCATAGAACGAGCTGCGTTAGAATAATCTGTTGCATGTACTTTACCTTTTGTAAGGTTATAAAGCAGCCAGCAGTCAATTGTTCCGAATAATAATTCACCCTTTTCTGCTCTTTCCTGTGCGCCTTCTACTTCATCAAGAATCCAGCGGATCTTAGAACCAGAATACGTTGGGTCAATTACCAGGCCAGTCTTTTTGTTTACAGTATCGTTGTAACCCTCCTCAATCAGTTTCGCACAGATATCTGCCGTACGGCGGCAGCCCCAGACAATCGTGTTGTAAATCGGTTCTCCTGTTGCCTTATCCCAGATTGTTGTGGTCTCTCTCTGGTTGGCAATACCGATTGCCGCGATGTCTTTTCCTGTAAGACCTGCTTTTTTAATTGCATTCCGGGATGTTCTTAATGTAACTTCCCACACGGTCTTTCCACTCTGCTCCCACCAGCCGGAATTCGGGAAAAACTGCTCATACTCTTCATAGTCAATCGCTACTGTTTTACCCTTCTCATCATAAACAACACCTCTTGACCCCGTTGTTCCCTGATCCATTACTAAAATGTAGTTTGCCATATACCTGCTCCTCCTTTTTTAATTGTTCCTGCCAGCTTCACCCTTTAAAACCGGTCAGGATGTTAGATAATTAAAAAAGTCCTGCTTAATAAGACTGTCAAAACTTCAACAGCCTCATAAGCAGGACTCATAACTCTCTCCCGTTAATACATTATTTTGTTGTATCGAAAATAATCTTATAAGCTTTAATTATTAGTTAGGCATATCCTTGTAGAATACTTCAAGAATCTCTGCGGCAGATGCAGCACCTGGGTCAAGATGACCGATAGCACGTTCTCCAAGTCTCATAGCACGGCCTTTTGTTGCTACGATATTTCTTGTAGACTCTAAACCTGCCTTACCAGCTTCAACAGCTTTCTCCATAGCTTCTTTGGCTGGTGTTCCGCCTTCGTATTCTTTGCGGAGTGTCTCAACTGCTGGAACAAATGTGTCAAGCATAGTTTTCTCTCCAGTTGTGGACTTACCACGCTTTTTGATAATCTCAACACCTTTTTCCATCATGGCGATAAATTCTTCAAAAGTTGCTCCCTCATCTGGGCCTTTTGTCTTAATTGGAAGTCCAAACTTCATAAAGAAACTTCCGTAAAGTGGTCCTGAAGAACCGCCTACCTTGTCAAGAAGTGCTGTACCAACTTTGTTATAAAAGTCTCTTACACTTAATCCCTTCCAGTCTTCAATATTTTTATTAACTTCACGGAAACCGATAGAAAGGTTGATTCCGTGGTCACCATCACCGATTGCTGAATCTAGGTCTGTAAAATACTCTTTTCTATCTTCAGCTAAAACAATTAAATCTCTGATTACCTGTACGAAGTAATCTTTACTTAACATGTATTCACTCATTATTAATCACCTTTATTATTTCTGTGTAAAGTATGGAGTGTCGCAAGGTGCATCCATTAATTCTTTTAATTCGTCATCCAGTTTCATTAATGTTACAGACATACCAGCCATATCCATAGAACAAGCAAATGGTCCTACTAATGCTTTGTAAACTTTGATTCCCTTTTCTTCAAGAATCTGAGCTACTCTTCTATAACATACATGAAGGTCGATAAGTGGTGTAGCACCTAAGCTGTTTACAAGAACGTAAACTTCGTCTCCTTCAACGTATGGAAGATCTTTAAGGATTGGCTCCATAATCTCATCAATTACATTATCTGCTGTGTCGATCTTACCTCTTCTGATACCAGGTTCGCCGTGGATACCCATACCGATTTCCATGTCACCATCTTCCATATCGAAGATGGTTCCGCCCTTTGCAGGAAGAGTTGCAGAAGACATTGCAACACCCATAGAACGAGTATTGTCATTCGCTTTCTGAGCTGCTGCTACTACTTCGTCTAAGTCTGCACCAGTTGCTGCCTTAGCACCTGCTACTTTAAATACGAAGAAGTCACCAGCGATACCTCTTCTGTCAGGAATATTCTCAGAAGAAACAACATCGTCTGTTACGAGAACTGTCTCTACTCTGATATCGTCTTCCTCATCAGCCTTCTCAGCTCCCATATCGAAGTTCATAACGTCTCCGGCATAATTACCATATAAGTAAATACATCCTTTTCCGTTATCACATGCTTTTGCTGCTGCGTAGCATGGGTCTGGAGATGGGGATGTGTTAATGTTACCGATTACAACAGCATCTGCGAAATCTTCTCCCACATAACCGATGAATAATGGCTCATGTCCTGAACCTCCACCGATGATAACACCAACTTTGTCCTTTGTTCCAGCGTCATTCGCTAAAACAACACGTCCCTGTGCCTCATCTAAATCACACATCTTAACATATTGTTTATGTGCGCCTACATAACCTTCTACCATTTCTTCTACGATATCATATGGGTCGTTAAAAAGTCTTTTAATCTTTGCCATTGTAAGTCTACCTCCCAAAACTTAATTAGTTTTTATGTACATTGCGTGCATCTTCTGATGCTTTGATAACATCCGCTACATCATCGCTGATCGTTCCCTGAACAACACCAGCTAAAGCACCTTCAACAATCGGTGCGTCTACTAACTGAACCTTCTCAGCTAAATCTTCATCAATTAAATCAATCGCTGTCTCTGCGCTTAAAATAGAACTTCCTAAATCAGCATAGATTAAGATATGATCACAATCTTCTACAGATTCAATAGCTCCCTGAATCTTGATTGCACTTGTTCCGATTCTTCCTCCGTCTGCGCCACCTGCAGCAACTACCTGCACGGAACCATCGTTCATCTCATCCACAAGTTCCTTTAAGCCCTTTGCGATGTATTCGCTATGTGATACGAGTACTACTCCAAACTTTGCCATGTATTTCTCCTCATCTCTGGTCTTCTGTTATAATCAGCCTTTATAACAAAAGTATAATTGCAACATAAAAAAGCCATCATCATGTTGCAATACCTACAACTATTCTAGTTCATTATCCATTAAATTTCAATATATTTTTAAAAAATTCATAATTTATTTAAGAACATCTCTGATAATCTTGTTAAAATTATCTGCCTGCCATGCAGAACGTCCGATAAATAAGCCATCAATGTGTTCCATCTTACTCAGACCTACTGCATTCTCCGGATTTACACTTCCTCCATATAAAACCGGAATCTCATTCCCTGCCTCTTCTCCAAAGAGTTCAACTAATGTTTCGCGGATGACGATATGGATCTGCTCTGCATATTCCTTCGTTGCAGGCTTTCCGTTCACCCCAATCGCCCATACCGGTTCATAAGCAATCCAAAGCTTTTCTGTCTGTTTCTCCGTTACACCGTAAAGCCCCTTCTTTAACTGAATACGGATAACCTCCTCTGAAATTCCGTAATCCTTCTGCTCTCCGGTTTCACCCACACATAAAAGCGTTGTAAAATTATGATTTAAGGCACATAACACCTTTTTATTCTCTTCTTCATCGGTCTCTCCAAGAACATGACGTCTCTCAGAATGTCCAATCATTACGATATCCGTTCCTACTTCCTGAAGCATCAGTGGAGAAATCTCTCCTGTGAACTGTCCCTGTTCCTCCCAGCCCATGTTCTGTGCTCCAACCATCAAAAGGTCTTCATCTTTTGCTTCATTCGCATCTCTCAGCGTTGTATAAGAAGGGATAACAAAGAGCTGCATGTCTTCTCTGCTGATATCCTTTGTCAGCTCCTGCAACTGAGAAACAAATTCCACAGTATCTTTGATTGTCTTATACATTTTGGTATTTGTACCAAAGTAAATCTTCTTTTTTGCCATTATATCGACCTTTCTAGAGCGTGTTTGAAAAATACTTACTAAAAAATGTACATCACACTTTATAAATGCTTTTCAAATACGCTATAATGCAAATATTTTCACTTCAAACAACAACACCTTGTTATTTTAGCATATATTTTCATTTTTACCCACCGTAATTTTTGGTAATGTTGCGTATATTTTTTTGTTGTTATGGACAGACGAAACCCGAAAGCGCAGAATATTCCAGATGTAATATTCTGCGCTTTCGGGTTTCTGTTTGTTGCTAAATTCAAAAATACTTTGCTATATTGGAGGGGGATTTGTGGCTTTTCTCTTCGGGATTGTCTGTTAATCTATGTCTGTTGATTTACGTCTGTTAGTTATTTTATCGTAGTTTCCTTCATTAATGCGTCCATCAACTTAGTGTACTGTAATTCAGAATGAATTTCATCTTCAGAAATGGCGGAAAGGACTTCTTTTTTGTCTTTATATCCAAGTTCATCGATGTAGTACTGGATTTCTTCATCTACGTCGGCATCTGTTATTTCAATGCTATTCTCTTTTAAGAGTAAGTCCTGCACACACTGTTTTTTGAGATTTTCTTTGGCGTAGTCTTCGAGGGACATTTCGTAGTACTGTTCAATGAAATCACTTACGCTCATGCCAAAGTATCCTGCCATCTCTTTATTCTCAATTTTAATGTTTGAGACTTCCTTTTTGATATCTGCTTCAGAGAAATCTTTAAGCTGTGTAGCATTATCCATAATCTTATTCCAGAGTGTCTCCTGGTTTGTCTGCTCTGCCTCTGATTTCTTATCGCTTACAAGGCTGTCTCTTACCTGCTTTTTATATTCTTTTACTGTCTTACAGTCTGTATTTTCCTTGACAAGGGCATTATTCACTTCTGGTATTACTTCCTTTTCAATCATGTTAATAGAAACTGCAAGTTCACATTTTTTACCTGCTATAGAGGAATCGTCATAATCTTCTGGGAAAGTAAATTCTATTGTTACTGTATCACCAACTTTTGCTCCAATAAGTTTCTCATCAACATCGACATTCTCATCAACATTTAAGTTGCCATCTCCAAGATGCATATCGAGATTGCTGTCTGAATAATCGCTATTCTCTTTGCCGTTAATTGTTGTTGTATAATCTACATTAAGATAATCATCTTTCTGTACGGTCTTTCTATCCTTAATCTCTTCATAGGATGCATTATCCTGGGCTAGTTCATTCACCTGATCTTCTACATCCTGATCGGTTACTTTTGTGGATGCTCCCTTAATTGTGAGTCCCTTATACTGTCCAAGCTTCACATATTCTGATGCATTAAGCTTCACTGGTGTAGCCTTCGCCTGCTGCGCGGCTTCTGTAGTTGCCTCTGCTGCCTTCTTACTGGACTTTGATGTTGCACATCCGCCTAACATACAGATGGATGCAAATACTGCTGTTGCGATAAATATCTTTTTCTTTATCATAAAAATCTCCTCTTTATTATTTCATTCTGCGTTTTCGAATTGCCACACCTATTTTATTACTGTACCATTAATCATACAATCTTACCATTCTTTTCACAAAATCTACATATATTTCTTTTTTCTGTCTATTTTATGACTCTGGGCAAATTATTTTTTTGAAATACCATTTTACAGACTATCAAGTTGTTTTTTATTCTGAAAAACTATTTCTACAGACTGCCAAGTTATTCTATAGTTTTAGAAAATCATTTTTGTGACCTCATCTCCCACCTTAGAGCGTGTCTGAAAAATGCCTTCTGCAAGATGTACGTCGCAATTTGTGGGAGATTCCGCCTGAATGAAGGCGGCGTAGCGAACTGAATGAAGGATAAATCTACCGAACAATTTTGGCACTTCTATAACGGCTAAGACACGCATATAACTCCTGCTTTCTTGGTAAAACAGGATGACCTCCTGAACAACTGGCTGGTATAATTGCTTCCATTCCTCGTTTTTCTATGATTGTATACATTCTTTCTATTATATGCTGAATATCTTCTTCGGCTTTTACATTATCAAGAATCCAGCTCATCATATGTGCAAGTGCTGTTGTCTGCCCATTTTCTGAAAGCTGCTCTAAATAGCGGACATCTATTGCCTCTCTGTCAATCAGAACGGTATCTGTTCCCATTGATTTTATTTTCCGTCTGCCCGGCTTTACCGGTTTTAATTTGCGGGAAAATGCCGGGACTGTGATTTCATTTTCTGGGTACTGCCCTGCAATTCCACATTCCTCGCAAATAGATTTCGCTTCTTTTGTAACGTCTTTTACTTTATAATGATCCATCTGTAAGACGAAATCTGCCACAGATAAATAATCTCCAGAACTTCCTACTACAATAACGAAAGAAATTCCCAGTGTTCTATAAATTCCTCTTATATGACGAAGCAATGTTGTAATTGGCTCTTTTTCGTCAGATACTAATCGTGCCATCACCTTATCACGAATCATAAAGTTTGTCGCAGACGTATCCTCATCCAGCAATAAAAGACCTGCTCCCGCCTCAACTGCCTCGATAAGATTCGCCGCCTGAGAAGTACTTCCACTGGCATTTTCTGAGGAAAAATCTATAGTGTCCTGACCTGCTGGAAGGTGATTGATAAACATAGATATGTCTGTGTGCAGCACATTTCTTCCGTCCTCGGCACGAATTTTCATTCCGCTATTATCTGCCACGACATACTCTCTGCCATCCCCGCAAATATGATTGTATACACCCTGTTCCAACGCCTTTAACAAAGTAGATTTTCCGTGATATCCACCACCGACAATAACCGTGATTCCTTCTGGAATACCCATTCCAGTGACCTTTCCCTTATGTGGCAGTTCCACCTCTATTCTCATAGATTCCGGCGAAGCAAATGGAACTGCTCCACGCATTGGCCGGTCGGAAACTCCGCTCTCTCTTGGCAAAACAGCTCCGTCCGCAACAAATGCTGTAAGATTTCTCTTTTTTAATTCTTCCCGAAGGACTTTCTGGTCATCTGCAAGGAAAATCGCCTGTTCCAGATATTTTTTATTTTTTGTATCCCAGTTTCGATAGAAAAGCGTATTTTCTGCTAACTGTGGCAAAATATCAAATACTAACTTCTGCATCTCTTTTGCCAGAATCGTTCTTCCTCTTGCTGGAAATCCCATCTCAAAACGAAGTTCCATTTTCTCTTTAGAAAATACAACTGCAATCCTTTCTTGCACTGTCTGGTTCGCTGGACAGATCGTGATTCTTCCACTTTTACCAGAACCCATAAAGCCCTTATCAATCTGTCTTAACTCATATAAAAATCTCCGCAACACCTGATCTTCTAAGGCTAAGCGGCGATGCTTTTCCTGGTAATATTCTTCTGGAAACCCATGCCTGTCCCTCTTTACTTCAAAATGAAGTCGGGATGGAGAAGCGAATGGGTCTCCCTGTACATGGTCGATATACAAAATGTAATTGCCGAAGCTGTAACTGCCTCCGAGCGTCTTATACATTCCATAACTTTTATGGTCAATTTTGATGAGTTCTTTTTTTAAATCTTCTTTATTTTTCATTGTTATTTCCTTATTTTACTTTGCATTCACAGTTATTCTTCTGATATTTTTAATAGCATCATTTTTATTCAATCATGACTATAATTCACTTGATTTAAAGAAATAAAAATACTGAGATTCCAACGCCCCGGACAACAGCCGGTTCACTCCAATCCAGTCTCCAAATGCCGACGTCGCACGTTTTGGCAGATAATTAGAATCTAATAAAAGGTATTTCTTCGTCTTTTTATTATAATCGGAAATGGAAACATAATGTCCCTGCACATGGACAATGGCGGTATCGCCTGCCTTTAATTTCTTCTTCAGCACGTCAATACTTCCACTTGCCCCATCCCATGCAAAACCATATTTTTGTCCGTATTTCTTCGCTGCTGCCTTAAAGATTCCATCATCCGTTCCGCTTCCCACAATACGATAATTCTTTTCTACCGCATAATTGGCAAGTTCCATCACGTCCATATACTGTCCGTTTAACGCATAAACTGCATTCACTGTCGCAAGAATTCCACAGCCTGCCGTTCCCATACAGCCTCCGCCACCATACGGAATCGCACACCATTCTGGATCGTACTGAGTAAATATAAATGGTTTCTTTGTGTTACTCATTTTCTGTGCTGCGTGAATTCGCCAGTGAGTTGGCTGTGTGCTTCTGGATTTTTCTAAAGTAAATGCTAATTCAGTATTGCTCTGCTGTTTTGCATTTTTCGATGAAGTATCTGCCTGATTTTCTTCACCGCTATTCGCCACTTTCAGTTCTTCACTGTTTTTCGCTGAGTCACTCTCTTGAGAATCTTCGCTATTTTCTTTTGTATCTGTAATCTGTCCCAGAAAATACTTACTTTTCACATTTTGAATGGAAAATGCTCCATTTAACCGCTGTAACTGGAACAGCCCATAAGTCTTGTCCGGCTGCTTCGTCCAGCAAACAACATACTTTCCGACACTTCCTTTTTCCGCCTTTTTACTCGCCGACTTAAAGGTTACGGCAAGATATTTTTCAGTTTCAACATTTTGAATATAATACTGATTCTGTGTCGTATGCATTATTTTAAATGTATACTCTGGATAAGCTTCCATCGCGGACTGATTTTTACTTCCCCCGTTTTCATCATCCTGATAGCCACATCTAAATTTGTAAATGCCATCTGCTAATGTCTGTTTTTCACGTCCATCATACAAAAGCGTGTTAGAAAATGCACTTGCTGTCATCCAGCCAATCTCATAATGATCCTTTTTATCACAGATAACCTGTCTGTCTCCGTCTACTTTGCTGATAACAATTACACCACTATATTTTTTTATCGTTGTCTGTACTTTAGAATAACTTCTACTTGTATAAATGTACATATGATCTCTGACTGTCGCATATACATTTTTATACTTTGGATTTACGACAAAAGTATTAAGAGAAAGCCATCCTGTACCAGATCTTTTTCCACTTTTGTAATTGCCGTAAATACCATTTTTACTTACTTTATATGCTTCTATCGTAAGATTATTTCCTGCTACTTCTTCTTTTTTATTCTTTAAATTCTCATCACTATAAACTGCAACTTTTCCATCCTGTATAGATGTAGCTGTCACCGGTTTCTGCTCCATGTCATAAGGGAATGCCGCCTCTGCCTTTTTCCCGGCACAGAGCAACACCGCTATACAAAATAAAGAAGCAAATACAATTCTTTTTATATTCATAAATAAAATCTCCTACAATTTTAAATTCGCCAGTGCATCTGCCAAAGCGTTATTCAACGGCTGTTTCTCCTCTTTTTTCATCTTCTTCATATAATTTGCCACATCTTTTTTTGAAACACCCGCTCCCTCTTTCTTACGGCGGTTTTCAAATGCCTGCATGGATTCTTTATGCCCGCAGGAACAGACAAACTTCTGCTTATCTTTCGCCCCGACTAGCTCCATCTTTTTATGACAAACTGGACAGCGGGCATTGGTCAGTCTGGAAATACGCTCTTTGTAGCCGCACTCTCTATCCTGGCAAACATAAAGTTTTCCCTGTTTTCCATTTACTAAAAGAAGTCTCTTTCCACACTCTGGACAGATTTTATTTGTCAGATTATCATGACGGAACGTTCCTGTTCCATTCTGAATCTGCTTCATCAGTTCTTTTGTATATGTTGCAATCTCACGCATAAACTTACGGTCACTTGCCTTGCCTTTTGCAATCGCAGATAACCTTGACTCCCACTCTGCGGTAAGTTCTGGTTTCTTCAAATCTTCTGGCACAAGGGATAAAAGCTGTTTTGCTTTACTTGTAATAAAGATTTCATTTTCCTTTTTTTCAATAAGATAACTGCTGAAAAGCTTATCGATAATATCTGCCCTTGTTGCAACTGTTCCAAGTCCGCCTGTTTCCTGCAATGTCTTCGCTGCTTTTGCATCTTTTTGCTGCATATATTTGACTGGATTCTCCATCGCCTTTAACAAAGTTCCCTCGGTAAATCTTGCCGGTGGTTTTGTCTTTCCTTCCGTCTTTTTCAGTGAAAAATCTCTGATTACTTCACCCTCTTTTAAAGCAGGAAATACTTTGCCACTCTCATCGCCGTCCGGTGCTGTTACTTCCTTGTATCCTCTGTTTAAAGGTACATTTCCCTCTGCAAAAAATGTCTCGCCCTCACATTCCAGTGTGATTTTGGTCTGCTCATATTCATATGGCGGATATAAAACGGCAAGAAATCTTCGTACAACCAAATCAAAAATCTTTCTCTCATCCACAGAAAGCTGTGCCAGAATCACTGGCTGCTCTGTCGGGATAATCGCATGATGATCGGAAACTTTCTGGTTATTTACAAAAGACTTTTTCGGTGTGATTTTTCCTTTTAACACTGTATTTGTGAAGCTTCTGTACGGGCCGACCGCAATCGCCTCCACACGCTCTCTTAATGTCTCTGCCACGTCTGTTGTCAGATAGCGGGAGTCTGTTCTTGGATAAGTCAGCACCTTATGATGCTCATAAAGACTCTGCATAATATTTAAAGTCTGCTTTGCTGAAAAACCAAATCGCTGATTCGCATCTCTTGAAAGATCTGTAAGATCATAAAGACCCTCTGCCTGAGAAGTCTTCTTCGTCTTTTTCACCTCAGCAACAACCGCTGTTTTTCCAGAAAGATTCTTATAAATCTCCTCATTTTTCTCCTTAGAAAATGTTGCTGAACTTCCTGACTTCTTATCTTTCCATGTAAAAATAATGCCCTTGCCAGTAAGCTGCAATCCATAATAAGGTTTTGGTCTAAAATGCCTGATTTCCTCTTCTCTTGCAGCAATCATTGCAAGAGTCGGAGTCTGTACTCGTCCACAGGAAAGCTGTGCGTTATATTTGCAGGTTAATGCTCTTGTCGCATTAATACCTACCAGCCAGTCCGACTCCGCTCTCGCCGTTGCCGCATGGTAAAGATTCTCATACTCCTTCGCATTCTTAAGATGAGCAAAACCGTCACGGATTGCCTTATCCGTCACAGAAGAAATCCATAACCTCTTCAACGGTTTCTTGTTCCCTGCCTTCGCCAGAATCCATCTCGCAACCAATTCTCCCTCACGACCGGCATCTGTCGCAATGATAATCTCTGCAACATCCTTTCGTTCAATCAGGGACTTCACTGCCTGAAACTGCCCTCTTGTCTGAGGAATCACTACTAACTTAAAACGCTCCGGCATCATCGGAAGATCTTCCATTCTCCATGTCTTCAACTTCTTATCATACCCTTCCGGGTCCGCCAGTGTTACCAGATGTCCCAATCCCCAGGTGACAATGTATTCATTTCCTTCAATATATTTCTTCCCCTGCTGTTTACAACCGAGCACGCGGGCGATGTCACGGCCAACGGAGGGTTTTTCTGCGATTACTAACTTTTTCATTTATATAATCTCCTATATAATTTCCATCTTTTATCCAAAATAACACGTTTAACCTTTAGTATAACATAAAATTGCAATTTTGTGGCAGATAGATGCTCCCCAGCCAAAGCACAGCCCGCTGGAAAATAAATAAACCATATTTGTGACCTCGGAGCAAAGTTGGATGTGAACGCTTTTATGCGAACATTCAACCTGCAGCGACTAAAGTCACAAATATGCTTTATTTATCTTCTAGCGGGCGTCTGCCTTGTCTATTTGGTTTAACTCAAATCACAGGCCTCTCTTCTTCAGCACCCTCTTTTCTACGTTATAGAACACCACTTGGTCAATGAGGATTCCCACCACCACAATGACAACCATTACTAACATAACCTGGTTAATATCTGCCAGATTTCGTCCTGTCATCAATGTCTGTCCAAGCCCAATGGATGTTGTCATTACTTCACCGCTCATCAACGCTCTCCACGCAAATGACCATCCCTGTTTCATTCCCGATATTAATTCAGGGAAGCTTGCCGGAAATATGACTTTCCAATAAATCTGTTTCTGGTTTGCGCCCATTGTAAGGGCTGCTTTTTTATAAATTGGAGGTACATTTAATATTGCATTGTCTACAGCGATTGCCATGCTGAATGCCGATCCCATGATTACTACGAAAATTATTGCTGTTTGTGTAAGTCCAAACCACAAGATAGAAAATGGTACCCAGCAGATGCTTGGTAATGTCTGGATTCCCATAATCAGTGGTCTTAAGTTCCTATGTAAAAATGAAAAATGATTGATTAATATTCCGATTACTGCTCCGATTATAAGTGAAAGAATGTATCCAATCGCACCTCGGAGAAGACTGTTTCCAATTGCAGCAAGTAATGTTCCCTGCTTCATCATTTCCACAAAGGAATTCCACACACCGACTGGGGATGGCATTGCATATGCTTTCCATATTCCAAGTCCGTCAACACCTGCCACATAGAATATCTGCCACAAAATAATGATTCCAAAAAGGAACAGGATTTCCCCTGCTATATTGGATTTTCTTATTTTTTTCATTAATAATCCCCTCCCTGTATCTCTTCTAATATTTTATGGCGATATGCGATAAATGCTTCATCATAGACATGTCTTGGTCTTTCCAGATTAATTGGCACAATATTTCTGATGCCGCCATTTTCTCCTGACATTACCACTACTTTGTCACCAAGATATACCGCTTCTTCAACGCTATGTGTAATAAAAAATATTGTCTTGTGTGTCTGCATCCAAATGTCCTGTAATTCTTTTCTTAAATGATTGGATGTCTGTTTATCAAGTGCAGAAAATGGTTCATCCATCAAAAGGATATCTGAGTCCATCGTAAATGCTCTCGCCAGGGCTACCCTCTGACGCATTCCGCCAGAGAGCTGATGTATTGCGTAGTCTTTATATTGTTCTAACTGCATCATCTTCAAATATTTTTCTGCCCGTATTTCCTGTTCTTCCTTCGGAACTCCATTTATTTTCATTCCAAACTTTATATTTTGGATAACATTCAGCCACGGAAACAGAGCATGTTCCTGAAACATCACTGTCCGTTCTGAACCTGGGCCTTTTACTTCTTTTCCGTTTAAAAGAATTCTTCCTTCTGTCGGAGCTTCTAATCCTGCAATCAGGTTAAGCAGTGTACTTTTACCACATCCGCTTTTACCAACTACACAAAGGAATTCTCCCGGCTGTATTTCAAGATTTATATTTTTTAAAGTGGCCCGACCCGTATTTTCAAAAGTCTTTCCCACATTTTCTAATATTAATGCCATGCTCTGTCTCCTTTTAAATGTCTGATATACGCAATAGGTACTATAATTTCTGGATGATTAAAATTATTTTACTTCCGTAATAAAGTCATCGGAAGGTTTCTGGTCAATGAATTTTTGTTCAAGGGAAATTGCTGCAAAATCATCCACTGCATCTTTATTTACCTCTGTTGAAATGGTTAATTTCTGGAATGCCGTCTGTAAAATGTCCTCACTTAATGATTTACCTGTTGCCGCATTAATCTCGTCATTAATAATTTTTGCCGCCTCATCTGCATTTTGATTAATTTCATCCGTTGCCGCTTCATGCTGCTTTAAAAATTCTTTCACTAAATCAGGATGCTCTTTTAAAAACTCATTTCTTACAACAACCACCGCTACCGGATAATTACCTTCCATGTAGACTCCATTGTAATCTAACACAATCTCCGCACCATTTTTCACAAGTGTAGAACCCCACGGTTCTGGTACAAGCGCCGCATCTATATTTCCCTGATCCATCATATTCTGAATATCCGCATTTTCTACAGCGGTAACAGTGACTGTTCCGCCTTCCTCTACTGTCTTTAACCCATTATCAGAAAGAAGTTTTAACAGGCACAAATGCTGTGTATTTCCAATTTGCGGAATGGCTACTGTTTTTCCGTCCAAATCTTTTGCTGACTCAATCTCTGAACCCGGTGCCTTTACCAGTTCTGCTCCTGCCTGAGACGCTCCTGATATAATACTGACATCTCCTTTTGACTTAACATTTGCACTGATTGCCGGAACTGGTCCAATGTATCCGATATCAATATCTCCTGAAAATAATGCCTCTACCTCCGATGGTCCTGCGTTAAAAGAAGTCCATTTCACTTTTGCTTTTCCATCAAATGCTTTGTCGAGAGTTCCCTGTGCTTTCATATAAAGAGCCTGTGCATGTGTTACATTATTAAAATATCCCACATTAATTTCTGTTGTTTTATCAGCATCTTTTTTCGTTCCGCCGCATCCTGCAAGCCCTGCTACCATTGCTGCGACTCCGGCTATCACAAAAATCTTTTTTAGATTCCATCTCTTTATGCTTCTTTTCATATCGAATCAACATCCTTTCCCTGTTCTAATTATCTATCAGCATTTTTTATATCCTTTCCGTCTATCTTTGGTTAAGTGCTGATTTTTACTTATCTCTGTGTTATTTTTTCTGTCTGACATCAGCTTGTTTTTCCTCTCACATGTGTTGTATTTATCTTATGTGAAAATACATTTAACAACAACACGATTTTTTGATAACGTTTTCTATCTCATAATATTGACTTTTTTTCTTGTTTTTTTTATAATTTTTTCATGTATACATGATTTTATAATTTATTTTTCAAAATATTTTTGATAACGTTATCAGGAGGTTTTTATGTCATTAAAAGAAATTGCCCACCGAGCCGGTACTTCAGTATCCACCGTTTCAAGAGTCTTAAATCAGCCAGATTATAAATGCAAAAATCCAGAACTAGAGGCACGTATCTGGGCTGCTGCACAGAAAATCAGCTACACACCAAATACTGCCGCACAAACATTAAAATCCGGAGCACCTCAAATTAAAACCACTCCCCTCACTTTCGATATTTTTCTGACCCGTTTTCCCTCACTTTCTCAGGATTTATTTTTCAGCGAACTTTTTGAATCTCTGAAAAAAGAACTTCTACGTCAGCAATGTGTTCCCGGAAAGTTTCTCACCCTCCCGGAAGTCACTTCCATGTTAAAAGAAAAATCCTCTTTTTCAGTAACAGACACCCACGCTGATGGAATTATCCTTCTTGGAAAATGTCCTGCTGAACTGATTTCCACTTTACAAAATCATTATCACAATATCGTAGGAATTGACCGTAACCCGACAAACTTTGATTATGACGAAGTAATCTGCAGCGGAACAACTGCCGCCGTCACTGCCATGAACTATCTCATCTCTCTTGGGCATAAAAAAATCGCCTACATAGGCGATTGCTCCTATGAGGCGAGATATATTGGTTATTATCAATCTTTAATTTCGCATAATTTACCTTTAGACTACTCTAATATTTATCCAACCAGCCAAACCAGAGAAGAGGGCATGAAAACAATGGAACTTATCTTACAACGAGAAGAACTTCCCTCCGCCATTTTTTGTGCAAATGACAGCACTGCTCTCGGCGTTTTTGACTGTCTGCAGCGCCACCGCAAAAAAGGCTACATTCCTTCCGTTATCTCCATCGATAACATACTGGAATCTGAGCAGACAAAACCTATGCTCACCACCATTGATATTCCCAAAAAAGAAATGGCTCACCACGCAGTAAACCTGCTCCTTGACCGGATACATAACCAACATAGTAATGCTGTGCGGATTGAACTTCCATGTAGGTTGATTGTACGCGAAAGTTGTTCCTATTGTGGGCGATAACTTTTGAGTTTCTTACCAATGCACTACTACTGGATAGGTGGATTCAATATTGTTATAAATTTTCTGTACTGCGCTTCTCGGTGTATTTACACAGCCGTGAGAACCATCGTATGTGAAGATTCCTCCACCATAACTTCCACGCCAGGATGAATCATGGATTCCGACACCAATCTGAATAAATGGAAGCCAGTAGTCTACATGGGAGGCATAGCCCTGGCCAGTTAAAGTATAATCTGTTGTTTTATAAAGGATATAATAAACTCCTGTTGGGGTTCCATGTCCCTTGCTGATATCACCAGTTACAACATCTGTGGATACTAAAGTTTTTCCATTTTTGTAGAACCACATATGCTGCTCACCTAAGCTTACTTCTACATAAGTACTGCCGATATCAAACTTTTTACGACTCTTTGCTCTGTGAGCATATTCTGGTTTTATCTTAACAGATTTACCCTTTTTAATTGTTTTAACAAGGTTCTTTGTTTCCGCTTTCTGATCAATTCTCCATCCGTAAGTACCACCACTGACACTTACCTTATTGCCGCAGATGGACGTAAAATTTCGTTTTATTCCAACAGTATCATATTTATCAGCAAGTTTTTTGATATATTTTGCGGCCATCTCACTGTGAACTTTAACCTCGTGTTTATCTGTTTCATACAGCCATTTGCTGATTTTCTTTCCCTTAAGTTCTTCAGTACGATCATCAAAGTCGTATGTAATTGTTTCCTGAACATATTTGTTCATCGTTTTATTTGCTTCTACGACTTCCTTTGTATCCTTCTTATAAGCAGGATTTTTATAGCAGTCATTTTTTTCTATATCAATGGATTTATCCATATTTAAGATTGCTTCTTTTAAAAGTGGTTTCAGTTTTTTCTTCTTTACCGTATTTCCGTAAACTTCCGGCACAATACTATAGCTGTTTGTAGCTTTATCATAGGTAGAATATGCATCAACCGGTGCAACTACCATATCTTTATTAAATGCATTGAGATTATTATATGTATCATTAAATGCTGTATCGTCCATTGTCAATGTAATCGCATCTCTATAATCCTGAGACTGGAATAATGCAGTAATCCATGCATAGCCTTTCTGCTGTGCTTTAATTCCCTCAAGCTTTCCATCATCCTTAAATGCAAGATTTACCTGAGAAAATGAAATACTTTCCTTTTTCTTATTTCTTTCCTTAATTGTAATCTTATAGGCTTTGATATCTTCCTTTATCATTTCTTTTGTCTTTGAAACACTTCGGAAACCACAGGAATAACCATTCACTTTTGTTCCGATAAAATAATGATATTGAAAAAATACAGAAATAGCCGCATACAATAAAATAACAACAAGTACAGCCAGGCCGATTTTTTTCTGTTTGTTCATTTTTCTTTCCTCCTGTTCAAATTTATGTACTCTCGGAATCTTTTTATGCTTGATTTGGTGAGAAGATTTTTTGTCAGTTGTTCCCAAATTTTTGAGGCGTACGCGATGCATACGTTGAGGAAATTTGGGTGCGGCTGTCGGAAAATCAGCCACAAAAGTAAGTGCAGGAAATACTCCGAGAGTACATATTTTAATAACTATTGAAATAACTATTAGATATAGTTTTTTGAATATCAATCGTATTTCCAAACTGTCAAATTACCTGTCCGTTAAATATATACGAAATATTCTCGATATCCCACAGTTTCCTAGTATAGTTCATTTCTCCAGCAGAAACAAGAGGGAAAATTGCTATTTAATTCATTAAGTAACAGACGCCCGAGAAGAGAGAAGATATCCTATATTTGTGACTTTAGTCGCGGCGATTTAAATGCTCGCTTTATGCGCTCGCATCTAAACCTTGCTCCGAGGCCATAAATATAGGATATCTTCTCTCTTCTCGGGCTGTCTTTGGCTGGATTTTGTTTGAATTAAATAGTGGTTGTGAGGATTTGGGGGAGAGGGCAGAAGTTTTCTGCTTACTCTCAGAATATTGTAGATGGATATTTTTATCTAAATTGAAACGGTAGATATTTTAGAAGAACAGAAGTCCACTACTTGCTCTGACATTATTGAAATATTACGGTGATAGTCATTAAAAAATCCAAATCATACCCTCTATTCCCAGTCATTCTCGAGTAAGCAGAAGACATCAGCTTCTGTCCCCCAATCCCCCCTCCTGTTTAATTCACCTTCTCCAGCCACAGCACAGAAGCCATTGCCCTCAATAAGGCATATTTGTGGTCTCGGAGCAAGTGTTGGATGCGAGCGCATAAAGCGAACATTCAACACGCCGCGACTAAAAGCACAAATATGCCTTATTGAGGGCAATGGCTTCGCCTGTAGTTTGTCTAATGAATTAAATAGTAATTCTGTATACATTTTGACGCTATATTTCTTTTGTGCTATACTGATTATTAATAAAAAGGGAAGTCGGCTCTATTAGAGCCTATGGGGGCAATATTATGAAAAAGACGATTAACAGAATTATGAACTCGTATATTCAGTTCTTTAAAATAAAGAATTTAAACGTTCAGATTGTACTGACAGACGATATGTATACCTGTCAGAAAAAATATGGATTTAATAAAGAAGACTCTCAGACTCTTGATGAGGCAACTGCTCGCAAAAACTGGAAGCATGTAGCTGCCTGTATGAAATATCCAAAGCATATGAACGAGCCGTTTACACTGATTTTTAAGGAACCATATTTAAGACGTTCCCCACTTTGTGAAGTATATCGTCTTGTCTTCCATGAACTGACACACATTTGTGATTATAGAGACTATGCCCGACTTAATCACCTGACTTCCTACAGACAGTTATTTGATGACCCGGAAACAGTATTGTTCCAGCACTGGTCTGAGTATCACGCAGAACGCCGGGGCTATGCCGCATGGCTGAAACACCGCTACGGTATTCGCGTTAAATACGACATTAACAACAGTAAAGTTGATATCTTACATAAAGAAACAGTAAGTAATATTCAGTATTACGGCGAGCATTACACCAACACTGCCGAATACGGCTCTACCCGCCAGATTTATTTTACAATGCATCTTCTGGCTCGTATGAGTATCTGGATGCAGATTCTTCCTTATCAGATGAGTGATATTTTATCGAAAGACCCATTTGATTATAAGGGAATTGAGTGGATTAAGAAGCTGATGTATCTTTTCCATAAGTATCCGAATATTGATCAGATGAATGATCATTTTATGGAGATTGCTAAGATTGTTGCGGAGAATTTTTCACTTTCCAGAGAGGAAATCTGGGAAAAAGTTTCTTGATAAATTCTGATTTGCCGCAGGCAAAGGAGACGCACCCAAAGAGAGAAGGAATATAACGATGGAATTTTTAGATATAAGAGATAAAAATGGGAATCCCACAGGTGAAGTAAAAGAACGTTCCTTAGTTCATGCCGATGGAGATATTCATGGAACTTCTCATGTATGGATTGTGCGGAAAAATGAAAAAGGCAGTTATGATTTGCTGTTACAGAAACGTAGTGAAAATAAAGATGCATTTCCAGGATGCTATGATATTTCTTCTGCAGGACATTTACCAGCAGGTCAGGATTATCTTTCTTCTGCATTAAGGGAACTGGAAGAAGAACTTGGAATTAAGGCAAAGCCGGAACAGCTTCATTTTATGGGACTCCATGAGGGATGTTGCGAGGAAACATTTTATGGCAAGCCTTTTAAAAATCACGAAATCAGTCATGTTTATTTGTATCAGGAACCTGTTAATATAGAAGATTTAATCTTACAGAAAGAAGAAGTTCAAGAAGTATGCTGGCTTGATTTTAAGGAATGCTGCAAAAAAGTAAAAGATGGAGATAGAAAGTATTGTCTGTTTCCAGAGGAACTTTTGATGATAAAAAAATATTTACAATTTTATTTAAAATAAAAAAAACGCATCGACGTCATCAATATGACTCGATACGCACCATATAAAATCTGCAAAGCAGTTAAAGGGGAAAATTAAGATTTATATTTAAGGTCTCACCGCAATGGCTCAACTCTTCTTTTCAACGTTTCTTATTATATAATATTTTTCTTTTTTTTCAATTCACAATCTTCACAAAAAAATTTAGTTTTACTTCTTTTTTGTTAGGCGATTTCACATCCTATTGAAGTTTATTATCAAAATTGCCCTCAATTCCTGCTTTTCATCTATTTTTATTGTATTTCTTTTTCTTAACCTCATGTCAAAAAAATTTCTATTTATGCCCGAAAAATAGCCGAAGTCACCGCATTATCCTCTATTCAAACTGATTTTCTTTTGTTATAATAAAATAACAGAATTTAAGTTGGGAGGGAAGCAGTATGCAACATATGACGTTAAACAAGATTTCTATTGAACACATTACACTCGAACATATCGGTTTTGTTCATCACGGATTCGGCGTTGACTTACCTGATTATCTTCTGTAAGAGTCGTTTAGTTTTATTAAAGGAAACGGAACCGAAAGAAGGCATTATGTAAAACTGCTTCGTATCACTGCACGATAAATGCTCAACCGCATCTATTGCTTGCTAGAGCGTGTTATTACATAATGCCTTCTTTCGATTCCTGTCCTTAACAAATTACTATTTAATATTCTTCAATGCCACCATTCCGCCTCTCTTATACATACCCGTATTCCAAAGTCTTTTAAAATCAACAGACAGAGCTTCTCCATATGTATGATAATTTAAGTAAACTCTTTCTTCTAAGTTGACGCCTTCTTTAATTTTATTTTTATTTATTTCATTTGCCTGAATGGAAGCTGTGTGGATACAAGAATTTTTTATTTGACGCTGCTGGACTTCTTCTTTTTCTGTTTTATATCCTGTTATACAAAACCAATGCCAATTCAGATCCTTAAATTCCTTATCCCGATGACGAAGCATGAGATAAATTACCGGAAGATTTCTCTCGATTGCTTTTTTCACAAATTTCTCAGCTTCTTCATATGGTTTATCCCCATCTAGAGTCTCAAATTCAGCCCCATATCCACAATCCTTTAAATATTGTCCACACCCATCTGTAAACATAGAAAGTTTTGTGACTCCTCCGACTCTTGGATGAATATAGGGTTTCATTTTCATGGAGAAGTCCACATATTCTTTTCTAGTGAGATTTAATGCATCGCCGGGATAACATTTTTTCAGACCATAATTTCTCGCCAGGCAAATAGATAAATCGCAGGCAGCTAATGCACCACAGCCGCCAAGATACATCCAGAAGTCTGTGCACCATTCCTGATTGCCGCCGGGGGTTCCTTCTATCTGAAAATAATCAATATTTTTTTCTTGTTTCATAAAGTATTCCTCATTTATTACTTTTCCAACTTCTATATTTTCTTGTTATTTCTCATATATTCTTTATTATAGTAATTACGCTTAATACTATATTGATTAAATCACATAATCGATCCCGTTATTGCCACGCTCGCCACCGCTCCTGCTATCGTCGCAAACATCGCTCCCGGTAAAGTCCAACGTGTTTTTTTTATATTTACACTCATGTAGTAAATCGTAATTGTATAGATTACCGTCTCTGTACAACTCATCATGATTGAGACAATCATTCCAAGCCTTGAATCCGGACCATATTCTTTAAAAATATCAAGGACAAAGCTGACCGCTGCCGATGAAGAAAATATTCTTACAATAAATACGGGAATAACTTCTACTGGAATGTGCAAAAGCTTTCCTGCGGGAGCAAGCAGTTCTGAGAAAGAATCTAATGCTCCTGATGCACGAAAGATTCCTATCGAAACGAGTAATGCTATCATTGTCGGCGCGATTTCAATAACAATCTGAAAACCCTCTTTTACTCCCTTTAGAAAGCTTTCATATACATCATTGCGATTAAAGAAGCCATATACAACAATATAGAACATGGTAAATGGCACGATAAAATCCGAAAAATAAAGAAGAAACTTCACTGTATCCATCTCCGTTTCTTCTTATTTTTTCTATTATATTTCTTTCCATTGTATCTTGTTATTTCCATTATTTTAATGAATACAATTCCTGCTATGGTAGAAATCATTGTCGCACAGATTGCTGGAAGTACAACCGCGGCTGGATTCACGGAACCGTACTGGCTTCGATAGGCAATCATGTTAATTGGAACAAGCTGCAGCGATGAAATATTCAAAACAAGAAAAGCACACATCATATCAGAAGCTCTGCCCCCGCCTTCCTCCAGCTTCTGCAGCTCTCGCATCGCCTTAAGCCCAGCCGGGGTCGCCGCCCAGCCTAGCCCAAGAATATTAGCTGCCATATTAGCCGCTATATATTCATTAGCTTTATGGCGGGGTGGTATGTCTGGAAATAACCAGTGGATAAAGGGATACATTGTCTTTGCAATCTTTTTCATAAGACCACTCTTTACCGCTATTTCCATCATGCCGTTCCAGACACCGATAACTCCAAGCATAAAAATACATAAATTCACCGCCTCTGTTGAAGATGAAATAAAACTTTCTGTTATCTGCCCCATTGTGCCATGAAATGCCGCAAAGAAGATTCCTCCGGCAATCATAATCACCCACAATATATTCAGCATAAACCACTCAAACTCTCTCAACCTTTTTCTTCATTATATTGTTCCTGGCTTGTACGGTATGCTTCCATATCAAAGTAACCAAACTGATTCTTAACGGTATGTTTAATCTGATACATCGCAAAATCCGCATACTGCATAAATATCTTGCTGTCTGTCGTATCCTGTATGAATGTCCATTATCTATCTTTTATACACTCTAGGAACTCTCTTTCCTACATCACAAACAAATTCATAGTTAAAGCTTCCGGCAAGGTTCGCCATATCTTCAACACTGATATAATTATCCCCGTCTTTACCAATCAAGGTAACAGTATCTTCAAGCTTCACATCTGGAATATCTGTAATGTCTACCATCATCTGATCCATGCACACTCTTCCGACAATCGGTGCCTTCTGTCCGTGAATCAATACCCAGCCTTTGTTAGAAAGACTTCTTGCATATCCATCCGCATATCCAACAGATACTGTAGCAAGACGGCATGGATGTTCAACAATATAAGTCGCTCCATAACTTACACCTCGTTCCATCTCTGGCTCCATAATATTTACTACATGAGAATACCAGCTCATGGCCGGTGTCAGATCTAAATTAGAGAAATCCACTTCATCAGAAGGATACATTCCATAAAGAATAATACCCGCCCTTGCCATATCATAACGATGGTCTTCATATTCCATGATAGCGGCACTATTACAGATATGTTTTACTGGAATTTCAATTCCCGCTTCATCAAGTAACTGAACAAAATGATCATATCTCTCCATCTGACTTTCTGTGTATGCCTTATCTGTCATATCTGCACAGGATAAATGGGTAAATAACCCCTCAATCTTTATATTGGGCAGCTCTGCAATCTGCTTTACAATCGCAAGCCCTTTCTCATCTGGAGATAAACCGATTCTTGTCATTCCGGTATCTAATGCGATGTGAATTCTCGCCGTCTTTTCTGCCTTTACGGCAGCTTCAGACATTGCCTTAGCCGTATCATAGCAATAAATCGTCTGATCTACACCATACTCCAAATTCTTATAATAAAGAGAGGGGGAATTATAACCAAGAAGCAAAATTGGCTGTTTTAATCCAGCCTTTCTCAGTTCTACTCCCTCATCAATTGTAGCAACACCAAAATAATCTGCAATATCATTTAAATAATGTGCTACTTCCACTGCACCATGTCCATAACCGTCAGCCTTTATGACAGCCATAGTCATCGCATTATCTCCTGTTTTCTTTTTGATATTTATATAATTCTCCCTGATTGCTTTTAAATCAATTTCACAATAGGTACGCAAGTATTCTTCCATGTTTGTCCTCTTTCCCTTACTTCTACAGTAATCCTGTAAAATCATACTTTACTCAGGTTACTGTACATATCTATATTATGTCACATTTAGTATACTTATAAATGGGCGCAAAACACCCCTTATAAAAAAGTCTATAAACAAATAAATTCTACCACATTTTTTCCTATTGTGAAGTTTTTTATATGTAAAAAATTCGGGAAATATAGTATCTCCCGAATTTTTCAATTATTTTGCTTTTATTATTTTACTTTTACTATAATTACTTTCTTTTTTCCATCACTGGTCTTTACAGTAATTTTACATTTACCTTTTTTCAATGCCTTAATAACACCTTTTTTTGTTACTTTGGCAATCCTCTTATTGGAAGAGCGATACATAATCTTAGCAGTAGAAGATGCCGGAATCTTCTTGGCTTGTATTTTATATTTCTTTCCCTTCTTTAAAGTAACTTTTGTTTTCTTCACTTTTAAAGACTTTGTTTTTATTGTTTTCTTAACTGTAGAACCTGAAGCTGGCTTCGTCTCTGGCTTCTTTTCGGATGTTCCCGGCTTCGTATTTGGCTTATTCTCGGATGCTCCCGGCTTTGTGTCTGGCTTATCTTCAGAGCTGCCTGGTTTCGTATTATCCTCTTCATCAGAACCATTTACTTCTATCACATACTTGCTCACATCTGGAACTTTTGTAATACTTGACCAGTACAACTCAGAAATTGTTCCATAGTTATCCTTGATTTCCTTGCCGTTTAGTAATGTCCGATTGGATGTCTTAGCAAGCGTTACCCCATCTGCGATTGCTTTTCCCGCAGTAGAACCTGTTTTTGGTATACTGCTGCAGCCACCTTGTGCATAAACATTTTTTACAGAAACAGTACCATTACCGCTGATAGCATCTGCGCCATCATCATATGTACCGTTACCGCCAAATGCAATTAATGTTCCCTCACCGGAAATACTTCCATTATCTAAAATAATTCCGCTGCCGCCTACGGATGTTGTTGCAATATATCCTCCACCAAATGCCGCTACTACGGAATCCTTTTTAATATCTAAAGAACCATTCTCAATACGGATCGCTGGCTGACCGGAAAGGCTTTTTCCTGTTGTTTCATCCTGTCCGGTTGCTGCTTCATCTCCCTTTACAAATACCTGCCCATCTACGGTAACCTTTCCTTTTACAACAATAACAGGATTCGTATTCTGTCTGATGATATGTCCATTTGATATAAAATTGGTGTTAGAATAAATAGATGAATTTTCTAAAATTGCTCCATCATTTAAAATCAACTGTCCATTAATTGAAGAACCTGTGAGAAACTGACTGCCATAGTCATCATAGTTTGATGAGAACTTACCGCCATTTTTCACTTCAATATTTCCATGAATAGAAGAATCACGAAGAACAAGCTTTCCGCCATTCTCTACAACAATATTTACACTGCTGAAAACTTTCATATTTACAAGAGTAAGATTACAGCCATCTGGAACAATCAATGTCTGTACTGGACTACCATCTACAGCATAACCAAGTTCTCCATAAGTTCCACTTGTATGAGAACCGTACCATGCTTTAATATCCTTTGGTACCGTAACGGTTTCGTTCTCTCCACCAAAAGAAGCGATTGCCCATGGCTCCATATCATACATATACTTTCCATCCGCTGTCTGCTTACAATTCTCAAGTTTAAGCTGCTTTGCAAGTACTTCTGTACGAGTATAAACTTTAAAATTCAGCTCATTACTTGTCGCAGTACGACCGCTCTCATCCGTTACTGTTACACTAATTGGATAAGAACCGGCTTTTAACGGTTCCCCTGATAAAGAAAGAGAACTGTCGTGGACAGAATAAACACCTTCCATTCCGCAGGCTTCTGTATCAATATTTATCTTTGTTCTGTTCTTATTTACTGTGATTACTTCACTTAACGGCTTCCAGTCGCTGTTCTTCGGCTCCTGTCCATCAGGAAGAACTGCTGCTTCAACAATCACATCACTATTTTTATTTGTCGTAACAGAAGTAGAAGCTCCACTGATTGCATCATATTTCTTCTGTCCTTCTAAAGCACTTTCAAAGCTTCCTCGTATTCTTACATGAAGCGTATTAATTCCATCAGAAGGTCCTGAAGGAGTCTCTGCATCTGAATCTGTCTTTTTAACAGTAAATGTATCTGCTGTTGCCTTTATCACACGTAAGTACAGCGTTTCATATCCTTCACTCTCAATCGTGAGAATATTTCCACTCTTTAACATGCCGTCAGAAGAACCATCAAAATAAAGTTTATTTTCATCTGTATTTCTGTAGTATGCTTCTCGTCTCATTAAAGATAAACGAGAACTTGCTTCTTCCCACTTTGTTTTATTTACAGAAACACTTTTTATTCCTTTGACATAGTCAGGTGCATCCGCAAAAGAAAGACTCTGAAAATCATAAACTACATTTTCTTTCATTGCTTCTATATTGCCGACACTTGCAGGATTGGCAGAGTTTGCCGCAAATGAAGGAATAAAGGATACTGTAAGTAAACACACTCCCAAAACAACACTGGCTAATAACTTTCTAACTTTCTTATTCATATCCGGTTTCTCCTATTTTACAGTTACTTTAACAACTGCTTTCTTTCCACTTGCTGTCTTAACAGTAATCTTGCATTTACCTTTTTTAACAGCCTTTACAACACCGTTCTTTGTTACTTTGGCAACCTTCTTGTTAGAAGACTTAAATGTAACTTTTTCTGTCGCATTGGCTGGTTTTAATTTTGCTTTAAGTTTAACTTTTTTGCCTTTCTTTAACACAATACGCTTTTTGTTAACAACAACTTTTTTGGCTTTTACAGTTTTCTTATCTGGCTTTTCTGCTGGTTTTGTATCATCTTTTTTACTTTCTGTTGTTTTGTCTGCTGGCTTTGGATCTTTCTGCTTTAAATCTCCATATTCTGCTCCACATACTTCACAGACTGCTCTCTTTGTTGTTGTAGCTTCGCCACCTTTATGTGCTTCTTTTTCAGTCGTAGTATCACAACCTTCATTCTGACATTTCTTCCAGTGATAAGATCCGTCAGACTCATATTTATCTCCATAGTTATGAGATGCGTACTCACCGTATTCTTCTCCACAGAATTCGCAAACTGCTTTCTTCGTACAAGTAGCTGTTCCACCCGTATGTTTTGTGTGGATGGCAACTGTTTTATAATCTTTACCTACTTCTAATACTAAGTCTTTATATCCTTCTGCAGAAATAACAACTTTGTTAGTATCTTTTGTAAATTCCTTATTTCCTATTGTTATATTAACCATGTTCACATATGCTCTAAATGTATCTTCTTTCATAAGAAATTTATTATCTACTTTAGTATAAGGTTCTGCATCATTTACTTTAATAGATGTAATCTTTTCCATCCAACTTTTTGTATTTTCTGAATTTGCAGTATATTCAGGATATTGAATAAGATACCATTCATAACCAAAATCTTTATCAAGTGTTGGAGTTTCCGTTGGTGCTTCCTTTAATTCTACCGTTGCTGTCTCCTCAGCCTGTACCGCTACCTGTGGTGCAACTGTTCCCACTACTGCCATTGACAGGCACATAGCACATGCCATAATGACTGAACTAATTTTTCTCATTTGTTTCTCTCCCTTTCTCTCTCTCAAATAAACTTAATAAAAAAACAGGTTTCCATTTAAAACTAATTTATGTTACTTAATTCTAACATCGGTTAGTTTATTTAAAAGATTACCTGTTTTTATACTCCCTGTCAATTCTACAGTTGATAACATTTCTCAACTATAGAATTCTTAAGAATTCATTTATTTAATTTTTAGAAAAAAGGATTACTTTTTTAACAGTTCCTGATAAATATCCCTTTTACTTACTCCGCGGTCTTTTGCTACCTGTTTCATCGCACTCTTTTTATCCATCCCTTTTTCAAGATAATGTTCCATATGTTCCTGCACAGTAAGCTGATTCCACTCCTGTTGTTTTTCCTCTTTCAGTTCCTGTAAACTCTTTC
>UMEU01015129.1_pt1 | contig 25292 bp, 18 predicted proteins | sample 1964831 | NCBI WGS metagenome assembly UMEU01 (sample SAMEA4836028, study PRJEB28245) | human gut metagenome | biome: gut microbiome; material: fecal sample | place: Denmark | collected 2008
TGTGGTACTTCCCATAATCGCGCTTATAGGAAATTACCACTCAAATCCATTAAAAAATCCCCACAAAAAAATTTAAGTTGAGCACATCCCCTCCAGGATGATATAATTTAACGTGAATAAATACAGAAAGGTATTAACATGGAAAAGCCAGTTGTTTCAGTAATTATGCCTGCTTACAATTGTGAAAAGTTCATAGCAAAGGCGATTGAGTCAGTTCTTGTACAGAATGTTTCGTTAGAATTGATTATTCTTAATGATTGTGCAACGGATGGGACAGAAAGAGTGATACAACAATATCTTTCTGATCAACGGATCCGTTATGTTAAAAATGACAGAAATATGGGGGTGGCCAGGACGAGAAATGAGGGGGTACGTATGGCAATGGGTGAGTACGTTGCATTTCTGGATTCCGATGACTGGTGGGAGAGGGAGAAATTGAGCAAGCAGTTGGCTCTAATAAAAAAAGAGAAGAAAGTCCTTTGTTCAACAGGACGAGAATTGGTTGACATAAATGGGAACCTTACTGGGAGAGAAATTCCTGTGAAGGAGACGATCTCATATAATATGATGCTCAAACAGAATTGGATTAATTGTTCTTCTGTATTATTGAAACGGAAGGTGGCAGAGGAATTTCCAATGGAGCACGAAGATAGCCATGAGGACTATATAACCTGGCTGAAAATACTGCAAAAATATCAATATGCCTGTGCGATCAATGAGCCATTGCTGAAGTATCGCTTAAGTAGTCAGGGAAAGTCGGGGAGTAAGCTCAAATCTGCGAAAATGACCTTTAAGGTATACCGATATATGGGATTTTCGTGGTGGAAGTCCATTGGCTGTTTTATTTGTTATGCCTGGAATGGCGTGAGGAAATATATAAGAAAATAAATGAAAGAATGCCTTTATTTCTTTGGCTAGAATTTAAATGACATACTGTAGAGCATGGAAGAAAGAAGAAAAAGTTTATATGGTGGCAGACTCTGCTATCTCTAAAATAAAAGAAGAAGATTTTTCACCATAGAGTACTTTTGATGATGCCAAGTCTGACTCACTTCTGCGGGAATCATCCCAGGATATAATAAAAGTGAAAGACCAGATATTTATTTGTTGCGTAATACGAACCTATTAACGAATATGCATAGCTTCGCGGGTATGAAGTATGCTGCTATTTACCAGGTAATTGCTTTAATTATGAAACTGGAACCAGAAGAATTCTGGAGATTGGAATCAGAGGCATACGATATATAAATGCAGGCATAAGGACTCCATTTGTACTTTACAGCAGTCTTGCGCTTCATATAGACCTCGGACTGAGAGGGCAAGTACAGGGCAGACGATTTTTTATAGCGTTTGCCCTGTCAGATTTGATTTCGTAAGAGCATTATCACCAAAGTCATTGGTAAGCATAGGATTGACAAGACTCACCAAAAGGATTGACTGGGAATATTACTGGGTGATGAGGTGCAACGCCCCGTATGCACCACAACAGCGCAGAGAAGGCCGTATGAGAGCTTGATTAACGCCCACTAGTTTAGTGGCCGGGTCTGTTTTAACGAACCTGTGTGCGAGAAGCTGAGATTGTACATTATCCTTTTTTCGACATGGTTCTTTCTTTGAATGAACGACAGGTAAATGGTTAGCTCGAAATGCTGATGTGTTACAGTATTAATCTAATAATAAAAAATTCTGTTCAAAGAAATGTCGTAATTTTTTTATAACCTTTTTATGGCGATATTGCAGCGTAGTAAACGGAACTCCTGTACTCTGTGCTATGCTGCGCAGCGACTCTTCCTGGCAGTAAATGTGTGCCAGTAGTTCTTTATCTTCTTTATTCAAGGTATTTAATGCCTGTTTTAACGCATTTATCAGGAGGTCGCGCTCAGCCTGATGTTCTACAGGATTTCCATCTTTTTCTGCAAATAATTCACTTCCGTTTAAGCCTTCTCCATCCAGAGCATCGTAGGAGAAGACGCCATTCCGAATATCCCCTTCCCTGAAATAACGATCTTTTCGCTCCCCATGCTGCCAAATCTTATAGATTTCCTCGCTGACAGGAATATTTTGCTGTTCGATTTTAATGTAATATTTTATAATGATCCCCTTCTTTCTTGATTGTGCAAATAAAACAGGAGAAAACGAGTCCGGCGCTGTGGCCTTTTCATTTTCTCCTGCTATTTGGTAATGAATCATTCCTTTGCTAGGTAGTTTTTTTCTGTAGTTGTTTTCTGAGTATCCGGTTCGATTAAATGGATGTGCTGTACTTTTTTACAGCGCGGGCACTTGATCTCAATGGTTCCGGCGGTCGGCGGTTTAATGTCAAACAGGCGATGATGGCATACCGGACAATAGATTATATGATTCATAAGTTTCCCTCCTTTACGATCGAACATATGTTCTGATTCTAAAATAGCAAATTTTTTGGATTATGTCAATACCAGAATAAAAAAAACAAACCAGATTGTAAACTAATTTGAAAGGCGTATGAAAACATTCATGATCTAAAGGAACAATACCACAATTCAAAAAATACATTGTTAATTACAATGGAAAAATTTATAATAGAATTACACTTATAAAAAATAGATTAATATTTAGAAGAAATAAAATCCTGATAACCAGGCGGGAAAAGCAAAAACATATAAATATTAAGAAGGGAGAAGACTATGGCGGAGTATTTATCACCTGGAGTATACGTGGAGGAATTTGATTCACGGGTGGAACCTGTGGAAGGGGTCAGCACCAGCATCGCCGGTTTTATTGGGGTAGCGGAGAAAGGACCGGTCGGAAGCGTGCCGCGGATGGCGACTAATTTATCGGATTTCAAGCGGATTTATGGAACTTATCTTTCCGAAAGGGAAGCCGGTAATTATCGTTTTCTGGCTTATGCGGTAGAGCATTTTTTTATCAATGGGGGCTCCCGCTGTTATGTGACTAGGGTTGCGCCGGCGGATGCATCCTGTGCGCAGGGAGCTGTGCCAAATACTGGAGAGTCTGTTCTGAAGTTTAAAGCCAGTAATCCGGGGGCGTGGGGGAATGGGCTGAATATAGTTATATCTCCTTCGAGCAAGGCAAGGACTCAGGTTATTGACGTGCTGGAGGCGGCAGAGGGTAAGCGGTACTCCGTTAAAAATAGTGCCGGATTTTTTGATGGTGATATTGTAGCGTTTTCAGATGGAAATACTACGGTTTATAATCGGGTGGTGGAGAGTAAAGACAATGTTATTTCTTTTGAACATGAATTTGAAGTGGATGTAACGGATAAGAATCTATTGCCGGATAAGATTATATCCACCTGTGAGTTCGGGCTGGAGGTCAGATCTGGCGATTCCGTAGAAATCTACGAGAATCTTTCATTTAATAGTAATATTCCACAGTTTGTGGAAGCACAGGTTTCAAAATCAGATCTGATTTGTGTGGAATATGTTGGTAAAGGGAAGGAAGAACTTCGACCACCATTTGAATGTCTTGCGTCTTCCGCTCAGGATACCGTGACTGTTAAGCTTTCTGGCGGCACGAATGGTAATATTCTGAACATGGAGGCTTCCGATTTTATTGGAAATGACAATGGGGCCGGAAATCGAACCGGAATTCAGGCATTTCTGGACAACGACATGGTCTCAGTTATTGCCGTTCCTGGTGTCACAGATCAGAAGGTCCAGCGTTCTCTGACTGCTCAGTGTGAACGAAAGAACAGATTTGCGGTTCTCGATATTCCACGGGAGGCAAAGGCGGTACAGGACATCATCAGGCACAGGGAAAATCTTGATACATCCTATGCGGCTTTCTATCATCCATGGGTGATGGTGTTTGACCCCCTCGATAAGAAAAATATAGCAATTCCTCCTTCCGGATCTGTGATGGGAATCTATGCCCGCAGTGACAATTCCCGCGGCGTCCATAAAGCGCCCGCCAATGAAGTGGTTCGGGCTTGTGTGGGACTGGATGTGCAGTTTGACAAAGGTGAGCAGGACATTTTGAATCCCAAGGGGGTAAATTTGATCCGGCGGTTCCCAGGTCAGGGAATTCGGGTATGGGGAGCAAGAACTGCAGGCAGCGATGGAACGTGGAAATATATCAATGTGCGCAGACTTTTTATATTTTTAGAGGAATCCATAAAGAAAAATACGGACTGGGTAGTATTTGAAGAAAATAACGAAGAGCTATGGAGGCGGGTACAAAGAATAATAGAAGTGTTTCTGAGGGAGGTATGGAGAAGCGGCGGCCTGGCCGGATCATCTCCGGAAGAGGCATTTTATGTAAATATTGGGCGTGACACCATGACACAGGAAGAGATTGATAATGGACAACTGATTTGTATCATTGGCGTGGCTCCAGTGAAGCCAGCTGAGTTTATAATATTCAGGATTACTCAGAATACCGCATCTGCACAGTGAAGATTTTAAGAAGAAGGAATGATAGCGGCTGGCGATTCAGGATTAAAATTCAGTCATGTATGCGTGGCCGGCTAAGGACAACAATTTTTGCAGAAGCAGATTGCGAGGAACTGACGGATACTCATATGTATGCTATGTGCGGACAAAATTGAACGAAAAATACAAACAATTATACGCGGTATGAAGTAAAGAAATGTGAGTGAAAGATAATGAGAATAATCGGCAGTTCAGGTGTTTTGCTGATTAACAGATTGGTTGTATCTGACGGATAATCATTGTTATAATAATAGACAGCAGCTGGCTTATAAAATGTATAGGAGTATTTTTTTGCTAATGTTGTAGAAGGAATGCATATTGAGGGCAGGAGACTGGGACGGTAATAGAATGCAACAATATTTATGTGTTCTATTACCGGATAGACCTATAAAACGAATATTTTGAGTCGTATTACAGATCTTGAAGGAAAAATTAAACGACTTGTTTAACTTCTATAAACGGTTTTCTTCTATAACAAGGAAATAATTGTCATTCAATAAAAATAAGCAGAGAGAGGCGGTGGAACAGGTATGAAGATAGAATAAAGAGTTATATTGGAAAGATAATATATGGCTGTTGAAACAAAATATAGAAATCTTAATTGACGATATGGTTTGGGGCAGTTAGGGTATGGAGGGGGCGGCCGAGTTATAAAGTTTCCTTTCATAATTCACTAAGGTGTCCTCTGTTGGAGGACAAATGGTTGAGAGAGATAGCTTAAAATGCGGAACTTACAAGTAACGGCAGTTTTAAAAGTGTATAATAAAAACGAAAAGTGATTATTAACCGTTTGAATGCATCAAAATAATATGGAAAGATACGCCTGGAGAATACATAAAAGAGGTATGGAGTAAAGTATGAGATCGGAACGTAGAAGTATTAAGTATTCAAGTGAATTAACTTAGAAATCTAAGAATTATAAAAGATTTAGCAATAAAAATGCATCAAAAATATTATCAGGAATTCTATTAGGAAATGCATCGGAAACGATATTAGGGAATCAATCGATGGATCAATCAATGGGTCAATCAATGGATCAATCAGATAATCAATTAGAGGATCAATTAAAAACCAATCAGAGGATCAATCAGAAAATTAAACAGAAAATTAAACAGAAAATCAATCAGGAAATCAATCAGAAAATGTATCAGAAAGTATACTCAAAAACCACATCAAAAATTTTACCACAAACAATATCACCACTTACATCAACCACCCCACCAAAAACCACATCACGTCTCCCTCTCTACCGCTCTTCCCCCTCCCCCTCAATCACAATCTCATCAAAATACCCACATGCCCGCAGTACCCAAAGAGCCTCTTTGATGACCCGTTCGTCGCCGGCGGCGTGCAGGATAATGCGGCGGTTCTCGAAGCGGTTTTCCAAAATGTTTTTTAGGGCGCCGGGGCGGTAGGAGGCTCTGGGGACCATACCGTAGCAGGCCTGCTGCACATTTTTTGCAGGTGGGTTTGGATCGATGAGAATAATTTTGTCGAAATCGTAAATGACATCGTTTTTCATATATCTGGTACTTCCTTTCGGAGAAGATGGATACATATGGTACTGCTGATTTTTTTTGACTTAACCGTGTGTTTATTGACTTTTTGTGAGGCTGCCGTTTTGTCGAATATTGCGATATGTTTTGCTTTTCAAACGGCCGGAAACGTCTTATAGTGGTTACAAGAAAAGCAAAAAAAGGAGGGTTTTCCACATGACTGATACTGAAAAGATGAGGTTCATGGAAATGGAGAATATGAGGTTAATGGAAGAAAATGTTAAGCTGCGCAGAGTGATATCGAAATTAAACCAGACACTTAACAGACTGATCGAACATTACATAAGTTCTGACAGGATCGCATGACCGAGGGTATTGGGGAGTGCCCCGCACTCCCAATAAAACTCTCTGTTATCGCTATTCCGGATTTTCGGAGTTACCGGTGCCGCCGGAAGCTTTTTCACCAGAAGGTGGAATAGGAGGCTTGCCGGCCGATTCGATTCCTTTGTTTTTACGCACCAGATCCCAGATTGTCTGATGCATCCATTCAACGGTCTCGTTCAGCTTTTTATTTTCGGCTTCCAGTTCGACGATGCGATCGCTCATGCGGGCGATGACCTCCCGGTTATTATAGGCCTTGTGTGGCGCCATCAGGCGTTTGACGTAAGGAGAAGAAGCAGAAATAATCTGTTTCGACAGTAAATCGTCCCGCTCTTCACAGCTTAAATCCATAAAGTCCTGAAAACTGATGGACAAAGGTACCATGTCCACGGAGCATTTGGGACATACCGCATTTTTAGGAAGCTGGTAATATCCATAATACCCGCATTTCGAACAATAGTACACGGAAAGCTCTCTCATAGCGTCCTCCTTTTTTGCTTTTCCTGCCAAAATGGCAGTACTCTTCTATATATATAACGCAAAATAAAGAAAATTATAACGCGAAATATCGCCTTTTTGCAGAAATTTCCAAAATTTTATGTTTTATTAACACTATTGCTCTAAATATGGAGCAAAAAATGCAATCTTGTAGTTTTTGGTTTTAAACGTAAGAACTGCGTACACTCATCCCTGATGCAGTAAAAAAACAGACTGCCCCAAGGGGCAGCCTGCCGGTTTGAACGGATGAAACTTTTGTTACTTTCTATGCATTACTGGATAATGCCGTTTACGTCGACAACCCAGGTCTTACCGTTAGAATCTTTATAATCTTTGAAGCCATTTCCAAGTTCCGGCTTTGTAGCGGATTTGGAGGAAGAGGACGCCTTCTGGATGGAACCGCTTGTGTTCACCAGATACTGGTTTCCGTCGTAATTCATCGGAGCCAGTCTTAAATCAGAGTCTGCGTCTTTTCTTAAACCATACTCGTACAGTGTGTTGTCACGGATCCCGTGGAAGCCCTGGCCCTTTCTGGAGCCGTCGGTATAGAAGAACCATGTCTGATTCTCATCTAAATCTTCATTGTAAATAACCTGCTTGCCGGTTCTCATAACGCCGTCCTCTGCGAAGTAGAAGTTGGCAATTTCTCCATCTTCCAGATTGACAACCTTTAAACCAGTCTGCATTTCACCCTTTGTATTAAACGCATATTTCTTAGACTCTACAGTGAATAACTGAAGTCCGTTATCTGCATGGTACGGCTTACCGTTCTTGAAGTAGAAGTTATAAAGTTCGCCTTCTGCGCTAATGCCTTCCACGCCCTCGATGGTTCTCCATCCGGTTACGCGTTTTCCATTTTCCGGCTCATAGTACTGATATCCGGCCACGGTGGCTGCTGTATTTTCTGCAGCATCGGAAGGTGTTGCATTTTCTGCATTCTCTTCTGCAGGAAGCTTAAACCATCCTGTCTGCATCACGCCGTCTACGAAGGTATAGTAGTCGCCGCTGATCTTTTTATCGACCTGATTTTCTACCATTTTTCCGTTTGTGTCAAAATAGTACCAGGAATGGGTCATCTCAGGATCGTCGCTTTCGTTCTCCAGCTGAATCCAGCCAGTCTTCATCACGCCGTCGTCTGCCTCGCCCAGGTAGTATGTCGCGTTATCGATTTCTACCTTTCCTGTCATCATCTGTCCGTCTTCGTTGAAATAATACCAGCTTTCGCCGATCTTCTGCCATTTGGCGATTGCGGCCTTGCCGTTCTTTCCGTAATAGTACCAGTGGTACTCGGCAGCGTCAGGGGAGTCCCATGCGTCTTCATTTTCAATGGAGATCCACTGGTCCATAACCCGTTTGCCGGTTTCATCAACGTAATATTCATCAATTTGTGCATTTGTGGCGATTTCGCCTTCTTCATTTAAGTAATACCAGTCTTCGCCGCGCTTCTTCCAGGTGTCTGTTAAGAAGTAATCGTCCTCTTCGTAATATTTGAAGGAACCGTTTTCTTCTACCCAGCCGATTGTTTTTGCATATGCGGTGGAAGACCCGCCGGTGAAGCCCATCTCTGGAGCTGCTACGGTCATTACTGCCGCAGCGGATAATACAGCCATCATTTTTAAATTCTTTTTCATAAAAAATTTCTCTCCTTTTTTCTCACTTTGATTTGTCGTGGCCGAAAATCCATAGTTGCATTACTCTGCGATTATAACGTACGCTAGGTGGGTAGCGAAAGTGTGGGTTGATGGCAGATATGGAAGGAGATAACAGAACATGGAGATGGATGTAGAATTTGAGGGGTTCCTCCGTAGAAGCAATCTGGCCGATAATACGATAAAAGCCTATGTATATGCGGTGAAACAGTATTGCGGCCGGTATGACAAAGTGACGAAAAGTAATCTCCAAAAATACAAACTGTTCCTGCTTGAAAACTACAAACCGAAAACCGTGAACCTGCGGATAAGGGCAGTAAACTGTTATCTGGAAGCAATCGGCAAGGAAAAACTGGCATTATCTTCTGTCAAGGTACAACAGAAGACGTATCTGGAAAATGTAATCAGCGACGCAGATTATATGTATTTTAAGGAGTGCTTAAGAAGGGACGGGGAATGGTTCTGGTATTTTGTCATCCGTTTCATGGCCGCCACAGGAGCCAGGGTGAGCGAACTGGTTCAGATTAAGGCGGAACATGTGCAGACGGGCTACTTGGATCTCTATTCCAAGGGAGGGAAAATTCGGCGTATTTACATACCGAGCGCCCTGCGGGAAGAGGCTATGCAGTGGATTAAATACCGTGGAATCGAGAGCGGTTTTCTTTTTTTAAACCGTTCGGGTGATCGTATCACCACGAGGGGAATTGCCGGGCAGCTGAAGAAATTTGCCGCCCGGTACGGGATCCCCGTGGAGGTGGTCTATCCCCATTCCTTTCGCCACCGGTTCGCGAAGAATTTCCTGGAAAAATTCTCAGACATCGCGCTTCTGGCCGACTTAATGGGGCATGAAAGCATCGAGACAACGAGGATTTACTTGAGAAGGACGAGTTCCGAACAACAGCAGATTGTAGACCAGGTAGTAGACTGGTGAGAAAAGGGGGTAAAAAGTAAGAAAAACTTCAATATGCATTTTATAAGGGGTGTGGTATACTATGAGTACTTAGCGAGGTATTTACGTACTTAGACAGACAATTATTATTTTTTATGTAAGGAGAATCCATCATGCGAATGAAAGTATCCAATTACATCTCCCAAAAACTTGTGGATTTTGGTATCACACAGGTATTTACCGTGACCGGAGGCGGAGCGATGCACTTAAATGATGCACTGGGGCATCAGGAGGGACTTACCTGCCTTTATAATCATCACGAGCAGGCATGCGCCATCGCGGCAGAGTGTTATGCGCGGGTTCAGGGACGCATAGCGGCCGTCTGTGTTACGACAGGCCCGGGGGGCACCAATGCTATCACCGGGGTTGTGGGGGGATGGCTGGACTCCATACCCATGCTGGTATTATCCGGACAGGTTCGGTACGACACGACGGCAAGGTGGTCGGGAGTGGGAATCAGAGCCATGGGAGACCAGGAGTTTGACATCACGAAGGCGATCGACTGTATGACAAAGTACAGCGAGATGGTCATCGACCCCATGAGAATTCGCTACTGCCTGGAGAAGGCCATCTATCTGGCCTATTCCGGCCGCCCGGGTCCGGCGTGGCTTGACATTCCGTTGAACGTTCAGGGCGCTTATATTGAGACAGAGGAACTGATCGGTTTCTCACCGGAAGATTATGAAGCGGGAGGCGATGGCTGGGCCGTGCCTTCCGATTGTCACGGTGATTCGTGCGGTGAGCGTGTGAGCGATTGTCCAAAGATAGAGGCCGACAATGCGGGGCAGGGCGAAAAGCGTCAGGTGCTTCCGCCATCCGTAACGCGGGAAACGGCCAGGGAAATTATTGAAAAGATTAAAAACTCCGAACGGCCTGTTATCAACGCAGGAAATGGAATCCGGATCGGACATGCCTTCGATGTCTTTTCCAGAGTCGTGGAAAAGCTTGGCGTTCCTGTCGTGACCGGCTGGGACAGCGAGGACTGTATGCCGGATGATCACCCGCTCTACACGGGCCGCGGCGGCGGTATGGGAGACCGCGCGGGCAATTTTGCCATACAGAACAGTGACCTGGTTTTATCTCTCGGAAGCCGCTTAAGCATCCGCCAGGTGGGATATAATTACAGTACATGGGCGAGAGCTGCCTATACCATTGTCAACGACATTGATCCGGAAGAGCTGAAGAAGCCATCCGTTCACATCGACATGGCGGTCCATGCGGATGTGAAGGATTTGCTGGAACAGCTGGAGCTGGTTCTGGATGAAGAGTACGGAGCCGGACAGCCTGTGTTTACCGGCGGCACCGGGCTGAAGGACAGAACATGGACGGAGACCTGCCGCATGTGGAAGGAGAAATATCCGGTTGTCCTTCCGAAGCATTATGACCACGGGGAAGACGAGGACGCCAATGTCTATGCGTTCATGAAGGAAATGAGCAGCCGCCTGAATGAAGAACAGGTGATTGTTGTGGGCAACGGTTCCGCCTGCGTTGTCGGCGGGCATGCGTGTATCATAAAGAAGGGGCAGCGGTTTATCTCGAATTCAGCTATCGCCTCCATGGGATACGATTTGCCGGCGGCCATTGGGGCCTGCATGGCTGTGCTGGAAGGCCATGTGCAGGAAAACGGTGCGCAGGAAGGCCACATGCAGCAACCTGTATCGCAGCTTACCAGCAGCGATATTATTCTGGTCACCGGCGACGGCAGTATTCAGATGAATCTTCAGGAGCTTCAGACGATCATTCATCACCGGATGCCGATCAAGATCTTTTTGATCAACAATGGCGGCTACCATTCGATCCGGCAGACGCAGAAAAATTTCTTCGGCGAGCCGTTGGTGGGAATCGGTGTGGACAGCCACGACTTAAGCTTCCCGGATATGGAGAAGCTGGCGGGCGCCTACGGATATCCTTACTGCAGGGCATGCCATAACGGAGAACTGGTTTCGGCCATTGAGACAGCCCTCCGGACGGACGGTCCTGTGATCTGTGAGATCTTCGTGAGCCGCGATCAGAATTTTGAACCGAAATCAGCCGCGAAACGCCTTCCCGACGGAACCATGGTGTCTCCGCCGCTGGAAGATTTGTCTCCATTCCTTCCGGATGAGGAGATGGATGAGAATATGATAATTCCGCGGATCAGGGAATGATGAAATTGTGATAAATGAGCAGCGAAATTGTGAAGAATAAGGAGACGTTTAAACGTTGAATATAGTAGTGACGGGCGCGACGAGTTTTATCGGCGCGCCCATGGTTGACAAACTGATCGGAATGGGACATGACGTCTATGCAGTCGTGCGTCCTGCATCAAAGAATATTGCAAGGCTCGATACGGGAAGGGAACGCCTCCATGTGATTGAGATGAATTTAGAGGAGGCCGACCGCCTGGACGGCGCGATTTTGGTGCCGTGCGAGGCATTTTTTCATTTTGGCTGGGACGGCGCAGGCAGTGAAAACCGGATGAACCGGGACGTGCAGCAGAAGAACGCGTCAGACTCCCTGAAAGCTTTGGAAGGCGCGAGAAAGCTGGGCTGCAGGACCTTTCTGTTCAGCGGTTCCCAGGCGGAGTACGGGATCCACCGGGAAGCGATGACGGAAGACACTCCGCTAAATCCCGTATCGGAATATGGGAAAGCGAAGGTGGATTTTGGCAGGCAGGCCATGGAAGCGGTCAGCCGCTGGAGACAGGAAGGCTATGATTGTCACGGTGACTCGTGCACAGAGCGTGCGAGTGATCAATTCCGGTACATTCATGCCAGAATTTTCAGCATCTACGGACCGGGAGATCATCCGTGGTCCCTGGTGGAAAGCTGTCTTAAGACATTTCCGGCAGGGGGATACCTTTCTCTTGGCGAATGCACGCAGATGTGGAATTTTCTGTATCTGGACGACTTGCTGGAAGCGCTCACCGCCCTTTGGTTAAGCGGCGCGGAAGGAATCTTTAACGTTGCGGGAGAGCGTGGGGAGACGAGGCCTTTAAGAGATTACGTCCGTCTGATGTATGAGGCGTGCGGCTGTCATGGAAGCTACAGCTACGGCAGGCGGCCTCAGAATGCGGAAGGGCCGGCCAACCTGATTCCCGACGTGAAAAAGCTGATGGAAGCGACAGACTGGAGGCAGGAAATATCCTTTCAGGAGGGAATCCGGCGTTTGCTCCAAAGAAAAAATATTTGACAAACAGGAGTTTTTATGGTATGAGAGATAAGATTTGTATTGCATGCGGGAAAGCACTTCCGAAACGGCCGCTGATTGTTCTGGATGGCATGCCGGCCTCCGCACAGGATATCCCTGATGCGGAAGGAAGAAATGAGGACAAAGGGATTTCCCTGCATCTGCACCAGTGCGATTTCTGCGGTCTGGTGCAGTTTGACTGTGAGCCTGTCGGCTATTATAAGGACGTCATCCGCTCCGGCGGATTTTCCACCACCATGGTGAATCTGCGCAGAAGACAGTACGGAGCCCTGATTGAGACGTATCATTTAGAAGGAAAGAAATTCATTGAGGCCGGATGCGGTCAGGGAGAATTCTTGTCCGTACTCACGGAGTTTCCGGTGGAGGCTTATGGCATTGAGCATAAGGCAGACCTGGTGGAGCTGGCGAAGAGCCAGGGCTTAAAGGTCTGGAGACAGTTTACGGAAGATGAGAATACGGTTCTGGAGAATACGGAAGACGGCTGTCACGGGCCTTACGATGTATTTCTGTCCTTTAATTTCCTGGAGCATCAGGCCCATCCGGTCCGGATGCTGAAATGTCTTTATAACAATCTGACGGAAGGCGGTCTGGGACTTCTGACCGTTCCGAGTCTGGAATACATTTTGAAATACGACGGATATTATGAGCTGATTCGTGATCATCTCGCCTATTACACCTTCGACACCCTGCGTTTTGTGCTTGCGGAGGCGGGCTTTGAAGTGCTGGAGGAGGAGATGGTAAACCGGGATACGCTGTCGGTGGTTGTGAGAAAACGGCCGGTGGCGGAGGGCGTCGAGACGGACGGTAGGACGACTGGAAAGACTGGGGACGCGAATCACGTTGGAGAAGATTCGGAAATCTGCGGCATTTCCTCAGCTATTGAAGGCTTTGCGGAGAGCCGCCAGGAGTTGAATCTGGAAGTGGACCGCTTTTTAAATCAGTTTGATGAGACCGGCCGGACGCTCGCGATCTGGGGAGCCAGCCATCAGGGATTTACCCTGGCGGCGACCACTGGGCTTAAGGACCGTGCGAAATACATGATCGATTCGGCGCCGTTTAAACAGGGGCGCTTTGCTCCGGCATCTCACATTCCCATCGTAGCTCCGGATCATTTTGAAAAAGAGCCTGTGGATGGCATACTTATCGTAGCTCCGGGATATACGGAGGAGATTGCGGGAATCATAAAAGAAAGATTTGGAAGCAATGTGGAAATTATGACCCTGCGGAGCAGACATATTGAGAAAAAGTTGTGAATAACCAAAGGAGCGTATTACGTTTATGGAGAATATCGTCATCACCGGGGCTACCGGATTTTTAGGGAGCCATCTGGCCCAGTGGTTTCTGGAGCAGGGAGACCGGGTCTATGCCCTGGTGCGGCCGGGATCGGCTAAATTACAGTATTTACCGGAGCACAGGAATTTGATTCCCGTGTACGGAACCATGGAAGAGGCGGCGGACTGCGTGGAAGAAATCGGCCATGCGGATGCGTGGTTTCATTTCGCCTGGGGCGGGGTGAACCGGGAAGAGATTGACTCGCCGGAGGTTCAGGCGGGGAATATAAGAGGCTCTCTGGCCTGTGTGGAAGCGGCGCACCGTCTGGGATGCCGCGTATTCATGGATGCGGGCTCCCGGGTGGAATACGGAGTGATCGAAGATGGCCGCGGTGTGATGACGGAAGAGATGGAATGCAGTCCTGTCAATGAATACGGGAAGGCCAAGCTGGAATTTTTCCGGCAGGCAGTGCCGGTCTGTGAAAGGTATGGCATGAATTTCTGCCATCTGCGATTCTTCAGCGTTTATGGGTACGGGGACCATCCGTGGTCCATCATATCCACGCTTGTGAGGGAGCTGCCGCGTGGAGGCCGGGTGAGTTTAAGCGCCTGCCTCCACGAATGGAATTTTATGTACATCGATGATGCCGTGGAGGCGGTGGGCCGCCTGTATGAGCAGATGAAGGACAAGCCCTGTAAAAAGGGCGCGGCAGTCAATATTGCCAGCCGTGACACAAGGGTACTCAAATCTTTTGTGGAAGAGGTTTTTGAACTTGCCGGAAAGCGCGGAACGCTGGAGTTCGGCACCTTTGTTCAGGCAAAGGAAGGCGCGCTGTCCATACGCCCGGATGTCAGCCGCATGGAGGCCATGACGGGCGGATTTAGAGAGAGCTATACGTTTGGCCGCGGCATTACGGAAATGATAAAGAGAGAAATGGAGCACCAGGATGAAGAAAATTAGCGTATTGATTCCATGTTACAATGAGGAGGAGAATGTCGTACCGATCAGCGAGGCGGTCATTAAAACGCTTCAGAAGGACCTTCCGGAGTACGATTACGAACTTGTTTTCATCGACAATGACTCGCAGGATCATACAAGGAGCTTAATCAGACAGCTGTGTGATGAGAATCCGAAGATTAAGGCGATCTTTAATGCACGGAATTTCGGGCAGTTTAACTCCCCGTATTACGGGATGCTTCAGATCACGGGAGACTGCGTGATCGAGATGGTAGCGGATTTCCAGGACCCGGTGGAGCTGATTCCGCAGTACGTCCATGAGTGGGAAAAGGGATATAAAATTGTCATAGGAATCAAGACCAGCAGCAAGGAAAACCGGCTGATGTACTGGCTGCGGGGCTGTTACTATAAGATGATGAAGAAGCTGTCTGACGTGGAGCAGATCGAGCAGTTTACCGGTTCCGGTCTGTATGACAGGGATTTTATCGAAGTGCTGCGGAATCTGGACGATCCGACCCCGTTCCTCAGAGGTATCGTCGCGGAACTCGGTTTCAAGATCAAACAGATTCCCTATGAGCAGCCAAAACGGCGGGCGGGTGAGACGAAAAATCATTTTTACCAGCTTTACGATGCGGCAATGCTCAGCATTACTTCCTATACGAAGGCGGGACTTCGTCTGGCGACTATTTTCGGAAGCATCTGTTCTCTCATCAGCATGGTGGTGGCTGTGGTCTATCTGGTCATGAAGCTGATGTACTGGGACCGTTTTCCGGCAGGTATGGCGCCGGTGCTCATAGGCATGTGTTTCCTGGGGTCCGTGCAGATATTCTTTATCGGCCTTATGGGAGAATATATTCTGTCCATCAATGCGAGGGTGATGAAGCGGCCGCTCGTCATTGAGGAAGAGAGACTTAATTTTGCGGCGGGAAATGCGGCGGAAAAAGAGGAAGACGGCCTGGAAAACTGTGAGGACGCGGACCTTTTCGCGGCTTCCTTAGAGGATGGAGAGAACGTATGAAATACAAGATCGATGTGGCGCGTATCCGCGAAAATTCAATCGTATTAAATGGCTGGGTGATCGGAAGCAGTCCGGAAGCAGAGGTTTTATTCACTGTCCAGGATGAGAATCAGAAGAACGTGGAGTTTAAGTACGTTCCGGTGCGCCGCGATGACGTCAGCCAGAACTATTTTAAGACCGTATATGAGAAGGACTTCGGATTTGATATCCGCATTCCTTATGTGAGAGATGATAACGAGGACCGTTTTCTGGTGATTCGGTGTGACGGAAAGACCTCCAGGGTGAAGCTGAACACGGAGATCATCGAGAAGCACAACAGCTCCGCGCATAAGAAGCATGCGAAGCTAAAGAGTATGATGAATAAGGAGACGCTCCATTCGGCCATCGAGTTCTGGAAGGAAAACGGCTTAAAAGCGTTTCTTTTGAAGTCGAGCCACAAGCTTCAGGGGATTGACAGTGATTACGATTATCCGGAATGGTACCAGCTGACGAAGACGAGTGACGAAGAGCTGGAGGCGCAGAAATCGGTGGAATTCGATTATATGCCGAAGCTGTCCGTAGTGATTCCGGCTTACAAGACGCCGGAGCGGTATCTGGCGGCCATGCTGGATTCCTTAAGGGCACAGACCTATAAGCACTGGGAGGTCTGCGTGGCGGACGGAAGCCCCAGAGGCGAGAGCGCGGAGCGCGTGCTTAAGCGGTATGCCATGAAGGATGAGAGAATCCGCTACGTGGTTCTGGGTGAAAATAAGGGAATCGCGGGAAATACCAACGCTGCCATCGATATGGCGAAGGGCGATTTCATCGTTCTGGCCGATCACGACGACACGCTGGCTCCGGATGCGCTGTTTGAGTGTGTGAAGGCGATCAACCGTGATCCGGAGATCGACGTGGTCTATACGGATGAGGATAAGCTGGATATTGACGGCGGGGAATTGTTTGAACCGCATTTCAAGCCTGACTTTAATCCGGATCTGCTGACGAGTGTGAACTATATCTGCCATTTATTCGTAGTAAACCGGGAATTATTAGATGAGGTCGGGGGCTTTTTAGAAGAGTTTGACGGAGCCCAGGATTACGACTTCATTTTCCGCTGCACGGAGAAGGCCAGAAAGATTTACCATGTGCCGAAGGCGCTGTATCACTGGCGCTGCCATCAGAATTCCACCTCCAGCAATCCGGAGAGCAAACTCTACGCCTTCGAGGCGGGGGCGCGGGCCATTCAGGCTCATTATGAACGCATGGGAATCCGGGCACTGTCTGTGGAAAAGGGCGTGGACTACGGTATCTACCATACGAAATTCGAGATAACCGGGAATCCTCTGGTCTCAGTCATCATTCCGAACAAGGATCATACCGCGGATCTCGATGTCTGCATGCGTTCCCTGATTGAGAAGGGCACCTATAAAAATCTGGAATTCATTATCGTAGAGAACAACAGCACGGAACCGGAGACCTTCCAATATTATGAGCGGATTCAGAAAGAGTTTGATTTCATACATGTGGTAAAATGGGAGCGGGAATTCAACTATTCTGCAATCAATAATTTCGGTGTGACGGCGGCCTCGGGAGAGTATCTCCTGTTCTTAAACAATGATACGGAGCTGATTAATCCCGAGAGCATTGAGGAGCTGCTGGGCTTCTGTCAGAGAGATGACGTGGGAATCGTGGGAGCCAGACTTCTCTATTCCGACGATACGATTCAGCATGCGGGAGTGGTCGTGGGATTCGGCGGCATCGCCGGTCATACCTTTATCGGCCTGCACCGGGCGGAGAGCAGCTATTTCAACAGGGCTATGTGTGCCCAGGATTACAGCGCGGTGACAGCGGCCTGCATGATGAGTAAAAAATCGCTGTTTGAAAAGGCTGGCGGCTTCGCGGAGGAGTTAGCCGTAGCGTTTAATGATATCGATTACTGTATGAAGATCCGGTCCCTGGGCAAGCTTGTGGTATATGCGCCGTATGCGCTTTTCTACCACTATGAGTCCAAATCGCGTGGGCTGGAGGATACGCCGGAGAAGGTGGAACGGTTTAACCGGGAGATTAAGCTGTTTGCGGACAGGTGGCCGGATATTTTAAAGGACGGAGATCCATATTACAATCCCAACTTGACGCTTCGCAAATCCAACTTTGCCTTACGCGACCTGCGCAAGGAGAAAATCGGGGAGCCTTATCGGCTGGAGGTATGAGATGGCAGGTAAAGTAACAGTCGTTATTCCAAACTATAATGGCCTTAAATTTATGGAACCGTGTTTTGCAGCACTGGAGGCACAGAGTGAGAAAAACTTTGATGTGCTGGTGGTGGACAACGGTTCGACGGATGGAAGCGTGGAATGGCTGAAGGAGAGTGGAATTCCTTCGGTATTTCTTCCTGAGAATATTGGATTTCCGGGCGCGGTCAATATTGGCATCAAAAAAGCGGAGACGCCCTATGTCATCCTGTTAAATAACGATACGGAGCCGAAGCCGGATTATATCCGGGAAATGATCCGGATGATCGAGCGGTCTCCGAAGATATTTTCTGTGAGCAGCCGGATCATCCAGCTGCATCATAAGGAGCTGATGGACGATGCGGGGGACATGTACAGCCTGCTCGGCTGGGCGTTCCAGAGAGGCGTCGGACAGCCGGTTGCCGGATATAAAAAGCCCTGCCGGGTGTTTGCGGCCTGCGCGGCGGCGGCGATCTACCGGAGGGAAGTCTTCGAGGAGATTGGATACTTTGACGAGTCGCATTTTGCCTATCTGGAGGATGTTGATGTCGGCTACCGGGCGCGGATCTACGGATACGACAATGTTTACTGTCCTGCCGCAGAGCTTTACCACGTGGGAAGCGGAACCAGCGGTTCCAAGTACAATTCCTTTAAGGTAAAACTGGCGGCGAGAAACAATCTCTATTTGAATTATAAGAACATGCCGCTTCTTCAGCTGCTGTTTAATCTGCCGTTCCTTTTGATCGGGACCGGTATTAAATACCTGTTTTTCAAAAAAATGGGCTTTGCTGCCGATTACGCGGAAGGCTTTTCCGAGGGAATTAAGACACTGGGAAAATGTAAAAAAGTGCCGTTCCGGGCAGAACATATCGGGAATTATCTGCAGATTGAGTGGGAACTTTTTACCGGCACACTTCTCTATGTGTGGGAATTTCTCAAGAGAAGATTAAAAAAACTTACGGCGATTTAAGAATTATTTAATGGCATCATGGTACATTATCATGTATAATATACGAGAAATTATCATGGACAAGTTAGGTTTTCGTCGTACGACAGGAAGGTTATGCTGCTATGATAAAGGACAATCAGAAAAAACTGAACGGATTTCATGTAGTGCTGGATGGGCTGGTTATTATCGCCTCCTATGCTCTGGCGTGGTTTATCCTGCTTATGGGAAACCGGTTATTCAGCCCAGAAAAGAAGCTGCTGGCACCGCAGTATTATTTTGCTGCGCTCATCATAATTGTACCGGGATATCTGCTGCTTTACGGTATATTCCACCTCTATGCGCCGAAACGGGTGCAGCAGAGGCGATATGAGTTTGCCAATATCTGTAAGGCCAATCTTATTGGGTTTCTGCTTGTTACCATGGTCTTGTTTCTTCTTAACAAGAACCCATACTTTTGGAACTTCTCGAAGAGAATGGTATTTTATTTCTTCGCGATTAACATCATACTGGAAACGCTGGAGCGGAATCTGATCCGTTACGTACTTCATTCCATGCGTTCCAAGGGTTATAATCAGAAGCATATTCTGCTCATTGGTTACAGCCGCGCCGCGGAAGGCTTTATCGACCGGGTGCAGCAGAATCAGGAGTGGGGCTATCAGGTCAAGGGTATCCTGGATGACCATAAGGAATGGGGAACCGAGTATAAGTCGATCCATGTGATCGGCACGGTGAGCGATTTGGATGAGATCCTGGCGCTCAATTCTCTCGATGAGATTGCCATCACGCTGAGCATTGACGAATATGCAAACCTGGAAAAAATCGTGGCTTCCTGTGAAAAATCAGGCGTCCATACCAAATTTATTCCCGATTATAATAATATCATACCGACCCGTCCCTATACGGAGGATTTACAGGGGCTGCCGGTTATCAACATCAGGCACGTGCCGCTGACCGATCCGGTCAACGCCATCATGAAGCGGATTGTTGATATCTTCGGCGCCATTGTTGCGCTTGTGCTGTTTTCACCGGTGATGCTGGTGACGGCTGTGCTTATCAAGCTGACTTCCCCGGGACCGCTGATCTACAGCCAGGAACGGGTGGGACTTCATAACAGACCATTTAAGATGTACAAGTTCCGGTCCATGGTGGTTCAGGCGCCTTCTGAGGAGAAGAGCAAATGGACGACGCCCCACGATTCGCGTGTGACACCGGTCGGCCGGTTTATCAGAAAGACCAGTATTGACGAGATGCCTCAGTTTTTTAATGTTCTGATGGGCGATATGAGCCTGGTGGGACCGAGACCTGAGCGTCCGCTGTTTGTAGAGAAGTTTAAAGAGGAGATACCGCGGTATATGATTAAGCATCAGGTCCGTCCGGGGATTACCGGCTGGGCGCAGGTCAACGGCTACCGTGGAGATACCTCCATCACGAAACGAATTGAGCACGATTTATATTACATCGAGAACTGGACCCTTGGATTTGATTTTAAGATTTTGTTTCTTACTGTGTTCAAAGGGTTTATCAATAAAAATGCGTACTGAGTAATGTCCGGTACAGCAGGCACCAGAGGATGAGGTTATTTACATGAGCAAGGAATACGATGATGAGTTAGACCGCGCTTCCGGCCCGAATGGGCGGAGCAGGGCCAGAAACAGTGAACACGGAACTTCGGAAGATGCTTACTATCTGGATGATGACTTAAGTACCGCAGGATATAGCGATGCGGACGGTGACACATATGGAAGACAGCAGACGGGAAGACCCATGGGCCGCCCGTCTGAGAGTGCGCAGGGAAATGGCCGGCCTTCCGCAGGTACCGGCAGAGCATCGGGAAACGGCGGACCGCAGGGCGGGAACACCAGGATGCAGGGCAACAGCGGAATGCAGGGCGGCAGCGCCAGAACAGCAGGAAGTGCCGGTGCGCAGGGAGGAAGCTCCAGAGCCGCAGGAAACGTCGGAATGCAGGGAGGAAGCTCCAGAGCCGCAGGAAATGGCGGAATGCAGGGAGGAAACTCCAGAGCCGCAGGAAATGGCGGAATGCAGGGAGGAAGCTCCAGAGCCGCAGGAAATAGCGGAATGCAGGGAGGAAACTCCAGGGCCACAGGAAATAGTGGAATGCAGGGAGGAAACTCCAGAGCCGCAGGAAATGGCGGAATGCAGGGAGGAAACTCCAGGGCCGCAGGAAATAGTGGAATGCAGGACGGAAATTTCAGGCAATCCGGAAATGGCGTACCCCAGGGCGGAACTGCCAGGAATGCAGGAAACGGACAGACCCAGGGCGGTATGAGACAGGCCGGAGCGGCGGGTAATGGAAATGGCAGGGCCCGACAGGAAGGCGGAAGACCGGACGGAGGAAATCCGGTTCAGGGCGGAATGGCGAGAACAACTGGAAGACCTTCCGGGAATGGACAGTCTCAGGGCGGCGCCGGGAGATCCTCAGGAACCTCCGGCTATGAGCCGAGGCGTCAGACGCTTCAGGGAGCCTCGCTTCAGATCGGTGACGGCGGAAGCGGTTCAGGCGGAATGGGAGGAAGGAAGCTTCAGGACACAGCGAACCGGGCAGCAGCAAGCCGTTCGGCGGCACAGGCTGCGAAGAAGAAAAAAATCAGAAGAATCATTGTTATGGCAGTCGCGGAAGTACTGACACTGATTTGCATTGGGTTTTATGGTTATGCGCTGCGATTAAACAGTTCCTTGATTCATTCCAACGATTTTGACAAGAGCAAGGTAAAGAATACAGAACTGCCTGTCGCTAAGACGGAACATATGCAGGGATATATGACAATTGCTGTGTTTGGTGTGGACAGCAGAGATGGAAACGTACATAAGGGAACGAATACCGACGTGATCATGCTCTGCAACATCAACCGCGATACGGGAGAGATTAAGCTGGTATCCGTTTTCCGTGATACGTATTTAAACACCAGCAGCGGTGGAACTTATAATAAAATCAATTCCGCCTATGCGAACGGCGGCGCCGAGCAGGCGCTGGCGGCACTGAACCGGAACCTGGATTTAAATATCGAGGACTATGTGACCTTTAACTGGAAATCTGTGGCAGATGGCATCAATATGCTGGGCGGTATCGATGGAATCGATATCAGTAAGGCAGAATTCCGCTACATCAATTCCTTTATTACAGAGACTGTACAAAAGACCGGCGTGCCGTCCACTCAGCTTAAGTCGGCGGGTGTCCAGCATCTGGATGGAATCCAGGCAGTTGCTTATGGCCGTCTCCGTCTGATGGATACGGACTATGCCAGAACAGAGCGTCAGCGTCTGGTTATTCAGAAGGCATTTGAAAAAGCAAAACAGGCCGATCTCGGCCTTTTGAACCGGATTCTTCTGATGGAAGTGGAACAGGTCGAGACATCGCTGTCATTCAGCGATTTAACCAGCCTGATTCTCGATATCGGCAAATACCATATCGGTGAAACCGGCGGCTTCCCATTTGCCCGGGATTCCATGATTATGGGTAAGAAGGGAGACTGTGTTATTCCTCAGACACTGGAGTCGAATGTAACGGAACTCCACAAATTCCTGTATGGAGAAGAGGGATACCAGACGACTGATTTGGTGAAGAAGATCAGTGCGAAGATCTCGGCTGATTCCGGTATGTATAAAAAGGGAGTCAGTGTAGATCATGTTCCGACGGATCAGGGATACGTTCCAAAAGAGACGAAGGAGACGGATGAGACAAAGAAAACGACGAAGGAATCCGATGAGATTGACGAGCGGGAGTCCACATCAGAGGGCACATCGATCGAGGAGACGGATGAGAACGGAGATCCTGTAAAGCCGACGAAACCGGGAGAGACGACGGCGGATGGCACGAAGCCAACGAAACCGGGAGAGACCACAGCGGATGGTACGAAGCCGACGAAACCAGGGGAAACCACGGCAGACGGCACGAAACCGACCAGTTCGACGAAGCCGGGAGAAACCACGGCAGATGGCACGAAGCCAACCAGTCCGACGAAACCGGGAGAGACGACATCGGCGGTTAAACCTTCCTCACCGGGAGATGAGACCACGGAATCGTCGGATTCCAGCACGGGACCTGGCGTAAAGCCTACGACGGCGCCTCATGAGTCCACCAGCGCACCGGAGACAACATCTCCGGGACCGGGCGGTTCAGCAGGGCCAGGAGGCGGAGGAACCGTACAGCCGGGCGGTTCAGGGAACGATGATGTAATCACGGTACCACCGCCAAACGCGGCATAAAGCATACTTAAGACATTCAAAAAGACATCTTTCAGGACTTTAAAAGCCCGGAAGATGTCTTTTTTTGCGATTTTCACATATTGAATATAATTTTATCACAAAATAGTCACATTTCATTGATAGACTTCAAATATCAAAAGAAAACAAAGGAAACAGGAAAGGGGATAGTTTTTATGTATAACGAAAATGAAAACAACGATCTGGGCCGTACGACTCCTGAAGAACATAAAGAAGAACCTATTACAACGAACTTTACAATGAGAGATCCGGACCCGGAAGAAGCAGCACGTGAAAACGGCTATGAGAGTAAAGAGACTCAGCCGGAGTACACAAGACAGGAGAGCCGATCCGTATATGGACAGCAGCCCTATACGGAAAACCAGAGCCAGGGGATGAATCAGAACCAGGGCGTGAATCAAAGCCAGGGAATGAATCAGAGCCAGGGCGTGAACCAGAGCCAGGGCGTGAACCAGAGTCAGGGAATGAACCAGGCTCAGAATCAGCAGACATACAGACCTGCGCAGCCGATGGGACAGAACCCATACCAGAGCGGCCAGAATGCATATCAGGGCAGCCAGAGTGGACAGAACGCATATCAGGGCAGCCAGAGCGGGCAGAACGCATATCAGGGAAGCCAGAACGGTCAAAGCCAAAACGCATACCGTTCCTCCTATGGTTATCAGCAGACGTCACAGAATCAGCAGTCCTATGGCGGGCAGCAGGGAATTCCGCATTATCAGGAGCACCAGTATCAGAGAATGACGCAGGGACCCGTTCCGGAAGGACCGAAGCCGCCGAAGAAGAAATCAGGTTTTGTAAAGAGAGCGGCAGCGATTGTAGGCGCAGCTCTGGTATTCGGTGTGGTAGCCGGAAGTACCATGGTTGGAATCAACTGGGCGGCTGGCAGCTACAATCAGAGAAATCAGGTGGAGATCAGCCAGGCTGAGACACTACCGTCATCAGATGGTTCAGCGGCTGCATCTTCGGACAGCACATCAGGTCAGGTAAGTGGAATGGCTGCCAATATGGACGTATCTGCGATTGTTGATAAGGCAATGCCGTCAGTAGTTGCCATTACGAGCAAAGTAATCTATGAGAGCCAGACATTCTTCGGCCCGATGCAGAGAGAGGGCGTAGGAAGCGGTTCCGGTATTATTGTAGGAAAGAATGATGATGAACTTCTGATCGTTACAAATAATCATGTGGTACAGGGTGCCGAAGAACTGAAGGTAACCTTCATTGATCAGACTCCTGTGGATGCCGCAATCAAAGGAACAGACGCAGACAGCGATTTAGCAGTGATTGCAGTGGCACTTAAGGATATTCCGTCCGATACACTGAGCCAGATCGCCATTGCCAGCCTCGGCAATTCCGATAATATCAAGGTAGGCCAGGGCGTTGTGGCAATCGGTAATGCACTCGGTTACGGTCAGTCCGTAACAGTCGGATATATCAGCGCACTCGACCGTACTGTACAGACAGAAGACGGCGTGAGCAGGGATCTTCTTCAGACAGATGCAGCCATCAATCCAGGCAACAGCGGCGGCGCACTTTTAAATATGCAGGGCGAAGTCATTGGCATCAACTCAGCCAAGTATTCTTCAACAGAAGTAGAAGGCATGGGATATGCAATTCCGATCTCCAAGGCTCAGAATATTATTGATACTCTGATGACAAAGAAGACCAGGACTCAGGTGGCAGATACAGAGCAGGGGTATTTAGGCGTTCAGATCAAGAACATTGATGCGGCAACCAGCCAGCAGCTTGGCATGCCACAGGGCGTTTTCATCTATAAGATCGTGGAAGGCGGCGCAGCTTCCAAGTCTGACCTCCGCGAAAAAGATATCATTACTAAATTTGACGGACAGAGCATCAAGACATACGATGATTTAACCAACATGCTGAAATACTATGAGGGTGGAACAACCGTTACCGTAACGGTACAGTCTCTGGAAAATGGTCAGTATGTGGAGAGAAATGTAGATATTACACTGGATAAGAAACCGGTAGAGAATTCCGTGAACTGATAAGGAAGAGACCGGCCGATTCAGGGAAGTAACAGCGCGCAGG
>UMEU01041066.1_pt1 | contig 25023 bp, 23 predicted proteins | sample 1964831 | NCBI WGS metagenome assembly UMEU01 (sample SAMEA4836028, study PRJEB28245) | human gut metagenome | biome: gut microbiome; material: fecal sample | place: Denmark | collected 2008
ACTGGCTTCGTCTGTAGTTTGTCTAATGAATTAAATAGTAACCCACTCCATTAAATTGTGGATTTCTTTTCTATAAATTCGTCCAGAGAATGCCTCATGTGGTAGTGCGATAAAGTTTGTTTCGTCAGCGCAGATAGTTTTGTATATTGGATCTGCTATGACTGTTTTGGCTTCTGCTATTGCCGCTTTTATCTCTTCTTCCGATGAAAAAAGCAATACATTTTCCCCGATATATTCTGGTTCGGTTTCTAGTGGGCAGATGACTGTAGCATCTATTCCCTGTTTGAGTGCCATCGCTGCTTTTAATGACTGGGAAATGACAGATTCGCCTATGATATAAATTCCGTTGGCTGCCCTGCTTATGTTTTTTCCTGATGATGTTACAGAGAAATATGCTGTCTGTGATTTTCCCGTCCAGGCGGCATCTATTAATTTCTCGGCAATGATACCTGCAAAGCCTTTGACTGGTGTACCGATGACATACGGTGTTGAAAATCGTTCTTCTAATACTTTTGCGGCTTGAAATCCCACGGATGAAATAACGAGGTTCACATCGGCTTCGCCGGCTTTTTGTATGTCTTCTATGGTGCTTCCCATTGCAAAAGTACTGATAATTTCAAAGTGCTTGCTTAAGAATTCTTTTATGGAATCTAAGGTGGAGTTTACGGAAAAATCAAGTGGGGTTGCTCCTAAAATGTTTATTTTTATTTTGGAATTACTCTGTTTTGATTCTGTATTTTCTATTTGCTTTTGTTCCGATTGGTTTAACTTCTGCTGATTTTGCTTCTTTGTATCAGCTACTAATAATTCGTTTGATACATTTTCTATTTCTATTCCATTTTCTTTAAAATGCCCATTTGCATTTGTTGGAAGTACTAATTCTCTTGCTACTGTCTCCAGCGCCATTCCTGCTCCGCTTACATAGCTGTGCATCCCACTGGTCGGAAAATAAAAGACTGGGATTTGTGTCTGCTTTTCGATGACGCGGGCGATTCCTTCAAAGTCGGTTCCGGTCATTAAGGGAATTGGGGTGCGTACCAGGGCAATGAAACGAGGTTTTAATTCTTTGGCTGCCCGCACAATGTCATTGATGAATTTATCATCATTTCCCATAATAGCGTCCATCTGTGAAAGTCCGGAAATAAATATGAGGCTGTCCATATCATACCAGCGTGGTTCATCGTGAGTATTATAGGTGGAATTGCAGCCGGACGGGTCATGGATAACGACCATGCCGCCAAGTTCATAAAGGGCAGAACATACCCCTGATACATCTGCTGTATAGGTTGATAATGTTACCGATACTTGTTTCATAAATAAATCCTTTCATTTATATACAGCTTTCACATCCCAAGCCTTTTCGGACTACCAAATCTTTTGTGTCCTTTTTTGTCTGATAGGCTTGCTGTATTTTCTGGCAGAGTTCACAAATACCATCATAGCCATGCAGCCCTCCGCCTTCTACCATATTTACAAAATGCTCTGTTCCTGAAAAGTAAGCGGCTTTCTGACCGATTGCCAGTATTTTTTCCTGTGGATTTCTTGGATATACCCGCATATTGGGATGTATCGTCGCACATACTTTTAAATTAGGAGCATTTTCTTTTAACCAGAGATAGTCTTCTTTTTCTTCTGCCGAAAAAGCATCCGTAAAAATTCTTTCTACCGAAAATCCATGGGAAATCAGTAATCTTGTAAGTCCTAAAAGTCTTGGAACAACGGTGGCATCTATGGTGATTTTAGTATCGCCAACAAGCTCTTTTGTTTCCTGTAAAATGCGTTCGCACCGCTTTCGTAACAGGCTGGTATCTGGCATCACCGCTCCCGGCATTTCTTTTACGAGGCTTTTTAACTGTGCATTAATTTCATCATAATGAAATGAAAATGGAAGATAGAGAAACTTCATGCCAAGTCGTTTAGATAACTGTTCTGCACCGTACTTTGCAAGTGGATAGCAGGCAATATTTAAGAAACTTTCTGACATGGATAAATATTCTTCGTACCCCTCGCACTCTGTAATGTCTTTTACCGTGTATCCTGCCGCCTTTGCGATTGTCTTTAATTCGGTTTCTTCTCTTGTCGGAAAATCATTTCCGATAATATTTATCTGTTTTAAATTCTTTTCCCGCATGGGAAGTGGCTTATATAAAGCATTTCGCAACTTCTGGTCCGGAGTCAGCCCTTCCTTTTGCATAATCGGATCCATGTAACAATCCACGAAACACTGTTCTGGAAAGCGACTTCTTAGCGTATCATAAATATAGGCCAGGTCGCATCCCATAAAATGATGCACACAAACCGTAAATAAAAGAACAACAGATGGCTTCTTCGGCAATTTGTGAAGAATATCACTGACACCTTCAATGACAAGATCCTCCATCTGCCCGTTGAACAAATCTTCTTCCTTTATTTCTACAAAAGAAAAACGGTCTCCTGCGTTCATTTCTGCTGCAGTCAGAATAACACCTCTGTTACAGTTTGCGCCGCATACATAAATCTGGTGAGAACCTGGCAGGAGCATTCCCATATGTACAATATTCCATGTGCCGTGTGCCGGGCTGTTATATTCAAGTCCCGGGACAAAAGGCAGCGGCCATGCCGCATCCTGAAAAGGAATCTCCTCCTGTAAGGAAGGCGATAATTTTTCTTTTATCTGATTATTCCATTGTTCGTCTTTTGCTTTTCCGTGAAGCATTTTAAGCAAAATAAATCCCTCCCTGTAAGTCCTTCATATTCAACTTCTTAGATTCCACAAAGTGTACGGATTTCTCCTGCAAGAATCCGATACTCCTCTGCCATTTCTGAATCCGGATACGCTTCTATCACCGTCTTTTTCTGTTCTTCTGCATCAGTGACAAGCGCACTTCTTGATAAAGTTCCGATGACTTTACTATGAATATCTTCTGCTAATTCCTCTACTTTTGCATCCTCATTTTTTACATTTCTGCGATTCAAAATGAGGCCGCCAAGCTGTGCATATCCTCTGTCTTTGAAGTTTTCTACTGCCATTGCAATATTGGCTGCCGCATGGATTGCCATATTTTCACCAGAAGTAATAACAAATACTTTATCGGCATAGCCACGGCGCATTGGCATGGAAAATCCACCACAGACAACATCGCCAAGAACATCATAAATGACAACATCCGGGCGGTATTTCTCATATGCACCTTTTTTCTCCAATATCTCTAATGCCGCAATGATTCCTCTTCCGGCACAGCCAAGTCCTGGCGAAGGGCCACCGGCTTCCACACAGCAAACACCTGCGAAGCCTTCTTTTACCATTTCTTCTAAGGTGAAATTTTCTTTTCTTGTCCGTACTAAGTCAAGAACTGTCTCTACTTTTTCTCCGTGACGCAGTAAAACTGTCGAATCTGCTTTCGGATCACAGCCAATCTGCATAACTCTGAGTCCCTGGCTGGCAAATACCGCCGCCACATTTGAGACAGTCGTGGACTTTCCGATTCCACCTTTTCCATATACCGCTATTTTAATCATACTTTTTTCCTTTTATCACACTTTTGCATAGGCAGCTTTCGCCGTCACTCCAGAAAGTCGTCCAATCTTGCCGGACAGCTCACTGATTTTCGTCTGTGGAGCATCTATCACCAGGCTGATAATGCTAATATTTTTTTCTCGGTAAGGAATACCCATTCTGCCTACAACATACTCTGCGTAATCGTGAATCATTTCATTTAATTTCGCTGTACTTTCACTGTCCTCCACGATAATAGAAAGAACGGCAATTCTTGTGTCTTCCATGATTTTCCTTTCTCCAATTAACAGATTCTTGGTAAAAGCTCTCCACCTGGAGGTGGAAGTAAAGTTTCCGCTCCGATTTCTGTTGTAACTACAACTCTTCCTGGCATTTCTTCTGTTACTTCACCAATAATTGCAGCTTCTGAAGAATACTTTCCTTCTCGTAATTTAGCTACGATTGCTTCTGCATTTTCCTTTGGTGCAAAAATGACAAGACGGCCTTCGCAGGCAAGGTAAAGCGGTTCTAATCCAAGCATTCCGCATACACCTTTTACGCTGTCCTGCACCGGAATTGCTTCGGCATTCAGACGGATTCCTGTTTTACTCTGTTCCGCAATTTCATATAAAACAGTTCCAACACCGCCTCTTGTCGCATCACGAATAACGTGAACATCCTTTGTCACAGATAAAATGTCCTGTACTGTTCCCCAAAGTGGTGCGCAGTCACTTGTCACATCCGCATCAATTCCAAAGTCTTCTCTTGCAAGCAAAATAGTACAGCCGTGTCTTCCGATATCTCCGCTGACAATAACGGCATCACCTGGTTTTGCCATGAATCCAGAAGTCTCTACGCCCTCCTGAATCTCACCAATACCTGTTGTTGTGATAAATACACCGTCTACCTGACCTTTTCCGGCAACCTTTGTATCTCCGGCAACAATCTTTACTCCAGCTTCATTTGCTGTCTTTTCCATTGCCGCTGCGATTGCCTCTAATTTCTCCATCGGGAAACCTTCCTCAATAACAAAGGCGCAGGAAAGATAGAGTGGCTTTGCTCCCATGCAGGATAAATCATTTACTGTACCGCAAATGCTGAGCTTTCCGATATTTCCTCCCGGAAATTCTGAAGGAGAAACAATAAATCCATCTGTGGTAAATGCAATCTTTCCCTCTTTCATCTTTAATACTGCCGCATCGTCACTTGTCAGTTCTGGATTGGCAAAATGTGCTTTAAATACCTGGTCAATTAATTCACTTGTCTGTTTTCCTCCTGCACCGTGAGCAAGAGAAACTGTTTTTCCTTTTAAGTTATCCATGATTTTTCCTCTTATTGTTTTTTACTATATTTTAGATTTATAATTTATTATATCTAATACTCTGTAAGTGAAAGTTATTCTCCCCTGCTATTATACTGATAATAAGCTGAGCAGGCTCCCTCATTCGATACCATACAGGCTCCAATCGGATGAAGTGGTGTACAGCCTTTTCCAAATACTTTACAGTCTGTCGGACGGCATTTCCCCTGTAATACATCTCCACAACGGCAGGCAGGACTCGTTCTTCCTTCCATCTTCGGAATCGAAAACTTCACTCTTGCATCAAAGTCCTGCGCTTCTTTTCGCAGGCGAAGTCCGGAATTTTTAATCATACCAAGTCCTCTCCATTGAGAATCACATGGTTCCATCCATTCTTTGATCAGTTTCTGTGCCGGAATACTTCCCTCTTCCGTAACAACCCTTGGATAGGCATTAACAAAAAACGGATTGCCTTCCGGGAACTTCTTTAATAATACAGCAAATGCAGTTAAAATCTCGCTGGCAGTAAAGCCGGTTACTATACCGCTGATTCCTTCTTCCTCACAAAGCTTTCTATTCAATGCATTGCCGGTAATCGCATTAACATGTCCGGGATATAAGAAAACATCGGCACTGTCTTTCAACATCTCATAGGCACCCGGCATTGTTTTATTCGCAGTAAGAAGTGCATAGTTTGTAAGTCCTGCCTCTTTTGCCATCTTTACAGAAAGACAACTTGCCGGAGTTGTTGTCTCAAATCCAACGGAAAGAAAGACAACCTGTTCGTCTTTATGCTCTTTGGCATATTCAAAGGCATCCATCGGAGAGTAGACCATCTGAATCTTGCCGCCAAGACTTCTGGCATCTGCAAGACTCTTTGTACTTCCCGGCACACGAACCAGATCGCCAAAGGTACAAATCGTTACATTTTTCTCCAGAGCAAGCCATACTGCCTCATCAATAAAACCTGCCGGTGTCACACAGACCGGACAACCCGGACCAGAAATCAGTTCCACCTGAGGCGGCAAAATCTTTCGCACACCAAGATGAAAAATCTCATGGGTATGTGTTCCACACACTTCCATCACACGGACAGCAGGACCATCATAGCCTTCAATAATTGCTTTTGCTTTTTTTAATTGTTCTTTCATAGTAACTCCTCCAGAAGATCTTCTGCCTCATCCTCATCTTCTTCTGTAATCTTTGCAATCGCAATTCCTGCATGAACCATTACATAATCGCCCGGTTCAAGATTCTCTATCAGTTCTGCTGAAACTTCTCTTTTCGCTCCTGACGCATCTACAACCGCCATTCCATCTTTCATTGTCATAACTTTTGCTGGTAATCCTACACACATAATTTATTCCCCTTTTTGTAAACTTCTCATTGCTGCCACCGCCTGTCCAAGGCTGATTCCCCCGTCATTTGGCGGAAGTAAATGGTGTCGCAGCACATGAAATCCTCTTTCTTCTAACATGGTTACACTGTAATCTAAAAGTAATTTATTCTGGTAAACACCGCCACTTAATGCAACGGTATTAATCCCTATTTCTTCTCTTGCTTTTTCGCAGGCAGAGACAATCATCCCTGCTAATCTCCTGTGGAAATGTAAGGCAAGCTGATTGCTGTTTTCTCCTGCTAATTTTCTCTCTGCTAATTCTTTGACAAGAGATAATGTTGGTAAATAATATAAATCCGCTTTTATATTCCGATTTATAGAGTTGTTTTTCTCTACAACACTCTTCTGCGCTACATCAGAAATACTTTTTAGTTCTCCATAGTCTGCAATTATTCCAGATTCTGCAAAATCCTCAGAACCTGCTATTTTTTTCTTCTGGGCATCTAGCCATTTTTCGGCCGCAAACTGTAACGATGTAGATGTCTCCCCCTCAAATGTAGAGGACTTTCTGATGTCAAGAATCGCACTCACCGCATCAAATAATCTTCCGGCACTTGTAGACTGTACAGTATTAATTCCTCGTTCTTCCATCGTAAACTGAAGTTTTGCCAGCTTTGGCTCACAAAGTCCTAATGTTTCAATAATCTGAAGGGCATTTTCCTTTCCGTAAATCTTTCCAAGAAGAGATACGGCAATTCTCCAGCCTTCTTTTGCAGAAACATCGCCGCCTGTCTGTGCAAATGGTTCGATGCACCCCCAACGTGTAAAGGAATCATAGTCTGCCAACAGAATTTCTCCACCCCAGATTGTTCCGTCAGTTCCGTATCCCGTTCCATCAAAAGAAACACCGATAACTTTTTTTTCGGTTGTCCATTCATTCTCTGCCATACAGGAAAGGATGTGAGCATAATGGTGTTGTACGAGAAATACAGGAAGCCCCATCTCTTCTGCCGCCGCTCTTGTATTATAAGACGGATGCATATCGCAGGCAACAATCTGCGGCTTGGTTTCCAGCAGTTCTTCCATTCGTTTCACAGACTCTTTTAACGCCTTTACCGTCCGTACATCTCCCATATCACCAATGTAAGGCGATGGATAAAATAGCTGATTCTTTCCGATACAAAACGCATTCTTAAGCTCACCACCGACCGCAAGCACCTGACCTTTAAATTCATTTCCCATCATAAATGGAAGAGGCGCATAGCCTCTGGAGCGCCGAATCATATACGGCTCTCCCCGGTAAAAATCCATAACCGTGTCATCCGCACGAAGCCGTATTTTCCGGTCATGGGAAAGTATCACATCACAAAGCCCGCTCAGCTCATTTAATGCATCTTCATCGTCACGGCAAATCGGCGCTCCAGAAGTATTCGCACTGGTCATCACAAGGCAATCAGAAACCTTCGTTTCGTCCTGATAATCAAAAAGCAAAAGCTGCACTGGCGCATATGGTAACATAACTCCAATCTTTGGATTATCCGGTGCAACACTCTCACAAAGCGTTCCCCCTTCTTTTTTCGGAAGTAAAATAATCGGCTTCTGATGCCCGTCAAGAATCTCCTCTAAATGTGGTTCTGTCTCACATTCTCTTCTCACAACATCTAAGTCCTTCATCATAACAGCAAATGGTTTCATCGGACGTTTTTTCCTCTGTCGTAATCTTGCAACTGTTTCTTCCTTCGCCGCATCACAGCAAAGATGAAAACCGCCGATTCCCTTTACCGCTACAATGCCACCCTCGCTGATCACCTTTCTTGTATAACGAATCGCATCCGCTCCCCGTTCTTTCCTCCCAAGCAAATATACTTCTGGCCCGCAGTCGTTACAGCAGACTGGCTGTGCATCAAATCTTCTCGTTTCCGCATGCGTGTACTCATACTCACATTTCTCGCACATCGGAAACTCTCCCATACTCGTCCGTACTCTGTCATACGGCATGGAATCTAAGATTGTAAGACGCGGTCCACAACAGGTACAATTGATAAACGGATGCAGATATCTTCTGTCGTTCTTATCATAAAGTTCCTTCTTACATTCCGGGCAAATGGCAATGTCTGGGGATACGAAGATTTCTCCTTCTTCTTTTTCGCTTTCTATGATTTGGAACTTTTCTTTGGAGTCTGTTTCAGATTCAACTTTATGAATACCATCCTCACCCGATTCCACATTCTCCACATCCAGTTTCAAAATAACCGCCCGTTTGGGAGGCTCTTCCTGAATCTGCTTTATAAAGCTATGCACACATTCTTCGCTGCCCTCTGCAAAGATTTCCACATAAGGTCCCTTATTACTCACACTTCCGGCAATATCACAGGCATCGGCATGACGCTTTACCGTTGGGCGAAAGCCGACTCCCTGCACGATTCCAAATACTCTGATGCAGACTCTCATACGCTCTGTCTCTTCTTTCCTGAGATTGCAAAGTGCGGTAAGTCATACCATTCTCCTTTATAAAATGGCACAGCTTTCTTCAGTAGCGGATCGGCGATAATAATGTCATATTCATTTTCTTTGATGTAAGTGATCCAGTCATCTTCTTCCTTAAAAAGAATATCCTGTTCTTTCTTTTGCTCTTTATTCATCATAAACCAGGATGCAACATTGATATTTGCAAAAATAAATTCTTCCCTCAACGTATTCGCCAGCACCTGCTGATGAACAATTAATATCTTTTTCTCAGATAATTCTTCTACATTCAACAGTCCTGCTACCTGCTCTTTTTTTTCTTTCCATTCTGGAATAATCTCCGGTGGACAAAATAGCTCATATGGCGTTCCAAATTTCTGTTGTAAATACTTTGCTGCTGCAATTCCTGCCGGCGAAACAACGATGTTTTTCTCTGCTGCTGCCGCTTCTCTTACAGCGTCTAAGCCATCGCCCATTCCATAACATACAACCTTTGAAAAACCTTTTTCGGCAAAATACTTTTTCAGGAAATCTTCTTCATAAATACCGCCAAATTCAAGAGGGGTTGCCCCGATAATTCCAATACGTCCTGGCTCCACGTCTTTTTCAACAGCGAACTTTTTAAATAATTCTTTCCATGTCTTTTTCTCACCATCATCGTAAAGCTTTGTTCCGTCCGTGTCGATTGTAAGCGCCGGAATTCCTGTTTTCTTTTCAATCATTCGGGAAAGTGCGCGATAATCCGTTCCGATTACTGCAGGAACCGGCGTACCAATCACTGCAATAAAATCTGCGGAAAGCTTCTCGCAGGCTTTTCCAATCTTTTCTACCAGGCGGTCATCCCGTCCAAGAATCGCATCCATATCACGAAGTCCTGCGCTGAAAATCGCACTACGACTCTCAAACCATCTTGGCTCATCAAATCCGCATATGTTTCCCGCACAGCCGCCGGCATCTAAAATAATAATCAGTCCGTGAAATTCACATAATACCGCTGCCGCGCCCGACTGGTCCGGAGCAAATGGGGAGAGATATTTTCTAAGTCCCTTCATTTAATTTGTCCCCCTTTCCAGTGTTTTCTCTTCTTTTATATTTTTTGTACTATTTTTCAAATTTTTTGCTTCACTTTTCGCATTTTTCTCATCCAGTACCCGTTCACACTCCTCAAAGAAATGCTTCACTCCACGATACCCAAATGGCTGTATATCATCACTCCACTCAAGCTGTGCTGCTTCTGGATGATAGTAAACAGCATCCTTTCCGATAACGATATCCACTGGATTCTCGCCCGGCTCATAGTAAATCATCGTTGGCTCCAGATTCGAATAAATCTTTGTTTCTGGACTTAACTTCGCCATCTTTTCGATATAAACAAAATCCTCTTTTGACAGATTTCCAAATACTTCTGCTACCGCAAACTCATATCGAATCAGCGCAAATGCAAGTTCAAATGCATTGGCGTTACAGCCTTCTCCAATTGCAAATACTGCATGTGGATACTTTTTCTTAAAAGCTTCTTTTGCTGCAAGTGCTTCCTCAAAATAAGCATCATCATCAAATTTACTTCCTAATGCCGCTGCAAATAATGTATATTGATTCTTTATTTTATCAAGCTGATATAGCCTTGTAAGTTCTATGTACGGAATTCCCAGTCGTTTTTGCATATCGGCCGCCGCAAAACGTGCTTCCGCATCTAAGACCAGATTAAAATTCGCCTCTGCCATATCAAGATACTCATCATAGTTTTTACATCGGGAAATCTCACGAATCTTTTTTATCCCAAGCTGTCTTACCAGATCATAAAGTTCACTGTCATCTTCTAACGGAGCAAAATGTCCAAGAAGATTCACGGAAGTACTCTTCTTTTTCTTTGGCTCTAACAGAGAATAAATCGACTGTCTGACATGAACCATCGGCGGCTTTCTTCCCTCTCTGGTCAACGCATACATATAGCAAGGAAGAACCGGGATTCCAACTGCTTTTTGTGCTCTCTTACAAATACGCTCCATATCGGTTCCAAGCAAAGCATCTACACAAGTAAGACAAATCATAACAACCGATGGCTTTGTCTCCAGACAATCATAAATCTCTTCTACTGCCTGTGGAACCTTCTTCAAATGTCTTCCCGTTACAATATCCGTTTCATCCATCATCAGATAGAAAAATCGCTCACTGTATCCGCCAAGCTCACTTAAAATCGTTGTATTCCTTCCACAACAGCCCGGTGCTAACAAAAGCATAACCGAACCCGGAATCGCAAGGCCTGCTCTCTTTACACCAAACCCCTGCGCTCCCGGCGAGTTATACGCAAGTGTAGCCGGTGAACTATAGATAAGGTGCTTTGAGGAAATCAATTCTTCGGGAATATTATCTCGGCCTGCTTCGGCAAGTTCTTTTGTGGTAATAAAATACGCTTCTTCTGCTTTCTTTTTCTCTGTCTCTTTTGCCATGATTTCTACCATACATCTTCCTCCGCTGTATCCTGTGCATTTTCCAGAAGTTCTTTTGCAAGATTTAAAAATGCCTGTGCCGCCAGAGATTCTGGTTCACCTTCGACAACAGTCATTCCCCTATCTTCACATCTGGTAATCTCGTCACTTCTTGGCACTTCACCAACAATCGGAAGCCCTACGGAATCCGCAAACTCAGTAACCTTCTCTGTCTCGTTTTCCACATTTCTGTGATTTAACACAATACCATACACCTTCGCATAGCTTCTGTCCTCAAAGTTCTTCACTGCATTATTAATATTATTGGCAGCATAAAGAGCCATCTTCTCACCAGAAGTCACAATCAACACTTTACTCGCATACCCCTCACGAATTGGTGCCGCAAATCCACCACAGACAACATCACCAAGAACATCGTATAACACAACATCAGGCTGGTGTGTCTCAAATAATTCCAAATCTTCTAACAAGCTAAATGTCGCAATAATTCCACGACCTGCACAGCCAAGTCCCGGTGTCGGACCACCTGTTTCAATACAGAGAACTCCACCGTAACCTACCTTTGAAATATCCTCAATTGTCTCTGGGTCTTCATCATATTCACGCATATAGTTCATTACCGGAATCGGTGTCGTACCCCCAAGCAGATTAATCGTAGAATCTGCCTTCGGGTCACAGCCAATCTGAATAACCTTCTTTCCCATACTGGCAAATGCCGCTGCCAAATTACTGGTCACCGTGGACTTTCCAATCCCGCCCTTGCCATAAACCGCAATCTTTAACATAAAAAAACTCCTCTATTCTACCCCTGACCGACAGACTGACCGTAAGGTAGAACAGAAGAGTTTTGCACTTTTCGTACTTTATTCTTACTATTCTTTTCTTTGTTTAAAACAAATCGTATCTATTTAGAATCTATACAATTATAGAAAATCAAGCGTATTTGTAATCTTAATATAATTGAATTAAAAATATCTCCATTTCTATACAACTTATATACAGATTTACTACTCGATTTTCAATTGCAAATTCTAAATAATTTCAAACTATTCCAGCGCGGAAAACCTTACTGTCAGAGTCGATATTTATCTTTCTATTATTATAACTATCCAGACTCACAAAATTAAATATCAGTTACTATATACTTGCATAACTTTGATTTACATAATCTTAGATAATTATTCTTTTATTGTTTTGTTATTTTTTTATCATAGTCTTATTATAACATCTGAGAAATGAAAGGCAAGTACATTTTCCAGTACAGTACTTATAGTGACATACTTCTTCTGCACATCTCTGCAATCCCGCCAGAGGCTATATCACTGTCAAACGTATATCCCATTCCTCTTAAAAATTATTTTAAAAGAAGATAACTTGGCATACCATTCTCATAAATACTACTTACTTCGCCCTGAACCAATGGGGTTAAGTAAGTAATTAACTCTTCCTTCACTCCATTACCAGCCTCATTAATCCACTCTACAGGAATCTTCTTCTCTTTATTCGCAACCTCACGAATATCAACGCCACTGTACTCTACCGTATATGGAGCATCAGACACTCTTGTAAGAGAAGACATTAATCCACTCTCTCCTGCTACTGCAAGCTTAACTGCATTCGCGCCAAGATTACCGGACTCCTCAATATCCGTCTTACTTAAAATATGCCCTGCACAGCGCTGTAACAGATTCAATTCTATCGAACGAACCTTACAGCCAATCTTTGCCCGAACCGCTTCCTCTAAAATCTTTCCAGTACCAGATAACTTCGTATGTCCAAATACATCTAACTCTCTAGATTCTTCCTGTTCACATAAGAATCGTCCCTCTGTATCATGTACACCTTCACTAACCGCAACAAGCACAGCATTCGTTGAGGCCAGCTTTTCCTTCACATCATCAATAAAACGATCCAATGAAAATGGTTTTTCTTCTAAATAAACAAGATATGGCACATTACCATTCTTACCTTCCGCTAATGCAGCAGCCGCAGTAAGCCATCCGGCATGACGTCCCATCATCTCAACAATAATTACATTCTTCGGCTCATATACGGTAATCTCCTGTTCAAGCTCACAGAAAACTGTAGAAATATACTTAGCTGCTGAACCAAATCCCGGACAATGGTCTATTCCGCAAAGGTCATTATCAATCGTCTTTGGTCCACCAATAACCTTAATATCCTCTACACCTTTCTCCTTACAGTATGCAGAAAGCTTCGCTACCGTATCCATAGAATCATTCCCACCGATATAAACAAAATATCCAATATTCATCTTATGAAGAATATCAACAATCTCCTGATACTGACTGTCATCTTCCTTGATATCATTAAGCTTAAAACGACAAGAACCAAGCGCTGCCGCCGGAGTTCTCTTTAACTTCTCCAGCTTTTCCTCTGTGTCAACCTTCTCTGTAAGATTCACAAATTTCTGTTCTAACACTCCCTGAATTCCATAACAAGCCCCATATACCTGATCAATCTGTTCTTCCTTTATCGCCTGCTTAATAACACCTGCTAATGTTGCATTAATCGCTGCTGTTGGTCCTCCAGACTGTGCTACTAACAAATTCTTCTTCATCTTTCTAAAATCCTCCTGTAAATCTCTGAAAAGGTTCTGGTTTTCCTTCATTCGATGCAATCACCTTCTGCATCCATACAATATCCCACCACTTGCCAAGCTTGTAGCCACATTGTTCAAAATGTGCCTTCTTCTCATATCCACGCGCCGCATGAAACGCTTCACTCTCTGCATTCGGATGAGTAATGCAGGCAAATAAATTCACGATATTCTGCTTCTTCAACAACTCTTCCATCTTCTCATAAAGAGCCGTTCCCACACCTTTTCCGTGAATTCCTCTCTGCACATAAACAGACATTTCCGCTGACCAGTCATACGCCCTGCGGTCATAAAAAATCCCCGCATACGCATAAGCAATAACCTCTCCCTCCTCCTCAGCAACAAGGTAAGGATACCTCTCCAATGTCTTCGTGATTCGTTCCTGAAACTCCTTCACCGAAGGAACTTCCAGTTCAAAAGTTATCGCCGTATTGTCCACATAATACCGGTAAATGTTCTGGATAGCAAAAGCATCCTCCGGCGTAGCGATTCGTATATTCATTTCAAGCCTCCAAAAATTTTGTCGATGTGGTTATTATACAATAAGAGGAAGAGGGGGACAAGACGGTAATTATAGAAATAATGTAACAATGCGGGAATGTCTGATTAACATAAACCTTTCACATATTTCGGTAATATAATAATATTTCCTCTTCTACATCGCAATTTCGTACTGCTCTTTAAGTTCATTTAACATATTATAGGTAATACAACGCTCTTTTTGTAATCTTCCTACAACAATTCCAGGTGCAATACCTATTTTATTTGCAAAATCACACACACTTATTGAACTATAGTCCTGCGTCTTCTTAAATTGCTCAAACTCTTCCTTTGGAATCAACTCATCTTTCGCCCATAAATCCGCCTCATTTTCATCCTGTTCTGTAATTTCATCAGTCTTTCCAATATGTCCAAGAACAATGTGCCCAAGTTCATGAAATAAACTAAACCAAAATCTATCGGCATCTTTTCCTCTTGCCGTAAGACCAATCACAATTTTCTTGCCATCTATAAACGATGCCCCCTGTAAAAAAGAGCCTTGTAAATGTGGCAAAAAAACAAGTGCAATACCACACTGTGCCAATTTATCTTTTAGCTCCGCACTAAATTCCGCTGGTGTCTCTAATGTCATACTTCGGATTTCCGGTAAAACACGAACCAATTTATCAATATTAATGTGTGTTGTATCAGTCTGCCTTGCTACCCTTTTAGCCTCCTGCGCCCACGCGATCAATGCAAAATCACCTTTCTCAGTAATCGCCAATCTTCTACACGCGATTTTTGTAATTTGTCTATTCTCCAATAAAGAAAGTTCAACCACCTCAAAATACTTTCTAAGATTAATCACCCTTTCTTTTATAAGTCTTGTTTCCGGAACCCATCCAAACTTAGACATTTGATTATAAGGTAATTGCTTGGCTAAAACTTCATCTTTATCCATTGTATTTTCCGCTTCAACTTTAATTAATTTCTCTCTATAGATTGCTTCAAGATTATTCCAAAACTTTGCCGGTACTCCCAGTACCATCTCTAATCTTACTGCCACCTCCGAAGTCAACTGAACATCTCCATTAATCAATCTGCTAATATGCTTTTCTGACATATCCATTCTAGCAGAAAACTCTTTCTGACTCATCCCTCTGTCATTAAGCTGCTCCTTAATTGTCGCTCCAGGTGGTGTTGCAATAAAACTGCGACTTCTCACCATAGTGCTACCTCCCATTCATTGTTCTCATTAATGATAATCTACTATCTCAAGTATATGAGCAATCTCAATTTCATTTCCGTGTTTTGTAAAAACCAATCTATATGGATGCTCCAAATCTACTGCGTATTGCCCTTTACGATTTCCTTTTAATGCATGGCAACGACCGATACGAAACTGAATCATCTCCTCTACAGTATCCACTGCTCTAATCTCATCTATACGCATATGAATCTTTGCTGACATTTGGCTTCCATATTCTCGATCGGCAACTTTGGCATTAGTACAAATTCTTTCTATTTTCCGATTTTTGTACGTTATGTCCAACACATCACCTCTCTATAAATTTACCTATAAGGTAAATTCACTATAGCATGTTTTAGTGTAATGGTCAATGTTTTAATTTACCTATAAGGTAAATGGTGTATCAATTTAAATAGACGAAGAAAAAGAGACCAACGATATGTAACCTCAACATTTGAAGCTCATATCTTAGCCTCTTTTTCTTTTCTATGCATGACACTATTATATTATGTTATTTTCTTTACATGACAGAATATTTTTCTAGAGCGTGTTTGAAAAATGCTTTCTGCAAGATGTGCGGCGCAATTTGCGAGAGATTTCGCCTGAATTACGAACGAGCCTTCTCCTCTGTAAAATTTTCATTCGCCATATTCTTGGCACAGACATCAATTAATTCATTCATATTGTTGTAAGTATAAACTCCATCATCATAACACCATTTACAATACTTCTCATTTAATGTTCCATCACTATCCCGCCCAATAATCAAGTCATCCTCCATCGGCATTCCGCAGCACTGACAAATGAGCTATCTTGGTTCCCCCAAAAGTTTGTTAATCGACACATTAAATTCTTTAGATAACAGTTTTAATGTCTCCATATTGGGAATCGTTTCTCCGTTTTCCCAACAAGATACCGCCTGTCTTGTGACCATGACCTTGGTGGCTAATTCGTCTTGGGATAAACCTCTTTTTTTGTGGAGTTCTAAAATAATGTCTTTTGTTTCCATCTCGTGCACCTCCCTTGGGGATATGATAGCAGAAATGGAGATGGCGGGAAAGCAACTTGGAGTTTCCTTAAGAAACAAGAAATAAATATACAATAAACTCCAACTAATACTCAAAATATATTTTACAAATTCCAAGATTTTTGTCCTTAAACTATCCAATAAGAAAATGTTCCAATTCTTTCTTTTATTATCATTTTTAAACATATTGCATGTAGTCTGTATCTTATATTAAACAGAAATATCTTTAAAGATATCTGCATAATTAACAAATTTTAAATTTTTCCATTCATCCGTTTCTACATCAATCCCTCTATTAAAATTATGCTTAGAACTTTTAATATAATTTCTTGTATATAATTTTTCATTATTATCTAATAAATCTGTATCACAGGTGTATCCAATAATGTATGCTTCAATCATAGAATAATCATTATGCGCAAATTCCTTGCAAACCCAATCTACATATTTCATAACTTGAAGAATAGTGTCTTCATTTACCTTTCTAGATTTCAATTCCATTACCACATATTTAGATATAACCCCATCTTTTTCATAACCTTTTATATAACGATATCCAAATATATCCATACAATCTACATATTCTGATGGTTTTGCTGGCGATGCTGGATATTGTCTTGAAATAAAATCCCAATATCCTAAAAGTCTATTATCCCTTTTAACATAATCTAAAATAAGACCTTCAATATAAGTTTCTGAAGAAACTCTATTTGGATTTCTTACAAATCTAGCTCCTTCTAAAAAAATTTCTGCCGCATCCAATATGTATTTCTTTTTATCTAATAGTACCTTCTCTTTAACATCATTAAATACCCTTTCTTGATTTTCTTCACTATAATGCTTATGAATATTAAATTCGCCTAAATCTAACTCATTTTTTTGAATAATCAATGTCTTTAAAGCCTTATTTTCTATATCGTCTAATTTTATAAAAGATCTTTGATGAAAAAATCTTAACATTCTAAAGGCACCTGGATTAGACAGTAATACCTCATCCATATCTACACCATTTTTAAAAAAATAAGGCATCGATTTAAACAAACAAAAATACGGAAACTTCTTATTAGCATCAAAATCATACGGACTACCATTAATATTTTTGAAAACACAATTTTCCTCTATGCCAGCTATTTCTCCAATGCCATAAATACAACGATTAAAGAAAAAATAAATATTATCTCCTGGTCTCATTCCCAAAAAATCTGCTCTTGTTCCCAAAAAGCCACCACCACTCATCTCTTGAATATATGTTGCATACATCCCATTTTTTACACATCTCTCCAATGAATGTTCTTTTAATTTGTATTCTTTTACTTTTTTATTTCCTTTAAAAGAATCTAAGGTTCCATCATCGATTGCTCCTAACGTCATTATGTATCCTGCCATTATCTACTCTCCTTTCTATACAATTTTTTCTATTATCTATCCAAAACAATATTGTTCTTTTATATAGTTTCTTAATTGCTCGTCATTTCTAATTCTTGCAAGAGCAATTTTATCATAATTGGATACTATGTTTTTATTAGCTGTCTTTAATAAATCTTTTTTGAAATTAATTATCTTTAAAGCTTTATTATAATTTTTTTCTTCCAAAATCTCCTCTAATTTTTTTTCATATTCATCACATTGTTCTTGAAGATATTTTGAATTAATTATTTCTTGTAAAGACTTACTAATCTCTTCAAAATTATTCTTTTCATTAACCAAACTCTTTTTCAAATTATGATTCAATTGATAAATGGTGTAACTCTTTGCTTGTTCTTTAATCCGCTCTTTAAATTTTTTCCAAAATGCCTCCATATAACGCTCTTCTATTTCTTTTTCTTCATCTAAACCAAGATGCTTTATTACTTTTTTTATAATATTCTGATCACATAAAATATTTTCTATTTCATTTATTTTAAGCGGATATATCCCACCTTCAGTTAATTTATTACACCATTCTTCAGAATGCCAATCTCTATCAATTATCCCTATTACCTCATAATTAAATATTTTTTGTGTCTTGTATACATTAACATATTTAATGACATTTTTATGATTTCCCACACCAATAATTGTGTAGTCCGGGTATAATAAAGCATATAATTTCTTATCATAACTATTCTCTTTTCCCTCACAAAATATCAACTTTGATTTTGTTCCTAAAATTTCAAGAACCAATTGTTCAGGAAGATTATCTATACTTGATATTCTTTCTACATCCCATTCTATAGGTGATATATATTTCTTGTTCCACATAATAGTTGCATCTAATCTAGTAGTTGCAAACTCTAAATCATGCGTAATATATATAAATTTGCAATCACCTCTGATTATCTCTAATCTATTCCATAATCGTTTAGATAAGCCTGTATTCATATGATTTTCAGGTTCATCTATTACAATATAGGCATTTTTTTCTGATGTAATCACATGGGCTATATAGTAAAAAACAGTTTTTTCACCATCACTCAATTCGTTAAAATCATATTCTATCCCATCTTTTTCTGGATATAATTTATATTTATCAATTTTCAGTTCTATTTCAGGAAAAAATTCATTCCATAATCTTAAAATCTTTTCTAATTTTGATTGTCTTTTTTCTTTACCTTCATAATAATCTACTGCATATGAAATATATTCTTCTACTAATGCATGAATCAATTTGGGTAATTCATCAATATATGAATCTTGGCTATCAATTGTAGAATTTTTTTGCAAATACCGTAAATCAGTCCAGCTGTCTTCTTGATTCCAATTTCCAATCAATGTATATCTTAAATAGTGCTGCGAAGCTAATATTGTTAATGATATATTATCTGACATCGTTTCAGATAATGCTCTTGAATATGTCGATTTTCCAGAACCATTAGCTCCAATTAAAATAATATTATTATTGATATCTTTTATTTTATCCATTAATGTTAATGCATAAATCTTATTTTTAACAACTCCATATTCTTCCATTAATATATCACTAATTCTATCACATTCTTTAATTTCTTTTTTTATATTTTTAAATTGACTTTTTTCCCATCTGTGAAATATTTCTCGAAACTCACTCTCATTTTCCCTTGTTAACATCGATTGTTCATTAAATTTATACGTCTGAATATCACTTTTCCAAAACGCTGCATAATGTTCACATATATTATCATAATCTTGTACTTTTAAAACTCTTATCATCGTAAATATCTTATTTATTTCCTTCAAATATTCTTCATAATATTCTAGTATACCAAAAAAATATTCTTCATCATAAATATCTGGAGGAATATTTCCAATATATTTATTTTGAGCTTCAAAAAACATTTTCATCCATTTTCCAATTGTTCCCAGTATATTCTCAAATACTTGTAATTGTTTTTTTATTTTTTCTTTCGTTAATTCTTCCATTTATATCCCTTCTTAATACAACTTTTTATTCCATATTAAATATTTTATCTAAACTCTTCTCCATATCCCTAACTAAATCAACCACCAGTGCATTCCCCATCATAAAAAACCTCTTACGAACAGGCATCTCCACCCTTTTTCCATCTATTAAACAATATTTTGTATGGTCTGTAGGAAATCCCTGGATTCTTTCTGCTTCTTCTGGTGTAAGTAAACGAATCCTTCCTGTTTGTTTATCCTTTACAATATGTGTCGTCCTACTAAAGTTTCCTTCTGATGTAAGCATTGTACGAGCTGGTTTATCCTCCTGATCAACCATAGAAATTGGTCCTTCTGAAAAAATATACTCATGTCCTGCTGATGTAGTACGAAGCAATTTCTTTGCCCCTTTTAAATACTGCCATGTCTGTCTTGATTCTTTAGGAAGCTTTTCTTTTGTCTCATCACTATGAGTAACTTCTGGATTGGTATAATACAGTTTTTGCTCTGGAATAAAGTAACTTTTATCTACTGGTTCTGTTTCCATGACATCTCCCAATACAATCTGCTTTCCATGATAAAACGGAACCGTTTTTAAAGTATAGATTTTTCCATCTTTCATGATTCCTGAGTTTTCAAATGAAAAACTAAATTTTTCGGATATTTCTCCCAACTCTTTTGGTAATTCTTTTATACTTACCCCTTTTTTATCTAATCTATCCACAGGAAAAGTTTCTGCAAAAAATCCATCTGATAATAATACTTTTTCAATGTTTTTTTCATTATCCTGATTATTTTGTGATTTATATCCAGTTAATTTATTTATATTTTCTGCATAGTTTGTAGTATCTTTATAAGCAAAGATAAATACTCTTCTTCTTCTCTGCTGATAACCGTACTCCGCTGCATTTATCACTCGCCATTCTACTGTGTATCCCTCATCTCTGAAACAAGCAAGCATAACACCAAAGTCTCTGCCTCTCTGTTTTGCTGGGGACTTAAGCAATCGATCTACATTTTCTAATAGTACAAATGGAGGCTGTTTTGCTTCTAACGTTTCTCTTATAGACCACCACAAAACACCCTTTTTTCCTTCTAATCCCTTTGATGTTGCCAGTGATGATGCAACCGAATAATCCTGACATGGAAATCCACCTACCAATAAATTAAAATCGGGAATTGTTTTTTTATCCACATCTTCAATATTAAAATTAGTTGTATCTCGTCCATTTTTATCTTTTCGTGTTCCAAAATGATATACATAACAATCATGTGCATACTGCGTCTTTTTTTCTGATGGCTCCCATTGACTAAACCATACTGTATCCCATTTTTCTTTCTTTTTGAAATCTTCTAATGTCTTAATATTATTGAGTCCGCATCTAAAACCACCTACTCCTGCAAACAACTCACAAACTGTTTTTTCCACTTTATAACACCTCATCTATTTTTATTTTTCGAACAATCGTTTCATCATATCATATCCTATTTTCTGTATTTTGTAAAGATCCTTCTTCGATATTTTTAAATAATTTTAATGAGCTATTCTTCAAAAAAGTGTTTTTCTAATTGTGATGCAATATAGGTGTTATTTAACCAGAAACATTGTTTTGGATAAGTTCGCCCATCTGGAAGTTCATATCTATCCTCAGAATTTTTTCCATGTGGTCTAACATGGCATACTGGATTTTCTGATTTTGCTGGTAAATTACTACTTAACTTTCCTTTTTTCACTTCAATTTTAAGACCATTTTGAATGACTTTTTTTGTTTGTTCCCAAACTGTTTTCACGTTCCCTTCAAGGTCTGCATATGGGATATTCCAAAACTGACATCCCTTTAAGCGTAATTTCTCATTTACATCATATTTATAGACTACAAATAAAAATCTAGTCTCCCTCAAATAATTACCAAATGCAGAATCTTCCCACTCTTCTTCTACTAACTCTTTGAACTTAAAAGTAGGAAATGACATATTTTCTTTAATTTTATTATTTTGTTTTAATCGAATCGTCTTAATTACAATATTGGCTTTTACAAATTCTTCCGCCTGATTTCCTTTAATTTCCAGCATCCTATATACTAATAATGCTCCTAGACTTTTAGGAATTTTTTCATTATCCGAATAAAATAAATCGCATAATTCATCTATAGTATAATTGCGATACTGATTAATCGTATTTATAATATACTCTTCAAAAGTCTCATCTATATTTTTCTTGATAATCGGTTCATATGTATTCTTGTCTGGAATGATATAATGATTTAAAACATATGTCATATAAGAATTTTTAAAAGCAAATGCTCTCGGTTTTGCCAATTCATCACTACAGGGCTGCTTTCTCCTGTCTTTTGATGAAGATGCCTTTGGTGCCGCACCTAAATAAAGAGTATCTGCTTCTGATAATTCATGAGCTTTTCCCTCACGAATCTTTTGTGTGATAACTTCAAAATCATGCTGTATAATCTTCATGTCACTTTCTGGTGGAGAAAACAATTTTACATAACCAATCTCATAATTCAACCTATCCTTTATCTCTTTATCATACAAATAATAAATAAGTAAAATCAGTCTGGCTTTTTGCCACATATGACTCTCAAAAAAATCCTCATTGATAACAGAATAATAATCAATCATTGTAAGAACTAATCTTTCTTTTGCTGAAATAGAACCGTTTTTATTCTTTTTATATGGTGTCACTTTAAGTTCTACTCCTGCCTTATCAAAATCTGGACGTGCATCATTATTAGAATGATAGTGAAAATATCTCTCTTCTATTAACTCTCCCAGCCCACCTTTTCGTTTTTTATTCTCATGGTCTGCTTTATAGTTTCCCTCTTCTTTTATTATACTCTGTTTACCAATATCTTCTTCGCACACCTCTAAGAATGTTTTTCCAATCAACTTTCTGGCATATTCTTCTATTGAAACTGGATCAAATTCATCATACTCTAATTTTACAGTACCCATTTATAGCTCCTCTCCCCAATCATTATTTTCCATCTCTAAATCAAAAATCGTTTCTTCTATAACTCGAATGCATTCTTCTGTATTTTTTAAAATATCCTTTCCCCAAAAATGAACCACAGTCCATCCCATAAAATTCAATATTTTATCCTTTTCTTCATCCCGTTCTATATTCCGTTGAATTTTTTTAACCCAATAATCTGGATTCTTTCCTTTTTCAAGTTTCGGTTTTAATATCTCCCAATCTTTTCCGTGAAAGAACTCACTATCACAAAAAATCGCAATTTTGTATTTCGTTAATACGATATCTGGCCTTCCTGGTAAATCCTTATAATTCTTTCTGTAACGATACCCTCTCTGCCAAAGTGCTTTACGTAGCGTAACTTCTATCTTTGTATCTTTTCCTCGTATTCTACTCATAGTTTTATGACTTTTTTCTGTTACCGTTCCATGAAATCGAGGCTCTGTGGGTGTTGTTCGGTTCATTTTTATTTCAACCCCTGATTTGTTTATTTTTTATTGTTTATTTTATCATAATATGTTTGCAGGCGAGTCTTTGTATAATCACTATCTATAGATTGTAACCATTCTTCTATATTCAGCGGATTTATATTATTGTTTCTCAATAACTCCTTAAATTTTATTATAATTATATCATATTATTTTTCACTAAAAAGCAAAAAGTCTATTGCAACCTACAGAACATTCCTGCATGTCACAACAGACTTTTTATAAAAACTCAGATTTGATGCAAACACCATCTCCAATAAAAACCTCAATGGTTTTTGTTCCATGCATATATACTACCAAAACGTTCTCATAAAGTCAATAGTTTTATCCAATTATTCCATATTATTCCTTTATTTATCATAACTCATACAACATGAAATTTTCAGTACCATCCACACGATATAAACACTTAAATACAATTCATAAAAACAGTGATTTCACTTGCATATATTCACAACCTAATGTATTATAACAACAGAAATGGGTTTTGTGTCGTGTACGATTTTATAATCCAAGCGAGTTGCTCATTTCTTTTTTATTTTTCAATTGACTTTTCCAAACTATAAAGTTTAAATCAAATTTAAGAAACGGGTTTGTTACCGTACGGCTATCGCCTAAACGGGGTACTCGTTTCTTTTTATTTTTATATATTATATCAACTAGAATATGGCATCATCTCATGTTTCAATACCATTTTATCTATTTCACCCCCATCTCCCGAAACTTCTCTGCCGCTCTCCTATATGCCGGCACTTCCGCTCCATACTTTTCTGCCATCCGAACAACTTCATATACCAACCCGTCTATCTCCGACTGTTTTCCTTCCATAACATCTCTTTGCATAGATGTCGTTGCTTCTTCCGGCAAATTAGAAAGGATCTTTAAGTTACGTTCTACAAGGTCTTCTTCGAAAGTAATTCCCATTGCGTTAGCTAGTGTAACAATTTCTCGAATTAATGTCTTAAAAAGTTCTCTGGCTTCTCCTTCTCGTTGGAAATCTCCTGCAACAGCATGCAAGTAAAGTCCTGCGGTTCCGATTGGAGACACATAGGAAAACTTAGTCAATGCATCCCGTTTTATATTATCTGACAAAATGCCATCAATTCCACTATCTTTAAAATCTTGTGCAATCTTTTTCAATAATCTTTCTGCTTTATATTCACCATCTGACTGTCCATTTAATTTCTTCAAATCTTCCTTTTCCCTCACACCGAAAAATACTCTCAATATCTCTCCATGCTGCAACAATACTCCCGGTTGTTTGATATTCGCAGAAACATAAATACAGCCATCTGTCACAAGAAGCTCTGGGAGTTTCTCCTGAAGATACGCACCCGTTCCATAAACATTTAATACCGGAACAACTATCGTATTTTTATGGGAAATGTTTTGAATAAATGGAATGCAGGAATCGAGAGAATATTTTTTAACACAGACGAGAATTACATCTGCTTTTTCTCCTTTTGCCTCATAAGATTCCATACTTTCTGCACTGACAGGTATGGTTTCTGTTTCGTTTGTCCACATTTTTTGGACAGAAAGTCCCTGTTTCTTCATGGCTTCTAAATGTGCATTTCTTGCGATCAGTGTTACGTCTTTTCCTGCTTTTATCATATAGAATCCGAGAATTCCGCCTGTTCCACCTGCTCCGATGATTATGTATTTCATGATTCGCCCTTCTTTCTTAAAATAAAATATTCTATTTCCTATAATACACTATTTTACTATTTAATTCATTAAGAGACAGACGCCCGAGAAGAGATACGATATCCTATATTTGTGA
>UMEU01024895.1_pt1 | contig 24934 bp, 25 predicted proteins | sample 1964831 | NCBI WGS metagenome assembly UMEU01 (sample SAMEA4836028, study PRJEB28245) | human gut metagenome | biome: gut microbiome; material: fecal sample | place: Denmark | collected 2008
TAATCCCATTGTGGGAAAGCTCTCGGATATGCGCATCATCAATGGGGAGCTGGAGAATCTCGTGTTCGCTCCCCGCAAGGAATTCATCTCCATGGCGGCGCTGGTGGTGCTGAATATCCCCCTGCTGTACTTTCTCAACAAGGACTGGTATGCAGCCTTGATGACCACCGTACCCGGCAAGGCGGTGCTGGCGGTCTGTGCTGCCGCTATCTTTATCTCCTTTGCCAGAGTGGTCAAGCTGACCCAGCCCATTGAATATCGGAGGTGACGGACATGACGATCTTACTATTCCTTTTCGGCGTGGCCGTTGCCGCGGGCTTATTCTTCATTCTGGCAGACATTCTGAAGCTGCCCCGTCTCTCCACGGAGAAGGCACTTCTGTCCGCAGGGCGAACCGAGAAAAAGCGGATGAAGTCACTGGACGCGATCTTCCTTGGCTGGGCCATCAAGCTCTCCAAGTTTATCCGAATGGACGAGTACAAGTGTCACCGCATGGAGCGCACGCTGAGTGCTGCCGGCATGGATATGACGCCGGAGGTCTATTTGGCCTATACCATCCTCAAGCCTGCCGCCGCGCTGCTGGCGGTCATTCCGTGTCTGCTGATCTTCCCTCTGCTCTCGCCCATCGTGGTGCTGCTGGCGATATTGCTTTACTTCAAGGAGAGCCGCAAGGCGGAGGAAAAGGTCACCGAACGCCGCGAGAAGATCGAAGGTGAGCTGCCCCGCTTTGTTGCCACAGTGGAGCAGGAGCTGGGAGCCAGCCGCGATGTGCTGACGATCTTGGAAAACTACAAGCGTCACGCCGGTCCCGACTTTGCCCGTGAGCTGGATGTGCTGACAGCGGATATGCGCTCGTCCTCTTACGAGGCGGCACTGGTTCGCTTCGAGGGCAGGCTGGCGTCGCCCATGCTCTCGGACATCGTGCGAGGGCTCATCGGCGTCCTGCGCGGCGATGACGGGCGCATCTATTTTCAGATGCTCTCCCACGATATGAAACAGCTGGAGCTTCAGCGGCTCAAGGCGCAGGCGGCAAAGATCCCACCCAAGATCCGCGTGTACTCCTTCGTCATGCTGGTCTGCTTTATGCTCATCTACATTGTGGTCATCCTCATGCAGATCCTCACCTCGATGGGAGGGCTGTTCGGATGAGAAACAAATGGAAGAAACGCTCCGGCGAGGGCTACATCGATACCTGCGTCCTCATCCTCTGCGCCATGCTGGTGATCGCATTGGCGGTGAAGGTGCTGCCGGTGTATGTGGCGAAGCAGCAGCTTGACACCTTCGCCGCCGAGCTGGTGCGGGAAGCCGAGATCACCGGCAGAGTCGGGAGTGAAACGACCTCCCGCGCGCAGGTGCTTTCCGAGCGGTTGGAGATCGACCCGGACATCCGCTGGTCCCGCACCGGCCGCATCCAGCTCAATGAGGAGGTGACGGTGACGCTGACCATGGATGTGGACATCGGCTTCGGTGGGCTTGGCAGCTTCCCCATTGAGCTGACGGCACAGGCCAGCGGCAGATCGGAGGTGTATTGGAAATGAGAAAGCTGCTTTTTCGCTCCCGCTCCGGTGAGGGCTATCCCATGGTCATCGCTGTGACCCTCTGCCTGCTCCTGCTCTTTATGGTCATAGCGGAATACTTCCGGGTGAACATCATCGTGCAGGGCGTGCGGGACGCGGTGCAGCAGGCGGTCATTGCCACGGTCAATGAGAACTATGACGATGTGTACCACTCTGTGCGGGAGGGCTATGCCGCAGGCTGGTTCCCGGAGGGGGACGGCGAGTGGTTTGAGTCCATCGACGCCGGTGACATCTACGGCAACCTGTCCTATATCCTCGGCCTTACCACAGATGGAGAGTTCCACATGAAATACGCCGGAAACGAGCTGGAGTATACGCTCTCCGACCTGTCCGTTCATATCTCCAACAACGCCATCGCCTCAGGCCGGAGCGAGGGGTATCTCGCAACCGCCACCCTCCATCTGGAGGTCCCCACCCGCTTTGCCGGACGGGTGCTGCCGCCTGTGAGCCTAAATCTGCAGGTGCAGGCCAAGTATATCCCGAAGTTTTAGTTCTTTTTGCTTCTTTCGGTAGACTTCCGAAGAAAGCTGTGGTATGTTCGGGATAAGAAGAAAAACCACTGACCCCTACAAAGGAGGCGTTCGACTTATGACAGACAAAACAAAACGCATCATCCTCATTGCGGCAGGCGTCCTGCTCTGTGCGGCACTGGTGGTGGGGATCGTCAGCCGCCTTGCGGCGGTGCCCATGCCCATCGACCCCGCCATCCCGGACGATACACCCGACACGAAAGATCCGGTTGTGAACATCAGCGATCCAGAGGGAAAGGTGGATAGCAAGACGGATGGCGAACGGCATGACCCCGGCAGGGATGCGGACAGCTCCGGCACAGAGCAGACCATTCAGGGTACGCCCACCAAGCCGGACGCGCCGGAGCATCCCAGCAAGACGGAGAAGGACCATGCGGCGGATGATGTGCCGGAAGCGGATCGCAATATGGAAACGCCGCCCACCTACAAACCGGAGCAGACTGAGGTAAAGCCCCAGCCTACGGAGCCTGCGGGCGGCAGCACCAATGATGCCGGACAGGTATATGTCCCCGGCTTCGGCTATGTGACGCCCAGCGGTCCAAACGATGGCGGAACGCTGGACGACATGTATGAAAACGGCAACAAGATCGGTATCATGGGCGGCTGACCTCGCCCTTCCAAGAGAGACACGGCTGAGAAACGGCCGTGTCTCTTTTTATCTTCACGACTGGAGGAATGCGTATGAAAAGGATCATATCCCTGCTGCTGGCATTGGTGATAGTGATATCCGCCGCCGTTCCCGCCTATGCCACAGGAGATGGCAACTTTGATGGCGGTGGAGGCAGTATGGGGGACGGCACCAAGACCAACTACTGGAATCCTGGCATGGATGGCGTAAGAGTGTCTATCGTGGATGTGGGTTCCCATTCTGTGGTGCGAACCCCTATTGACTTAACCAACAAGGTTCCTATAGCAAATATTGCTCACTTCGGAAAGGTGTCCAAGTTGTCTTACAATGCAGGACGAGGATTGTCCGTATCGGTCAGCGGATATTCCTATCGAAACCCAAGTCAGAGCCTGCCCAAGATCATCTCTACGAGCAGCAGCAAGGCCAGCATTGCTGCCATCCGAAGCTATTTCACCGATGAACAGGTTATCCGTTCCATTGCTGGATACGCAGGAATTGACTTCGATACGCTCATTGGCGGAGACTACAAGCTGGTAGTAGAGCCGCTGGCCTATCTTTGCTACAACGGTCAGCAGTTTGCCATGACCGCCACGGAAGCGGCTCTGTATGACCAGGTCGTCAACGGCGATCTCAGAAAGAAGCTGGGTACGCTCACCCATAAAAATCTGCCGCTGGCGATTTTTCTGGAGGAAGCGGATCTCGGCTACACTGCATGGTCCGGCAGCCGCACGGAGAAGGCATCCAACGGCGACATCATCTCCTCTCTTGGAATCGGCATCGTCCGCTTCAACGAGGTGACCACGCCGCCCGAACCCGGCGAATATGACTACGAATACCGCGTCAACACAGAAGTCATCACCTCCGTGGAGGTGCGCGGCGGACAGTCTGACCCGGACAACCCTGTATCGGTACGCTTTAACATTCAGGGCAGGACTTACACTGTCAGTAATGTCTACTACCCGGACGGCGACAGCCAGCTGGCATGGGTGCGCTGGCGTACTCCCGCGGAACCCTGTGTCATAACGATTTCCGTCAGCGTGTACGGCGGCGGCTCGGCGCAGGGTACCATCACCTGCAATATCGTGGATCTGGACGGCAATGACCCGCCCAACCCGCTGGCGGATGACCGCAACAACGGCTTCAGGCCGGCGTCTGTTCCCGAAAAGGAGCAGGTGACCTCGGCGTCCTGGGGCATCTGGTCACCGTGGTGGCAGGAGAATTGGGAGTGGGTGGAAAACTGGCAGAAATGCTGGCACACAGACCGCTGGACGGATGCGGGCGGCAAGACCCACAGGGACCGCTGGTACCATTGGGTGGACAACGGCTGGTGGGAGGATCATGGCTGGTGGGAGTTTGACTACAACGGCTACTCCGCAAGCCTGACTGCATCCATGCGCATCACGCCGGACGAGAAGAGCCCCACGGCGACCGCATCCACGCTGAAAAGCGGCTATGGCGTTCAGGAGAAGGTGACCGCAAAAGTCACCACAAATCAGAGTGCGGCTGTCACGGCGGCGCAGAACGCCGTGACCTATTTCCCGGAGTTTGGCTATGAGAGCTATTGGCGGCTGCTGGAGGCAGAAATCTCCGGGCGAAGCACGACCTTCCAATTCAAAGCCAACCCCTACAGCACCTACAACCGCCGCACCCACTTCACGCCCATCTGGTATCCGGACGGCAGCTATACGCCGTATACCTGGCTCCTGGACTGCTGGACACCCACGGGAATGCTCAGTATGAACCTGACGGACCGCGTCACCATCCGGGGGAATCTCTGGGAGGAGTGGCATATTGCTCCCGCAAAACAACGATAGAAACGGAGGAACTTATGAGAAAAAAGAGAATCCTGATTCTGACCGCCCTTGTGCTGCTTCTGTGCTGTGCTTTTTCCGCCACGGCCTTCGCTGCCGGCACAGGCGATGTGGCCGGTGCGGTGGAAAGCACATGGCAGACGGCATCCGGTCAGATCAAGACCGTGGTGAACAATGTAGTCTTTCCCGCCATCGACCTGATCCTTGCGGTGTTTTTCTTCGCCAAACTCGGCACAGCTTATTTTGACTACCGAAAGAGCGGCCAGTTTGAGGGGACGGCTCCCGCCATTCTGTTCGCGTGCCTGGTGTTCACTCTGACGGCGCCGCTGTACATCTGGCAGATCATCGGAATTTGAGGTATAGGCAATGACTTTTTACGAACAGGAGCTTCGGAAGATCATCGGAGAACGGTACCCCGACGCCGCTTATGTGGGCAGAGCCTGCTATGTGCGTCTGAGCGATATGAACCGGGCAAAGATCCAATTTGTCACTGGAATCGTCTCCAATCAGTACAACGCCCTGCAGATGACAATTCTGAACCGCAGTGAAGGACAGGTGGATACCCTGCGCCTTCGCTTTTCGGATCTGCTGGGGACAAAGATGACCTCAAATCCCAACTTCCGAAATGGTGTAGAACCGCACATTTGGGATGACTATGGAAAGGTGAGCTGGTATTTGTATCACCCCACCCGGCAGGACTATGAGGCGCTGTCCGATGCGGTGTCAGGCTATCTGGAGGTATTTCAGGATATGAGCCAGTCCGCTGACCGGGCGTGGGAGCAGACAATGTAACAAAAGCGTGATTTGAAGGCCGTACCAGCTGTACGGCCTTTGCCATATCCCAAAGCAGCTGGTGTGGCCTCACCCGGAGGAGGTGAAACCGATCAATGTTTATTTGGGATTTTGTTGCCGATAAGATCCTCGGCCAGATCGTGGATTGGTTCTACGGTCAAGTCGTGGGCTTTCTCGGCAACTTCTTTTCGGAGATGGGAAACATGGGCGCGGAGCTCTTCACCATGGATTGGGTGCAGAGCATCGTGCTGTTCTTCTCCTATTTGGCATGGGCACTCTACGGCACAGGGCTGGTGGTGGCCTGCTTCGAGACCGGCGTGGAGTATTCCAGCGGCCGCGGCAACATCCGTGAGACCGCCCTCAATGCCATCAAGGGCTTTATGGCGGTCAGCCTCTTCACCGTTGTTCCGGTACGGCTTTATGAGCTGTGCGTTTCTCTGCAGGGGACCTTCACTGCGGCGCTCACCGGCTACGGGACATCCATCGGGGATGTGGCCGGCGAGGTCATGCAGGAGTTCAACGCTGTGGAATCGCTGACCGATTTGGCATCCGGCCCTTTTCTCGGCTTCGGCAGCATCACCAGCGGGATCATGATCCTGTTCTGCATCATCCTTATGGCGTATGCGATCATCAAGGTCTTCTTCGCCAATCTGAAGCGCGGCGGCATCCTGCTCATCCAGATCGCCGTGGGAAGCCTCTATATGTTCAGTGTCCCTCGCGGATATACGGATGGCTTTATCCAATGGTGCAAGCAGATCATCGGCCTATGCCTGTCGGCGTTCTTGCAGGCGACGATCCTTGTCGCCGGACTTATGGTGTTCAAGGATCATGCCCTGTTAGGGCTTGGACTCATGCTCTCCGCCGGTGAGATCCCCCGTATTGCGGGAGCCTTTGGACTGGATACCTCCACCAAGGCAAGCCTCATGAGTGCTGTCTATACCGCGCAGGCCGCCGTCAACACCACGCACACGGTCGTACAGGCGGTGGCGAAATGAGCAGACTGACGATGGGCAGCTTGTTCGATGGTATTGGTGGATTCCCTTTGGCCGCGATCCGCAGTGGCATCACACCGGTGTGGGCGTCGGAGATCGAAGCCTTTCCCATCGCGGTCACAAAGCTGCGTTTCCCCAGCATGACCCATGTGGGCGACATCACAAAGCTGAATGGTGCAGAACTGCCGCCTGTGGACATCATCTGCGGAGGCAGCCCGTGTCAGGATCTGTCCGTTGCTGGCGCAAGGGCAGGTCTTGCGGGGGCGCGTTCCGGCCTTTTTATGGAGCAAATGCGGATCGTGCGGGAGATGAGGGCGGCCGACCAGAAGCGAGGCCGTTTCGGTGTCGATATCCGTCCACGCTGGGTGTGTTGGGAGAATGTGCCGGGTGCTTTTTCAAGCGGGACACCGAAGTACGAGGATTTTCGGATCGTGCTGGAGGAGATCGTGCGGATCTGCTTTCCCAATGAGCTTATCCCAAGCCCCTATCCTTACGCATGGCCTGACGCCGGTGAGCTCACGGCAGGCGGTGCGTTTTCTCTTGCATGGCGCTGTCTGGACGCTCAATTTTGGGGCGTCGCGCAGCGTCGCAAGCGTATTTTTCTCCTTGCTGACTTCGCCGGACCGCTTGCGCCGCAGCTATTATTTGATGTATTTGGCGAAACGGGAAACTGCGGGAAGGAGGTCACATAGATGTACCGATTCGATGCAAACGGGCAGCTGACGATGCTTGAATTGGAAGCAGCCGAAGGGGCCGGGGCTCCGCCCAAGCGCAGACCGGGCAAACCGGACTCCGAACTGGTTTCGATCCCGTATTTCCACCTGGATCTGGTATCTGGTTCTGTCGACCTCTTCGGGCAGCGCCACTGGGAGCTCCGATCTCCATGGCGCAAAGGGAAACGCCCCCTCAATACCGGGGCTGCCCCCCGTCGTCCGATCCGAGTCCCGCTCTCCGGCATACTGGAGGCAAACCTGGCGCATAAGTATTATCTGTCGAAAGTCGCCTGCATTGGCATCCTGCGCCGAGCCTTTGAGCGCGGAAAGGAGTTGCCCCAAAAGCTGGAACGTGCCCTAAAGATCCAGGCGGGGCTCATGCGCCCGGACGGACAGCCCACAGGATTAGAAGCGTACCACATCAACCAGCGAGACGAGGGCATCGACCTGCACGGCGTGTCAGGCGCATTGTTGGCAACGACGAATATGCAGATGCAGACCTTCGTGACGCAGCCGGACGATGCTGTGGAGGGTTTTGACGGCTTCAACGGCGACCTGACCGGCGATGTAGCGGCCACGCTCGGCGTCAACTGTGGGATGTCCACCGGCAGAAACGGCATCATGGCCTTTGCCGCCAATCAGCGGGATGAGGTGCGGGATCTGCGCGATGTGGCGGGCGCGTTGCAGGCACAGCCGGGAATGAAGCAGCAGACCTTCGTCGCCGGTTTTTCTGCCGGGGCAGGTGCCAGCGCGGGAGGCATTGGATACAACGAATCGGTTGCTCCCACACTCAAGGGCAGCCCCGGAGGGAACTGTATGCCGTCTGTTTTGTGCCTCAACGACCAGGGCGGCAGCGTGATGAATTGCTCTGAAAATATATCCGGCACGCTGCGGGCGCAGGAGCATGGACATCAGCCTCTTGTTTACGAAAATCACGGCATTGACAGCCGCTACACCGGCCCGCACAAGGTAGCCCCTACCATGTCTGCACGATACGGCACGGGCGGCAACAACGTGCCGCTGGTCGAGCAGGAGGCAGATGCCATCTGCATTGCAGGCAATACAGTCGACCGGCAGCCGCAGAACGGCGGCAACGGTCTTGGCTGTCAGGATGACTTGGCGTATACTTTGACTGCCACAGACCGCCACGCGGTCTACAGCCGCCAGCGTGTGGATGACTTTCGGCATAATGATGTGGCAAGTACCCAGAGTGCCCGTCAGTACAAGGACGCAACCGACCTGATTTGCCAACAGGCAGAAGCCTGTGCCCATCTCATTCGCCGTCTTACTCCGCTGGAGTGTGAAAGACTGCAGGGCTTCCCGGACGGCTGGACGGATATACCCGGTGCTTCGGACAGTGCCCGTTATAAAGCGTTGGGCAACAGTGTGGCGATACCCTGCGTGGAGTTTATCATGTCGCGCATCGCTGCCGCGCTTTTATGAAGCATAGCGTTGACAACAGGGGTTAAGTCGGGGTATAATATCCCTGAAAGACGAGGTGACAGATATGGATAACAGGGAGCAGCTAAGACGCATCACGGAACTGACCGAGCAGATCGCCGGACTGCCGAAGGGGTATCTTTCCAAAAAAACCATCGGCGGAAAGGTCTATTACTATCACCAGTGGTCGGAAAATGGCGTCAAGCAGAGCCGCTATCTGCACGACAGTGAGATCGCGCCGCTGGCAGATAAAATCGAAAAGCGCAAGGAACTGCAGGCGCAGCTGCGCATGCTGAAATCACAGAAAAGCAGAAGAAATGAGGCGACAGGTATGAAATGCACCTTTATGCATAAACGAACCCCCGTGGCAGAGCTTGAGCTGGACGATGTGACCGGCTTTATACAAAAAATTGGCAGTGTCTACGCACCGGAGCATCTGCCTATCGGCATCCCTGTGCGAAACGAGATCGCCGACCGTGCGGCGTTTAACGACTGGTGGCGGGATCGCTCTATTCCGGCAAGCCGCAGCGGTGTGCGGGAAGCACTGGAATCGTTGGGGGTGGCAGACACCAAAATGCTGCTCATCCGCTGCTACGGGCTGAGCCTCTCGGATCAGTACTGGATCTGTCCGGAAGGCGCGGAGCTTCGGTGGGAGGACATCAACTTTTTCCAAAATGATTTCTCGGAGGACATCGGAGATGTGCTGTTCGGAGAACGAAAGAAGAAGGACACACTCAATTTCAGCTCCCCCGACAGCACATCGGACGGCAATCTGAAAAAGCGGTGGAAGATCATCGATGGGAAGCGATGCCTGATCAAGGGCGGCAGCAACCCGTTCCGGCAGCAGCCGTTCAACGAGGTGATCGCCTCCGGTATCATGGAGCGGCTCGGCATTCCTCATGTATCGTATACAGTCATCTGGAGCAAGGATGCACCCTACTCGGTCTGTGAGGATTTTGTTACGGAGAATACGGAGTTGATCCCGGCGTGGAGGCTGCTGCAGGCGAAAAAGCAGAAGAACAGCACCTCCCGATACCGGCATCTATTGGAGTGCTGCGAGCTGCTCGGCATCGGGAACATTACGCCGTTTTTAGACCGGATGCTGGTGCTGGACTATATCATCGCAAACGAGGATCGCCACTTCAATAACTTTGGGGCACTGCGAAACGCGGAAACGCTGGAATGGCTCGGTATGGCTCCGATCTATGACAGCGGCTCCTCCCTTGGCTATGATAAGATGCCCGGTCAGATGCGCTCGGAAAAGGATGTGGTCTGCAAACCCTTCAAAAACCACCACGCCGAGCAGCTGAAGCTGGTGACCGATTTTGATTGGATCGACTTTGATCGCCTCTCCGATGTAGACGAGCTGATCTCCGGCGTACTGTCTTGCGAGGAAGCTGCCGACTATATCGATGAGGGACGTATCCATGCGATCACGGAAAGCGTGCAGCGCCGAATCGGTCATCTGCAGGAGCTTGCGATGACGCAGACGCCACGGCAGCTCGATACCACCGAGGACGATGTCCGAGAGGAAGTTGCCGCGGATTACGCGCCAAAAATGGAGCTGTGATGCAAATACAGCGTAAGCGCAATGGATCAGCCGCTTTGCGAATCGCAGGGCGGCTGATCTTTTCATTCCCTTGCCTGTTGGCTGCGGGCGGCATAGCCGCTTTGGTGGTATCGCTTCTGTTTTGCCATGCTTCTTCGTTAGACTTGGTGAATAGCTTTCCGCGCCTTCTTCCGGTATGCTTTGCTTGCAAAATCGAGGAAAGGAGCAGAACCGATGGAGGAAAAAAAGAACCTCTGTGCCATGATTCCCACTGATCTCCACAGAAAAATCATGGCAGAAAAAGAACAGCTGGAGCTGAACACACTGGCGGAATATGTGGAGCGCATCTTCACCGAACACTTCGAAGGAGGACAGATCAGCATGAAAGCAGAGCGCACCTTGGCGGTACAGATCCCGGCGGAGCTCTTCGAGCGACTGAAGGAATATCTGGCAGCCCGCAACCTCAAGCAAAAGCAGTTCCTCATCCAGCTCATCGAGAATGCGCTGGATGACACGGAAGCGGAGTGACCAAGCATCATAGGAGGCCGCGGGTGTTCCCGCGGCCTCCCTCATTCTTATTGGAGGTAATCAGCCATGTACATTTACCCGGACAACCTGTCCGCAAAGGCCACGCTGTGGCTGTGGGAGCTGCGGGACATCGGCATCATCGGCGTGGGACTTCTTCTCTCTGTCCTGGCGCTGACCCAGACCGGCATCGCCCTGCCGCTGGTGCTGACGGCAGTCTTCGCCTTCCTGACGATCCGGCATGAGGGCACCAGCATTCTGGACTTCATCCGCTATGCCGCTGCCTTCCTGATCACAAAACAACAATACTACGAATGGAGGCTCGACTCATGAGTAGAAAACCGCAAAAGAAAGATGCCCGTGAGCAGTCCACCCGGCAGCTCATGGGCATTGATGACATTACCGACTATGGCATCGCCACCCGCATGGGGGAGCTGGTGTTCTTTGCCATCAAGCCCACCAATATCTCCGTTCTGCCGGACACCGGCGTGGGCGCAAGGATCTATGCCCTGCTCAATGTGGTCAAGGGTATGGCGGAGATCGAGATGCTGGCGTTAAATTCCAAGGAGTCCTTTGAGAACAACAAGGCATTCTATCGCCAGCGGGCAAACGAGGAGGAGCTGCCCGTCATCCGAAAGCTGCTGGAGCAGGACAGCAAGCATCTGGATCGTATTCAGGTGCTTATGGCATCCAGCCGGGAGTTCTATATCCTCGTCCGGCTGCAGGGCAAAAAGGAATCCGATGTGTTCAGCTACCTCTCCCGCATCGAAAAAAGCATCAAGGATAACGGCTTCACCGTCCGTCGTGCCACCGAGGAGGATCTCAAAAGGATGCTGGGAGTCTACTTTGAGCAGAACGTGACCACCGAGCGGTACGAGGATCACGACGGCGAACGCTGGGTCCTTTTCGGAGAATAAGGGGGGATATCACTTGGCAGCAAACAAGAAAAAAGCTACAGCAAGGCACGCGGAGGACACACCTGTCAAATCCTTTTTGGATATGATCGCACCCTCCGTGGTGCAGTTTAATCCCGACCACTTCATCTGCGGCAACACCTTCCGCTGCGTGTGGGCTCTGCGGGAATATCCTACCCAGACCGACGAGCAGGCTCTGCTGCGGCATCTGGGCGAGAAGGACGGCATCACCCTGCGTATCTATACCCGGCAGCTCACACCTGCCGAGGAAAAGCGCATCATCCAGAATGCCGCCAACAAAAACCGCATGGGCAGCTCCAACACAAATGACCTGCAGCAGACGATCACGGCGGAAAGCAATCTGCAGGACATGATCTCCATGGAGGGCAGCCGCCACCGCAACAAGGAGCCGTTATTCCATTGTGCCGTTTACATCGAGCTGACCGCTTCGGATCATAACACGCTCAAGCTGCTCCAGACCGATGTGCTGACGGAGCTGGTGCGCAGCAAGCTCAATGTGGACAGGCTCCTGCTCCGCCAGCAGCAGGGCTTCTGCTGCGCCAGCCCTGTGGGATACAATGCCTTCGGAGCGCAGTTCGAGCGTGTCCTGCCGGCAAGCTCTGTTGCAAATCTCTATCCCTTCAATTACAGCGGCAAAACGGACGCAAAGGGCTTCTATGTCGGACGGGACAAGTATGGCAGCAACATCCTCGTGGACTTCGACCAGCGCGACGAGGACAAGACCTCCGCCAATATCCTCATCCTCGGCAATTCCGGTCAGGGCAAATCCTACCTCATGAAGCTGCTCATCCTGAACCTGCTGGAGTCCGGCAAATCCATTATCACGCTGGATGCCGAGCATGAGCAGCAGGAAATGTGCGAGGCTGTCGGCGGCTGCTTTGCCGACCTTATGGCGGGTAAGTACATCATCAATGTGCTGGAGCCGAAATGCTGGGACGACGGCGGCGACCCGGACGATACAGCCGCCCCGGAAGCCTTCCGAAAAAGCACCCTGCTGGCACAGCACATTTCCTTCCTCAAGGACTTCTTCCGCGCCTACAAGGATTTCTCGGATGCCCATATCGACACCATTGAGATCATGCTCTCCAAGCTGTATGGGAAATGGGGCATCACAGAGCGAACCAATTTCCGCCGTATGCGCTCGGAGGACTACCCCATCCTCTCTGATCTCTATGACCTGATCGAGGCGGAGTACAAAAGCTATGACAGGGCCGCCCACCAGCTCTACACCGAGCAGATCCTGCGTGAGGTGCTGCTGGGGCTGCACTCCATGTGCAAGGGCGCGGACGCGCAGTTTTTCAATGGACACACCAACATCACCTCCAGCCGCTTCCTCGTTTTCGGTGTGAAAGGACTGTTGGGCGCGGCGAAAAATGTCCGCAACGCCATGCTGTTCAATATTCTGTCGTTCCTGTCGGATAAGCTGCTGACCGAGGGCAATACCGTGGCGGCACTGGACGAACTGTATATCTGGCTGTCTAACCCCACAGCCATTGAGTACATCCGCAACTGCCTCAAGCGTGTGCGCAAAAAGGAATCCGCCATGCTGCTGGCAAGTCAGAATCTGGAGGACTTTGATCAGGAACAGGTGCGCGAAATGACCAAGCCGCTGTTCAGCATCCCGCCTCACCAGTTTCTGTTCAACGCAGGGTCCATCGACAAGCGCAGCTATATGGAGATGCTCCAGCTGGATGAGGCGGAATACAATCTCATCAAGTTCCCCCAGCGCGGCGTCTGCCTGTACAAGTGCGGCAACGAGCGATATCTGCTGGAGGTACACGCTCCCGCCTACAAGGAAAAGCTGTTTGGCACAGCGGGTGGCCGCTGATGACAATAACCGCGGGTATGATCGCCAAAGCCGCGGCGACAGCCCTTTCCAACGAGAAGCTTCGCAAAGGGATTGGCTGGGGGCTGGTCGCTGTTCTCTCGCCCGTCATCCTCCTGATCGCCGCGCTGTGCTCCATCGGCACAGGCGGTGCGGATCACAACAACCAGGCGGTAGCCGCAGCCTTCTATGGGACGAGCTATTCGACCGAGGTGCCTATGGCATTCCGCTCTCACATTGAGGAGATGCGCTCCGCGTTTTCTCTTCTGGATTCGGCGGTCGCCTCCGTCAATGGGCGGACGGAAGGTGGAAACAGCCTTGACCCGATCCGAGTCAAGGCCGTTTTTTATGCCCTCTGCTTTGGCGAGGACGCTCCCGGCAGACGGGCGGCAAACCGTTTTGCAGAGTGCTTCTACACTTGGGAAACCCGTACCCGCACGGTCGATGTCGAGAACGACGATGGCACGGTCACCAGCATGGAAGAAGAATACACCGTCGCTGTTCCGGTTTCGCTGCATCAGGCGTATGCAAATCTCGAAGCAGAGCTGGGCCGGACGATCACAGAGGATGACAAGAGCAATATCAACCACATCTATTCCATGATTGCCGGCGCTGCGGGCGGCGGGAATTACAACGGCGAGTTCCTTCGCGGAGATGGAAGCAGTATCGACTTGGACATCTCCACCTTTGTTGATCCCGCCAATAAAAATGCAGCCGACCTTGTGACCTACGCCATCCACGCATGGGAGTCCGGCTGGGGCTATGTCTGGGGCACCTATGGCAATGTGTTGACGGAGTCACTCCTCGCCTACAAGGTGTCGCAATACCCGGACGGTGTTGGCAATCATGAGAACATCATCTGCGCCAATTGGCTGGGCGGCAGGACCGCCGACTGCGTGGGACTCATCAAAGGCTACGGCTGGCTGTCCCCTGAAACGATGACCATCGACTATGGTACCCATGGGATGCCGGATATCGGCGCAAACCAGATGTACTATAACGCAAGGGAATCCGGACCCATTAGCACAATGCCGGACATCCCCGGCCTTGCGGTTTGGCATGAGGGACACATCGGTGTTTACATCGGCGGCGGTCAGGTCGTTGAGGCCATGGGAACCAAGTACGGTGTTGTTAAAACAGAATTGGCTGGCCGAGGATGGACGCACTGGCTGAAGGTGCCGTATATCAATTATGACTGAGGAGGATCGAATGGAATTCCACAAAGATGAAGTAAAGAACAAAGTCGTCTGGACAAAAGGCGCAGACTTTACTGACGGATCACCTCGATACACCTTCGAGGGACGCGACCCCGCCACAACCTTTGAACGATTTCAGGTCGTTATCTATGCAGAGCGGGAGCGCCGATATGCACACGACCCCGGAAGCCTCTGTAATCACTATTATGGTTATGTGCGTGACGACAAAATGGAATGTGCCGAAACCATCGGACCGTACTATTCTGTCCGGGAGGCAAAGCAGAGAACGCTGGAATTGTTCAATTTGTTTATGCAGCAATACGCCAATCAAGATTTAGACAGTGCCACATCGGAATCAGCGGTTCACGGACATGATGATCAGCAGAAGCATTTTCAATACCAATGGGCAGTGGGAACACCGCAGAGGAAGTATGCAGACATGCTGGACAAGCTGATTCCGCAGCACGATGGTCACACCACTGCCGCGTGGATCACATTTGCGGAGGAACTGGCAGATGGTGCGGAAACCGCCTTCGAGCAGGAAATGTCTTCTCTGGTAGCTGCGTTCCAAGAGATTTCAAAGCGGTTCAGTCCTCGTGCCGTGGAGACGGTCTATCAGGTGATCCATGCGCCAGGCAATGCGCTGCTGAGCAATGAGATCTTACCCGCAGCGGAAGCCGCGGAGCAGGGTGCAAGTTCACAAGAACTGTCTGATATGGCGGCAAGCGGACTGTTCGGTGGCGGACTGGCGCCTGAACTGAAGATGTAGGAGGAATATAGAATGGCCTATGTAAAAGTACCTGCACCATCGGTGGTGTACCACTTGGCAAAAGCAGATCGCCTCGACAGCATTCTGGATGACGGTCAGATCCGCCGCTTCGAGGACAGCGAGTGTTGGTTCTGTGAGAGCCTCCCTAAAATGAAAGCGTACATGGAGCAAACCGTGATGTGCGAGGGCAAACCCTACTATGCCGTAGGTGGTCAGCTTTGCCGCTATCCAAAGTTCGTGCCGGAGGACTATGTCCTCCTTAAACTCGCTCCCTGCCAACCGAAGGATAACTGGTATCGCTGGGATCAGGAAGTCCCGCCCGGTAGTCCGAAAGAACTGATCAACGCAGCAAAGGAGTTTTCTGCTTTGAAAATTGGTTACCGCGGTGACCTTTGGTTCAGTACGGTGGAAACCATCGATGTACCGGCCTTCCTTCATGGTGAGATCATTAGTCAAAAGCAACTGACATCTGGCGAAGCGTGGTCAGCTTTGTTCAACAAAACAGAAAACGAGATGGCAGGGTACATGAACCGGCTCGACCAGCTCTCTCGTGACGAATTGATTCAGGCTGCAGATGAGATCTCCGCCATGATGACCTGCCACTCCGAGCTGATGGCGTTTGGAGAAAATCTTTCCCGCAAGAAGATGATTTTTCTGCTGCAGCAGGAGAAGCCACTGGAACTTCTGAGTGAGGCTTGGATGGAGCATCAGACTGTGGATGTGGGCGAGACCTTCCAAAGTCTGCTCACAGGTCTATATGACGAGACACGGCAAACGCAGGTGCGTGATATGGTTTATGCAATACAGCCGAAGACTATTGAGGAACTGCTGACAAGCTATCCGGATGATTACTTTCAGCTCATGACGCCGTGCGGTTTTGTGGATCTGACTCCTTCCGAAACGGAGAAGCTCTTACACGGCGAAGCGACTATGGCACATCCCGGAGTCAGCGGATGTCAGATGCCGGTCGAGGCGCAGGAACTTCTGGAGATGGAGGTGCTGTCCTTAAAAAGAGACGAGCATGGTTGCTGGTATGCACTGACCGACCACCCACAGCAGAAAATGGAACAGGCTCCGCAGGAGCCGCAGATGTTGTGATCGGAGGTGCGTTGCATGAACATGGCTCGTTATGAGCAGGAAACCATTATCAACTTCAACGAGGAAGAAAAGACCGCCGGTATTTACACCCACAACAAGATACTGCGTCAGAAGCTGGCAGCACTGGCGCGGGACAGACCGGAGGATTGCAGGCTCGTCAAAGCGTCCCGCAGCGGACGGGTAGTTGACTACACCATTCCAAAATCATGGATAAAGATCGTACCAAACAGGGTGCTGTCTGATGCCGAAAAGATGCAGCGGCGCAATGCCATAAAAAAGGCCAATTTTGCCCTTGATAATGCCGGACGTCCGCAGGATTGAAACCTCGTGCGACCATCGGAGGGTAGTGATACCCCCCACAACACAAAAACGCTGAAAATAGCATATAGAAGGAGGACACGCACATGAAAAAAGCAACTGTCACCGTCACCTTTGACGATGAGAAGCTGGGCGCACTGGAGTTCTCGCTCCGCAAGGATCACTCCTCTGTGCAGGAGCACTTGGAGGATGCGCTGAACGCTCTGTATGAAAAAACCGTACCGGAGCCGCTGCGGGAGTATCTGGACAGCAAGGCCGCTCCCGCGGCGGTGAAGCCCAAGCGCACGGGCAAGCCCGCCGCACCCAAGCCGCAGAGCAGTGAGCCGAAGCCTGCGGCTGTGAAGGAGGGCAACTGAGATGGCGGATCATGTAGACATCACACTGTGGATCGACCGGCGTTGGAAGGATGCCATCGAGAAGCATCTCAAAGGTGAAACCCTGCAGGAGCATCTGGAGAATGTGCTGGATGAGCTGTGCAACCAGCTCCCGGAGCAAGAGTATGAGCGTATCAGCTGTGCAATCCAGTCGGAAGCTGCCGCGCAGCGTGCAAAGAAAGAGGCCGCCCGCACCTACGCCGCCTACCATGTGACGGAGCGCGGGCAGGAGTGGTACTTCAAGACCTCGCCCGGTGAGGAGCTGTTGGTCGCCTGCAAAAAGCTGCGCGGCTATGTCGCCGCAGAGAAAGGCACTGCGCCGGACAAATTTATCGGAATGTTTTTCGGCGGGCAACCCATCACAGCAAAAGAGTTTGACGCCCTGACCGCTGTACGCATGGAGAACACCGGCAAGGTGCGCGGCGTGTTCGATGTGAACTTCGACAAGCGGGAGTTCTCCGCCGTACACATCATGGACGGCTGGCGAACCTGGGCGATGCGGGATGTCTCCCCGTCCGTCTACCTTGCCACAAGGTCGCGCTTTGCTTCGGCGGATGAACAGCTCTCCAAACTATTGGAGCTGCTGGATGGCATGGAAATCACCTCGGCGGGACATCTCTCCGCGCGGAATTTTTCCTTCAGTGATGAGATCATGATGGATGAGGACGGTAAGCTCAACTTCTATGTGGACGCAGATTTTGATGTGGACGCTGCCTTCGGAACCTTCGTCCTCACGGACAAAAACGATGACTGGCTCAACATCTATGCCAACTACGACATCGCGGAGGATAGACCCTGCGACACGCTGGAGCTGACGCTCTGCAAGGGTGACGGCTCCGAGGAGAGCTGGAGCTACCCGCTCAATGCAGCCGAGCAGGAAGTGCTGATGCGGAAGATGGAGGAATTCTGTCAGCAGCAGACCGGCATGAGCCTGCGCGAGTATGCCCAACAGCTTCACGAGGAGCAGGCACATACTGCGGAGCTGCAGCTGTGATCGTAAAGGAAAAGAAAGCGGAGTTTCTCTTGGCTGATTATCCTAACACCGGAACAGGAGCAGCGCGATTCGTCGGCGCTGGGAATGTGTGAAACCGAATCCGCTGCCCGGAGAGCCGTGCCAACTGGCGTGGCTCTCCCTTTTGCACCCGCGGCTTATCTAAAAGATGCGGAACACCGCGCAGGAGCAAACCATGTAATAACTGCGGTTTCCATTGGCTTTTCACAAAACCAGCCATGGATTTTTTGTTGCTTTTCGTGGATAGCTTTTCTCCCTGCGCCGTGCCATTGTGTTTGCACGGGCATTGCCCGAATCAAAAATCAGGAGGAAACAAACATGACAATTGATACCGCAAAGGAACTGCAGATGAATATCGCAAAAGAGGGACTGGCATTGCTGGTGCTCCACCCCACCGCAGATGTGCAGCTCCACCGAGAGTGCATCTCACACATTGGGACGGCATGGGACATCCCCTTTGGTGACACACAGGAGGTCATCTCACTCCTGGACCGCGAGCTGGATGCCATCCACGCCGCAGAAAAAAATGGCACGGTGACACATGTGCTGCCGGAGGAAGAACTGCCCATGAATGCCAGCGGACTTGAAACGCTGGATAACATCTGGGATCTGTTTGAAACGTCACTTCGTGTAGACAGCCCCTACGCCAGGACGAGGCTGTTCGAGATGGCAAAGTGGCTGGAGGAGTCTCAGAACCTGCTGGACTGGATCGAAAAGACGTCGGCGGAAAAGCAGGCATGGATGGAACAAGTCAGCTGACCACACCACACAGGAGGAGCCGCCCCCCAGAGGGCGGCTCCTCCCTGTTTCGCCAGCTATGCCCCCTGTGAGCCGCTGTGTGCGGCTTTGGGGGCGAGGGTGGAATCCCTGCACCCCGGACAGGCATCGGCGCTGTTTGCCCCCGCTTTCGCCCCTCCTATGGGGAACTGTGCTGGGAACCTGCCTGTTCGATAAAAGCACAAGATAAACGCCCGCAGTCGGAAGCGACCGCGGGCTGTCCACAAAGCCCCGCAGTGCGGGGCTTTTTCACAGGTCACAAACCAATGTCGGTTTGAGGCTCTGCCAAGATGAACCGATGTCGGTCCGCAGGAGGAGTGCGGCGTTTGCAGGGCTTTCCGGCGTTTTTGACCGATGGCAGCGGAAGGAGGAAAAATGGAGGACAATAAGAAATGCACCACGATCTGGCTGCGGCCCAGCGTCATTCGCCGCATGGACGCATGGCTGGAGGAGGCGAACTGCAGGAGCCGCAGCGAATTCATTGAAAAGGCGGTCCGTTTTTACATGGGCTATCTGGGAACGGAGGATACCTCCGAGTATCTCTCGGACGCGCTGGTGGCAACGCTGCGCGGGATCATCGCGGACAGCACCAACCGCACCAACGGCATTCTCTTCAAGTGCGCGGTGGAGCAGGGCATCATGGCGCATACCATCGCCGCCCACTTCCGGGATACGCTGGAGGATCGCCGCACCCTGCGCGGGTATGTGGTGGACGAGGTAAAGCGCACCAATGGTCAGATCAGGTTTGAGGATGCCCAGGATGTCCAACGGCAGCTGCCGGATGACACATGGCGAGATTGATATTTATCTCTCCATACATGAAGGGCGGCAGAGATGCCGCTCGGCTGGCCCATCGCACCCGCTACTTCGCCACCCGCGAAGGTGTGCAGCTTCTCAATGATGACAATGTACATCTTCCTGTCACGAAGAAACAACAGCAGTACATCCATCGTCTGCTCCGCAGCTTCCCGGAGGCAAGGGAACTGCCGGAGCATGAGGACTATGCAAACACACCTAACCGGCAGACAGCCTTTGCGCTCATCGCGCAGATCCACGAGGACTTCATCGAGCCCATGGATGGCCGGGAAAACTATCTGGATTATGTCGCAAACCGCCCCGGCGTAAAAGCATTGGGCGAACACGGCCTGTGGGATGCCCATGGCAAGGTCCCGTCGCTGGAGAATGCCGTGGCAGAGGTGGCGCGGCACACGGGAAATGTGTGGACGCCAGTCATCTCCCTCTCCCGTGAGAACGCGGAGCGGCTGGGTTATACCGACCTTAAAAACTGGCAGGAGCTCATCAACGCATCTATCACGGACATCGCCAAGGGCTATAAGATCCATCCGGACCGCCTTCGTTGGTACGCGGCTATGCACGAAAAGGAGAAGCACATCCATGTTCACATGGTGCTCTTCTCAACCGATCCGAAGGAGGGCTACCTCTCCCGGCAAGGTATCCGCAGCATCAAGTCCGCGCTGGTCAGCACGATCTACCGGAACGACCGCCTGCACATCTATGAGCAGAAGGATGAACAGCGCGGCCTGCTCCGGCAGGAGGCGGAAGCACGGATGGCAACGCTCATCGAGCAGATGGCAACCGGTACTCTGCAAAGCGATAAGCTGGAGCTGTTAGTGACGGATCTCGCCCAGCGGCTTCGGGAGGTCAGCGGCAAAAAGGTCTACGGTTATCTGCCGCCCCGTGTCAAACGCATCGTGGATGAGATCGTGGACGAACTGGCAAAGGACGAGAGAGTGTCGTCCGCCTACGCTCTATGGCAGGATCTCCGAGAGCAGCTTTGCACTGACTATAATCAGACACCGCCGCAGCGAGTACCGCTGTCGCAGCAAAAGGAGTTCAAGACTGTGCGCAACATGGTTATCCGGGAAACGCTCCGGCTCTCGGAAATGAACTTCACCTTCGAGGATGATGCCATGCAGGATGAGCCAGAGTCGGAAGAACCGCCTGTTCCTCCAGATCCAAGTGCGGAGCGGATAATCCATCAGCAAGCACAGTCTTACCGCAGGGCAAAAAAGGTGCTGCACGACTTGGAGTCGGACCCCGGTGAGAAAGCCGCGGCACGGGTCACCCTCCGCCGTCTGTGGGAGGAGGGCTATACCATCGCGGCACACCAACTGGGAAAGGCATATCAGAACGGGCTTGGCATATCGATTGACCGAAAAGCGGCGGCAGAGTGGTTTCAAAAATCGGCGGAGGCCGGTAATCCTTGCTCCGCATACGCGCTGGGCAAACTGCTGCTGGAGCGGGAGCAATTCCCGCAGGCCCTTCACTGGCTGCGGCAGGCAGCGGAGCAGAACGATCCATACGCACAATACCGGCTCGGCAAGCTGCTGCTCACCGGCGCGGAAGGTGTGCCAAAGGATGTAGATGCGGCCATTCAGCTTCTGAAGGACTCTGCCACACAAGGGAATTCGTTTGCCCAATACACGCTGGGAAAGCTCTATTTGCTGGGACAGGAGGTGCAAGCGGACCGTGAAGAAGCTCTGCGCTATTTCGCACAGGCAGCGGCGCAGGGCAACTCCTACGCGCAGTATTTCATCGACCATCAGGACGACTTCTCCGGTGCAGCGGCGGGAACCGCTATCCTTCGGATGCTCCATCAGATGAGCCGCATATTCCGCGAGAACGCCGCCCAGCCTGCCATCTATGCAGGAATGCAGATCGACAAGAAGCGTCGCCGCAGATTGCAGGAGAAGCGCATGGCAATGGGGCACAAGGCGGATGACCACGAGGATCGCGGACTGACACAACAGACACAATAAGGGAGGGACTATGTCAAAGTACATTCCATTTACAACCGAGCAGAAAGAACGAGCCGCATCGGTGGACTTGGAGGAGTTTCTCCGCCGCCGTGGAGAAAAGCTCATCACATCCGGCAGGGACAAACGCCTTGCCAGCGACCACAGCATCACCATCCGTGGCTGCGAGTGGTTCGATCACGCCACCGAACAGGGCGGCAGAGCCATCAGCTTCGTCAAGCAGTTCTATGGACTCAGCTACCCGGACGCCATGTCTCTGCTCCTCGGCGATGATCTCGGCGGAAGCTACCCTGCGGCAAGGGAGAAGGAGCCGGAGCCTGCAAAGCCCTTCACGCTCCCAGCGCAGAGTGAGTCCATGCGCCGTGTGTATGCATACCTGCTGCAAAAGCGTTGCATCGACCGTGAGATACTCAATGCCTTCGTGCGCAAGAAGCTCATCTACGAAAGCTGTGAAAAATCCAGGGATGGGACAAAGGAATACCACAACGCCGTGTTCGTCGGATTCGATGAACACGGCGTTCCCCGTCACGGGCATAAGCGCGGGCTGTATACCATGGGACAAAGCTATCGCGGCAACATTGAGGGCAGCGACCCGAAGCACAGCTTTCACTATCTCGGCGGCGATGACACGCTCTATGTCTTCGAGGCCCCTATCGACCTGCTCTCCTACATCTCCCTTTTCCCGGAGGGGTGGCAGGCGCATAACTATGTGGCATGCTGCGGGACATCCTCCATCCCCGTGCTGGAGATGCTGCGACAGCTCTCCCAGCTCCAGCAGGTGTATCTCTGCATGGACAATGACGCTGCCGGTCATGCCGCCAGTGAGCGCATGGGGAAGCTGCTGGAGGAGCGTGGTATCTCCGCAGAGCGGCTCGTGCCGCAGCAAAAGGACTGGAACGACGATCTCAAGGCAGAACAGGAAAACAAAATGGAAAGGAGCGAGCTATGCCAAACCTTCTGCTGACAATGTGGGACACGATCAAAAGCTCCAACATCGGGATATTGGTCGCGGCAGGGCTGGGGATGTTCGCCGTCATCGGTGGGTTCTCTATGTTGTCCTATCACTATACACTCAGCGGCATCAAGTCCCGCACCGTGGGTGACGGACAGCACGGCACGGCGCGTTGGGCGACCGATAAGGAGATCCGCCAGACCTATGCCCATGTGCCGTTCAAGGTCAGAGACTGGCGAAAAGGTCAAGATCTTCCCTCGGAACAAGGGCTGGTGCTGGGCTGCAAGGGCAAGAAAGATGAACTGACTGCGCTGGTGGACAGCGACGACATCCACTGCCTTATGATTGCGGCCTCGGGTGCAGGCAAGACCGCATTCTTCCTCTATCCCAACCTTGAATATGCCTGCGCGTCCGGCATGAGTTTTCTGGCGCTGGATACCAAGGGTGATCTCGCCCGCAACTACGGCTCTATTGCCAAAAAGTATTACGGCTACAAGCATATCTCCGTCATCGATCTGCGCAACCCCACCCGATCTGACGGCAACAATCTGCTGACGCTCATCAACCGCTATATGGACATCGCCAGAAAACAACCGGACAATCTCGCTGCCCGCGCCAAAGCCGAAAAGTACGCCAAGATCCTCGCCAAGTCCATTGTCAGCCCGGAGGGGAACTCCGACCACGGGCAGAACGCCTTCTTCTACGATGCGGCGGAGGGCTTGCTGTCTTCCACGATCTTGCTGCTTGCGGAGTTTCTGCCGCCGGATGAGGAGCACCCGGAGGAGCGGCGGCACATCGTGTCGGTATTCAAGCTGGTGCAGGATCTGCTGGAGCCGGCGCGTGGTGCGCGGGGACGCTCCCGTTTCCAGCTGCTCATGGACAAGCTGCCGTCCGAGCACAAAGCACGCTGGCTGGCAGGCGCCGCACTCAACAGCTCCGAGCAGGCGATGGCATCCGTCATGTCCACGGTGCTGTCCCGTCTCAATTCGTTTCTTGATAGTGAGCTGGAGCAGATCCTGTGCTTCGACAGTGCCATTGACGCGGAAATATTCGCTGCCGAGAAATCCGCCATCTTTCTCATCCTGCCGGAGGAGGATCAGACGAAGAACTTCATGGCGGGCTTAATGATCCAGAACCTCTCCCGTGAGCTGTTCGCGGTAGCGGATGAGAACGGCGGTAAACTGAAAAATCGTGTTATCCTCTTTTGCGATGAGCTGGGTACCATGCCGCCCTTTGATATTTTGCCGCTTTTCAGTGCTGGACGCTCTCGCCGCCTGACGCTGGTACCCATTATCCAGTCACTGGCGCAGTTGGAAAAGAACTATGGCAAAGAAGGTGCATCCATTCTGATGGATAACTGCCAGGATGTGATCTGCGGCGGCTTTGCGCCCAACAGTGAAGCGGCGGATACCTTCTCCAAAGCCCTCGGCAGCCGCACGGTGCTCTCCGGCTCTGTGAGCCGCGGCAAAAACGATCCCAGCCAGAGCTTGCAGATGATGGAACGCCCCCTGCTGACGGCAGATGAGCTCAAGTCGATTCCCAAGGGCAGCTTTATCGTGCAGAAAACCGGATGCCACCCCATGCGGACCCGCCTGCGCCTGTTCCTCGAATGGGGCATCACCTTCGAGGAGGAATACCGCGTGGAGGAACAGGCGGCCCGAAAAGTCTATTATGCCGACCAGAATGCGCTGACCCGTGCCATCGTGCGGAAGTATCCGCCCAAGCTGACGGAGCAGAAGACTACCCGCTCCATTAAGGGCGAGGGGCAGCTCCACGACGCGCCCGCGCAGGAGATGGTGGTGGCAGAGGACATCGACTATGACCGCATGCCGCACAAGCGCGCCCCTTACAATCTTCCCCGGCAGGAGGTGGATCGGTGAGCTACTTTGACAGCATTTACGCCGACACGCTCCTGCCGCCCAGAGCTGTATCCGTCTATATGTACCTCAAGGACCGGTCCAACAGCGCAGGAAGCTGCTGGCCGGGGATCAAGACGATTGCGAGAGATATGAACCTCTCCCGCAGCACCGTCAAGCGGGCACTGACAGATTTGGAGCAGCACGGCTATCTTGCCAAGCTGCCCCGATACCGCCCCAATGGGAGCAACACATCCAATCTCTATACGCTGAAATAAATGAAAAGTGGATCGTACAGCGCCCTGGTACGATCCACTTCATTAAGCCAAAAAACAAAAATCGCCACGCCAAGGGGCAACTATACCTCTTTGCTGAACCGAGGAGGGGTTCAATATGAACCCACCGGAACAGCCCACTCTATCGGAGAATTAGGACAGAGAAAGAACATAAAATGGTACCTATAGAAAGGACAGTACTCTGACAAAAAA
>UMEU01028895.1_pt1 | contig 23416 bp, 20 predicted proteins | sample 1964831 | NCBI WGS metagenome assembly UMEU01 (sample SAMEA4836028, study PRJEB28245) | human gut metagenome | biome: gut microbiome; material: fecal sample | place: Denmark | collected 2008
TAATAATCTTTAGGACTATTATGGCACTGGTTGGAGGTAAAGTAAGCGTCCAATAAGAGGGTGTATCGAAATTTCTGGCTGTTGCATGTAAACTATTGATTAGAGTTTTGGGAGTTGACTCTAAAAACTCTAAATCTAATCTAAGGAGCAGGCTTATGGATCTTTCTTCTTTGACTCCAGACAAACAGGTGAAACTTCAATACTGGCTGGATGTAATACAGCAATGCAGGGCCTCCGGACTGACAAATCAGATCTGGTGTGAACAACACGATATCTCTTTGAAAAGTTATTATTACTGGCTTTCCAAAATTCGAAAGCTTGCCCTGGAAGAACTGCCCCGCAAGAAAAACGGCATCCACATGTGTACAGACCAACAGTCAACTGCTTTAACGGAATCCCCGGCTGAGTTTGCGGAGCTTTCACTTCCGGACAGAAACATTTCTCGTTCCACTCCTGCAGCCATACTTCATATCGGATCCATAACAGTGGAACTTTATGAAGGCACATCTGCCCAGATGCTGGAAAACATTCTGAAAGCCGTGCAGTCATGTTAGGAGATCTTTCCCATGTGGAGAAAATCTATATCCGATGCGGCTACACCGATATGAGGAAGCAGCTCAATGGCTTGCTGGATATCATCCAGTACAACTTCAAACTGGATCCTTACAGCAATTCCTTATTCCTGTTCTGTGGAAAGAGGGCTGACCGGATCAAAGCAGTCCATTACGAGGGAGACGGTTTCTGCCTTTTATACAAACGGTACGAAAACGGACGTCTCCAATGGCCGCGGACCGGCGAAGAAGCAAAACAGATTTCTGATCAGCAGCTACGCTGGCTTCTGGAAGGTTTGAACCCGGAGCAGCCAAAGGCGGTTCAGAAATGGCTCCCGCATAAGTCTGAAAATACTGAAAATCCTTAGAAATGCTGGGAAATCTGACGATTCTATGGTATAATAATCCTATCGAAACGAAAGGGTTTTCAGGTTATGTCAGCTACGGAACAGGAGTATAAAAATCATATCAAAGAACTGGAACAGCAGGTCCGGCTCCTGAAAGAGCAGGTTGATTTCCTGACCCGTAAACTTTATGGAACAAAATCCGAGAAGACATCTACTCTCGAAATCGAGGGGCAGATGTCTCTTTTTAATGAAATCGAAACCTGTGCAGATCCTGATGCACACGAACCGGAGCTTGTTGAGATAGAGAATCACCTACGTAAAAGGAAGTACATCGGTCAGCGGGAAGAACTGGTAAAAAATCTCCCTCACAGCAAAGTACTCCATACCATAGATGAAAGGGAACAGATATGCGATAACTGCAGGAGTACGATAGTGAAAGTAGGGGAAGAATTCGTCCGCACGGAAGTACAGTTTATCCCTGCAAAACTCAAGGTGATTGACCATTACCGGGAAACGTATGAATGCAGGTCATGCCGGAAAAACGGAACTCCTTATATGGAGAAGGCTCCGGTGCCATATCCTCCCGTCCTGCATTCTCTGGCATCTGCATCTACCATCACCTGGCTCATCCACCAGAAGTTTGAATTAAGCATCCCGCTGTACAGACAGGAAAAAAAATGGGAGGCTTTGGGATTACGTTTAAGCAGAGCGACTATATCAAACTGGCTTCTGGTTGTCTATCGGGACTGGCTTGTACACATCGTCCACCGTCTGAAGCTGAAACTTCTGAAACAGAGATACCTTCATATCGATGAAACACATGTACAGGTGCTGAAAGAACCGGGACGGAAAAATACGTCCGATTCCTATATGTGGGTTTACTGCAGCATCAGAGATGCCGTAAATCCCATTCGCTACTTCGAGTACCAGCCGGGACGAAGCGGGAAATATCCGGAAGCGTTTCTGAGGGAATATGAAGGTTATATCCATACAGACGCTTACTCCGGATACAATGCAGTTTCAGGAGTAAAAAGATGTCTTTGCTATACGCATCTGCGCCGGGCTTTCGTGGATGCGCTCCCAAAAGACATCCATAATTCGGAAGCATCAAAACCTGCGGAAGCAATCCTTCGTCTGAATCAACTCTTTAACATAGAGTCAGAGTTGGAGGCGCTCCCTCCTGATCAGAAGAAAAAAGAACGTCTTATCCGCGAGAAACCGCTTCTCGAGGCTTTTTGGTCATGGGCAGAAAAAAGTGCCATCGGAGAGCTGCCGAAATCCAAACTTTCAAAAGCTTTTCATTACGCCTTAAATAACCGTGAAGGTTTTTGGAATTATCTGGAAGGCGGGAATTGTTCCATCAGTAATTCGCTTGCGGAAAACTGTATCCGTCCCTTTGTGATCGGCAGAAAGAACTGGCTGTTCTCCGGCAGTCCGAAAGGGGCGGAAGCCAGTGCAGGAATCTATACACTGGTAGAGACAGCGAAAGCGAATGGGCTTGCCCCGATGAAATATATAAAATATATCCTGTCCGACATGCCGGGGAGTGCTTTTCTTGAACATCCTGAATATCTGGATGATTATCTGCCTTGGAATCCTCTTGTAAAAGAATTCTGTCGATAACCGTTGACCTTTTAGTATAAAAGGCTGACGGTTATTTTTCTATACACTGTTTTATTTGACGCTTACGAGGTAAAATCCAGATACGGACTATCTACCACTTACAAAAAATCCTCCTGAATTGATATTTATTTTAACATCAATCCAAGAGGATATATAGCTCTTTTAGAGTTTACACAGAATTAATTACAGTCTCACGTTCATTACAATCACGAACGACCGCATTCTTATAACAATTATCAAACGCCTTTTGAGGCACGCTACGGGGTATAAACCCTGTAGCAATAAAAATTAGGTCAAAGTGTTATAAAAAAGCTTGACCACAACAAATATATCTCGTTTTTTAATAAAATCTTTTGAATATCTCCTTCTATACAATGGTTTATTATCAGAATCAGTTGTTTCACCTATAATCGCCATTCAAATGGGTCTTTATACTCTCCAATTATAAAATCATTTCCTAATTTATAATGAGGCTCGAGGGTACCTAACTTGCAATCTCTAGTGTCAGTATAAGTTACAGTTGAAAAAATGTATGCATACTCATTTCTACTACGTTCTCCATTGTCAAGTATCTCAATACATTTGAACCTTTGAATACTCTTCGCTTCACTATAAAAAATATCTTTATTACCAATGCTTTCTAATTCACGATGAATGGTATGCAAATTTTTTTCTGTCCTTATAAACGCATTCTTCTGAAATACAATATCCGGTGTTCGCGTTATATCCACACGCCTTAATTCATACATATTTTTGAATGTCGATGCTTTGACTATTATAGGTTCATATCCACTTAAAAAAACAACTTTTTTAATCTTTGAAAATGCAAAAGCATTGATTTGAATATTCACATTTCCTTTGACATATAATATCTCAACTTCCGTACCTGAAAATGCATATGGTAATACTGTTGTGATTTTATCTTCATCCAGAGTATACTCATTCCACTGACCTTTAACTCTTGCTACAATTCCATTGCCTACAATCCATTCACCAATTTCAGTTTCAACTAGCCCACACTCTGAGAAAGAATCATATTTTATGTCTCCAGAAAAAGTTTCTTCAACATTAATACTTGTTAAATTCAAATTTTCTGTTACAGCTTTTGATTCAATTTGTTCAACAGTTTCAGGTATATTTAACGTTTCTAATTTTCTTTGTCTATAAATAGCATATTTTCCTATTATCTTTATTTCACTTGGGACAATAAATTGCTGGCATTCTGAGCAGAGAGCAATCATTTTTTTCGATTTTCTCTCTACTACAGCATTCCCTGCTACTTCATAATATGGATTCTTTGGGTGTACTGTAACATATAAAAACAATTTATATATACTTTCAAAATCTATTGACGTTTTCTCGCCAAGATATAATTTTCTTGTTTTCACATCACCTTTAGGTTCTCGAAACTTCTCACACATAATAGTGTCAATATTTCCAGCACAACAGAACTTGCAATCATTTTCGTAAAAATATCTATATGAAAATTGAGTAATAGCATCCAATTCTCCATTATACTCATTATTCAATACAGAACCATATAATGTATTATTTCCGTCTGTTATATATTCACCAAGCAACTCATATCCACATCGTTTTACAGATATCTTATTAACTAGAGAATTCATGATTTCTGCTGCCGAAAACATCCATAAAAATTTCAAATTTGAACTATTATATTTATCTACCTTAGCATGTCGTTCTACCAACAAAATATTATGATTACTGTCATATAAAACTCCATTTGCTAAATAACAATCCTCATTTTTTTCGTCTAATACTATTCTCTCGCAACGCATTAACTCACTAATGGTGTTATTATCCCCTGGCTCTCTCAATTCATTAGAATAGCAAATATTGTTTTCTCCAAATTTTACATTATTTGAAATATATATTTCTTTAAAATTTCCTGCCAATGAAACGGGAAACGATTCAGTCTCAACATTCAATTTATCTATTGTTGTATCCGAAAATGAATATCTGTATATTTCCGTAATAAACTTAGGAATTGTACAACTTTTGATATAACACCTTTCTAAATGAGCTCCTCTTCCATAGTGAAGGTGAACAGGCTCATGTTCAGGAATAGAATCACCTAAATACTCATAATGGTCAAAATAACAGTTTTTGAAACAACTAGCCATAAGAGTAATCTTTTTATTATCAATAACTTTCAAACTCTCAAAACTGCACCCGTTGAATGCTCCATGGTTTAAGACTATCCCTTCACCTAAATATAATGTTCCAATTTTGCAATTATAAAATGTATCTTCATGTACATCTGTACCTTGCTTTATTACTAGTTCCTCAAATGAACAATTGACAAAAGCTTTTCCTGGCCAACCAGTTGTCATTGAAAAAATAAAAGTTTTGATATGGCTACTAATAAAAGCATTATAGGATATATGCTTTATATTTTTTAAATCCATACACTTTATATCCAAATCAGAAAATACATTATAATTTATAGACCACACGCCTTCTGGAACTTCTAATTTCTCTCTTACAACTGTTAAAGCATTTTTAAAAATGATACCACCGAACTCACACGGATGATATTTTCGATACTTGTTAATCAAAATATATGACTGAACAATTGCATCATGGTATGCTTCTAGTATTCTTAATGTATTTTCCTGATTTTCCCCAAGATTTAATAATATATCCATTTTTATTAGTCCAACAAAATTTTTAATGATATCAAAATAAAATTTATTAAAGACAAACGAATCATCAAAGTATTTTTCATCTCTGTTGTAGGCATTTATATACTTCAGGTGATTATTTATTTTATATTTGTTTGCATATTCGCTATTATAGAAATCATGATAAAGATTTGGGGCATCATCATCGCTATGATTTCTGAAGTTAAAGTTAGTATCAATGTCGTATAATGACTTTAAAATCTCAAATTTATCATCTAAAGATAAATCCTGTAGCATTTCCTCCAAGTTAGATTTATCGGCATATTCAGGACAACATTTCAGAATATTTTTTATAGTTTCTTTTCTTTTTTCACCATCATCTGGCCAAAAAAAAATAAATTGTCACAAGATTCAACGATGTACAATTCCAAATCTATTCCAATAAATTCCAAAATTTCATGGTTCACTTTAGATTGAAATACAATATATTTATACCCATTCCAACTTTTTTGATAGGTAAAAATGTTTTCCTCTATATTCTCTAAGTTCTCTGGCAAGACAATATCTTCAAGGTAGCATTCAGAAAATGCTCCTTCTTCAACTTTAATGCAACTTGATAAGTCAATTGACCTTAATTTTGTCCTCGCAAATGCACAGTCTCCAATACGCTTGACAGTATCATTAAATCGTACTTTCAATAAATTTTCACAAGACAAAAATGCTCCTTTACCAATGGATTCAATGTTTCCTTCAAAAATGACTTCTTGAATATCTAGGCACTGCGCGAAAGCAAAATCATCTATGTAATGTATGTAGGAAGGAATATGTAGTATTTCAGGTAAATGTTCCTCACCATTAACACCAACTAAAATATCATTTGTCATTCGAAATAGATTTTCCAAAGTACATCACCTTCTTTTAATATTTCTCTCTAAAATATTCGATGGTTTTATCTAGTCCATCACTTATATCAACACAAGGTTTCCAATTCAGCATTTCCTTTGCAAGCGTAATATCAGGCTTTCTCTTAACCGGATCATCCTCTGGCAGCTCCTTGAATACCAACTTGGACGAAGACCCAGTTTTCTCTATAATCATCTTGGCTAAGTCCAATATAGTCATTTCACATGGATTTCCTAAATTAACTGGTCCAACAAAGCCATCCTGCTCCATCATTTTTATTAATCCATCAACCAAATCATCAACATAGCAAAAGCTTCTCGTTTGTTCACCAGAACCATAAATAGTGATATCTTTATTATGTAATGCCTGCACAATAAAATTTGATACCACTCTTCCATCATTTTCAAGCATTCTTGGACCGTAAGTATTAAATATTCTAACAACCCTTATATTGACATCATATTGCCTGTGATAATCAAAGAATAATGTCTCTGCTACTCTCTTTCCTTCGTCATAACATGCTCTAGGACCGATTGTATTCACGTTGCCTCTGTATCCTTCTACTTGGGGATGAACTAATGGATCACCATATATCTCGCTTGTGCTGGATTGCAATACTTTTACTCCCATTCTTCTTGTCAAATCTAATACATTCAATGCTCCCATAAAACTAGTTTTAGTAGTCATTACAGGATCATATTGATAATGTATCGGACTTGCGGGACATGCCAAATTATAAATCATGTCAACTTCAAGTTGCAGTGGATTTATTACATTAGCATTTACAAATTCAAAATTTTTATTATCAAAAAAGGAACTTATATTTTCATATGTTCCCGTAAACATATTATCTAAACAAATCACTTTATTTCCTTCATTTAATAGCCTTTCACAGAGATGAGAGCCAATAAAACCAGCACCTCCGGTAACCAGAATTTTTTTCATACTATTTATTCAAAATCCTTTCTTCAACTTTTTTTGCCTCAATATATGCAAATTCATCTCTTTCGGGAAAGTAATTATCCACTAGAAATTGTGCTAACTTAACATATCTGAAGTCCCCGTAACACATAATATTCTTGCCACTGATTTCAACTGCTACGCATTTACCTTCTTTAAGAGCACTAAGTATATCCTTACCCTCTCTTGTTTTAGAAAGAATAATCGTATAATGTCGGCCACAAATTGGATCCGTAGAATAGTAATGTGAATCTGTTATTCCAATCAACGGAACATCTTTTAAACCATTTAAAATGTCTCTTGCCAATGCTGTTTGAAGGTTACTTACATGCCCTTCTTCTAAAGTGGATCCAGATACAAGTTCAATGCCATCAAACCGTTTATTTTTTGCCAATTCACCATATAGTTTTTCTGGAGTATCCATTCTGTATCCATTTAAAGCAATTGGCTTCCAGTATGGATGTGCAAGAACACTAACCCCTCCAAGTCGATTCACTTCATCAAGCAATACCTGTGTTCCTGCATAGGCATCTACATCCACTTCGATATTACCAATTTGCTCTTTGATTGACTGTGTTTCTTTTAATTCAAAAATTTGTTTAGTTTTATATTTTGTGTCAACTGCTACATCTGTTCCCAATGCTAAAATGTGCATAGGTGAGTATTCTAATGAAAATTCTTCACCTAATATTACTGTCATGTTTAAGCCCAGTTCTCTAGCTCGTTCTTTCGCAACAACAGAACCTTCAAAATTGTTATGATCTGTGACTGCGATAATATCCATACCTTTTTCTCTTGCAGCTGTTGCAACTAATTCAGGAGGCTCATAGCCATCCGAATATGTAGTATGCATATGTAAATCCGCCTTATAAAAATTCAAATTAAATAAATCTTTTTCTAATGCATACACATTTGATGAATACAAAAGCATCTCTTCTTCATCCAACACATAAAAGATGGTAACAATATACATATCCTCATGATTGAACGTATACGGAATAACAAGCTGATTATCCTCTGCAGATATTACCTTTGTCCAGGGTTTATAAGACCCATCTGCGTGATACTCATAATTGTAAACTGGAGAAATAACAATCTTAAAATTTCCTGCTAAACGTTGAAACTTATATTTACATTTAAAGATAACATTCTCTTCTCTACCTACTTCGTATATGCACTTATCCAATTTGTAGTAATATTTTTTATTACCCATTCTTTTGAAAACTTTTTTATAATTACTTTTTGCGGAATCAGAAGCATTCTTTACAATAGTATCAATTGCTTCTTTATCTAAGGAATCCTCTTCAGCTCGTCTAAGAAGTAGCTCATATTGTCGCTCATTTATCCACATATTCTCTGCATATATGCTATCAATAAATTTTTTCATAATCCATCTCCTAGATATTTATCACATGTGACTTTATGCTTCCGTAGTATTTTCCAGCCAGATGACTAGTCAATTCCACAACGTTAAGTCCTGCATCTTTTTCCCGTTTCAGAACTCCAACAATATTTTTCCCAAGCATTTTATATATTCCTGGATCATAGTTAAATTTTCCTCCATAAACTTTTTGCAGTTTACTGCTAGAAACTCCATTCCTAAAACTTTTTTTTGCTATTCCTTTTAGCGTTGTTACATTGTGGGCATAAATAATAACGCTTGGATCATACATTAGTTTCGCACCGGCTTTCAAAGCTCTCCAACATAAATCAACATCCTCTGCGTTATTTGCAAACCAGTTATTAAAGCCTTTTATTTGAACTAAAACTTTTCTTTTATACGCACAGTTTGCAGTAACAAAAGCATCATTCAGTTTTTGTTCTCGTACCATGTATGGAGAATCCGGAAAATTCATTATTAGTGTCCATGCAAGTTTTCCCCAATATTCTTCATAATGGTTTATAGGTTGCGCATTTAACACCTTACCGCCAACTCCATCAATTTCATTATTTTCAAAACTTAAACGAATATTCTTAATCCAATCCTTATCCACAATGCAGTCACCATCTGTAAATGCAATTATATCTGCCTTCGTATTTTTAATGCCAACATTTCTTCCAGATGCTGCAGTTCTTCTTGGATTGTTCATGAGTTTTACTGTTGGAAATTTTGTGCGTATTATTTCCTGTGTACCATCATTGGATCCACCATCTACGACTATTACCTCGCTTGGCTGCTCCGAGCTATTAAACAATGCCCGCAATGTATCCTCAATGTTATCTTTTTCATTATAAACAGGCATTATAACTGCTATTTTCATCTTCCTTTTATCTCCTTCGCACTAATATTTTTGATTCTTTATCCAATTACATTCTTGACACCAACTTGGCAAAAATCCTGCTCTCATCATCTCTCTAAAACGTACATAATTCTTCCCATTCCAGATTTCTTCAAAGGATTCTTCATATAAATTACCCATGTATTTTCTTGTATTGTAACAACAGGTTGTAACATTTCCTTTCAAATCTATATAGCATCTCTCGATTCCCCAGGTGCATAGGCTTCCATCTACTATGTCAAAATCATCTTCCTGAGCTTGTACAGCACAGTAATCATTACTTAATGACAAATCCGAGAACTTCTTTTTTGCAGTCATTTGCCTTTCATCAATTTCGTTCTTTAATTCATCCAACGGCTGTATTGTTTTTATATCTCCATAGTTTGCGGTTTCATAAGGTATAAATTGTATTCTTATATCTCCTCTTTCAGCTATTTCAATAGCTTCTAGAATTTTCTCTGTATAAGTTTTCATATAATATTCTTCACTATCAAACTTGTTGCCAATACAAGGATTCACTCCCAATTTATTGAATTTCACAGCTGAAAACCCATTCTCTATTGCAAATTTTACTATCTGTGGCAACTCCAAAACATTCTGTTTCATCACCACACAATCTAAATTCTTTCTTAATCTCGGTGTTATTTTATTCAATCTATTTAGATTACTTATAAACTTGTCAAAACTGAGATTTCTTCTAATTAATTCATACGTTTCCTTTGAAACACCATCACAAGAAATATTGATAAACTCAAAGGCATTGCCTATGACTTCCCACATATCCTCCGGTATATAACATAGGTTAGTGTTAGTTCCAACTTTTACGTCAAATGATGAGTATAGTTTTATAAACTCTGTAACATTAGGATTTAAAAAGGGTTCTCCGTCTCCATTAATCATTATTGTTTCGCAGTACGGTAAAATTGGTTCCAGTTTTTTCACGACATCTATATCTAGATGGCTCCCTCCTTTATTTCCCAGAAAGAAATGATTACACATAATGCATTGTGCATTACAGAGATTGGAGTGTTCTATTTGTATATAGCGTGGATAAAAATCAACATGCCCTGAGTTGCCTTCGCTTATGTATTTTCTGATTTTTATTCTATTTTCTTCTTTAATTGAACAAATGTTTTCCATATTTAATCCACTACCTTTTTCAGCAATACTGCTTTTCTTTTTCCTATCCGGCTATCACTCATAGATGAATTTTTAATCTCATAATGCATTTCTTGCAAGGTCTGTACATAGCTTTCAAATGTAGTATCAACACAATCCAAACTATTTGATTCAAAAAGAATATAGCCTTCTAAATTAAGATGTTCTTCTATATATGAGATAAATTCATCCATTGTGAAACCAATCCAATTATGAACAGCACATGCAATAATCAGATCATAATGTTCTTGGTTATTCCACCTTTTTATATCAGTACATACGAAGCGACAATTGTTAACCTTTTTAATCTTTTGAGCTGTATTTGCTACAGAAACAAAACTTTCATCAATGTCGACTCCTGTGACGCTGTTTACATATTTTGATATTTCTAAATCCAAAAATCCAACATTACATCCAATATCCAGCACATTCATTTCCGGAAACATTACCTTATCAAGTCCATATAACCTAACTCTATCCAAAGTGCTTCTTAAGCCTCTAATACTCAACTCTGGATCACTTTGGTAAAAATACCCGTCTACTAGACTTGTACCTTGACAATAATTAGACACAAGCTGTAAATAGTTTTCTGCATCTTGAAAAACTTTTAAGTCATCGGTGGGGAATCTCACATAGTTTAATTTATATTTTGGGGACCATATTACTTTTTTCTCATCAATCCCTATTGAAGTAATTATTTCCATTTTCTTCCTAACTACAGCACTGTCTTCTTCTGCGATTACAATATAATCCAAATCAGCATTAATCATATGTTCTATCCTGCAAAATGGAGGACTTAATTTCACTTTCTCATTACTCTCGATTACCCACAAAACTATTTCACAATACTTATTTGCTGAAAGCTGTTCAAAAAATATTTGACTTATATTGTTATAGCCATACAGTGCTATATGACTTCCCTTTTTTACTTTTTCATATGGAAATAATACTCCTTCCATTTTGTTTACCTCTTTTTCAAATTATTTTTAAATAGACTCAAGATATATACTCTGCTTTTTTCTTGATTCTGGTTTTTCGTTTAGAATAATCTGGGCAGTCTCTATTCCTGATTCAATAGCAAAAGAAATACCTTCACCAGTCATATAATCTGCTTCTAACGCACAATCACCAATATGATACTCATTATTGCGTCTTCCAATAGGAACATTTTTCTTTGTAGATGCACCTATAATTGCGCCTCTGGGCGGACGGTCAAAACACACTTTTCCATCAAAGAACTTTTCAATTACGCTCTTTTCAAATTCACAATAGTTTTTCTTTAATACACGTTTTTTATCACTCGTCCAAACTCCAATATTCCAAGTTTGCTTTCCTACAGGGAAAATCCACCCATATCCTTTTCCATATGCATGACAATATTTGAAATAAAAAGTATTGTCTTCTATGCCTTCTGCATCTCCAATTATTCTGCTTGATATTCCTACTGGCATTTCTTTACAGTTTAATGTTCCAGCTAATGGACGTGTTCCGATTCCGTTTGCATATACAATAATCGGTGCTGAATAGTCCCCGACCAAGTATTCATCATTCTCAAACAATACATTCTTAACTTCATAATCAATTCTCAATTCAGAGCCAGCTTCCAGTGCTTTCCTTTTCAAGTATGAATCAAATACATCTCGGGAAATTCCAATGGAGTAATCAGCACAATATCCATTTCTTAAAAATCTTTTATTATAAATTTCACCAAAATGTGATGTAACGTTATAAGCTATCCTTTTTCCACCCAGTTCTAATATTTCACTAGTATCAATATTCAGTTTTTCTAAAACCCTAACTGCATGACTTGATAGTCCATCGCCACATACTTTTCCGGCTAAATTCTGTTTTTTTTCAAGTAGAATGCATCTTTTCCCTCTTTGAGATAAATACCACGCACATGACAACCCAGCTGGCCCTGCACCTACAATAATCACATCATATTTCTTCATTAGATTTACCTTCCGTTACTTTATTACCAAACATTTTCTTCAATAAAGTAGTCATGCTGCAAAATCATGTTAACCATTGAATCTATTTTTCCTACATACCCACTTTTTCTTAAACTATTAACATATTGGTTATATTCTACCGTGCAGCATAAAATTACTGCGTCAACATCTTTCTGTTTTGCAATATCCGACAATGAAATTATAGGCTGAGTGAATATATTATTTTTATATCGCAATAGCTTAGTTATATCCCCATCTGCTATTCCCACAACACAAACCCCATTCTTTTCCATTTCAGCCAACATTAAAACTAAATTATGCCCATTGCCAACCAATACTACTTTCTTATACTCACTTTTTATTCTCATCTTTTTATCAAAAGCACAATTCATTGAGTATTGTTTGTAGATTTCATTTTCAAAAAAAGTAATATTTTCGTCATTTAAAGTATATGTACTTTTATGTTCACACACAGGACACTTATAAACCATTTTGTCCCATAATCTGGATACATTAAATGGGCGCACAAAACTTGATCCGCAATGACGGCATTTTAAATGCAACTGCTTACTTCCATCTATTTCTTTCACAGTGCATTTTCCATTCATCACATTATCAATGCGCGTAAGCCTTACAATCCTTCGTACTTTATCCCATTCATAATTATCTAATTGCGAAATGTTTATTTCTGGCATTTTCATTTCAATAAACAGCTTTTCATCAGAAATATGTCCACTTTCAACAGCCGTTTTGTAATATTCAGTTCCTGGATACAACTGAAGATGTACAAAATCTATTTGATACTTCCTATGAGTATTCCACCAATCAAAAGTTTTGAAAAAAGTTTCCATCGTTTCAAGTGGACTTCCTACAATGAAATTTCCGGATATAGTTAGCCCACTATTATATGCAATTTCTAATGCGTTCTCTATTTGACTTACTGAAATATGTTTTTTCATTTCCTGCAATATCTGGGGATTCATGCTCTCAAGACCAAATAAAACATTTGTACATCCCGCGTCCTTCATTGCCTTCAACGTTTCCGCATCTACTGCATCTACTCTCAGTTCAGCAAACCATTTTAAATTGTATTTTTTTATACGACTGCAAAATTCTAATATTGTTTTTTTATTGACACCAAAAAATTCATCCATAATTGTTAAACCCGTTATGTCATATTTTTGGATCAAATATTCCACTTCTCCAAAGAAGTCATCTAAGGTTCTTACTCTATATTTTCTACCGATTGTGTGAAAGCAAAATTTACATTCATATGGACAAGATCTTCCAAAAAGAATAGGCAATACTCGAGGACTTCTTACTGTTTCATAATCATAATGAGATGATTCATCATAATTGTTCAAATCTTCAAATAATAAATCCACACCGAATCCCTCATAAGACGGATAAGCAATTTCACTTACATTCGCAATTAGTGGTCTAGATTCTGTGGCAGCATATTGATTGCCTTGCTTATACATAATTCCAGGTATTTCTGTTATATCTTTTCCAGTTTCCAATGCATGCATTAATTCACACATTGTTCTTTCACCTTCACCTAATACAACATAATCTGGATTTGTCATTTGTGGGAAAAGATATGGTTGCGCAGTATACCCCACGCCACCACCAACCGTAATGATATTATTACTAATACTCTTTACAATACGAAACAGGTTCTTCATCGAATGATAATTATATGACGTCCCTCCACAAAGGAATACGTCTATCGATTCATTATTTATTATTCTTCTAAGATAATCCTCTACTTCTCCTTCTACATAATTCAAATTGCAAGAAATAACATCAAAGCCTTCTGCTCTTAAAGCACCATTAATATATGCAATTCCTAATGGAATCACAGCTTCTCTATGAATCAAATGTTCATCAGCTGGAATTGCTAGTAAGATTTTCATAATATAACCCCTCCATTAGCAACAGCATTTACTAAAAATATGACATATTCTATTATCATTAATTGCATTAAATCTGAATTCTTTATCTAAAAATTTCATCATAATGTTCTCCAAATCTATCAATAACTTTACTCTCAATCACTGGGTACCACGAAGGTATAATATAATGTGAGAAATCTATTTCTCTAATCCATGTTTCCAAATTAATACCTTCTGTGCTATTAAATCTTTCAGCACTGGCAATTCCAAATACTTTTCTAACTGAGAGTAAATATACAATTTCCCAAAAATCATTAGGCATATTAAAATCAAAATAAAATTGTAAAATTAAAAAGCTGATTAAATCTTCGTCATGTGACTTGTGTATATCCGCAAAGTATACTAAATCCTCATATGCATATCCATACCTTACATCATCGTAATCAACAGGTATAATTTTGTCTCTTGTAATTACTAGATTCTGTAAATGAAGATCACCATGAATGGCCGTTTTTTTACAATTATTTAGTTTTGCAATACTATCATCACTAAAGCCATAATACTTTTGCATTTCCGGCATAATCAATATTTCCTCAGATTGTATTTCATAAGATGAGTGTAGCTTTTTTAATTCAGTCACAAATTTTTTAATCAAAGCAACCATCTCAAGATTTACTCGATTTGATATTAAATCTAATGTTTCACCTTCAGCCCATTCACAAACAAGCCACATTTTATTGTTGCACTGTTTAAGTGTATAAAACTGACAAAAAAAATCATTATGCTCAAAAATACTTTTCTTAATAAAGTATTCTTTTTTGCTGGCACTAATTGTCTTAACTAAAAGCTTTTGATTTTCACAAACGCAAATATATAACCATTTATTTTTATGTTTTTCTTTTATTATTTCTATAAGCGGTTCTTTAATTAATTGTTTTATTATTGCAATATTTTCATCTGTATCCATCATTGTCTAAGTCCTTTTTTCAAACCAGCAAGACTGTAATTTTGCTGACTCATATAGTGCAATCTATTTTGAACTAAGAAATCACATCCAGAGCAAAACTGGGGAATATCTCCCTGATAGAAAGCCTGTCTCGTTAATAAATATTGTTCATTGTTCCATATTTTCATTAAGTCTTTATCAAAGACATTTCCAATTATTTTTCCTTGATTTATACAGCAGAAAGCTACATTGCCATTCAAGTCTATATATGGACACTCTAATAGCCAATCGCAAATACCTCTACTTTTTATTTTGGGAGATGTTATTTTTTTGTCTTCCTCATCTATATCTACATTTGGAAGAACAACATTTATTCCATGTATTTCGCCTGCTCTTTTTGCTTCTTTCATATTGACCATTAACTCTTCTGGATAAAGATATGCTCCATCCTTCGTGTTTTGGTTCTTTTCATCCATGCATAATTGATTAAATAGAATCTCGTCAAACCCTAAGTTGCTGGCAAATTCAACCATTGGTACCATCCTGTGGACATTCTGCTTCATCAGAACAACCATCATTCTCATTCTCAGATGTGGGCATGTTTTCCTCACTTTACATACATTTTCCACAAATTGATCAAAATCCAAGCCAACTCTTATTTTTTCATATAGTTCCTTCTCATCCGCATCACATGAAACATTCAGTTCTTCAAAACTATCTCTTATTCTTTCAACCAAAACATCACTAAGGATCGATAGATTTGTATTTGTAATAAAACGAATCCCATAAGAACTCATTTTGTCCAAATACTCAGTAATGTTGGCCAACAAAAACGGTTCTCCATTACCATGCAAAATAATAACCTTAATAAAAGGAAAAATTGGTTCCAATCTTGTCAGCAATTTTGAATTAAGTATAGTTTTTCCACTTCCAGGATTATAGGAATGACTGCACATAATACATTTTGCATTGCAAATATCTGTCGTTTCAATTTGTAATTTCAAGGGAACTGTGTTCAGATAAGATTTTTCATTTATTGCATTACAGAAAATCATAAACTCATTTATGTCCTTGCACACTTTCCATCTTTTATCTTGCAGTGCTTGTTTCTGTACAGATTGTATTTTTTCGGTATTAACAATTCCTGAAATTAAATCCGCATTGTAAAGCCTGAGTTTATCTAATCCCATTTGAGAATATTCGGAGTATAGTTTCATCCTGCAATCCCAAGGAATATATATTTTTTCATAATTTGCCCAATTCCTGATTGAACCTGCACAAGAAATATCACAAATATCCGCTTCATCCCTGTCGATATTAAATCTATCCAGCAACTGTTCGGCCATCTTAATATTTTTGAAGAAAAAAATCAAAGCCTTCATAATTATTCCCCTTGAATCAAGTTTCTCAATGTTTCCTTCTGACGCACTTTATATTGAGGATCATAATAAAATTCAGGAGTAATATCTACATCTAAATACTTGAGATTTCCACTCTCAATCAATCCGCATTTCAAACACGCTTCTGGTAATTTTCCAGAATAGAACATTTCTCTTAATTTCACATAGAACTTAGAATTCCAAACAGCTGTATGACTACCCATATCCACGATGTTCCCAATATGAAATGATTGGTTTCTGCAACACATGGCAACATTTCCATTTAAATCTATGTATCCTTGTTTTAATATCCAGTCACAAATACCTCTGCAATTTACATTAGAAGGAACTGTATCCCTCTGAATCTCATCATTTTCTTCCAAATATGAATCTACCTTATCCGCTACTTCTTTCATTTTCTTCTCTTCCAAGTCAGATTTATACATTGGAATTGACTGCATTTCCACAAGCTGTTCCTCAATATCTTCAAACCTAATTTTCTTGTTTAACATATGTGCGTTTGGAACAATAACGGGAATTCCTAATTGCTCTCCTTTTTCCAACGCCTTAACAGAATAGTACTCTAAAACAAGAGGATAGTTATTCATCTCATCTTTAGAGTTATTTATGATAATATTAGAATTTAAGGTCATAAATGTAATTACACTAGCTCCATATTTTGCAGCTAATTCAACCATCTTTGGCATTTCCATAACATTTTGACGCATAATAACAGTAGCAATATGTTTTCTTACATCTGGACATTCTCTTTTTAATATTTCTAAATTCTCAATGATAACTCCAAACTTCAGATTCTTTCGAATAGATTCATATGTCTCTTTAGTTGCTCCATCGCATGAGATTTCAATCCATTCAAAATGATCCCTAATTTGCTGGATTAATTTATCTGACAACTTTGACAAATTAGTATTTGTCACTATTTTGTTCCCAAGCATAGAATAATAATCTATTTGTTCACAAACACGCGGACTAATAAAAGGCTCTCCCATGCCATTTAATGAAATTGTACGACACAAACTCAGTGAACATTCCGTTTTCTTTACTACGTCTGTATCTAAATATGCTCCACACTTATTATCACTAAAATAATGGGAACACATAATACACTTAGCATTGCAAATGTTAGTAGTTTCAATCTGAAGATAATCTGGTGATCCTAAAGCAACTGCGTTATGATTTAGGAAGTCAATGTCAATCAAAATATCATTAACAGACTTTGCTGCTCTTAATTCGCCATTTGAAACATATTGTTCTAACAACTGCTCCAATACTGTTGGATCATCTGCTTCTACTAATTTATTCTTGTAATAGATAATCAATTTTTCAGAAGTTGGAATTGTAATTCCTTTTAATCTGGATACTATTTCATGCTGTACAATGACCATATCAGCCGCAATTCGAGATAAATCATCTCCGTTTCTTATTTCAATAAATTCAGTATCTCTATAGCTTTCTTTGCATAACTGTTTGACCTTATCAACAGATTCCGCAAAACATATCAATTTTATTATCATATTAATTTACCTTTATCATTTCCTCTACTTGACTCAAATTGCTTCCATATATTACGTAAACATTTGTTTCTGTACCACTAAAATGCTTTTCTTTCGGATATCTTAGTCCAAGAAAATACCCATCTAGTGTTGAATCCATTTTTTTAGATGCTGGAATAGTAATTTTTTCTTTTTTCAGACAAACTCGCTGACAATCCGAATTGTAAATATTTTTTTCGTATTTACAGTAGCACTCTCGATTAACAGTCAAATACATTGGGCAGCCTTCAACCCCAATAGTCCTTACTCCTATTTTCTGCAGTTCCTGAAGTTCGGACATATTTCTGCACATAAACACATCGATGCCCACTTTCTTATACCAATCTATTGTAGAAATATTTAACACTGGTGTTCTAGCATATCCCATAACACTCCAAATCAATGGAATGTCTTTATAATTTGATTTGAGATAATCTGCTGCACCAATATCCTGAACAATAATTCCCTCAACCTGTACCTTTGAAAGAAGATAGTCCAACTGAGTCATTACCGTATCAAATACCTTATCTGTTAAGTACATAGGTGTCTGAATAATTATCTTTTTTCCAGCACTTTGTAATGCTGATGCCAATTCTAACAATTCATAGCCTGCATATTTAAACATTCTCTTTTGACATACAAAATCGCCTAATACAACACCATCTATTTCTGGTGAATTTCTGATTTCGATTATTGAATCTGAATCATACTGTTCTAATGCCGCATATATCATCATAATATTTCCCTTCTTTGCCTGTTTATATAATGGAGGTATGATTTTAACGGTGACCCATTTTCAAACCTTACTCGATTTGTCTTTAGATCACGAATCACTTGTACTCTTTCTGCGGCTGGTACTGTTCTTCCTTCTATTTTAAAAGATTTAATACCAATCGCCATGTATATGCCAAGCACTTCAGCTACTCTGCATGGATGTTCTGCAAGTAATTTTCCTTTATACGGTTTTCCAGATATATCATCATATAGGATACATCCAGATCTGCAGGTCAATGTATGTTCCGTGTCCGATATAATATGAGGCAACCTACACTGTCTAATATCATTAAAACAAGTTCCGCCTTCTGCGACTAATTCATAATCTAAGTCTGGAAAAGCATTAATTATTTCTACCATCTCATCAATATACAGATTTGCATAAAAGATGATTCTTACCACACCCATATTTTTCAATAACTGAACGGTTCTTTTGTTGTATACCCCCAACAAGGTACTTGCATGTATTTCAGCATTTTTTAATGTTTTAGATACCTCCGCAATAACACCGAAATCCGCAATGATAAAAGAATCTACGCCCACGTTGTCTAATCGTTCAATAGATTTTAACAGCTCCGTCATTTCATGCTGGTGGATTATCGAGTTTATTACTACATATAATTTGATATTTTTTTCATGGCATATCTTTGTTGCTTTTATAATTTCCTCCTCGCTGAAGTCAGTGCGCGAAGGTCTTGAAGTCACACCTTTCATACCAACATATATTGCATCTGGTTTTTCTCTTAATATTATATTCAGTTCCTTAAACGACCCCACAGGTGCAAGAATTTCATATTCTGACATATAAAGTCACCTCTACTTATCTTTCAATGATTTTAAATACACGTTTGCAATATCTAACTTAACCTTTATAGACTTTGCACAGATTACTAGTATTCCTAAAGGTAAAATTACCAATTCAACATGCTGAATTGTAAGCGCAATCCCTGCCATGAAAGGCAGAAAAATATTCAAAAACGCTTCCAATGGTACTGAATCAAAACATGTAAACCAATCTTTTTGAGCATATTTGCATAAAACAGTATAAATCCATCGTTCTAAAACAAAATTCAACAGTACAAAGACGATAACTAAAACACTATTTTTCAAAAAGAGCGGTATTAAAGCTATGAGACACAAAATAATTTCTGTTACCCAAAAAGCAACAACCACGCTGCGATAATTTTTTTGACGATTCGTTATGAATGTATTCACTCCTGATTTCAAATCGTTTTCCATATCTATAATCTGATGAATCAATATATAACGAAGTCCATCCAAAAGAGAAACGATTCCCCATATTCCCAGTAACATACACATCCTTGGGTTCATATCCACCAACAGACATATAATACAAAGAGGCATACATCTCTGAGCGAATGAGCATTCCACTAAGCCTATTAGTCCTCTTTCCTTGAATCTTATTCCTGGTGCTGAATACGAAACTCCAAGTATGTACACCACAATAATAAGTATTGTCACCAGACACTTATCTTCACAAACAAAGAAGATTGGAACATTTCCCACTAAAAACATTACAATGAATGACATCCATATCTCCCATTTTCTCATTGTCGCAATAACTTTTCTTTTTCCAACTTTTTTATCTATCTCTAAATCCGAAAAATCATTAGCAACATAGCTTATTGCCAAAAACATCCCTAAAAACAAGAAATAGATCAAGACATCTATTAAACTTTTTTTTGTAGAAGAGTTTGACAGATATAAAAAATACATTAATATTCCCAGCATCATTGTAACTTTAGAACTGAGCCACTCTTCCATTCTTAAATACGCAATTACTTTTTTCATCTAACAAACTCCTTCTAATTGTATACCGATTGCTAACTTATCAGAGTTTGCAAGAAATCTGAATTTTTCACTAATCATTTTTTTCACTCATTCTTCTTAGAAACTCCAATACTTTAGGCAAAGCAGAAATAAACCAAACAGTATATTTTTGTGGATTATCAAGAACATCTTTTGATAATTCTTCAGTATTTACCCATTCTGCACATTCTGCTTCTTCAGGATCTGCGTTGAAATCACCGTCATACATTCCAATAAATACATGATCAAATTCATATTCAGTAATTCCATTTTCGAATACATTGCGATAAACAAAAGACGAAATCTCTTCTAATGGACAATCCATGCCCATTTCCTCTAATAATCGCCTATGTATAGCCTCTTCTAATAATTCACCTTTTCTAGGATGTGAACAGCATGCATTTGTAATCAAGCCGCCAGAATGGTATTTATTTTTATTTCTTTTCTGAACCAACATTTTTCCATTATTTACAATAAAAATAGAAAATGCTCTATGCAGAAGGCTCTGAAAATGTGCATCCATCTTATTTGCAGAGCCTATTTCGTTGTCACTTAAATCAACGAGTATAATCTGATCCATATCATTATTCATTGAAAAACCTCTTTCCATGCCCATCATAGTTCAAGCATCCAGGCGTAACTATTTCAACTTTCACCTCAGATGAAAACAGTGTTTCTAACTCTTTGAGCATTTCCGCATTTACGTTTGACACACTGCTTTCTGTCTTCACCAAATATCTGTTTGACTCTTTTTCAACGATATACTCACCAATGTTTCCATATTTGAAAAGAATATTCTCTACATTTTCCGGGAACACATATGAATTACCAATTTCAAATGAATCATTTAATCTTCCCAAATAGAATAATCTTGGTAAATCTCTTCCACATTCGCATTTTTCATGTGTAATATACATCAAATCATCCGTCCAATATCTTAACAAGGGGAAACCTTTGTCCCACAGTGTTGTGTACACAGCAACTCCGATTTCTCCATCAGCTACTGGCATATGCGTTTTAGGATCAATAATTTCTATCATCAAATATTCATCTAGATAATGTAATCCATTTTTTTGTTTACACTCTCCTGCCATTGGACCAAACATCTCGCTCATTCCAAACATGTTGTAGCATTCTGCTCCCCAAGCATCTTCAAGAATTTTTCTTCTTTCTGAAGACAGGAATCCTCCACCCATTAGAAGTTTATTTACCTTTGACTCATGCGCAATTTTTTTTATTACCGGATTATAAACAATATTTGTAGCAATGCTAGGACGAGTTGCAACGATAGTAACTGGTACCTTGCTAATTGTATCCACAATATTTTCAGGACTAGGAATCGGGCAATTAACATACCCCGCCCCCATTGTAGTAAACTGCCACATCATAGTATGCGCCATCACACCTGTATCTACCGGTGCCATAATGCCACCTATATCTGAAGCTTCAACATCAAGTTCTTCATAGAAACTTCTTACAAACTTCTCGTGTACTTTTTTATCTTCCTTATTGTATATATAAAAAGTTTTCTGTCCTGTTGTTCCGCTGCTTGAAAAGACTCCATAAATATTTTCCGGTGTCGTAGTCGAACGTTCTTCCACTGATGTATCCCGTAGTTCCTTTTTAAATGTGAATGGTATTTTTATAAATTTCTCATAATTATCAAAAGACTGTATTGATGGTATTTTTTTATTATAAAAATCAGGTTTAAAAGCCCCTGCCTCATATAATTGCTTTAAGACTTCCAATTCCTTTTCATATTTCATATATTTATCTCCTGTTTTATTCCAATATTATGTCTACTAATTTATTTGTGACTTTAAATAAAATGCATGCTGCGATTACTCCCACAACAATCAGTGTGGGATATAACGACAGCCATACTTTAAAACACAATTCAGAAAAACTAAATTTAGTTAGTAAAACACCTGTCAAAATAATACTCACATTTATTATTGCTATAATTCCTGGTATTAACACGTCATTCTTGACCACATTCTCATCACTTATCTTCTTCGAAATTATTCTCGCAAACGGTATTTCCGGAAGTACGAATCCAACCAAAAGATTAATTACATAGGCAAGTAAAAAATCATAGATGAATTGCAATGAAAAAATATTGGTTTTATTAACAAATGAAACTGTAGCTGTTATAACAATGCACATAAAAAAATCTTGTATTATTTCAAATAGTATTCTTCTCTTATTCATCCTTATTACCTCTTAAAATACAAGTAGCATTGTGACTAACGCCATGAGCGAAATCATATTTTCCCATGCCATAATTGAACTTGTGTCCTGAATTCCATCCATTTGTCCATCAAAGTAAACAATGTCTTTATTTATATATTTAAACTTTCTTTTTTTCGCACATGTATATACATACCCTAACTCATTATCTAAAATAAGTAGCTGAACAACACATTGCTTCAAAAAACTCGTTCCCTTGTATGATGCAAATTTATTAATAAAAACAGAAGAAAGCATCACATCAAGCACTAGCCAAATAGGAATTGTCACCAATAACAACGGATTCATTTTAATTGCAGAAGCAACTAAAATCCCAAAAATTCCAAACAATGGTGTGCATCCCGTCAAGTAGACAATTAAAAAAATATAAA
>UMEU01032205.1_pt1 | contig 23191 bp, 19 predicted proteins | sample 1964831 | NCBI WGS metagenome assembly UMEU01 (sample SAMEA4836028, study PRJEB28245) | human gut metagenome | biome: gut microbiome; material: fecal sample | place: Denmark | collected 2008
CCTACGTCACTGGAGCCGGTCATCACTTTGTCTCTCATGGCAGACGTGTAAGGCATAATAAAGGTATTGAGAGGCCGCTGCGCAAATTCTTCCTCACTGATTCCGTTCTGCTTTGCTCCGTTTTTCACCACTCGCTCTCTCTGCTCCTGCGGCATGGCGGCCAGGAAGTCTCTCGCAATGGCGAATTCCTCTTCCCCAAAATCCGGGGCGCCGGTTTCCAGATAGGCATCGGATAGAAGCTGGGAAAGCGTTGGATTGGGAATTGTGTCGCTTAAGCCGCCCAGGACCTTGATGCTTACCTTCGTCTCTGTCATCAGCGCGGCCCCTTCCGCGATCTTTCTCATGCGCTCCAGGATCTCCCCGCTCTGAACGAGCTTTGGAGCACGGATAAAGTATAGAAGTGAGGCGTGATCCGGTACAATGTTGGGAGCCTGCCCGCCGCAGTCTAAGTACGCATAGTGCACGCGGGCGTCGGAAATAATGTGTTCCCGCAGGTAATTCACACCCACATTCATCAGTTCACAGGCATCCAGTGCGCTGCGCCCCAGCTCCGGAGCCGCTCCCGCGTGGGCGGTCGTCCCTTTAAAATCGAACCGGACCTTATAATAGGCTACCGTTCTCACCGACATGGACATGTTGCCGTCCATCGGATGCCAGCTGAACGCCGCATCGATGCCGTCAAAGCAGTGCTCCTTTACCATAAATGCCTTGCCGAATCCAGTCTCCTCGGCCGGACATCCGTATAATTCCACGGTTCCCGTCACTCCGGTCCTCTGTAAATACTCCTTCACCGCAATCGCTGCCCCTGCGGCCCCTGCCCCCAGGGCGCTGTGGCCGCATCCATGTCCGTACTTTTTCCCTTCGATGGGACATGGCTTTGCACATCCGGCTTTCTGGCTTAAATCCGGTAAAGCATCATACTCGGCCAAAATTCCAATGACAGGCTTACCGCTTCCGTATCTCCCCACAAATGCGGTAGGGATCTTCGCCACTCCTTCTTCCACCTCAAAGCCTTCCTGTCTTAAAACCGCCTTGATCTTTTCCGCACTCTGATCTTCCTGATAACCAAACTCCGCATAATCCCATACAGCCCGGTTGATTCCGGCAATGATATCTGCCTTTTCTGCCACAATGTCATGAATGAATTGTTTTTCTTCCATTTTCCCTCTCCTTCTGTGCATTTGTTATAGTTAATATTATCAGATACTCGGGTCCAGGAGGAAATATGATTCATTTATGGAGATATATAAACAATCTATATGGTGATATTAAATAATATTGAAAATCATTGTATTACAGACTGCACATTTACAAGAAAGAGTCCGGCTCGCCGGAGCGCGGTCGCTTCAGCGGCCATACTTCCTTAGCGCGGAGTGCGCATCCTCCCGAAGGGTTTTTATTTCATAGGACGAAATTTCCTATGAAATAAAATAAAAACGCCGGCAGACAGTCTCTGCACAGCGTTTTCATGAGTATTTTATATGCGTGTTCATAATTAAAAATTAATTCTTTTCTTAAAATATTCCAGATACTCTTTGGCATAATCGCTCAAACCACGGTCCATGGGATAGAGGTATCCCAGTTCCAGCTGGCGGTTGTCAAAGGGTATGCTGACTACGTGATGGGCGCGGTTATACTCCTCCGAATGAGGCAGCACGATGCTGAACGCCAGGGAATTGGAGACCAGCGATACCCGGGAGGATGTGGACTGGACGCAGATCAGCCGGTTCGGATTAACAATATCCTGCCAGGGCATCCAGTTGGCATCTCTCTCATAGATATCCGAAAATGCCACATAGGGATAGTTTTTCAGCTCTTCTATATCAAAATGCGGCTTCTGAAGCAGCGGATGGTTTTCGGCCAGCTGCACATAGAAGCGCACATCCTTCAGCTTTACAAATTTCACGTGGAGATCGGAACAGAGCCTTGCAAAGCTGGACGATCCTGTCTCCAGATAGATTACCAGGTCACAGAGGTTTCTGTAGAGCGCCTCCACCTGTTTCTCACCGTCGCCGATATAACAGGAAAAATGAAGATGCGCCATCTCCTGGTAATCGGTGCACAAATCCCAGAATGCCTCGAAGGCAGGCACGTAACGGGGATATACGAGCCGGAACAGACAGTCCTCTTCCGCGCTTATCCCACTGGTAATCTCCTGAATATCCGCCATGATGGAGGTGGCCTTTTTCGCCAGCTTCATCCCGCTGGCCGTCAGCTGCATCCCCATGGGTGTCCGTTCAAATATGGTAATTCCAAGCTCATTTTCCAGGTTCTTAATGGCGTTGCTCAAGTTAGGCTGGGAAAGGTAGAGCGTCTTTGCCGCCTTCGATACGGAACCTGTCCTGCTGATTTCCAATACGTACTGGAGCTGTTGAATCGTCATGAGATGCCTCCTGTTTCCGTTATTTTAAAGCAATTCTCACTGTTTTTATCTCAAATGCCTTGAAGTCCAGATTAATGACGCCGTCCGTCACAGCGGCTTCCTCTTCCTTATTCTCCAGCATATCGCACAGCCATGCGGATTTAACCGGAAGATTGATCTTTACAGCAGCAAAATCCATCCGTTTCCTGCATTCATAAAGCCGGAAAACTATATCTCCGCTTCCGTCCTCTGCCAGCTTCACGGCCTCGATCACCACGTGGTCTGATCCGGTATCTGCCAATGAGAAGGTATCTGTTCTTCCGTTTACGACAAGAGGTGCTACATTCATCTCATACCCCTGTCTGACCACATCGCTCTCCTGGAAGCTTCCATTCCATGCCGCCGCTCCATACGTAAAGGTATGAACCCGGTTATCCGCCCGCATATCCGGGCAGGCTCCCGCGCGGAGAAGCGTCAGCTCCAGTGCTCCGTCCTCCATGCTGATTCCGTACTTACAGTCATTTAAGACAGCAAAGCCATTGCCGCCGTCGCACACAGCGCTGTACCGATGGTTGCACACCTCGAACCGGTCTTTATCATACGCCCTGGACCGGTGCATCGGGCGCTCCACAAAGCCAAACTGCATCTCATTGATCCCATACTCTCCATATAAAACAGTAGGGAAACTGACCTTCAACAGCCTGTGCAGTTCACGCCAGTCAACTTCTGTCGCAAATTCTACCCTGCTTTCTCCCACTGCCAGAGTGATATCCTGGCTGAACGAAGAACTGCCGATCTTTCCTGCCGCCCTCAGGACTGCTCTGGCGCCTGCGGCGCAGACAATCTCTACGTGTACATCGAAGGCGCCCTCCATTTCCTGTTCCGCATAATTGGAATCGATATCCCAGGCGTCGAATTTTCTCGGCACGTCTTTAAACAGGCGGAAATGGTTCATCGGTGTCCTGGCAAATTCTCTTCCGCTCTCCTTCAGCACATAGGAGGTGATCTCCGCGTTGGAGGCAACGGTTACCCGGAGCCGGTCATTTTCCATCACGAAGCCGTCCCCCTGTGGTATGACTACGGCCAGAGTTGAGGATGGGGCCGGAACGGATCCGGTCTCTTTCATCGCCGCGGGTGCTGCCTCTTTCACCGCCCCAGGTATCGTCTCTTCATTTTCGCACGGAATAACCGTAACCGCACCCATCGGGGGGACTGCCACTCTGGCGGTAACTGTTTTTCCATCGGTATACACAGGGACTGTCTCTCCCTCCAGAGTCCTGCACCCTTTTTCATACTCCTCCGGAACATCAATCAGGCAGATACGCGGGAAGGAAAGGGAGTTAAACACGGTAATTCCATCGCCCTCTTCTATCAGACTTGAAACCGCTTCTCCACAGAGTTTTTCCGCTTCCTCGCAGACGCGGCCAAGAGACCGTTCCGCTTCCTCATATACCCGGTGAATACTGGAGCCGGGGAGAATATCATGGAACTGGTTCAGCAGTGTTTCCTTCCATAAGCGTTCCGTCTGCTCTGCGGGATACTGGTACGCGCTGCCCGCAGCATTTTCCGTATTATTCCCGGAAACGCTCTCTTTGCCGTGCCCTGCTGCCATGGATGCGGCGGCGGACGCCCACAGTTCTAAGTCTCTCATGGTGAGTTCTGCTCTCCGGTTCCATTTCTTGATAGCGGCCTGTGAAGTGTAGGTGCCGCGGTGGGCTGTAAAATACAGCTCTCCCACATACGTATTTGCCGGGCCGCCCCGGCTCTCCATGCGTTCAAAGTAATCGACCGGGTTCTCCATCTCGATGCGGACACCGCCCTCTAAATCCTTCTGACGCTCTATGAACTCGATGTGATCTCTGGTCGGACCGCCGCCCCCGTCTCCGTAGCCGAACGGAATCAGGAACGTATCCAGATCCCGCTTCTGAACCCGCTTCTTCCACACGGTGTTCATCTCCTCCGGGGACGTATAATACGTGTAGTTGGTAGGAAGGAAGGCTTCTATCTCGCTTCCGTCCATTCCTCTCCATGAAAAATAGTGGTAGGGGAACTGCTCGCCTTCGTTGTAGGACCAGAAGATCTTCTGCGTGACCAGATAATCGACGCCGCATTTTCTCAGAATCTGAGGAAGCGCCGCAGTGTATCCAAAGGTATCCGGCAGCCAGAGCATCTTGCTGTCCACGTCAAACATTTCTTTATAGTATGCCTTGCCGTACAGAAGCTGGCGGATCAGCGCCTCACCGCCCGCCATATTCGTATCCGGCTCCACCCACATGGCTCCTTCAGCGATCCATTGGCCGTTTTTCACTGCTTTTCGGATCTCCTCAAACAGCTCCGGGTAGTATTTCCGGCACATCTCATAACACGCCGGCTGGCTCTGGATAAATTTGTAGTCTTTATACTCCTCCATCAGACGCAGCTGTGCCGCAAATGTCCTGGCCGTCTTCCGGTAGGTCTCCGCCATGGGCCACAGCCATGCCAGATCGAGATGGGCGTTTCCAATCGCGGAAAATACCGGCATCGTGGAACCATTGACAGCGGAAAGCACCGGCTCCAGCATGGCGCGGGCTTTCCGGTAATCCCGGCTCCTGGCCTCCTTCTCCTGCTCAAAATCCACAAGCAGTGTGAATTGTTCCAGCGCCTCCGCGACTCTGGCCGCCCGCAGGGAATCCTCATCCAGGGTCTTAAGCAGGCTGGAAAGTGTCTCCACATCCATAAAAAGCTGGTATGCGTCTTCATCCCAGATTCCATAGGTTCCTTCTCCCAGCGTCCTTCTGGCTCCCTCAGCCAGCTCGTCCCTGTAAAGTCCGGGAAGAACCGGACCGGTGGAACAGCCGCTGTCCTGGGCTTCTGCGTAGAAATGGCCGGCGTATGTCTCCATGCAGATCTCAAATACGTCTCCCGGTTTCGCCTCCCGGGTCAGTGTATTATCCACCAGAAAATGGTGGGGCTGTTTCACCCAGTCAGCCCGGTACGTGCCAAACGCTGAGCCATTCACAAACACCGTAGATTCTCCGCCCGGACATAAGTTCAGTACAATTCTCTTTCCGGCAGTCTCTTCCGACAGCGTAAGTTTTGTACGGAACCAGGCATATTCGTAGGTATCTCCCCAGGTATAGCCGGGTTCCACCCTCTCATACGTTCTTTTGCCGGCTTCCTCGAAGCTCAGCTGCTTCATCGTCTTAAATACTTCCCAGTCAAGCGTACCTGCCGGGGTATAAAAATCTTCCTTCAGGGTCCTGATCCAATGATTGATTCTGTCTCTGTATTCCGAATGCATAATCCCCATTTATTTGTCCTCGCCTAATTATACTCGTTTCTATTTCTGACCGTCTCGCCAGCCGCAATCGCTGTATCGATCACCGCCTGCCTGATCTCTGCACTTCCCTGTATCTGTTCCACCAGAATCTGTGCGGCCATGGCGGACATCCTGCCCTTATAGGAGCTGACAGAGGTCAGGCCCAGGGGCAGCTTTAACCGCGACTCAATATGGTCGAAGCCGATGATGGAACAGTCTTCTGGCACCATTTTGCCGCGTTTTAACAGACAGCACCAGGCCTCCCAGGCCAGCATGTCGCTGAAGGCAAAGATCGCAGTATACTCCTGTCCCTCGTTCTCCAGGTCCGTCAAAACAGCCTCGCATCCGTCGGAAACCACCGGAACCTGGCGGATCAGCCGCTCATTCACGGGTACTCCCGCCTCGCGAAACGCCCGGCAGTAGCCTTCCAGACGCTCTCTGGCGCTGGATATATAGGTGGCTCCATGAAGGAGCAGAATATCCCGGTGGCCGGCCGAGAGTAATTCCTTCGTCGCCTGATACCCGCCCAGTTCATCGTTGCAGACCACATAGCTGTATGCCTCGTCACGGCGCCCGATCAGCACAAAGGGAACGCCCGACTCTTTTAAATAAGTTAAGTTGTCCGGTGTCTTCTGCGCCGGACAGATGATAATGCCATCCACATTTTTATTGAGGGCGGACTGAATCGCCGCCAGCTCCAGCTCCTCATTTTCATTGGTGTTAAACAGAATGGAGGTGTATCCGGCTTTCCACGCATAGCCCTCGATCTCCTTCATCATTATGGAAAAATGAGGATTGGAGATGTCTCCTAAAATCACCGCGATGGTATTCGTATATCCCAGACGCAGGGAAGCTGCCAGCGTGTTGCTTACATGTCCCATTTCCTGCGCAGTCTTCTGAATCATCTCTCTTGTCGGGGCTGCGATATCGTCTTTATCCCTCAGCGCCCTTGAAACCGTATTGACGCTGTAACCGGTCTTCGCAGCAATATCCTTTAACGTGACGGCCGGTCTTCTCTTCTTCATCTGCCTTCTCCACCCTGTTCCAGCCCCTGGCTTTTAAAGCGGTATACCGTCTCTGTCACGCACGGCTCATTGGCCTTTATGATGGGAGATGCAAAAGCCGGTTCATTGGCTGCATTGGGAAAATACTGGGTCTCAAGGCAGAATCCGCATCTTTTTCCGTACTTCACGCCGCCCTTTCCAGGCTCATCTTTCAGGAAATTCCCTGCGTATAGCTGAACACCCGGTCTGTCCGTATCCACTTCCATGGTAATCCCACTCTCAGAACAGACAACGACGGCGGCTCTATACAGACCTGTGGTGGTATCGTCTGAGACGGCATTCTGATTGATTACGAAATTGTGATCATAGCCTCCGGTATACTGCAGCTGTTGGAAATCTGCATCGATATCGAGACCAATCGCTTTCCCCTGTCGGAAATCCATGGGAGTCCCCGTCACATCCGCCTTTTCACCGGTGGGAATCGAGGCGGAATCTCTGACCGGTGTATAGGAATCTGCCATCAGAGTCAGCACATGGTTCAAAATCGTGCCGCTGTCGTGGCCGCCTAAGTTAAAATAGCTGTGATTCGTCGGGTTAAAGACAGTCTCCGCATCCGACACGCCTTTATAGGTGATGCGGATCTCATTCTCATCGGTCAGCGCATAGGTGACCTCCAGCTTCAAGTTACCCGGGAAGCCCTGGTCACCGTCGGGGCTCTCCAGGACGAAAGTAACCTCATTCCTGTCCTCTGCCGTCTCCTTCACGTCCCACATACGGATCTGATATCCGTCAGGGCCGCTGTGAAGATTGTTCTCCCCTTCGTTGGGCGTCATATGATAGACTTTCCCTTCCAGGGTGACTGCGGCGCCTTCCAGCCTGTTACCATTTCTCCCTACTGTTGAGCCGAAATATGTATTCGTATTCTTCCGGTACTCCTCCGGGCTCTCATATCCCAATACTACGTCGCGCGGATGGCCCTCCTGGTCCGGCACGATAACTCTGGTCAGCACAGCTCCTAAATCCGACATGGTGATCTCCATACCGTTTCTGTTTTTCAGTGTAAAAAGGCTGACTTCTTGCGCTCCTTCTGCTGCTCCAAATACGGTTCTGTTCATGATGTACTTCCTTTCCATTAACGTTAATGAAAGTATATCTTTTTTTCCACTGTGCGTCAAGCAGAAAGCCGGAAGTACTCTTTAAATTAGAGCGCAGATTGGGAGAATTATCTGTTAAAAAAACAGAAACTGCAGTTTCCTCTACAAAGCGAAACTGCAGTTCCATATGTCTTTACGCAATCATAATTTTCCCGCCGTCTGAACTTGTACTTTTTAAAATCGTTTGCGATGTACCTTAATTCTGCACTGCTTCCTGAAGAATGCAATGCCATAGAGCAGAACATCGGTGTATCCCTCCTCAGGCAGGCTGGAATCATACTTTTTTTCTTCAATCTGCTGCATTGCTGTGTCACAGGCATTTTCCATGCCTTTATAGGTCTCGGATACTTTCAGTTCCATGATGACTGGCGTTTTTGACACATTGTGGCTGCGTACCAGTATATCCAGACGCCCATTTCCACTCTCACGGTTCGACTTTACCAGATAATCCCTTAGATTATTTAATACACCCATCATGAAACCATGATAAAAAGCTTCCCGGGTATCCATATAGCTGATGCTCTCCTGAAGCAGTCCGGATAGCTCTGCCTGAAACTGATCGGCATCCCCTTCCAGCATGGCCGCATACATTTGCGATAAATCTTTTACTTTTATCTGATCGCGAAACCATTTGGTGATTGTATTATTAAAAATATACTTAACTTCCAGATTTGGAACCGCCATTGTCAGGTATTGGGTTTCATTCTCCATCTTCCTGGATATCTGTTTTAAATACCCCGTAAAAAACAGAAAATTCCATAAGTTATCCTCTGAATCGTATACGCTGTCATACGTAATTTCTTCGTGGACAGGTTTTTCTATCGTTCCGCCGGCTAACAGAATCTCCAGTTCTTCCTTTACAGAGATATCCGCCCGTTCTACCAGACTGCGAACAATGCTGTTGGAGCTTGTATTGGCCCAGTATGGCGTCGGCAGTTCATCGGTAAAAGCAGTCAGTGCATCCACATAGTTTGCCACACTCCAGGGATTATAGACTTCTGTATCACCGAACATATACCCGTCATACCACTGTTTAATCTGATCCCTTTTCGTATCAAGATTATAATACTGCAGCATTCGGTCAACTTCCTTCTGAGTAAAACCAAAGTACTCATCATAGGAACGGCTTAATATAGAAATCATTTTCAAATTATTCAGTCCAGTAAATATAGATTCCTTTGTAATTCTCAAACAGCCTGTAACAACAGAAAATTCCAGACAGGGATTCGTCTTAAGCGCAGATTCAAACACCGATCGGATAAATCCTATCATATTATCATAAAATCCTGAAAACCAGGCATTTTCAAGCGGTACATCATACTCATCAATCAGAATGATGACTTTTCTCCCCCAGTGTTGATACAGACACTCGGAAAGAAAGCGAATCGATGTGGCAAAGTCCTGCTGGCTTCCACTCAGATTCATAATATCCTCATATCTTCTTTTCTGCTCTGGTACCTTCAAAGAATCAAGCACAATCCGGTGTCTTAAGTATTCTCTTCCTATCTCCTCCTTCAAACAGCCATAGGCCAATTCCCAATCCGGCTGCTTAGAGGATTTAAGAGACAGACTGATAACCGGATAACTGCTCATCTCCTGCGTATAACGATCTCCCTGCTTCATGATCTGCAGATCCTTGAAAAGGGCCTGATTCGCTTCATTTCCTTCCAGGCTTCCGGTATTCTCAAAAAAGAAGCGGATCATGCTTTGATTTAAGGTCTTGCCAAACCTTCTCGGCCGGGTAAACAAATTTACCTCCCCCTTTTTATCAAGCAGTTCCTTGATAAAAAGAGTTTTATCTACATAGTAGTAATTATTTCTAATTAACTTTTCGAAATCATCAATTCCTACAGGCAAAGGTTTTTTCTGCATTGAAATCCTCCTTACACACCACATACGATATAAAAATTATATCCTGTTCCATGTGGAAACACAAGGGCAGAGTCATTATTCCAGCCGAAACGGACAAATTTAATTGCACTCCCCATAAAAAAGGAAAAACCGGTACTCAATCATGAGCCCGGCTTATTTCCTCCTTCCACCAGCATATCAGCTCCTGTTATGAGAGCCGAAAATTATCCCCATCATTAAATCGGAGGCTTTACCTCTCTGTCGCACCATAACAGGCCACCGTGTGCCAGTTGGTCTTCCTCCACCTCCAGCATAATGAGTGAAATGCGCTCCTGTGATATTCCTAGCGCTTCCGACGCTGCTTCTGTTACACCTTTAGCAAGTCGCCGTTTTTGCTCTGCTGTTCGTCCCTTAAGCATTTGAATCTGAATTCGCGGCATAATTATGCCTCCCGTTTCTGTTCCATCATTTCTTTAACCCATGCAGGTGTCAAATCCGGCAAATCAGAACCTTCTGTCTTGCATCTCCTGTACTCATTGATAGCGGCTACCCTTTTTTCCTCGTAAGCAACTTTTACTTCTGCCGCCTCTAAAACTTCTTTTATTTTTTCTCTCGGTACAACCACCACTCCGTCATAATCTCCAACAATTAAATCTCCCGGTTTTACCAGGACAGAGCCACATTCGACTGGGATATTCAATCCTCCTGGTCCTTTTTTTGCCGGACTCGCTGGCTTATAACCTCTGCTGAACATCGGCATTCCGATTTCATCAAGACCTGTCTTGTCACGTATATATCCGTCGACGATAATTCCTGACACACCGATTGCCTCTGCCGCACCGCCCATCAAGTCACCCATATAAGCCCTCTCTTCAAAGGCCTTTCCACTTACAACAATTACATATCCGGGCCTGCAGTTATAAATTGCAACATGCAGCGGCAGATTGTCACCATCTTTTGTTTCCACAGTACAAGCGGTCCCGACAACACTCATCTTATCTGAAACCGGTTTAATCTGTCCGCTCATACAACGGCCCGCAAGAAGTCCAAGCTTGCTTAGACCATCACAAATATTTGCTGAGCTCAGCTTAGATGCGCGCTCAATAAGATCTTCAGAAATTAACTCCGGTAACTCATAATAATTTTCCATAATTAACATACCCCCTCAGTTTTTGTATTCTTTTGATTTGCTCTTAAAACCGTAAGTATTACGATAACGGCAAGCGCCAAACCTGCCGCATTAATCCATAACGGATTTGAAATAATCATACACACACCCGCAACCAGCAAAAGCAGTCTTGTACCTACATTCAAATTATGTACCAGCCATCCCGACACTGCCACTGACAAAATCATGCAGCCTATGACTGCGGTGACTACTGCAATCACAATCATTCCCGGATTTCCCATCAGCAGCAGACTATTATCAAAGGCAAAGATAAATGGAATAATAAATCCGGTTGATGCAAGCTTCAGCGCATCCCAGCCAGTTTCCCATACCCCCGCCCCTGATATTCCGGAAGCAGCAAATACCGACAGTGCAACAGGAGGTGTAATTGTAGAAATCGCGCCGAAATACAGCAAGAACAAATGTGCCGCCATTTTACTCACTCCAAGGTTCAGCAATACAGGAGCAACCAATACCGCCAATACCATATATGCCGCCGATGTCGGAAGTCCCATACCAAGCAGAAGGCTGGCTGCCATGGAAAGCAATAGTGCAAACAATAAATTTCCTCCGGATATCATTTCGATCAGGCTGCTGATCTTAAGTCCAAAACCGGTAAGACTCATGGAGCCCATGATAATACCGGCCAATATACATGCAGCCGCTACCGGGGCGATACTTTTCACTGAATTTTCGCAGGCTCCTAATATATTTCCAACAGTCATATTCCTGCGGTTTTTAATAAAACCAACAATTAATGTTACAATAATACTGTAAAACGCAGATAATTGAACGCTCATGCCTGAAATGATAAGTGCCACCAGTACAAGCAAAGGAACAATAAACAACCAGCCCTCTTTCAATACCTCGCGCGGTTTTTTAATATCCTCAGGATTGCCGGCCGCAATATTATCTCTGCGGGCAATCAAATATACTGACAATGACAATGTCATATAATAAAGAATCGCCGGAACCAACGCCGCCAATGCAATCTTAGCATAGTCGATCCCTGTCATCTCAGCCATCAGAAATGCCACGGCCCCCATAACTGGAGGCATAATCTGGCCGCCAGACGATGCGACTGCCTCTATGGCGCCCGCAGTACTCGGCCGAATGCCAATTTTTTTCATCAGTGGTATGGTAAAGGTACCTGTCGTTACTACATTTGCGGCCCCTGAACCATTGATAGTTCCCATCAGCATACTTGAATAAACCGCAGCCTGTGCCGGGCCTCCCCTCGCCTTACCCACAAACGCAAATGCCAGATCCACGAAAAATGCGCCGGCGCCTGTAAGTTCCAGAATGCTCCCGAACAAAATGAACAGGAATATATACTTCGCACTCACGTACAGGGTCTGTCCAAAGATTCCATCACTGGAGGTATAGATAAAAATCGCAATTCGGTTCACTGTAAACCTGGTTGTCTTCATCAGTCCTGGTACCATATTCCCAAAATAGCAGTACAAAAGAAACGCAACCCCGATTAAAGGGAGAATCTTCCCTACAGCCCGACGTCCGACTTCCAGCACAAGCAGTACAGCTATTACCGCTACAATGATATCCTCTGTGGTATAAAGTCCTGCCTGTGTGACCAGACGCTCCTGCATGGCAACCTGATGATAACAGGTATAAATCGTCAGCATAATAATAACGGCATCGTACACTGGCCCGATATACTTAAGTTTTGTGGGCTTCCTGAGCACAATATAACTCCCAATAAAGCCCCAATGAACCGCCGCTAGGACGTAGGAGGTCCAAGTTCCGTAGGAGGCAGAAAACATATGGAACAGGCAAAGTACTACAGACATGCCAAGTGCGATCATATCTACCATCTTCTGGTGTTTTAATTTTTCTGTCATAAACAATTCCTTTCACAAGTTCACGCTCTAGTCAACCAATCCCAGCTCCCTGTAGTAACGCGCCGCACCAGGATGCAGTTTGGCCGCCGCAGAAGCTGCAGTCTCCGCATTTATTTCCTGACATGCCACATGTGCGTCTACATAATCAGGCTGTCCTTCCAGTGCCCCTTTCACAAATTGATAGACCGCCTCTTCAGGAACATCTCCGGATGCAATGATTTCCGTATATATTTTCAGTGTATTCACGGAATTCATATTTGGATATGCCCCCTCTTTTGTAGTCGCAGCGGTATAGTATGGGTACTTCTCTACTACCTGCTTAAGGATCTCCTCTCCTGCGTCAACAAACTTTAAATCAGAGGTAGCAGAAGCACTCGTAAGACCAGATGCTGGTGCCGAGGCGACAAAAAATGTAGCATCAATCACACCATCCGTCAGTTTCTCGAGCCCCTCGTCAATGGAGTAGTAAACCGCTTTGATATCCGAATCAGTATTGATACCGTAGGCTTCCAAAATTGCGATAGACATAGCGGGAATCGTACTGCTTGGCGGTCCAAGACAAACTGTCTTGCCCCTTAAATCCTCATACGTCTCAATGCCTGAATTTGCCGTTGTAATCATATGCCCCTGGCTCTCATACAGACGCATAACGCCTTTTACATTGCCTGGTTCTGCATAGATTTCATAAAAACCACTGCCGCCGCCATGCGATGACCAGTAGGCAGCATCTGCATTTGTCATGCCAAGATCCATCTCTCCTGACATACAAAGGTTTACATTCTCCACCCCTCCATTTGTAGTCTGTGCCACAACCGTTAAGTCGGGATTCTTTGTATTGACTTCATTAGCAATTGCAGCGCCGACAACATAATAAGTACCAGTACTGGCCGCGGTTCCCAGTGTCAGGTCATAATGTGTTCCGCCACTTGAAGCACCTTCGGCCGCCGTACTGCCGGATTTCCCCGTTGTACTGTTTACACCTGTCGGGCTGCATGCCGCAGTCATGAAAACAGCTGCCAACACCAGCATCGCCAAACCTGTATTTTTTCTCTTCATTTGAAACCCCCTGTTCTTTCTGTAATAAATACTGCGAGTGATGTCAGTTATACTTTTCCCAGCAGTACCCGCTGATTATGACTTGTCATTTTCTTTATATCCCCTTCTGAAATACCCCGATCATACAGGCTTGTCACAAACTGCTCCAGACCCTCATCCGGATATATTCCTGTTTTCTGTCCTAAATCCGTAGAGAGAATGATATGGCTGGCTCCAATCGCACGTATCTGTTCCAACACTACTTCAAAGTCTACTTTTCCAGAATTGTATGTAACAAAACAATGTTCCATATAAGCACCGCAGCGCAGCAGCTCCATTTGTTCTTCCACCGTGTAAAATGTGGTTGGGAAGTCCACATGTGTAATAATAATATGCTCTACCCGGTGTTCTTTCGCCGCCCTTACAAGAGCAAATGTCTCCTCATGTGAAAGATGCGACGTTGCCAGGATCATCTTATGTCTTGCGATCACCTCCAGAACCTGATGCGTCGCTTCTGTCAGCCTCCCGTCTTCACCTACCACGCGGATAACAGGATTGTCAATTCCCTCTTCACGCATCTGCAGAACCACCTGCGCCCAGTACGGAAGTTTTTTATCCGGATTCCGGTCTCCTCCCAATGTAAGATTTTGCTCATGCGCAGAATCACTGGTTGGAAACCAGACAAGCTTCGTACCGGCGCGTGCTGCCATCTCCACTGCCGCAGGATTGATTCCCCCTACCGACCCATTTAGTGTAATTGTCCCCACCGCATCGCATGCTGGATAAAGCTTCCTGGTCATTGCAGCGCGTTCTCCCGTACAAAAGTAATGAGACTTCATTGCAAATCCAGCCATCCCACTGTCCATTACCCGCTGTGCCATCTCGAAATCGTCAAGTCTTCTTGGCAGCACATCCGGGGCTGTATGCACATGAAGATCATATGCCCCTTGAATTAGTTCTCTCATACTCTCCTCCTTTGTTTCCGTTATCATAAAGTCTCCCATTCACAGGATGCTTTACGAATCTCCATACAGCAGTTCGGGCGCATCGAAACCACTCGGAAGCCGCTCGCACGCATGTCTCCGATTTTAATAAATGTAGCAAGCACCGAACTGGCACCACCCAAACCGATCGGTCCAATCCCCTTTCCGTTGACTGCGTCCGTGATGCGTTTCTCTATTTCACTCTGCATATCATAACGTCCGTCCTTCATTGCCTCAAGAGAGAGCGAAGAGGCTTCCACCGCCGTACGCCCAAGGCCAAATGACAGTGTACACGGCTGGCATCCAAGCGCTGCTACCTGCGGAACCGCCCATGCAATCATCTCCTCAACTACATGATCCAGAGAATGCATGTGAAATAAAGCCTGGGTTCTGCTCCTGATCTCTGGTCCTCCTCCAAGCATCAGGACGGTGAGACGAATTTTACTTCCCGCCATACGGCGGATTTGTGTAGGAGCGGGTTTTAACATACCAGGCTCGTCATATAGGCCTTTGCACTGTGAAATGCGCTCTAATTCGTCTCCACGTACTCCCATCGGACGCGCCGGCAGGTCATTTAATCCCTTTCTAATCCCCTCTTCCATTGCCGCCAAAAATCCAGCCGGAAGGACGGCCTCATCTCCAATTTCCAGAAACGGGTGCGGCGTCCCTGTGTCATCGCATAATGCACAATGTTTTTTATCTGCAACAGCTGCATTTTTAATAAAATTTTCCATTGCCCATTTTGCATGTGGAATCTCTTCCTCAGCACATGCCTGTTTCCAGCAGGCAACCTGATCGTCTCGCCAGTGAGAGCTTGCATCTACCACCGTCCGAGCGACATCATCTGTCACTTTATTTAAAAATACCATATGTCCCCCCTAATTCGAAAAAACACTTTCTCCGTCAGCCACTGCAACAATTGCCGGAAAATCCTTTACCGTAATCTCATAGAATGCTTCCATCCCAAATTCCGGATGCAGTACCGCGCGGCATTCACTCATCGAAGCAGTCAGTAATGCAGATACCGGCGGAGTAATCAGAAAATACGCCTTATTCTTTTTTAAACCCTCAATGGTCTCAGGAAGGAGCCTGCCTTTTCCAAGATGGAACATCGCTCCTTTTTCTGATAATGGTATAATCGATCCCTCAATTTCCGGCTTACTCGTAGTAGTTGGCGCTATGCCGGCACAGCTTACAGCAGTATGAAAAATTACAGCCCCCTCCAGGTCAATACCGCGCTCCGATAGCGCCCCTTTCTTCGCCAGCTCCACGACATGTGGAAGTACCGCATCACGGCCGCAATATATTTTTCCGCTCATCTCAATCAGATCACCAGCTTTGAGACTGCATTCTTTGTCTCTAAACGGAACATTAATCTTTATCAAATCACTCACTTCTCCTTTTGAACACGTTTACCGGTATATGCTACAGCTTCCATCCCTCCAATACCTTTTTCCAATCACGGGCAACACCGGATTCAAAGTTATCCTTTACATGATGATCGGCCAGCCACTGCAGCTTTGTCCGAGTAGCTTCGGCCATTGTATACGGCAGCATTTCACTCTGTAAGAAATCAACAACATTCTTCAGCTCATGTTCACGCCGTTCCGCATGAATGATCGCTCCCGAAACATATCCGTTGATAATTCCAATGAATTCTGGTCCAAAAGTATCCACAAACGAGTCTACAATCGTCTGCTCCACGCCAAACCGCTGTGCCGCCTGCAGTGATTCAATCAGCAAACAGCTAAGTCCTTTTGCTGTAATGCTGCGTATGAACTTAATACTCGTCGCAGTCCCTGCCTCCCCCTCCACGACTTCCAGGCACATATGGTATGGCTCCATTTTATCCCGAAAGGCTTTCGCACCATCGCCGCTCAACAACATCGGCACCTGATGCTTACTCTTTAGCAATGCCCCCATCATCGCTCCGTCAATAAGCAGGCCTCCCCTGGCCTTTACCATCTCACTGATCTTTTTCTTTTCTATAGGTGTCGCTGTAGAAACATCCAAAAAGAGCTGTCCTTCTTTAATTCCCGCCGCTGCGTCTTCAGCAGCGGATACCGCATAGTTGGAAGGAACCGCTGAAATCACCACATCCGATTTCCGGCATACCGCTGCAGCACTCTCCGCTTTTTCTCCCTGACAGGCTGCTACCCTCTCCTTCATGATTTCACTCATACGTTCATCATCCTGCATGGCATCATAGCACACCATTCTGTCGATACCTTCTCCGCGCAGACCCAGCGCGATGGACGATGCCGCTTCGCCAAAACCGATAAAACCGACTATCATAATCTTCTCCTTCTCATTCTCTTGTTATCAACAAAAATTTTTATTGTATTTCCATTATAATTCGTTTAAAATTAAAAGAAAATATTGTTTTTTTTGTCAAAGTCACAACAAAAAACTTGTCTTTATGCAAGGAGAACCTAATTATGAATATGACCGACATTCAATGCTTTATCAAGGTAACGGAACTAATGAGCTTTACAAAGGCCGCTGAAGCTCTTTATACTTCTCAGCAGGCTGTAAGTCTTCACATCAAGCATCTCGAAAGTACCTATAAGGTACAACTGTTTGAACGCAAACCATCTCTGAAGCTGACGCCCTCCGGACAGATGCTTTTGGAGGCAGCACGAGATATTATAGACCGGGAGAATCAGCTGCTGAACCAGTTTATTACCATGCAGGACGAATTTGTTGGCGAAATTACCATTGGACTGCCGCCAAACAGGTCGACAGCATTTGTCTGCGAATTTACTCCGCATTTTTCCAGCGAATATCCGAACATGACCATACATCTGGTTGAAAAAACATCTCCTGATTTATCTGCGGCTGTTAAAAATAACGAGATTGACCTTGCACTCCCACTCGTCTCAAAATATGAGTATTTTGATTCAGATTTATGTGAAATCGTTCCTTTGGAAACGGAAGATCTATATCTGATTATCTCGGATGGGCTGCTCCGCAAATATTTCAGTGATCAATATCCAGCCTGTAAAACAGCCTTTATGGAGGGTGTGTCTGTAACCGATTTTTCCCATGTTCCAATGTTTTTACATCCTGCCTCCAGCCGCCTGCACGAAGCGATCGTGTCAAAGCTCGTCCAGAATGGTACACCGCCGTTTATGCGCATAAAAACATCACTGACCAGCTCTCTTGTATCTCTCTGTGCGGAAGGATATGGTGTATTTTTCAGTACCCCCATGCTTTTAAAACACTTGTATGATACTCAGCCAAAATGTTTTGAATCACTACATGTGTTTCCTGTCATGGAATTTCAGGGAACAAGAAAAACACTCCTGCTCTATCACAAAAATAAGTATCTGAGCAAACCATTATCCAGCAGTATTCATATTATTCAACAGATATACAAAGAGCATAAATGTGTGATGGACAGAATTCAGGCGGAGAGATGATTTCCGATTAAGCACTGTTCTGACATATACGCTGGTTCTAAGACTTGTTGCTTCTGCTCATTAGTAAAAAGCAGTTTTCTGTATTCCGGTATCATAACTATACCATACAGAAGACCGCTTTTTTCGTTTTGCCGGTATATCCATTTTTTACCATTTATTATCAAGTAATCTGAAAATGCGCTACTGTTCCTACATCTCATAGGCACTGGAGGACTGCGGAATCACGCGGTCCTGCTGGTCCGCCGAAAAAGTATTTAGAATGCGATATATACATTACCGGTTCCAATGCAAAACTCCTTTCAAGTGAACTGGCCACATACCTGGCCTGACGGTATGTGGAATTTGTTATTTATCCATTCCTATCGTGATTTTTTTATGCTTTATCGGGAAATATACCCGGAGGCAACAGAACAGAAAGTATTTTCAGCTATCTGATACTAGGCGGAATGCCGTATCAACAGAAACCATTTTAAACTATATAAAAGCCTGTGAGGATGCCTTTCTCCTCTATCATGTCCGTCGGCAGGATCTCCAGGGGAAAAATACTTACAGTAAATGAAAAATAATATTTAGCAGTCCACGGCATTCGTGAAGCTATCTTTGGTGAAAATCTGAAAGATATTAACCTGATTCTGGAAAATATCGCCTATATGGAATTACACAAACGCGGTTATCAGGTAACTGTCGGGAAATCCGGAGAACAGGAAGTAGACTTTATCGGCACCTGGCAAAAAGAAACATTATATATCCAAATTTCCTATCTGCTGGCTTCGGACGATACCATAAGCCAGGGATTTGGAATATATGATCTGACCCGTGACAACTATCCGAAATATGTCGTTTCCATAGATGAATTTGATTTTGGCCGGAATGGAATTAACTTACCCCCTCCGGATTGTGGCACCAGCTGCACCTCAATTGACAGCCCTTTAAAAATATGGTCTGTCGAAAGCCCGGACCATCGAAAACGGAAGACGGCCTCTGAAAAGTCAATAGAAAAAAGCGTCACACAGAATGATCGACCGGATCTCACAGTCCGTATCAATCAATCTGCATAACGCTTTCTATTCCTCCGCACCCTCCGGCACGTAATTGGTAATCAGAACCTCCACCGTCACCGCGTCCCTGTCCTTAAAATGATAGTTGCAGTTGGCGTAGCTCTTATCGATGTAGGTGATATGGTAATTTTGGCTCCATTCGATGAGAAGATCGTTGGAGAGTCCCTTGTGATACAGGACATTGGAGAGCGCAAATCTCGTTCCCTGACCGTTCAGCCGGTCCAGCAGCCCTAAGAGCGCCGCCTCCTCCTCCTCGTGCCAGTCCCGGAATCCGCGGTTCCCATCGTTATAGGAGCCAGTGGATATGAGATACGGCGGATCACAGTAAATCAGGTCGTTTTCTCCCAGGAATCCCAAATCCATCTCCCGGAAATCCGTGGTGGAAAATACGATATCCTTCTCCTTCAAGGCCCGGCAGAAGGCGGTTAAATTCTTCTCGATATTCCCGTTGAAGGAGCTCCTGTTCGTCCCAAAGGGCGAGTTAAATTCATGGCTGTTATTAAAACGGATCTGATGGTTAAACGCATAGCAGGTCAGAACGAATAACTCCGTCAAATCTTTGCTCTCATTATAGTGGCGTCTCAGTTCAAGGTAGCCTTCCTTATTCTGCTGGGTCAGCTGGTACGCAGCGATCAGCCCCCGGATGCGCGTAAGAAGCACCTCAGTCTCCGTCTCCCGGAACAGTCCAAACATCCCGATCAAATACGTGATCTGATCGTTGCAGAAGATGCGGTCCGCCTCCACGTTGATCCCCACGTTAAAGCCCCCGGCAAACAGATCCACAAAGCTGCCGATCTGCCGCGGAAATGCGCCCAGAACCGGCTTTAAGATCTTATATTTGCCCCCGGTATAGTTCAGCGGGCTCTTTATATACATGGTTCCACCTGCTTTTCTACGTAAACGAGCAGCTCCTTTAAGCGTTCGGTCTCTTTCACCTTTCTGCTCTTATATCTCCTGTATGGAATCTCATAAATGTGAAATGTCTCCGGTTTTCCATACGTCTTCATGATTCTCTCGATGTCCTCCGTCGTCATCAGGCCATCCGTACTGTAGCTTAAAATGATGTGCTGAAAACGGGCGTTGCTGATGAGCCGTTCGAAGGCGTCGGTCACATTCTTCTTCATGCAGAATTCCGACTTCTGATTCTCATAGGGCCTCTGACCCGTGACGCCGGTAACCTCCGGGTAGTCATACCTGGCCGCCGTCTCCAGAACATGGTAATTCGGAAGGTACTGGCGCTCATTGTAGGGCGGGTCAACGTAGAGAATGTCGCCCTGCAGCCGTTTTAACAGCTCGGCCCCGTCCTCGTTGTAACAGCGGTTCTCCCTGTGATTCGTCGTCACATCCAGCCGGAACAGCTCATATTTCTTATAGCTGCGCCGTTCCCAGCTCTTGTGATACGCACCGTACGTACCGGAAGTATTGGATACAAACGGGATTCCTTCCACGATGCAGGCCACAAGATAGTAGTATTCATTCTCATCCAACAGTCCCGCGTTCTTCCAGTCCTCCACGGTACATCTGGCATAGTCAATGCGCAGAGCGTTGTCATCGTTTAAATACATACGGCCGCCTGTTGGGGCGTACGTATTCTGAAAGAAACGTCTCTCCTGCACCAGGTCCTCCATGTCCCGGGTCTCTTTTCCGTTAAAGTACTCCACCGGGTCCGTAATGCTCAGCTCTTCCTTCAGCCGCCCAAACTCCGGCACACTGTCATTCTCTATGGTAGCGCGCTGCAGTACGTATGAAAAATACAGCAGATCGTTGGAATACACCTCATACCACTGCTTAAAATGTCTCGCCACAGCCGCTGTTCCCGAAAAAATATCGCAGAAGCTCCGGGCGTCCGGCGCCTTCTCTTCTGCAACCGCTCTGATATGATCCAGCAGCAATGTCTTGCTTCCGATAAACCTCATTGTTCTTGTCCCTCTGTTTCGACTTTTGTTGATTCCCGCGGGTAACGAGCCTGTCGTTCCGTCTGATGGCAGCCCCCCTCTTTATCGGGCACTGCCGTTCACGGGGCAAATCCCCCGTAGTTCGCTGCGGGGGATTTAACTGCACACAATTATTCTTATTTTACCATGCATTTCGCTTTTTTGCCATCAAAAAAGTTGACAGAAAAATGTTTTTCTGCGGGGCAGTCTTATCACATCAGCTCAGCTGCTTTACCCTGTCCGATATGATTAATTCCACATCTTCCCTATTTACGTTAAGAGCGGCTGCCAGTTCCCGGTACAAAAAGTCTTCGGCCAGACGTAAATAGACGTCGTCCTTCGCCGTGTACCGTTTTCCGCCTTCCAGACGTTTCCGGTTTTTCAAATAGATGGTCTTGATAATCCGGCTCCATCCCGTGCACTCATTTGTCTTCATAATTTCTCTGTACTCGTGTTCCGCTCTCTTCTCATCGGCGACCTGTATCATCTCCTGTCCCTGAATTCCGTCAATCAGATTCCATGCCTCCTGTTCCGTAATCGCGCAGCGCATAGTAGCGTCCTTTTTATCCACCGGGGTATAGATTGTATTTTTCTCCGAATACAACGGTTCCAGTGTATAGTAAAGCCGGTCTTTCGCAGCCGAATCCATCTCCAGCTTTCCAATCGCCTTTACCACACAGATCCCATAGTTTCCATAGACAACATGGTCATTTACCTGATACATTTTTACCTCCTTTGAAACCAACCAACAGATACCGCCAAATCGATCATTCAGAGACAAAACCGCGTCTGAGAATAAAAAAAAGATGCTTCAGAAGTGATTGCGTCCGAAGGCATCAATTTTGATTTACTTCTATTATAGCACATCATGCAGGCATTTGTCAGTATTTTTCCTGGTAATTGGCATACTCACTCCAAAACACGTTACAGATCACAGTCCTGTCGGTCTCCGCTTCCCGGTCTGCCCCGTCTGGCTCACGGTGCGCGGCAGACGAAAGGACAAGCTTCTTGGGAACGACCGTAACCAAACGGTACAGCCTGTCATACTATATATCAGCAGGACAAATCCCTGCGGCTCTTCTTCCCAATCATTATAGAAGATTTATCGTAAGTGATTCCGCAACAGCCGCCACAACAGCATTACCGGTTTGATCCTCCTTGCCGGCGCGGACTCTGCTTTCCGCAGGGTGACTGCTGCCTTAGCTTTCCATGTATGCTGATATCCTGCTGCAGGAGCGGTAAGAGAAAGTAAGATCATGAAACGCTGTTTTTTGTTCCTCCAAATAAACAGAGAACGTGATTTACTTCCGACTTCCATGAAGGCTTTGATATAGATAAGAGGAAAACTCCCGCTTTATAACGGGAGTTTTTCACATTCTGCGGAGCGGGGCTGACGCCTGCCCGTTCTTTGGCTTCACCTGCATACCGGGATTATGTCCCCAGAAATCACCGTACCGTTTCGAGAATGCCAGCGCCGCCTCATTCAGCATCGCACTGATGATTCCATACTCAAATTCAGCGATCCCCCTTCCCTCTTCCAGATAGATTCCCACCACCGCGTAGACGGTCTCATCCAGTCTCACGGGAAGATAGATTGCTTTCGCGCTGGGCAGGGCGCTCGTACTGCATCCGGCCCGTTTTCCATTGCTCATCACCCATCCGGCCGTGGCCGTCTCCTGCTGCTCCTTAAAAAACTCCAGTTCCGACGCCGTCACACCCTTTTTCGGATAAAAATCAGGCCCATGAAAGGGAAGCGTATGATCCCCTTCTCCCCGTAAATAAAAGATGACCGATAAATCCATCAGCTGGACGATTCGCTCCGCCACCTCATTCTCTACGTCCCTGATCGTGACGCACCTTCTGAGCCGGGAAGAATTCTCCAGGAGAATCTCCAGACGATGAGACTTTTTTATCAGTTCCTGGGACTGGCGTTTGACGGTTGTGAGCAGCGTTGCAATGATAAATGCCGTAATCAAAAGCATGATCACATGCTCCCGCGCCATCCATATCCCGAATATCCGGAACACAAGAAAGGTGGCCAGGCAGGTAAACGCCGTAATCTT
>UMEU01027363.1_pt1 | contig 22658 bp, 13 predicted proteins | sample 1964831 | NCBI WGS metagenome assembly UMEU01 (sample SAMEA4836028, study PRJEB28245) | human gut metagenome | biome: gut microbiome; material: fecal sample | place: Denmark | collected 2008
TATAAGTTTGACTGGGAAATTCAAAACGGTTGGTTGTATTATATTATTCAGATGGTTATACATTTATAATTGAATATCCATCCGTTTCAGGCCGCTATTTTTATGGCACGGCTGAAGATGGTTTTGAAATAAGACTAGAATGGGTGGACGGCAGAAGCATAAGAAAAAAGTAAGTTAGCAAGCTAACTTACTTTTTATGAAATCACACAATTAATTCCAGACATCCCGTGTCTTTATTCCACCATCACCCGATATCCTCCCGTATGCCCTCCGAATTCCGGAGCATAAGCAGACTGAACAGTTGCAATTCCAGCCTGATATTCTCCTGTCCGGTTCACATACACCTGATACTCTATGACATAAGTTCCTTTTCTCATCTGATCGATAAAGAACTGAGTCGAAGCATCTTTGGTAGCCTGATAATATCCCAGCCCGTTGCTCCAACGGAATCCCGAAACTGCCTGTAACGGTTCCATACAAGCTGCACGGTCATCTTTGATCTGAACAAAATCCATATCACGGTCAGCCTTTACAGTCAGGCGAACGGTAATCCTATCGCCAACCTTCAATGGAGCTGATTCATTCAAAGCCTCATCTCCTTTATATAATTGACGGCTGACAGACAATCCGTTTCCCTGCTCACCTATTTGATCCATACTTTCCAGATATTGGGCATAAACGGCTCCCCAACCCATTCCGGCTCCTTCTTTATCCACCCTTACTTTCTTGATATTCATCACATCACCGGACACCGTCTTCTTGATATAACCGATGGCATCATCTGCCGGAGTCCGGATCACTTCTTTACCTAAAGTAATCTCTACTCCTCCTGTATTTGCCAATAAATCCGAAGCTCCTGTAGCCATCAATGCATACACCGCATCAGCCGTGGCAATCGGCGTTTCCCAAGTCTGTGTCTGTTTCTGCTTCAACAGCCAGCGTTTCATTTCATCGATCGCTTTCGTATCTTTTGTTATACGCTGTATAGCTTCCATAGCAGCCACTTCAGTCGGAATTTTATAACTGAACCATGAATATCGGGCTTTAGGAGTATCAAAGTAACGTCCCATTTCATCCGTCACAACAGAATACTCCATCAATGACTGCATAAACAGCCTGGCTTCTGCCACCTTACCGGCCTGCTGCAAGATGATAGCTCCCAACGCCTTTCCATAAATCGTCAGTTCTTTTCCCTCACCGGACAACTTGTCTATGAAATACCGGTTCACCTTTTCATCAACCGGAGCCTTGCCATCCAAAGCACAGATATACAAATACCTGAGAACCTGCTCTGACGGACGGATACCGACAGCCCCTTTCTTTTCAGCTTCTTTCATGGACTTATACTCTTCGGCTGCCTGCTTGCCTAAATACTCGAACCCTTTTTGAATCATAGGCTGCATCCGGCTGTCAGCATCCTGATGAGTCAATGCATTCAGCCGGACCAGCATTTCCATTACCTGAGTAGTTACATAGCGGCTGCCTTGCATACCTTTATACCAACTCCATGCGCCATCGGCATTTTGCAATTCTCCCAGTTTTTCTACAGAAACAGCCAGTTGGCTATTCATTGTATTCAGGTCAAACAAAGTGGCGATACGCTGTTTTTGTTCGGCTTCATTGGTAGCTTCTGCCAGCCAGGGAGTTTCAGCCAGCAGGATATTTTTCAGTTCCTGATTCTTTTGCAGATTGCTCATAAAAGTTTCCTTCGTGCCACCTTGAGCCTTCCAGCTATCAAAGACTTGCTTGATACGGGGATTTTCTTTAACTATATATGCAGCCAATGAATGGGCATAATAAGCGGTAGCCCAGGAAAGAGCATCTTCATTCTGAGGATGAGCCACTACAGGCAAAGCCTGCACGGCATACCAAGCCGGATGGGCAGTAAATTCTACGGTCAACCGTTGTTCGGAAGCCGTTTTGCTATGCTTGTTAAACAGGTTTTCCAAAGAGAAAGTATGCGCACCTTCCCCATTCACGTTCAGAGGAACGGTTTCCGTCACCCACTGTTTGTCTGTCAGAACGGGGATGTAACGCTGTTCTCCATCACTGAAGGTATCTCCATCCGCTACCATCCGGCATGCCATTACCGCATATTTGTCACTCACTTCAAAAGTAAAGTTCACATGCCCGGTTTCTCCTCCCTTCACATCAAACTTCTGTTTTTGTGAATAGAATACCTTTTCTGTTTCCGGATTGAACAATTCCATGCGGACAGTCCCTTTCACTCCCTTGTCCGACAGGTTCATCAGTGAAGCGGCAATATTCGCTTTATCTCCCACGCGGACAAAGCGGGGCATATTAGGCTGAAGCATAAACTCTTTGCTGGCAGTAGCGGTAGCTTCTATCTTTCCATAATCCACATTCCGGGTATGTGCCAAGCCCATAAACTTCCATCGGGTAAGGCTTTCGGGCAGTACAAAGGAAATACTGACTTCACCTTTTTCATTGGTGCGGAGCTGTGGATAAAAGAATGCCGTTTCCGCAAAGTTTTCACGTATCTGTATATCACCCGTTTCTGCCAGTTCTTCAGAACTGCCCATTTCTACCTTTTCCTGTGCAGACGTTTCTACCATTTCTTCCTGGAGCACCATATCAGTAACAGCCTCCTGGTTCATCACAGCATTTGCGGCACTCCTGCCTCTAATCTTCAAAGCTCCTGCAAGAGTGGCACGAGGACTGCCTCCGTAACCTACCACCATAGCCTCCATTCTTCCTGTAGATGGAATGATCAATTCACTATATTCCAAAGGAACCACACGGAGCCTCTTCAACGGGAAATCAACATACAAATAAGCATTCCGCATATAGGATGTATTCCAATAAGTCAAAGGAACCACATAATGAAAGTCCACTCCAAAGTCCAACTTATGTGCACTATAGATTTTATCCAGAGAAGCATCATACATAGTAGCCAGCATTTCAGCCTCAGCCGGGCTTCCATCCGGATAAAGTACCGTCAGTTTCCATTCCTCTTGCTGTCCAGGACGGAGTTTGTCACGGAACGTAGTCCATTTCAGCTGCAACTTCTTCTCAGGGGCCGGTTTCATAATCCGTGCATTATGACTGTAAAGTCTGCCATCTTTCACAAATGCCATACTTACCAGAATGCCGTCACCATATTCCTTCTTATAAGGGAAGCGGAAACTGACCACCGAGTCCGAAAGCTGTATACGTTTGCTTTCCAAGCGCTTGTTGCCTGCAAACACATCATAAAGCAGATAGACATTCTTTTCGCTGCTACCTATATATATAGTCGCGGGAGATGCTGCATCAAATTCCAGACCATCCTGATAGAACCAATCCGTTATCACGAAGGGCGGACGCTTGTCATTCAATGAAAACAGAAGGAAATTCTTAAATGCCGTACACTCTCTGCCCTGCGTATCCTTAGCCGAAAGCTTCAAACGATAATTACCGGAAGGCAGGGCATAAATAGCCTCAGGAATAAAACTCTTGTTAGCTTCCACCGTACCGGTCAATACCTTTCTGCCTTCTTTTTCCTGACCGTCTTTCTGCTTCTCCATCTCGACCACCTGATAAGTAACCGGAGTATCTACCGGCTCACCCGAAAGATTCATGGCTGTCAGTTTTATTTCCAGCTTCTTTTCTTTCACCAAATTATCGGGCAGGTTATCCATATTCAGCACCATTGAAGTGCTTCCTAAAGGCAATGACAAATTAGCTTGCTGTGTTTCACCTGCACCATCCGTCACATCCGCCTGTATGTTGTACGTATAATACCACAACGGAGATTCTCTCCTGTCCGAGTCTATTTCAAAATGCACCGGAACGCTGAACTTACCATCCGCATCGGTCATTGCCTCTCCCTCCCAACGGGCTGAACCTCTGCCCATAAACCGCCAGAACCAGGCATAGGAACGAGATATATTATAGTGTACCCTGGCATTCTGCACAGGCGCACCGGCAAAAGTCTTTGCCATCCCCACCACTTCTATAGAGTCACCTACTTGATACTCCACTTTCACGGGCTCAAACGTGACATCAAAGGTGGGACGTTTATATTCTTCTACCTTAAAACTGACAGAAGTATCGGCCGCACGCAAGCTAAAATAACCGGTCAGGCAAGGAGAGGGCAAAACAAACTGTCCGCTGAACGAGCCAAAACCATTCGTCCGTACTTCTACTTTTCCTGTTTCATTATTATTCGCATCATATAGGGATACCGTATATTTTTTATCCGCAAGCACACGCGTAGAATCCTTTTCCATTTCATAAGCCAAGCCGGATACATATACGGTTTGACCGGGACGGTAAATAGAGCGGTCGGTAAATAATTGCAAAACTTCTTTCCTCTTGCTCTCTTTATAGTAATAATCATTTTTCCAAAGATTCAAGATGGGCATCGCATTATCAGCCGCCGTATGTGCATTATACCAGTATTTGTTACTATTCAGGAAATCCAGTTTCAAAGTACCCTGTTTATCCACCTGGTAGGTCTGTTGGGGAGAATAGCCTCCTCCCTTCTCCGTATAAATGGTTACTTCCGCCTCAGAAACAGGCTGTCCGCTCACTGCATCTACCACCACCAGTTCCAACGTACCATCCGGCAGAGGACGATAAATGGTCTTTAAAGCGGTGACATTCATTAATGTTCCGTCCGAAACGCCCTTCTTACCATCAGGCACTGCCTTTAAGAAATAAATTCCCGCTTGAGGAGCCTGTATGGTCAGGGGGGTATCGACATTCAAATAATCTGTAGTAGGTTTCAAAGAAAAATGCTCCTCGCGTTGCAAACGGGCATATTTACTTTCAAAATGGGTGGTTCTGTTCTGCAATACGGCAGAGGTAACGGGTAAATTCACCTTATATAACTGCAAGGTGATGCCGGTAAGGTTTTTATAATTTACTTTCACCGACTGCTGTTCACCCGGATAGACCGTAGCTATTTCCAGTGAGAGGCTTGCATTCAGAATTTCCTTTTCTATATTCTTCAGTTGGTTGATACCTTCGTAACGGGGGTATCCGGCTATTCCTTCACGAACTATCCGCAAGCGCTCTACCTGATTATTTTGATACTGTAGGAATTGTGCCAAAGCCAGATAAGCTTCAGGGACTGTTTTCACAGCCGGATAAGTATGAATCCACTTCCGGAGTTCCTGTTGGCATACGTCATTCGAGAAGTTTCCGGAAAAATTGCGGTACAGGTAATTCAATGCGTCTATCCCGGTCAGCAACCAACCCTCACGCTCCGTTTCCGTATCGTATGCTTTCAGCAAGGACTGATAAGTCTGCATGACAGCTGCCGTCAGGTCACAATCAGAGACGGGAACAAACTGATAAGTAACAAACTGATCCATATCCGTCATATCCGCAGGCAGACTGTTTGTCTGATTTGCTTTAGCAGCCGCCTGCCACCTGTACTGCTGCATGATCTGTATGGCACGACGTGCCAGCAGGTTGTACAGATTATCACGAAAATACCGTTTACTAGCCTCTCCCACTCTCACCATAGGTCTCAATTTCTCCACCGGGATAAGTAATAACCGGTCTTTATCCTTGAGAGAGGCCTGCAAATAGCCAAATCCTTTTTTTACGTCGGCAGGCATGGTCATTTCACCCAGAATGGAATACAATATAGCTTTGTCTTCCACACTGCCGGTTTGGGAAGCCCATTGTTCCAAACCATTCATATCTACCTTCAAGCTATCGGGAGTTAAAAGGGAACGGTACTGCATGGCAGTGAGATAGGCTTTCATCATTTGCGGTACATTCTGTTCCGCTTTTGCTTTATCGTAGATTTTCATTGCTTCGGAAATAACCGACTTGGGCAGATCCTTTCGTTCCAATACTTCCAGTTCTTTCCACAAATTGTCATAGGTTTGTGCCTGCATAGGAGTAAATACGCTCATTACCAGTAACACTATCAAAGATAAATAACGAATTTTCATATCTACAATCTTTTAGTTCGTACTAAGTCTTCTTTAACAAAGAAACGAAATAGATGTTTAAAGACTGCATACGTTTTAATTAAAATAACTAAAAGGTAGGGAAATAGGTTCATTGGAGGGTTATCAATGGGTAGCCATACCACTCACGAAACTTCATACCATAGCTTTGAAACAAGTCCTTTTCTTGAAGAAATGTCAACTTCAAAGCCTTGTCTGTCAGTTCTTTTGAACCGGAGAAAGCTCCGAATGTCAAGAGTTTATACTTTCTAAAATATCTTTCAGCCTCTTCGTTTTCCCCTCTCTCTCTTCTAATTTTCCCCAGCAGACACCAAGGAATAGAAAGATTGGGTACCTCTGCCACTGCTTGAGACAACCAATATTCAGCCTCATCCGTTCTTCCCAAGAAGTAGGTAATAAAACCGTATCTCGCGAAATCGGAAGGCATATCCGTATCCTGTGGATGATGCAACAATAATTCTCCGACAAGAGAATGATAAAAACAGGAATCTGTTTTTTCTAACATCCGGACATCTTCCATTCCAAGTATGCGTGGCGACAGTAAAACTGCCTCTTTCAAATGTTCTTTCGCTTCTACCTGCTGCCCTTGGCTGTAAAGCAGTCTGTATAATTTATATCTGTAAAGCACATTCCGAGGATAGCACCCAGCAAGTTCCTGCACAGCTGCAAGAGCCTGTTTATCTTTTCCTCCCAGCAAGTCCAGTTCTGCCAGCAAATAACCGATATGTACATCTTCCGGCTGTCTCCTTTGTGCTTCGGACAAGAGTTCTCCGGCCTGCTGCAGATATTCTTCCCGTGAAGTGTCCTTGAAACGGTTCATATACATAATTCCCTCATTAATAAGACCGGGAACCGTCTTACCCGCCTCTTCCAACAGGCGGCCAGCCTCCTCATATTCTCCTTTTTGCAGACAGAGAACCGCTTTCTCATTCTTTTCCGTATTGACTAAATGGCGGATTATAAAGCACTCAATAGCGGCAGAGCACAGACAACAAACCACCATGGCGGCATAGTTTATTCTGTTTTTCCCTGAAGCATCTTCCCACCGTAGCGACAGTCCATCCCCCTGTTGAATATAAACCAACAGTACACAAGCCAGCAGAACACTTATAGGGGCAGACAACAAAGTGCTCAGTGTCATTTCTTTCAGGGCAAGAGTCCACAAAGCACATCCGGCTATGACACATACCTTGTTTCTTCGAGCTTTCCATAATTGTACGACTATACAAGCCAACAGCCAAACGGACAACCCTAACCCAATAACCCCTTTCTCTATCAGCATCTGCACCACCCAGTTAGGAGCAAAAGTTGTATAAGCCTGTGTTGTATCCTGATTCAACTCCTTGTCCATAGCCAGTGTATAATTCCCCGTTCCTGCGCCAAACCAAAGATGAAGCGGAAAGACATTCAAAGCCGAACATGTGGCATTCATACGTCCCTGCGTACTTTGACGCTGAGAGGCCGTCTTGTTCATGCTCAGTGTAGTCATCACCTCTTTGGAACAAAACAAGCTGACCGTACCTACACTCAACAGTACGACAACCAACAACTTCCATTTCTCTTTTATCGGCTGAAGAACGCCCAATAGTAAAAGAATAAGAATTCCAGAAGCCATAAAAGCCCCCCGTGAAAAGGAAAGCCATGTAGCGACCCATGACAAGGTCAGCAGGACGTAAGTCAGCCACCTGACGCCAGTATTACCCGACCGATGAAACACCAATGACAATCCGGCAAAACCAAGCAACACAGTAGTCCATTCATTCGTATTATGCCCCAAAGGCAGAAAAAGAAAGCGGAAAGAATAAGTGTCCTCAAATCCAGCATCCAAAACAGAACGACGGAAAATGAAGAAAGACAGCAGGGACAGCAAGAGTGCCACCCCCATGACTATACAAATACTCTGCTTCAGAAGACGCACACTCTTAGGGTATTCCATTACTTGCCTCAACAACAGGTACGCAAAATAGAGAGCAGTGGAATTTCGAACAACACGAACAGAAGCAAAAGTATTAATCGAAGTAAAACAAAGTATTATATCATATACCCACAACAGAAATACAATCCTGTCTATTCCAGTTCTGTTCAGAAAAGCAAAAGTCTTCGCCCAAATAATACACGCTAAAAGCAATATAAGCTTCAATCCGTAAGGGTCATTCACAAAAAACAACATCATACCTATCACTGCAACAATCACAAGAACAATGATATTGCTGCGCACAATCAACTTATTTTCGTTTGGCATACTTTAACAATGGACGGATCAAGTTAACAGCCATAATCCCTATCAATGCCAGAAACAGCATCTGCATCCCGATGTTGCGCAACAGAACAAACGGCGGAGTTACATTATTGGAAAGATACAATATGAGCTGTTCCATTTCATCCGGAAACGACAGGACAAAGCGGTAGAGAAAACGTGGTATGATATAAAAAAAGTAGTACCCCATAAACAGATTAACCAATATGGAATAGACCAGCAGGCAATATTTCTCCAGACCGTTTATCTGCAACAGATAGGGAGTAGTCTTCACCGGCTGCTTGCGTATCCGCCTGAGCAGATACCCCACCAATTCCTTAGAGCGTTTTCTCAGGTTGGGCACACCCTACAAATCGGAAGCTATCCAGTAGCCATCAAATTTGAAAAAAGGATTAAGTGTCATCAGGAATCCGAAATTCATAGTCAGTATCAGATACCTCAGAATATCATTGTACGTCAAGAAGAATGCCACCAACAACCCCAACAGACAATAACTTTGGAAGTATACGCCTGCCAGATTAACCACACAGCGCTAGCTACGTTTTAATTGCCATACTTCGGTAACATCCGTATAAAGTACAGGAATGTTCAGATACAGTCCGAAACCAATCCCTCCATGCTTGATGCCATAATATTTGCAGGCAGAAGCATGGCCTAACTCATGAAAAAGAGAAGATCCCAACATAAACACCAATAATCCCAGTATACTATAAACATTTACGTGACTGCTGAATTACAACAAATTTTCTGTAGTAATCATGAAAAAGATATCCACCAAAAATCCTATTAACATAACAGTTATCATGTATTGCTTTTTGAATAATAAACGAAAAGCATCAGAAAATTTATCGATAAGAGAGATTGGGAATAGCTCTCTTTCATAAAGGAATGTCTTGTTTTTCTTTTCTCCTCTATTCTTTATTAATATGGGATGTATATATTGTTCTATAACATTCTCGATTTGTTCCGTTGTATATCTCCCCTTCTTTTGTTTCACAAAGGAAGATATACATTCTTTTTCCTCGCTGTACTTCTGTAGCATTAACACTAGCTCTGCAACAGAATAGCTAGTTTCATAATACAGTCCATTACATTGTAATAAATATCGGTTATCAACTGTTGATGTAGCCAACTTCTGAACGCTTATCTGTTGGTATTTATTTTCCATTGAGTGAATCATTTACTTTTAAAATACCTGAATGTTTTCCGTTTTCCATCTCCACTTCTTTAAACTGATGCTTTTTCCCCATATTAAATCTATAATTGATATTAATGTAAAAAATATGATTTAAAACACCCGGTTGGTAATTACAAGTAACTTTGCTATATCTATCATTATAGTATTCACTTTTTATAGCACAACTGAAAGGATTTTGTGTACCGGCTTCAAAATGCCAGCAGTTCAAAGTATAACCGACATTGATCTTTAATGAAACAGGTACAGTAAACACACTCCCCCTTGCCACGTAAGAAACGGGAGTAGTAAGCTCCGCAGATGCCATCATATTTTTATGAGTAAAAAGGAATTTAGTCTGAACTATAAAGTTTTCTTTTCTTATCTTTCTCCAATCATACTCTGTATCACAACCGTATTCTGCTGTAACCATCCATTTCAATTTATCCGGAATCAACTTAAATTGGGCTTCCACATCAGAGATTATTTGAATATGATTTCCTCCATTCAAATAATTATGAACAAACAATTCTCGTTCAGGATCATAATCCACTTGTTCGTATATTCTCTTTCCATCTTGGCGGTATTTAAAGAAATAAGATAACGCCCCCCATTGAAAGCCTTTGGTATAAGTCAAAGAAGCGTCCCAAGAATAACTGGTCTTCAAATTCGGATTGCCTTTGAGTATTTGATAACGGTCTATTATTTGTTCCGTATTATTTTGATAACGCATTTCGGGATCAAAAATTCCTGAACCGAACTGGATATTAACTGTATTTTGCTTGGGTAAATACAAATTTAAAAAAGTAGAAGGTGCAAAATAATGTTTGAATAACGAATTCTCTCCGTTATCAATAGCCACCAACTTATCCGCCCATTGCAAAGTAATAGAAGCTACTTTCTTAATACGGACATTATACCCGGCCATGATATTAGTTTGCTCGTCCTTTAGCTTGCTTTTTGTTGCTTGGTCTTGGTAATAGTATGTATTGTCTGTTTGTTTACGGCTATAGTTTATATCAAGAAATACGCTATGTTGTTTAATGGTCTTTACATAAAGCAATGTAGGATTAAGATAATAGAAGTGTTCACGTGTATCCGACAAAAAAGAATTAGCTGATGACACATTAAGGCTCTGATAAAATCTATTGTATGCATTTTTATTATAACTGCCAAAAAGTTTAACCCGAAGGATTTGCATGTGTTTCATCCTCCTGTTATAACTTATTTGAAAAGCAGACAGAGCATCTTCCGAGCGTGTCTTTTCTGTTACAGATTCATCTACAGAATGGTTGCTATACAGTTCTGTCTTTTTATGATTATTTTTACTATTCCCTTTTTCCAGTTTAGCACTAATAGCCAGTTGGTTATTAGCGTCTTGAAACAGATAAGACAACGTAGTATTGAATGTATTTCCATGAATTGGCGAAGGAAGTGTTCGGGTAGTTCTCACGACCACTTCATCAGGAAAGCCAAACCGTATGTCAGTTTCTTCTCCTCTGTCAGGAGTATAATGGTCATAATTTCCATTCACATAAAATGAGAACTCTGATTTTTTATGATACACTTTGGCACTGACACCGCCATTACCTTTCACGTAGTTTAAACGTTGGTTAAGATTACCCACTATTGTAGCTCCATAGTTGTGCACTGTTAAAATATAATCTATTACCGATGTAGCAGCAGGATGTTCAGGATGATGGCTTTCATAGAAATCAACCCGGAGAATATCTTTAGGATCCAATGTTTTAATTTCATCCATACTCGCTTCTCGTCCGTTGATACACAATAAGGTATTTCCTTGCCGCGTACTGACAGTCTTATTGAAAGGGTCTACATTCAGATTTGGAATCATCAGGACAGATAAGGCCGAATAGCCGTCATAAGCATGATGTTTTTGACTTTTTGATGGAAAAACCATTAATTTATTATCTTTCCTCACTGCTTGGTTTGCAGTAACAGCTACCTCATCCAATAGCTGAGAAGCCGATTTCAATATAATATCACCTACGTTTACATCATCAGCCAGCTGTAGGTTCATTTCATAACTTTGATATCCTATATAAGTTATCAACAACTTGCACTGTTGATTACTTACAGCTTGTTTGATAATAAATTTTCCGTCTGTTCCACTTATAGTTCCTCCCAAAAAACTTTTATTCTCACCATAACATTGAATCGCTGCTGAGGATATCAATTCATTATGTTCATCAAGAATCCGTCCTTGAATTCTAATAGTTTGCGCATGTATGCAATTGGTAATCATACATATTAAAAAGACGCTGATAAATCGTAACATATTTTTTTGAGGTTAGTTATTTATAATACAGATTAGACGAAAGTTAGATTATAAAGGTTACAATTAATTTCTTCCCACTATTTCATATTCCGGCTGCTTTATTTGATACACGGAATCTATAAAAGTATAGTATTCATCAATCACATTGCCAGTCAGATAGTATTTATCTGCCATATTCTCTATCAAGAACAGAGCCGCTTTCAACTTCAACGAGTCACCACTATCCTGATAATGCCGAATCACTTGGAAAAGCTCTTTCCTGTTACCTCCGGCTTTCGACAGTGCTTCCTCCACTCCCATGTTTGCCATTTGCATCTTGCAACCGCTTAAAGACAGAACGATGAATAATATGTATAATACCCTATTCATTGCCTACTCTTTAATCGACACGAAAATATCCTATCACATAATTCGTTCCCTGCATCACTGTAATATAATAACCACCTGACGGAAGCATATCAACCGGTATTACATATTCCATATCGACCGTTACATTAGCCAACTCCAAACAGACTTGTCGTCTATCCTCAGTTGTTATGGCAATGGACAAGTTTTCCAATACCTCATCAGACAGGATGAGAAGTATATTTCCTTCTTTCAGTAAGGTAGGAGATGAAGACAAAGAACGCACACCAAGTGTATCTTCCCAATTCTTATTTACTGGTATCTTTTCAGCATAAGTCCCCGTACTAAACAGCATAAACTCACTATTAATCTTTTCACTTTCATCATTGCATTATCACTTAAATTTGATGATGCAAAGCTAGATAAAAAGATTAAAAGAGGTTCAAAAAATGATTTGACAGAGATTTGACAATTTACTAAACACCTATAAATCAGCAATTAGTTTATCCAGATCTTCTCCTGTACCTTCTCGACCCGAAATCTTTTTATAAAGCCGTTTACGGGCTTGGGAAATGGCAGAAGGAGTACATATCAAGATACGAGTCATGCTCATGCAGTTTAAAGACAACTTGATGAGGTAGCAGATATAGAGTTCCCTTTGCGACAGTTTGGAACAAAGTTCATACAGACGGTCAGTGAATTGAGGATAGGCAATATCAATAGCCGTGCGAAGCGCATCCCAATCCTCTTCCTGCACTTTCAGTTCCTCCTGCTCTGCTTGATGAAAGAAAGCATAGACATCAGACCGACGGAAAGCATCTTCCAGTAACTCCCGGTTGGAAAGCAAAGCGGCACTTTGATGCCCGGAAGTTTCCAACACCTTCCGCTGAGAGAGCAACAGCTCCTGCCGGAGCGTGTCATTCTGTTTAGCCGCTTCCACCAATTGCCTTTCCACTTCCTGCAACTTCCGCTCGTTCTCGCGCATATAGGCCAAGCTATGCTTATATTGTTCTTCCTGTATCAACCGCAAACGCTTTTCCTGCTCAATGGCTTTCTGCTTCCTGATGCGGATACGCTGAATGACAATAACACCCAAGGCTATGGAAAACAGCAGAACAAATAGAAGCAGATAGATTTTCTTTAAATAGCTTTCATTCTTCAAATCCAGCTGATGGTTCTTCTGTTCTTCGTGCTGAAAGCTATAAGACAGATGCAGTTTCTCTACTGCATCAGTCCGAGTTATTGCATTTATAGAATCTTGTAATATTCTATATTGCTTGTCATAAGCCAATGACAGCACTTCATTCCCCTGCGTCTTTTCTAAGTCAGTCAGGTAATAATTTGCATAGCACTGTTTATGAAGATTTCCATATTTCAGCACCTCTCCCCAATAATAGCGAGCGGAATCCACTTGTCCTTCATCTTTATATATACTTCCCAGGCACAACAATACATTACCCGCTTTCCTTTCCGCAGGCAATACTTTCAATAAAGTCTGTTTTGCCAACCCAATTTGGCCCTCATCGTAGTAAAAGCATCCCATTTCCCCAGCTATGCCGTCAGCCAATTTATCTTTTTCGTATTTCCGTGCTATCCGGTAAGACTCCTTATAATAATAAAAAGCACTGTCCTTCTCATTTTTCCCATCATACGTCCGAGCCAAAGTAGCCAACGTATTGGCATACCGCACCGAGTCCCCCAACCCTCCATAGCAACACAACGCCTTCCGAATCATGTTTCGCGATTCATCATAAAGTTCTTGATAAGCAAACAAGATTCCCATCTGCCCGTAAGTCATTCCCTGCAAAAGAGTTTGCTCCGTGTCCTCGCCAACCTCTATGCCCTGATGATACGCCTTCAGCGCCCTTGAAATATCGTTCATGTCCCGATAGGTTCCTCCCAAATAATAATAGGATTCAAACAAGCGTTCCTTATCACCCTTTTTCCGATAATAATCAACGATGGAAAGAATAACGGAATCGGTGGTATGCGGCATATAAAGTTTGTCCTCTGCTTTTATAGTAAGCAAACGATAATACATTTGTGTCTCCTGAGGAGCATTGGACATGCTGTCCGCCAATGTCTCCAGCAAAGCCAAAGCGCTGTCGGGACGGGCATCCATGCAACTCATGGCCTGTTTCATGGCTATAGGATAATCTTTCCCCGATGTACAGGAAAACAGATATAGGCATCCTGCCAGCAAGTATATAAGCATTGCGTTTTTCATATCTACAATCTTTTAGCTCGTACTGAGTTTTTTTTACAAATATAGCAAGACCAACGATAATTACACCCTAATGGGTATAATTTATTAGCTTCTTTTGCATAATATACCCGAAAGGGTGCAAAGTATTAGCCCAAACCAGCGCATTACGGAAAACCAGGAGTATTCAGCAAATTCGTGATACAAAGAAAAAGGACAGGAAAATTCCTTCAAAAGCTTCAGCCTCTCCGCAAACCCTTTGCCGGTGGACATTCCGGCTAAAGGATTACACCGGAAAATGCTTCAGCCCGAAAAAAAATCCTTCAGCCGCACCCTCTGGGGGTATGCATACTCCGCACAGATTGGTTCCCCAATGCTTCAAAAGTCCTATATCCAGGCACTTGTCACCGTATTGCACCCCTAAATGAGCAAACTGACACAACCGGAAACATATTCTTTTTCATCAGGATAAGTTTGTATTTTCTGCCTTTCAAATTTATCGTTTCACTCTAGTGATGAAGTTTCACCACTAGAGTGAAATAATTTGATCACTAAAGTGATACAACTTCTTCACTAAAATGAAACGATAATTTTGAAAGGCAGTCAAAGCAAACTCTTCCTAATAGTAACATCATTTCCAACAGGCATAAAAGCACCAGAGAAAATGAACTTCCACAAACACATCCCGAACAACCAAAAACTGAAGCTTCCATAATCGGGCTGAAGGAATTTCCAAAGGCAATCCTTCAGCCGCTTCGCCCTATTGACGGGCTTTTGCGGAGAGGCTGAAGCTTCTGAAACAAAAAACAGGGCAATGTCCCCGGAGGCACTGACAATCACCTCAATGGTAGCAGAAACCGACAAGTGTACACATGAAGCGGCAGTTTCCGAATAAAATAAGCCCTCTCCCGCATATATAGCCGGAAATATCGTATATTTGCTCTGTACTAAAGAAATAGAACCACTATGAAGAAAGAAGAATTAATGCGGAAAGCCATTGAGCTTTCTATAGAAAACGTGGCAAACGACGGCGGTCCTTTCGGAGCAGTTATCGCCAAAGACGGAGAAATTATCGCTACCGGAGTCAATCGTGTCACTTCACAATGCGACCCTACCGCCCATGCGGAAGTCAGCGCCATCCGTGCAGCGGCAACCAAACTGGGAACATTCAACTTGAGCGGATGTGAAATTTATACTTCGTGTGAACCGTGTCCCATGTGTCTGGGAGCCATTTACTGGGCACGGCTGGATAAAATGTATTATGCAAACAACAAGACGGATGCCAAGAATATAGGGTTTGACGACTCTTTTATCTATGATGAGTTAAGCCTGAAGCCTTCGGCACGCAAGCTGCCTTCCGAAGTTCTTTTGGCGGAAGAGGCGATAAAGGCATTCCAACAATGGACAGAGAAAAGTGACAAAGTGGAGTATTAATAGAAAGGCGCGGACGAAATCCCTATCATCCGCGCCCGAAATCTTTATAAGATCTTAAAGACTATTCTTTTACCGGCGTATTTTCCAACGTAGCTACTACGAAATCATAGAACTTGCCTACAGAAGGAATAAAGCAGCGTTCATCCGGTGAGTGAGGAGAACGTAAAGTAGGACCGAAAGAAATCATATCCAATCCCGGAACCACAGCACCAATGATACCGCATTCCAAGCCGGCATGAATCACTTTCACAGCAGGTTCCTTACCGAATTGTGCCTTATAAGACTCCTTCATGGCTTTCAGAATAGGAGAATCCACATTGGGTTCCCAGCCTGAATAACCACCTGAACGGGTTACTTCCATACCTGCCATAGAGAAACAGCTTTCCAATGCAGTATTCAGATAATCCTTCATTGAATCGCGTGAACTGCGGGCCAGGATTTTTATCTCCGCCTTGCCACCACCTATAGAAACAATAGCCAGATTGGAAGAGGTTTCCACGGTATCGGGGATAGTAGGAATCATACGCATCACTCCATTCTGACAAGCATAAATGGCATCCACCAGATTATCTTTAATTTCATCGGGAACCATCATCGCAGGCAATTCCACCCGTTCTGCCTTGAAGCTGATCGGTGTTTCGTGTACATGATATTCTTCATTCCACAATGCTTCGCACTCCTGCACAAATTCCAGTACGTCCGCTTCTTCTTCAGCCGGAACCGTAATGACCACTTCACATTCACGAGGAATAGCGTTACGCATATTGCCACCTTGCCAGGACACCAGGCAAGCCTCATCGTAAGTAATCACCTGGTTCATGAAACGAGCCATCAGCTTGTTGGCATTGGCACGTCCTTCATTTATTTCCAATCCTGAATGACCACCGCGCAGCCCTTTCAGGGTAACTTTCAAAGCAATGTCAGCCGGATCTGTTTCCACTTCTTTATATTCCAACACTGCTGTCAGGTCTTCACCGCCTGCACAACCGATATACAATTCTCCTTCTTCTTCCGAATCCAGATTCAACAGAATATCACCGTCTACCGTTCCCGGCTTCAAACCGAACGCACCGAACATACCGGTTTCTTCGTCGGCAGTAATCAGTGCTTCCAACGGACCATGTTTCAGCGTCTTGTCTTCTATGATAGCCATGATAGCGGCAACACCCATGCCATCATCGGCTCCCAAAGTCGTGCCTTTAGCTTTCACCCAATCTCCGTCAATGTAAGTCTCGATAGGATCATTTTCAAAATCATGCACTGTATCGTTATTCTTCTGAGGAACCATGTCCATGTGAGCCTGAAGAATCACCTTCTTACGGTTTTCCATCCCCGGAGTGGCAGGCTTACGGTAAATGATATTACCGGCTTCGTCCTGGAATGACTCTACGCCTACACTTTTTCCAAAGTTCAGCAAGAACTCTTGCACTTTCTTCAAGTAACCCGAAGGGCGGGGAACCTGAGTCAATGAATAGAAATGCTTCCACACATTCTGCGGAGCGAGAGAGAGAATTGTACTCATAACTTCTTAGTTTTATTTGTGAACGGCAAAGCCGCTAATCCATATATACCCAACAAAATTAATAAAAAAGTTTGTATTCCATGCACTAATAAGGCAAAAATTCCCGCATCTTCTTTTCCCACTCCATAGAGCATCATCATCGTTATGACAGCAAAATGCCACGGACCCGCCCCATTAGGAGTCGGAACTACTACCGCAATGCTACCTACAGCAAACATGACCAGTCCCGCCATCACTCCCAAATTATCGGAAAAATCGAAACAAAAGAAAGAAACATAGAATTGCAGGAAATAGCAAGTCCAGATACCGACGGTATAAAGAATGAACAGAGGCATCCGCTTTACATGACGCAAAGACAGTACACCGACCCATACATTATGGAGAATGCCTTTCACCTTAGCAAAGACCGTCACATTCCTGATCAGAAAAAAAGCCAGCACCAATACGGCCAGCACACAGACGATAGTGATATAGAAATGCCCCGAAGTAAATACCTGTGCCAAAACCGTGGTATCCGTGCCGGTTTCTTTAAAAAAAGTATCGAATACCCTTGCCTGCATTATAAGAGTTACCCCTGTAATCAACGACACACACAGCGTATCAATCAGCCGTTCCGTAACCACCGTACCCAGCGATTTGGAAAAAGATGTACCATCATATTTAGCCAACACCCCGCAACGGGAAATCTCACCTACACGGGGAACAACCAAGTTGGCGGCATAAGACACAAAGATGGCATACACACAATCGGATGTTTTGGGATGCTCGCCCAACGGAGCCAGCGTAAGCTTCCACCGCCAGCCACGAAAAATATGGCTAAACACACCAAACACTAATGACACTAACATCCACCCATAGTTCATTCCTCCATCCAAGACCTCCCACACCCGGGAAAAATTGAATCCGTGATACATCCATATCAGTATCGCAGCCCCCAAAAATAACGGAAATGCAATCTGCAAACCTTTATTTATAATCTTTTTTAATCGAGTTCGTTCCAAAATCTGTGTATATTAATTTAGAATGTTTACCTTTGCACGATGCAAAGATACTATCTTAGCGAAATAAACCTATTTATTAACGATAGAAAAATAACGGAATGGGATTAGTAAAGCCAAAAAAATTTCTAGGACAACACTTCTTGAAAGATCTCAGTATTGCAAAAGATATAGCCGATACGGTAGACGTGGGCCCTGACTTGCCAATTCTGGAAGTAGGACCGGGGATGGGGGTACTAACCCAGTTTATTATGCAGAAAAACCGTCCGGTAAAAGTGGTGGAACTGGACTATGAATCTGTAGCCTATCTCCGTGAGAACTTCCCTGCCCTGGAAGATAATATCATTGAAGACGACTTCTTGAAACTGAACCTCGAAAAATTATTTGACGGAAAACCTTTTGTCCTGACCGGCAACTATCCTTATAATATATCCAGCCAGATATTCTTTAAAATGCTGGATTACAAAGACCTGATACCCTGTTGTACCGGAATGATCCAAAAAGAAGTGGCCGAACGCATTGCCGCCGGTCCCGGAAGCAAGACATACGGCATTCTCAGTATCCTGATACAAGCCTGGTACAAAGTAGAATACCTGTTCACCGTACACGAACATGTATTCAATCCGCCTCCCAAGGTGAAAAGTGCGGTCATCCGTATGACACGCAATGAAACGACGGAACTGGGATGCAATGAAAAATTGTTCAAGCTCATTGTAAAAACAACATTCAACCAACGGCGTAAAACTTTGAGAAACTCTATTTCTTCCATTTTAGACAAAGAGAACCCATTGAGCGCAGACCCCATTTTCAACAAACGCCCGGAACAGTTGTCTGTACAAGAGTTTATCGAACTGACCAACCAGGTGGAAGCGGCGCTGAAAAACAAGACGGATATTGTCTATAGCAATGATATCGCCCGGAAAGGAACAAACAAGAAAGAATAACACCTATTTATTATATTAACGGAAGAATAGGATGAATAAAGAGGAATTAGAAAAAGTAGAGCAGCTGATCGAGCAAAAAGACTCAGAGCAACTGAAGGACTTGCTTGCCGGACTGCATCCTGCCGACATAGCAGAGCTGTGCAATGAACTGGATGCGGAAGAAGCACGGTTCATATACCTGTTACTGGACAATGAGACTGCCGCCGATGTCCTTATCGAAATGGACGAAGACGCCCGTAAAGAATTCCTGGAAATCCTTCCCTCTGAAACAATCGCCAAACGGTTCGTTGACTACATGGATTCGGATGATGCCGTGGACATTATCCGTGAAATGGACGAGGACAAACAAGAAGAAGTCCTCTCACACATTGAAGACATAGAACAAGCCGGAGACATTGTCGATTTGTTGAAATATGACGAAGACACTGCCGGTGGATTGATGGGTACCGAAATGGTAATCGTAAACGAAAACTGGAGTATGCCCGAATGTCTGAAGGAAATGCGCATCCAGGCGGAAGATATGGACGAAATCTATTATGTATATGTAGTAGACGATGACCAGCGGCTGCGCGGTGTGTTCCCGTTGAAGAAAATGATCACCAGCCCTTCCGTATCCAAAGTGAAGCACGTGATGAGGAAAGAACCGATATCCGTCCATGTAGATACCCCTATAGACGAAGTGGTACAAACCATTGAAAAATATGACCTGGTCGCCGTTCCGGTAGTGGACAGTATCGGACGCCTGGTAGGACGGATTACGGTAGACGATGTGATGGACGAAGTACGTGAACAGGCTGAGCGCGACTACCAGCTGGCATCAGGTTTGTCACAAGACGTGGAAACAGACGATAATGTATTCCGCCAGACTACAGCCCGTCTGCCCTGGCTGCTCATCGGCATGATAGGCGGAATAGGAAACTCCATGATTCTGGGCAACTTTGACAGCACTTTTGCCGCACATCCCGAAATGGCCCTCTACATCCCCCTTATCGGCGGAACAGGGGGGAATGTGGGAACACAGTCCTCGGCACTTATCGTACAAGGACTGGCAAACAGCTCGCTGGATGCCCAAAACACCTGGAAACAAATAGTAAAGGAATCTGTAGTGGCCGTAATCAATGCTACTATTATTTCTATGCTGGTATATATCTATAATTTCATCCGTTTCGGGGCAAGTGCCACCGTGACTTATTCGGTTTCATTCAGCCTGTTTGCAGTAGTCATGTTCGCTTCCATCTTTGGGACCCTGGTTCCTATGACACTGGAAAAACTAAAAATAGATCCGGCCATCGCTACAGGTCCGTTCATATCCATCACCAATGACATTATAGGTATGATGCTTTATATGGGCATCACCGTATTACTATCCTGACACATTTCACTACAGATTACATAGATTGAAATTCAGAGAAAAACAGATTCACACAGAAACCGGCAAAGAATCACAATAAAAGAGAATCTGTATGAATCTATGTAATCTGCAGTGCATTTATCCCCCTTGATTCTCCTATTTTCTCCACTTTTAAGGATTTTCCTAAAAAAATCGGGAAAAACAGTATGAAGTTCTAATTTATTTCTTTTAATTTGTAAATTGTTGTTATAACAAAAACGCTTACTTTAAAAATCTATACGATGGACTCGAATGAAACTATCCGCCCTTTAACCGAAGTTCCAGTGGAACAGACATCTGAAACTTTGGTATCATCTTCCGCTACTGCAGAAGAAAATAACGCTACGTATGTACCTAAACAAACGAAAGAAGAGGTCATCGAACGTTTAAAAGAAATCAACGAAGACGCCTGCAATGCAGACAAACAAGAGTTGGATTTATTGAAACAGAACTTCTACAAGCTGCACAAGGCTGAGCAAGAAGCCGCCCGTAAGGCATTTATTGATGGCGGAGGTGCTCCTGAGGCATTTATTCCCCAACCGGACGATGCTGAAAGCCGTTTCAAAGATATCATGAGCTCTATCAAAGAGAAAAGAAGCGCCATACAAGCAGAACAAGATAAAGAAAAAGAAGATAACCTGGTGAAAAAGCTCGCCATTATCGACCGCTTGAAAGAACTTGCCGAATCTCCCGAAGATGCCAACAAAGCATACAATGAATTCAAGAAACTGCAACAGGAATGGAACGATATAAAACAGGTGCCGGCTGCCAAGGTAAATGAACTATGGAAAAATTATCAGCACTATGCAGAAAAGTTCTATGACTTGATAAAGCTGAACAATGAATTCCGTGAGTATGATTTTAAAAAGAATCTTGAAATAAAAACTCATCTCTGTGAAGCCGCAGAGAAATTGGCTGATGAAGAAGATGTGATTTCCGCTTTCCACCAATTACAAAAGTTACATCAGGAATTCCGGAATACGGGTCCTGTTGCAAAAGAATTGCGCGAAGATATATGGACCCGGTTCAAAACTGCCTCTACAGCCGTAAACCGTCGTCACCAGCAACATTTCGAAGCCTTAAAAGAAAAAGAGCAACGTAATTTGGATGAAAAGACCGTAATCTGTGAAATTGTGGAAGCGATGGAATACGATACGTTCACTACTTTCCAAGACTGGGAAAACAAAACTCAGGAAATCATTGCTTTGCAAGCTAAATGGAAAACAATTGGTTACGCACCTCAAAAAATGAACGTGAAGATATTCGAACGTTTCCGTGCCGCTTGTGATGAGTTTTTCAAACGCAAAGCCGAGTTCTTCAAATCCATCAAGGAAAGTATGGCAGGCAATCTGGAAAAGAAGAAAGCATTATGTGAAAAAGCAGAAGCACTAAAAGAAAGCACAGACTGGAAAGCAACTGCTGATATTCTAAGCAAATTACAAAAGGAATGGAAAACAATCGGTCCTGTACCTAAAAAGTATTCGGATGCCGTATGGAAACGATTCATTGCCGCATGTGATTATTTCTTCGAGCAAAAGAACAAGGCGACTTCTTCACAACGCTCGGTTGAACAGGAAAACATGGTTCAGAAAAAGGCGATCATTGAAAAATTAAATGCAATTGACGCACAGGAAACACCGGAAGAGGATGCGGGAAACGCCATTCGAGAATTAATGAAAGAATGGAACGGCATCGGTCATGTACCGTTTAAAGAAAAAGATAAACTGTACAAGCAATATCATGGTGTCATCGACAAGTTGTTTGACAAGCTGAATCTTTCCGCATCACAGAAAAAATTAAGCAATTTTAAATCAACCATCAGCAAGGAAGGCAACCTTTATCGTGAACGCGAAAAACTGGTTCGTGCTTACGAAAACATGAAGAATGAAATTCAAACATACGAGAACAATTTGGGCTTCCTGACCAGTTCTTCCAAAAAAGGTAGCAGTTTGGTTACGGAAATGAATCGTAAAGTGGAAAAACTCAAAGCAGACCTAGAATTGATCTTGAAAAAAATTGAGGTGATCGACCAATCAATGAAAAACGAATAAAAACAGTTATATGAAAAAAGAGTCTAACGCAAATGCGTTAGACTCTTTTTTCATATAACACTACTAATTCTGGGTCAGCGGATTTTCCTGGTTGGTAAGCTTTCTTTTAAG
>UMEU01042745.1_pt1 | contig 22054 bp, 21 predicted proteins | sample 1964831 | NCBI WGS metagenome assembly UMEU01 (sample SAMEA4836028, study PRJEB28245) | human gut metagenome | biome: gut microbiome; material: fecal sample | place: Denmark | collected 2008
AGGCGGGGAGGATGGATTTTCTCCATTGCTGCTGGTATTTCCGGGGCCAGCCGTCTGACTGGCTCCGTTTCCACTTCCACTTTCAGACGCAGACGTCTGGTTCCCTCCGTCTTCACGGCCATTTCCATTTTCCGGCGCGGCCGTCTGGTTCTCACCAGTCGTATTTTCTGCTGCTGGCGTACTGCTTTCTGTCTGGCTGTTGTTTGGAGTTGTTTTCTTTGATCCCTCTTCGGAGACTGATGAATCCACGGAAGAGGACGAACCTCCCGATACCGATGAAGCTCCCGACTTGGACGTATCTCCCGCCTTCGACGTATCTCCCGCCCCCGGCGTAGTCTTACCAGTTTCCGTTCCATCCAGATGATAACACAATACCGGTATGTGTGCCTCAATATTTTCATAAATAGTTTTTGCTACCGCAGGAGGAAGGTTTATACAGCCATGGGAACCGTTTTTCTTATAGATGGTCCCGCCGAAACTGGACCGCCAGTATCCATCATGCATCCCGATATTTCCGTTAAATGGCATCCAGTATGTAACAGGCGTATTATAGTTCTTGCCCTTCAGCACCGCGTTGCGCTGCTTATAGGTCAGTTCATAGGCGCCAGCAGGGGTGCTCCACCCCTTCGCCTCATTTCCGGATACAAAATCCGATTCAATCAGCAGCTTCCCATTCTTATAATAGAACAAATGCTGGGCAGTGAGATTCATTTCTACGTAAGTGTCCCCGTAATCCGGGCCGTCGTGGCTGGCCGCTTTCTGGGCGTAGCCCGGCTCCCGCTCCTGACTTTCACCGGATCTGATTATTTCCAACAGAGCCTCCGTTTCCGCCTCCTTATCAATCAGCCAGCCGTAATGACCTTTTGTGATCGTCACAGTGGATCCATAGGAAGTTTTCAGTTCCTTCGCACAGTATGCAGTATTGTATTTTTTCGCCAGGTTCACCACATACGCTTCCACTCCGCTCCGGTCAACGACTGCGCTTCCTTCTCCATCCATCGACAGCCACGGAAGAATCGTACTTCCGTCCAGTGCCTCAGAACGGCTTCCGAACCGGTAGGTCACGGTCACATCTGCACAGTCCTTTAACGCCTCCTTTTGAGCCAGCAGTTCCGGGTCCGTCTCTAAGACTCCCGGTTCTTTATAGACAGCCCGTTCGTCCAGCGAGATACGTGTTTCCAGGCTGGAGACCGCTTTTCCTATTTCTTCTGACAGACGTTCCCGGACAGGCGCCTTTCCCGGTTCTTCCTTAATAATCTGTAATCCGCTTCCACTCACAAAGGCCACATACGCGTCAGCCGGCTCCACAACCTGTTCCGACTTGAGACATTCCAGAGCAGCAACCGCCAAATCCATGCTTCCTTTATCATATTCCACCATATAGCTGGAGGCATACTCGGCACCTCTTATGGCTCGCAGCCCCCATAGCAGGGAATTCTGCTTCCTCAAAATGTTCTCTAATGTCCCGTCAAAGACAGGATGCAGACCGATCGCTTCTCCATTTATCCGCTCCTCTGCTCCGTCCCTCTCCTCCAGGATCAGTTCATAACGTTCGATTCCCTTCCTGATCTCTGACTGCACCTCTTCTATGGTCAGCCCCGAGACAGTAATCCCGCCAATCCTCGTATTTGGCAGAAATGTATTTCTGTATTTCAGGCTGATCATGCAGTAGACTATTGCTGCCGCCGCTATCATACAAATGGAAATACGTCTGGTAAAATAGATCCATTTTCTTCTTCTTCGCCGTCTTCTGGCCTTCACGCTGCGGTCCGTGATGTTTTTTTCCTTACACCGCTTCAACGGCCGCTCCCCGCCATGACTCCTTCTTTCAACCATATTTCTTTCTTATACTCCTCATTTCAATCCGTCTGTCACTTTACTTCTGCAATACAACTTTGAATCTATTGGTATTATATCATCAACTTTGCACCACAAAAACAGGAGAATTGTATGGCAGACAATTTAAGCAGCAAAACCATGGCAAGAGAGAGATTCCCCGATAAGCAAAAAGAAACTATAGACTTTTTATTTGAAATGTAGTAGACTGATTCAGGAAGTGCAGATAGAATTATCTGCATTTTTTTCATTTAACAGATCCGCTCTCAGAAAGTGAACATGAAAATATATGATAAAAAAGGACAGCGCAGATTTTTCAGCCGTGAAAACCAATACGCAATTAATGGGTGATGAGAATTTTGCTTATTTTTCGCCCAGCGAGCAGTTGAAAACACTGATCTCTAACTATACCATAACCTTTCCAAACAAAGGTGTAATTTCCGATGACTATACTATCGTGCCGCATGGAAGTGCAACTCTTGTCCTTACATATGACGGGGCCGATCTGCGCATCCTGATTTTCGGACCGTCCTCCAAACCATATTTTGTTGGAAAAAATGCGAATGCATGCAGCGTGATATTCATTATCGAATTTCAGCCGGCAGGGCTGTTTGTATTCACCGGAACAAAGCAGAATCAGCTGATGGATACGATCATTTCCTTTGAACAGATCGCGCCCCGCCTGGATTCTTCCATAAAAGAAATCTTCTGTAACGCGGGAACCGCGGAAGAACTGCTGACCAGAATCGAGAGTCTGCTGCTTTGCAGCCAATGCAGCAAATACCCGGCTGAATTCCGTCTGGCCGTGCAGCTGATCATTCAGAGTAACGGTAACTTAAGTCTCAAAGAAATAACAGAAAAAACATTTTACAGTGAACGTCATTTAAACAGGCTTTCCAATCACTATTTAGGATTTAACCTGAAACATTTTTCCCGAATCGTTCGTATCAACAAAGCCATTTATCTGCTGCACTATACGAGCCACATCCTCGATTATATATCTGCCGAATCCGGTTTTTATGACATTTCTCATTTTATCAGGGATTTTAGGGCCGTATGCGGCGTTACTCCTCAGGAATTCCGAAGCAACTTGTCCGATTTTTACAGTGCGATCGCAAAGTTTTAGGCTATAATTGAGAAAAAAAGAGGAGGTATCCATATGAAATACGGAGGCACATTGCTTATAGTTGATGATATGGAAAAATCAAAATATTTTTACGAAACAATCCTGGAGCAAAAAATCCTCATGGATTTAGGAGAACACGTCTCATTGGAAAATGGCCTCAGCCTGCAGGCAAACTACGAAGCAATGATCGGTAAATCACTGAACAGAAAGACAGCAGCAAATAACTTTCAGCTCTATTTTGAAACAGACCGGATCGACGACTGGGAGAGAAAGCTGGAGGCCATCGAAGGAGTGGAATTTATCCATCACCCGACGGAATATCCCTGGGGCCAGCGGAGTATGCGGTTTTATGATTTTGATAAATATATCATTGAGGCAGCAGAAAGCATGGAGTGCGTCATCAGGCGTTTTCTCAGCCAGGGATTAGCGGTTGAGGAAGTGGCCAAACGGACTATGTATCCGGTTGAGTTTGTTGAAATGCTGGTGTAATTGGATAAAACTTTACTGATCTGCAATGAAACGGGACGACATTCTGGCCATACCAGCGAAAACAGCATAGTATGTCCTGGAACAGGCAAATGTATTTTCACACATTAAAACAGGTATCTGAGGAAGCAACATTTCTTCATCAGATACCTGTTATTATTTACTCCAATACTATCACTGCGTATTAATACAACTTCGCCCCCGCCGGAATCCTATCATCCACCATCAGCAGATTCAGTCCCTCATGTCCGTCTTCCTCATGCACGGCTGAAATCAGCATACCGCAGGAGTCAATTCCCATCATCTTTCTTGGCGGCAGATTCACGATGGCGATGGCTGTCTTACCAATCAGATCCTCCGGCTCGTAGTACTCATGAATTCCGCTTAAAATCGTGCGGTCTGTGCCGCTTCCATCGTCCAGAGTAAACTGGAGAAGCTTCTTGTTCTTCGGCACTGCCACGCAGTCTTTGATCTTCACTGCACGGTAATCAGACTTTGAGAAAGTCTCAAAATCCACCATCTCTTCAAACAGCGGCTCAATCTTCACATTGGAAAAATCAATCTCCATCGCGGCTTTCACGTTCTCAGCAGCCGGAGCAGAAGCAGCGGCCGGAGCGGCCTTCCTGCTATTATCAGAACTGCCCAGCGTCTTCATCGTCGGGAACTTAAATTGGCTATTTTATATCCCTGCTCTTCCCTATTTAACACTACTTTTCAAGTGCCCGATATCCCCCTTAGCTACGAATCCCTACATAGTTTTGTATATCATAATGCCGTTTTGGTGTAAAACTGGTGTGGTAGCTGGTGTAACAAAAAATAGTCAGCACATATGGTATTTCTCCTATTTTTTTGTATGACTTTTACCAATCAGAACGCCAGCTTTTACTTCCAACAGCATTATCTGCAAATTCAAGTCCATCTTCATCTACCTGTTTCTGATATTTAGGTGATAACGAATTATATTTTTCCTCAAATTCGTCCTCATCCATAGTTTCCCTATTGCAAGCAAGTTCTACAACAAGGTTTTCCTGTTCATATTTTCTCCAGTTGTCTGCCATTTACATTTTCTCCTTCGATTATAGTTTTTTAATTTACTCTAATTATTTGGTATTGTTCTAAATCTCGCTATTAGCCTCCACACTTTCTTCCAGATTTTCAAGAATCACCTTCCCTTCAGACTGATGTGCTTTCTTGATAACCATCTGATCACGAACATATTGTACTCCCTTATAGCCTACATAAACTATACCTATTCCGGCAATAGTACCCACGCTACCTTTAATCATACCGCTTTTTTCACCTTTAGCAAATCCTTCATCCATTGCAAAGTTGAAAATTGTCCTTAGCCCTTTCAGCATATCACCATTACCAATTTTTTTCAGTGGACTGGTAATTTCCGGTGCTGCCTTTACCGTACTATTCAAAAGCGTGTCAATTTCCGTCCCGACTCCATTCATTTTCCTGTTACCTCCTTTTCTTAGCTGTTCCGCTATATCCACATTATATCAGTAGCAGGTTATGCTGTCGCTCACGTTTTGTGATGTTAGAGGTTTTATTGTTTTTCCTTCATATTATCAATTCCGCTTTGAATAATTTTTTTAGCATAAGGATTTCCAATGGAAGCAAGCCCTAACATCATTTCTTCTCCTATAGCCCTATTTATTTCATCACTATAATCATTATCAATAATGCAGAACAAATATCTGATGGCAAGATAATAGTTTGCAAGGTTTGACCATTGTACAGAAGCATTCAACTCTTGAAGTAAGAATATTATAACTTCCTCTCCATTACTCAAAAAATCCTGCAGTTCAGTTTTACATCCTCTTCCACTGCATAATTCATCATCACAATTTTTCAAGTAGTGTTCTTTTAGAAACGTCCGTTTATCTATCTGCTTTTTTTCAAGTGCCATTGCTCCATCGTTTAAATCGGCATTTGATATTCCTACTCCGATTAATAAAAACCACCATAAACAGTTAGCTACAGATTCTAAGGTCCCATTTAATTCAAAAGATTCCATATAAGCATTAATACACACATCAAAATCATGCTCATTAATAGATTTACGGGCTTTCATCGTTTCATACATCTGCATATGACTATCAAACCCCTTTTTGAATAATGGATCAGTGTATGCCTGTTCTGTATATATAATTAGCAATAGCATTTCTGCCGTTTCATACTTCTTCTCTTTGTCACCTATAGGACATTTCTCAAATGTTAATTTTGAAAAATCCCCATTAACGAGTTCTTCTTCTGTGATTCTATAATGGACAGCTATTTTTTGTAGAATTTTACGCTTTGGTTTGCGATGTTCACTCTCATAATTAGTGATAGCAGTTGGCGCTTTTAGTCCCAGTGCATATGCAAGTTCCATCTGAGTTTCTCCATATGCCAATCGTAGATATTTTATATTTTTACCAATTTTATTATCAGTCACCATATACACTTCCTATAATATCTATCTGTTACCGCCCTCCCTTGTCCCCTACAGATATTAGACCTAAATCAGTCACTTTCTGCTCTGATTCCTATTACTTTACAGGGCATTAGCAGTTTTTAATACGAAAAATTTTTGTTCGAGAGAAATGCCACCTATCTGAACGCATGGTATGAACAGTTATTCTATGTTGTTTTCTGCTTTTTCTTAACTTCCTCCATAGAAAGGCCTACGTATTCCGCAATTTTCTCAAAATATATTTCCAATTTATTTTAAATACAAACGAAATTTATAACTGAAATATTCAGGATAAGGCTTTAGCATATTTAAAATTTCATTCTGTTTCATTACCATATGACTTTTTAATTCTTTCTCTGTTAATGGTATTTGTCCAATTAAATTTTCCAATTCATTAACTACGATTCTATCATCAAATAAACTTTCACTGATAAGTATTTGTAATCCGGAAGATACCCCATACTTAACTCTTTTTTGTAGTAGAACTAAGCGTTCTACTAATTCTTCTTCACGATCACCAATAGCATCCAAAATATTCCCTATCAGAAAGCAGAGGTGATACGAAAAAGTACTACTACATATCTTCTCTATTTGGTTAATAGATATTTCTTTTTGAAAGCTTTTAAAAATTTCTATATAAGATGCACCATTTATCCATAAATGCAAAACATCATTTAGTATGTCGAAAGTGACTTTTACTTTATCCGGAAATAATTGTAAAAAAAGGTTGACTATTTCATTAAGGAGTTGTTCTAACGAGTAAAAACATAAATTATCAATATTATCATCTAACCACTTCAGCACCTGTTTTGATATTTCAATCCCATAGAGCGATTTTGCATAATATATCGTCTTATCTGTCTCAACATCAGATACTATTTTTTGAGCAATTAATTGAAAAATATTGCGCAATGCCTCTTTCTGGACGCTATCCCCTAAAAAATAAGCAAAAGAATCAATAACAAGGTTGTCTACAATACTAATAAATTGATTGTCATCTTGATATGAATTATAAATATAACACAGGTAATTTTCGATATTCTCTACAATATGTTTCAGTTGCATAACTTTAGACTCTATTTCCAAACTATAGTGCAGATATCTTTTGTCATCTGATATATTATTCTTATAGCTCTCTTGTATGATATCTACCAATCTCGAAAAACAATAGCGTTTATCATAATTTTCTATCCAATATGAAATTATAGCTGATGCCTTATAGTAATACTCATAATCTATAGATAAATTGCTTACTAGCGATAATATAGCACTCGTACATGCTTCCGTATTGCCATAGTCAAACATCTTTTTACAATCTGCCCATCTATATTTGCCGCCACCTTTCCATTCCAAACGCTTATCATAAAAATTAGAATCGGTGATTATTGCACTTCCTTCTGTATGAATGCCCGACCTTGCTGTCCTCCCTACCATATTTTGCATTTTTCGTATTTGAACACTAGATGTACCAAAGCTAAACGTGGTAAGAAACAAATATTTTATTGGTATATTTACGCCTTCCGCTAATGTAGTTGTACAAACCACAAAAGAAATATATCTTTTGCGAAGAGCATGTTCCACTGCCATCTTTATTCCATTAGATAAGTCTGCATAATGTGAAAATGCGCCTAACTTAGCTGCTTGTGTAAGTTCAAATTCCTCTCCGTAATGAAGCTCAAATAAATAAGCAATTCTTAAAATTTCATTTATATCACCATTTTTATACAAATTAGACAAATCATAGCCTCGATTATGTATTTCTACAATCCGCCGCATAATCGAGGGAATGCTACGTACTTGTCCTGCATATATAGCAACAGCCCCTTGACAGCACAATTTATTGCCATAATAAATGGCTATATCTTGTGCTGTTTTTTCGGGAAAAACCCGTTGTTTCTTTTCTCTTCCATGAAGCTGAAGCCAAGTAAAATCAATGCTTTTAGGCACATAAAAGCTCTCTTCTTCCATGTTTTCCTTATCATAATAATGTATAGTTTGATCAGAAGAAATAAAACCAATTGACTTTTCTGTTGATTTAACCAACGTATTATCAATTATCGATGTTTCATCACCAAACAACCATTTACTTATTTGATTCGCATTTGAGAGTACCGCAGAAAAAAGGACCATCTGCGCTGTATCATTACGGTTCCTAGTTATTTCTGACACCAATAATTCATATTGTGTTCCCCTCGAAACGTCATCAAACAAATGAGCTTCATCAAATATGAAAAGCTGGATAGCCGCAAGGAAATCCGGTTCATGCCGAAGAATATAGGAAAACTTTTCAGGAGTACAAATGAATACATACTTTGTATTGAACAGTACATCAAGATTAAAATCTTCTTGCATCGTATCAGTAAACTGATTTATAATGGCTTCATTCCTAAAGGCTGAACTTAAATCCAATGTTATTTCGTTACATAATGCTCGTAAGGGAGCAATGATAACAGCAATGCAACTACCATGTTTCATAAATTTATCGCGCAAAAGTATTTCTATACTTTTTGTTTTTCCCACACCAGTAGGCAAAGGGACAATCAGATTCTTTCCCTGAAGAACATCTGCTTGCAAAATAACTTTCTGGGCTGGCCAAAGTAATTTTACACTATTGGGTTTAGAAAAATAACTTTTCCAATGCTCAAGACTCCACTTCGAATATTGGGGAAGTAAAATCCATGCTGAATATTCAATTGCGCATATTGCGACAGTATATAGAAAGTCTATGCAGCTAACATCTAACACATCATCAGACTGGTATACACTACTTCGCATTTTATTTAACGTACTAAATATAGTTTCGTAGGAGGCTCCTTCTTCAAAATGATTTCTTAATCCATTCAAATAATCAAGATAGTATTTTGTTTCTGTAGGAACCTCCACCCATTTTCCTGTAAGCAAAAAATTTAATGTAATAAATAGTAGGGTCGCTATATCTTCTTTTAAATACCAATTTTCAATTTGAGATATTAGAACTTTTGCACTTCCAAAATTTTCAGACAAAAAATAGGAGGTTGATCCCAATAACAAAAACCATTTACTATACTTGCTTCGAAGTTGAGTTTTCACGGTTGAGTCATAATATTGTGATACAATAGCTAAATCATCTTTTAACTCAGATATCTGAGATGATTGTGGATTTTCTATCATTTCCTCACAAAAACGTGATAAAGCATACATAGTAGTGTAAGTTAAATCATCTGGATTCAGTTGATACTTTGGATAATTTTCTTTAGCAACAGCAAACTCTACTAATTTTGATTTTGATTTTTCATATTTAAGCATATAATTTGATCGGTTATTAAATATCATTTTATACACCTCTCATAAATGTCGTTTACCAAAACCATCAGCTTTTTCCCATGAACCAAAAATATCTTATTGTCTTTACGCAGTTTCAAATTATCACCACTGATACCAATAACGATATCGTTGTCTATTTGGTCTCTGCTGATAACTGCTACCGCAATATAAGAAATAATATAATCTAGCTCAGATTTTTTTTGGAAACGTGCAATTTCTTTCTCCTGCTTTTCATTATCTATGCTATGTAACTTCTTTCGATAGTAATTCAATGTAATGGCATGTCTAACTTCGTCATACTTATGCGAATCAACAACTGCCGCAGTTATTGGATCATATTTATCCGAAGATAACCCAGCCTTTACTTCAACTGCTAATAATTCATCTTCTCTATTGGGTTTTTTCTCAGCATTCACATATTTATAGGCAAGGATATCTGTTCCGTGCTCACTCTGAGTCTTTCCTGATCTGTTTCTCTGTTTGCAGCGAGGAACTGTATAACCCTGTATAAATTCCAGCAAATCAGATATCATAATTTCAGTAAAATCATTTGAACGGGAAGTCGGCCCAAAAGCATCGTCTTTTTGTGGTATAACATACTTGCTCAAATATTCTTTAACTGGTAACTCCAAAACGGTCAGAGAATTATTTAGTTCATCATCCGACTCATAATGTTGTCGAAGGTGTAATGCCCATTCATCATAAATAGATTCATCAACTGTATAATCCAAATAATAACAAGAAATAGGGAGCCCATCTTCCAAAGTCACTGTGCTTTCTTCTACAAACCAATTAATATACCTCGGCACTTCCATTTACAATACCCCCTATTAACATCGAGTATACCACTCCAACTTGCATTAATTGATACGAAAACACAGTGTCCAACTTCTTATTTCTTTCAGATCATTAAATCTATAAAAGCATTTATTATAAGCTATCCCATTCCCTCTGCAATTGGAATCCTCTGTTTCTATCCAATCGCTGCAATGCCGACCTATTTACATCCACAATATCTTTAAAACCTCTGTTTTGAGCATACACCCCATGCTTTTCCATATACTCGATTCGTCTTGTAGCTGTTTCCAACAGTACCTCATTTGAAGACATTGTTTCTTTATAAGTGGCTTTGGATAATTGCTTAGTCTGCACCCTTAAAGAGTTCAAATAATGTTTAAAAGCCATATTTTCGTTAAACGAAGTTACAGACGGCATAGCTCCTGAGAACAGCAGATCAACATATCCATTATCCATCTCTTTTGACGGCTTCATCTGCTCCAATACCCCATTATTATATGCAGTATCAAGGAACCCAAGCTTAAATTCAGACAACGACGCAGGATAATAATACCATATGCTTCTTCTTGATATCGTTTTTTCTTCCACATCAAATTTATTTGTAAATCTACGCACATTTAAATATGTTCCGGATGCCATTGCATCTACTCCCGCCGCAGACAAACATAATAATTGTTGATTTCCATAACCCATGATTACCTTTTTTCCCTGTAGCTTTATTCCAGCACACAACTGCAGCAAATTTATCAGCCACATTGGCGAATCAACTAAGTATGCGTCTTTTGGTGGATGTGCTACAATATAATATCCATCCACCTCAAACCGCTCTGTTTCTTCGATTACTTTTTCAATCTCATCTTCCTTTTGCAGAAGTAATTGTTCCGGTAATGCCAATGTTAATATATGCTTTCTGCCATGTACATATTTTTTTGTGGAATCAATTAAACGAAGACTGGCTTTTTTCCAGCGCTTTAACCACTCCTCATCATATTGGCGCATTGCAGCCGGGATAATATAGTCACCAGTTCCTGCTATATCATTATACTCTAAAATTTCTTTTATCCATGCATCTTCTATTGAGATATCATTGTCAAGCTTCGTGGAAAAGGCGGCATCCCAATAGTTATATTTCATCAGACCTTTATGATTAGACTTGGGATAATATAATTGAGGATCAAAAAGTGTTTTCACGTTTGCCTTTTCAAAGTCATTTTGCCATTTTTTCAATTGAATTGGAGAGATATCCCTTGGACTTAAAATTGCAGTCGTGCCATTCCAGTCCCGGCTTAAATCAATGGCTATTTGTTTCATTCCGTATGCAAATTGCAAATATAATTCCATTTACTCAATCCTCCATAATTTGATCCTTAACACTTTGATACCATTCAAAAGCCTTCTTAGCTGTTTTGGGTCTTCTCGTTATATGTTTCTGCATAAATGTTTCGATTAACCCCATAAACTGCATATCTTTATCACCTTTTATAGACACTATCTGAGGCATCACGGTAGCAGTTCTATACCAGACCTCATTTAAATCCATTTCATCCCCTCTTAAGAACGGGTGTTTTCCAGTAACTGCTTCAAACAAAACCACGCCCAAAGAAAAAATATCCGCTCTGCTATCAATATCGTGTTTGCTATATTGAAACAACTCCGGTGCACCATACCCTGGCGTATGAGGACCAATTCGCGCTTCTGTCATTGTTAAGGAATTAAGATTCAGCACCCTGGCAATTCCGAAATCTATCAGAAACCATTCTCCTGATGTACTCCGTATAATATTATCTGGTTTGATATCCCGATGAACAATTTTCTGTTCTTCCATCTGGACAATAATCGAAAGCATACATTCAGCTAGATCCATCGTATCAGTTAAAGATAATGGACCTTTCTTTAATATTTCATTTAAAGTAAGACCATCAATAAACTGCTCGTATAGATAGATTCCTTCCTCATTATCGATTCGATAGCTCTCAATTTCAAGGATTCGAGGTACATGAATAAAATTATTTTCCGTCACTATCTGGATTTCTCTTTTTACCCGCTCGTTTTCACCCGCTACAAGCTTTAAAATCACTTTACCATAAACAGGATGTATGATCAGCAAAACCCGTTTTTGTCCGCTCTTCGGGTATTCCTTAATTATTTCTTTCACTTGAAAATTATCCAAAATCTGTTTTTTTGACAGCATTTCCTTATCCTCTTTCACTGTTTATTATTCGTCCTACCCACTCATTAAAATGTATAGAATGAAAGCTTACCGGAATATTCTTACTAACTGCCGGACGAGTCCTATCAAAAGTATTTCCCCGCCTTAAATAGACACCAATACCAAATCGCCGGAATTTATTTAACATTTCTCTGCTAGGTTTGGATTCACTGACAGAAAGGGCATAGCTTTCTGACGCGAAATTTTTGTTTATAATCGACTGTTGTAAAACCTCATCCCATTTATTAAGTTTAGCCTCTACTGCCTCGATTTTATGGGGCATTATTTTATTTTCGTCAATCAATCCCCATTTTCCATTGTTTCTTGTCACCAATTTTGCATCATACAGTCTCTCGATACATAACATGGCATCTTTCCATGAAACCCCAAGCTGTGTCACAATTTCAGAACCATCTAACCCTTTCTTTACGTATAAATGATACAATATCTTTAAATCTTCCTTACCCAAATCAAATCTTTTCTGGTTCCAATCTAAATAATTTTCAGGATTGTACTCCACAAAAACAATGTCCGGATAAGCATTATCCACCTTTGATTCTAAAAAAATCATCATTTTTTTTTCTGGTTCCGGGCGAAACTCTTCTTTCCTATAATCAATGTACTCTCTGACAAGTTCAATTTCCTTGCCCTCAGTAATTTGTCGATTTTTAATTCCTAATTCCCTATAATTATTATACACTTCCAAAATATCATGCATTAAAGTTCACCATCCAACTGACTGTAATATGAATTTTTATTTCCATCATGTCCAGAATATCCGTTATCCACTGCAAAGTTATGTTTCATTACAAACGGCCTTGGAAATCCTTGATTATGTAAACTTTGCTGTCAGCAAAGTTTCAGGAGTACCACTGCTTTTTATTATACCAGATATTCTGGCACAACGGAAACATTTTATCATATTTATAGAATCTCCGAAATCTTTATCTTCCCTTCCAGTCCAGCAAACGACTTAATCTTTGCATCTTTCGTAGCCTCCGCATATACATCCATAGTGGTTGTGATATCACGGTGCCCTAAAATTTCCTGAATCACCTTCAGATTTGTCTCATTTTCACAATATCGAGTAGCAAATGTGTGTCTCAGATTATGGCAGGAAAATGGCGGCAAGAGTACCGGCTCTCTCTGCTCCTTATCTGCTCGCTCCATCTCCTCCTCATTATAAGCCAATGTCACCCTTTTAATTGTTCTGTTAATTGTCTGAGGATTATGAGGACAGCCATAACGGTTTAAGAATATAAAATTTGTATAGCCGTCTATTATTGACTGACAGGATATCTCTACCTCCTTTTGATGCTTTTGTTCATCCTCCAAGGCTTTTCTCACCTCCGGTAGCATCGGAATTATTCTTCTCCCTGCTTCAGTTTTTGGAGTGGTGACAGAAAAATAACATTTCCCCTTATCCCTTTGGTAGTAAACCATATTGTGGTTGATTTCAATGTAATTCTCCTGCATATTGATATCTTCCCAGCGAATTCCCGTTACCTCTGATACACGACAGCCAGTACCCAGGAAAAAGGTGAATAACGGCAGCCAATGCTTATAAACACTGGATTTCGACAAATATCTAATAAATGCCTCCTGCTGTGGTATCGTCAAGGCATGACGCTTTGTAGCCTGATAATTGTGTGACCGCTTACAATCCGCCAGCATCTCATCACTGGGATTGGTACGGATATAATTATCCTCTACTGCTAATTTAAAAATCTGATGAACAACTGTGTGAATATTATCCAATGTGGCCATAGATAATTTTTGCGTATCAACCAAACCATTATAAAATCTTCGTACATCCGAACGTCTAATAGTCTGGATTTTCTGCCATCCGAGATCTTCTTTCACAAAGTGCTCATACATATAAAAATAATTACCTCTGGTTGTCTGCTTCAGACCTACCTTATCTTTCTTCCACAACTCATAGACATCATTCAATGTTATATTGCTCTCCCCAGCCCTGATTCCATCCCTTAAATCATGTTTAATCTGCTCTTCTTTTTCTCTCAATCCCTCCAGGGTTGCATCATAAATTGTATGACGCTTTCCATCTTTAGCTGTCCATCGGTACATATACAGCTTGTCGCTCTTACGGAATGTCTCCCCATCTTTTAACACCCTTCCTCTGTTGTCTTTTCTCTTCTGCATATTATCTCCTCCTGATCTTATAAAGAAAGAGAACCTTATGTCTAATCATGATCCGACTCAGTCCTCTTTCTCGCTCCGCTAATATTCTTTGATGGCACTAGATAGAATAAACTTTGTCTGTGTATTCATCTAATTTTCTGCGCTTAATCAAGCGCTTACTTCCATTCCAAAGAACAAAATCGCACCTGTCCTCATCCGTCATATTACGCAGCTTATTGATTCCAATACCAGAATAAGCGGCCGCTTCCTCCAATGTTAAATTGGATTTTTCCCAAAGTGGAACTTCTCGCATCATTTTATTTACCTCCATAGTCAAATTTTCTCTAAAGGAAAGACATTTTAAAAACTTTTTCCACACTATGAGTACCAACCAGAAACTCGTCTTCAGCCAAACACTCACCTACTGCTAATTTGTGAAGCATCTGTTGTGCTTTCTCTCGCTGGATACCTGGCATATCCTTTGCCACTTTCCTGATATCGATTTCAGATGGGCGGAAATAGAGTTTCGTTCCTGCCTGCTGCAGCAGGGCACGGCATCCGGTATCAAAGGTTGATAGTGTCTGTGTCGCCAATAGAAGCGAAAGCTTAAATTTTCGGCCTTCACGCAGAATCTGTGCCAACACAGAACCTTCCCTCAAATTCAGTGCCTGGAACTCATCACAGACAATCCAAACCGGTTCCTCTGTCTGCTGTCCGCAAATCCTATGCTGACGCCATAAAATTGACATGACCATCTCAGCAAGCAGCCTCTGGGAAGATGCATTGAATTCTGAAAAATCCAACACGGTAATCAAGCCGCTTTCCCACAGTTTTCCGTCTTTCATAAACTTTGCTTTTTTCAGCAAAATCCAGAACTTGTCGATGAGCGCCAGCCCTGCCTCCTCCTCACATACTGCCAAAGAAGCGTACAAACACTTCATATCATCGCTGTAACACGTTAGGTTTTCGATTGCTTTATAACAGGTTTCCGAAAGTATACGTCTCTGACTGCTTCCTAATCTGCCCACATTTGAAAACACATCAGTCACTGCTTCGCAAATATCATCAATCTCCTCTTCCCTTCCATCCGGGCGGATAATTGGGGAAAATAAAGGTAGAGGAATCCCATCGGTACGTGCATTAATAAATTTCACCTGGTCCTGTCCAGAGAGAGCGTCATGCGTTCCGTTGAAATTCAGTACCAAAACATGACCGCCCTGCAGCGCAATTCCTTCTTCGATTATTTTCAGCGATACTGTTTTGCCACTACCGGACTTTCCTGTAATAAGCAGATGCTGATTAAGTGCAGTCGGTGATATCCGAAGGTTTTGATTCACTCCAGAAATATGCCCCAGTGTCGGTGTTACCATCTCATTCCACCTCGCTCTCAGCATTTACTTCTATCATTTCTCTCCAGGTAAGGCCACCATCAAGGTCAAGCCATTCTCTGCGTAAGCGGATTTTTCTCGGTTCTAAAATCGCTCCGTATTCAGTTGTAACAGGGGCCTTTATTGTCAGGTACAACCGGTTCCTGCCTTCCCCTACCAGGATGCCTTTTTCAGCCAATAATCCTTTTACCTCTTTCATGCTGATTGACTGGCTAATTTCTGCGCAGAATTCATCAAACAATTTTGATGGCAGATAATAAAACTCGTCATCATAAAGAGGCCACGAATCTATGCTGCCTATTGCCTTAGCTGGTACATGATTCCGATTCAGAATCCCCGGCATTCGTGTACTCGCCTGATAAATAACACTATGTAAAATATCAAGCCATGCACTACCATCGGTAACAATCTGCCACTCCTTCACGATATCGCTCAGTGCATTTCGGCACTGAGTAATATTAATTCTTGTATCCGAAGAATGATAACCCTGGCTTTCCAAAAGCAGTTCCAGAAATTTTTCAGCGACGAAAAACATTTCAGCGCCGGGAATATCTTCAACAATTTTCTGGTAACCCTCACTCTGAAACGCCCTGCACATTTCCAACTTTACAGCCGCCCAATCAGCGCAGATATGCCGGATTATCATATGTGCAAAATCCACACCATTGCTGCTCGCACAGCGGGCTGTAAGCAGGGCAGGATATTTTGGTGTAATACATATCTGACCAGCAAAAAAATCCTTAGCATCTCCTGCAATCGCTCCGTTGAAAAAGACTACCGGTAATGCGGAAAACTGGCCTTCCAGGCTGTTTCCGGTCATACAAGCCGTCTGCAGCATTTGCAGATTAGGAATACTGTTCTGGCTTCTGACATATACCAGAGTTACCAACTCATACTCTGTTTCTGCAATGACTTTCCTCATCTCTTTTGCGGAAAGCGAGGTGGAAAGCGAACTTCCCCTGATAACTCCGCTGAGATCACACATGATAAATTCTGCGCTATTAACCGAATCGGTCACAAGTGCGACCGGGGCGGAAACCCAAACCCCCTGTGCTTTTAATACCGGATAAAGAAGAACCGAAATTTTTATAATTAAAACTTTTATGCCCTCCTGCTCCCCATACTTTGTGATTAATTCTTCTATATAATTATTGAAAACAGTTTTTATTTCCATGCCTGTATCTCCTTCCAGGTTATCTGATTGGGAAATGCGTAAGACCATACACCTTCACATTGATACCAACCGTGCTTTACAGGTATCAGCTCCATCATAGTCTCCCTCATTAAAGAAAGGACCAGATTCTTTTTGACTTCCAGCTCTTTTCTTGTTCCAAAACCAAAGGAAATTCCTGCTTTATCAAACTGCCGCCTGATAAACCTGTCCTCCAGTTGATTGCTTCGGAACAATAAATCGTATAACTGGTTCTCATCCCTCCCTGCCTGAATGATAAGAACGTCTGGCTCATGAGTAGTTCCCATACATCTCAGCTTTCTGGCCTGCCGGATTTTTATTGGAAGCCTCCCTCTGATTTCTGTCCTAAACTGTTCCTTATGAAGAACCACAGTCCCGTCGCTCCTAACCAGAGTAGTTATCGATTGTAATTCTCTCTGCGATGCCACATCCGCATGTATTTGTGCCTTAACTTTGCTCTCTTGGATTGCTATCGCCGAAAGTTCGGCTTTTTTCCATATTTCAATCTCCGCTGTTGCCTGTTGAAGACATAGTTTATTTTGTGCCTCCATTACAACTGGATTCGGCCATTGATTTTGTTGCCATGTATTTGGCTCCCCTCCATAATCATATGGCGTCTGCACTACCTGTAACTTGTTTGTTTCCATGTGTACTACCTCCTTGATCAATTATCATATTTTTCTGTAACCCCACCAAAATATTTTGATGGGCTACTTTTTCGCAACAAGGAGGCCAAAATCAGGAAATTTTCCTGCCTTTTTTATTTAATGTGGGGATTAAATAAAAAAGCAGATTAAAATTCCATGCTTCTTTCCCAACTAGGCATTGCCTTGTTGCTGAAAGAAGCATATCAGAATTTCAATCTACTTCCTTTACCACAAAAATATAAAGTTTTTACTCCGTCTTTATACCGTTATTTTGAAGAATTTCTTCTGCTTCGTGATTCTGCTCAAATCCAAACCAATCAATCTCTATTGTTTTATCAAAAGGATTGATAAGAACTTTGACTACCATATCCCTAAAATAATTTCCTTCTCCCAGTTCAACCGGCCATTGTTTCTTAATTTTTGCTTCCCGCTTTTCCGCATCCATTACTGATTTTGATATTTGCTTTGCTAATCGTTCTAAAACAGCGCCCGGCATTAATACAGCGATAAACCTTCTTATAGTAAACGGATTTCCAACAATCTGATATCCTTTTTTTCTTCTGGAAATAGCATTACTAAAATATTTTAACCCTTCCTTCATTTTTCTATCTTCAAAGAAAGCAATATATACCATCATATTCAAGTATTCATGCAAACACATCATATCTTCCAGACTATCACTTTGAAAAATTTTTATGAAGAGTATATCCATACTTGCTTCAATTTTTTTAACAAGAATCGTCTCCTCTTTTCTTCCAGCATAAACGTTAAATTTATAATTCACTCTCTCTATCCATGCAATTTGGTTCTTTCTGAACGCAGAAATTCCCCGAGGGAGTTCGGCGTTCAATGTTTTTAAATCCCCGCTTTCATGGCGATAAAAAGAGTTTTCAATTTTCATATTTTTATCTATTATAATAATTTCTTGTAAGCAGACGATAATAAGCAGAATTGGAATCCCATCCTCATCCAGTTTAAAAGCACTATTATCCTGAAGCATCTCTAAATAGAATTTAATTTTTGAAGCGGCAGCATCAAATTTTTTATACTCATTACTAGAAATTCTATCCTGACCAAATACAAATTGTGCTAATTTCTTTCTATTCGTTTTAATATAATCTGTTATTGCAATTCTTTCCTCATTTTCTTTCACCACTATGTATGCAAGCTTTTGGTATTTATCTGGGCAATAATCTATTCTATCATCTATATCCTGTATCTGTATAACATGAGCCGCTACGTCTACGATATCCACTTCCCTCCCGAGACACTCATGCTGTACCAACATAAGGTAAAAAGTTTCCAATACAGAATCTTTATATTTCACATACTGCTTATCTCCTATTTGAGACAATACGATTTGTACATATTCATAAATTCGATTTAATTCTTGAATATACTGGCCATTATCACTTGCATCCAGAATAAGCCGGACTTTCTCCATTCCTTTTTTCCATTGATTGGCTATCCTTACCACACTGTCATTCAGCGACATTAAATACCGTGGTTCTATTTCCTTAGCAATATTTCTCTTGATTTTTCCAACTAAATCACCATTCTTTGTAATATCCCCAACAATTCTATTATCTACATTCTCTAGCGTAGGATTTCCCAGAAATGGTGTCAGTTCCAGTTTATTTTCAACTTCAAAACAGTAGAGGAAATATAGCAGTTTCACGCTTGCACCAGAAACTACAAACTGCTCAATATTAAATCCCTGTTTTTTAAGACGATAAATTAAGCCCAAGCGTTCCGTTCCATCCTTTGATACTTCTTTTCGATAAAAATAGCGATATATATCCGTCTCTGTCCGAACCATTTCTGGATACTTATCTGCTAATTCTTTAAACCATACATTGTCTTTCAATTCACTTTTCAAAAAAACATGTTTGATTCCTAAAGCATATATCCCATATATTTTCGTCATCCGTTCCTGTCCGACAATATTTTTCTCTATCCACCATGCTTTCGTCATCGTCACACCGCCATCCATAACCAGCTCTTGCTCCAACTCTTTAAACGCTGGCTTTTGGTAGTAGTCATCCTTCGATATATCAATTTCCTTTTCCCTTAGTTCTTCCAGGATCGCACTTTTAAAAGTATTATCCATCGTAATTATTTTTGAATCGCCTCCCCTCACGGTATATCCCTCCCTTATAAAATTTTGTTTAAAAAACCGCTCTGACTTTAAACCTCTTACCTTTTCCCCCACCCATTAAAGGTGGGGGAAATCTACTTCTGAATATAAAAGATACTACCACAATACATAAGTCATCTTATCCATCATGATACCATATTCCTATCGCTCTCACCAGTCCACCTTTATGAACAATTTCCTCGGCTTTCACATTTATCAAATACATACAGCAGCTTCGCCAATAGTACAATCTCCATTATATTCTACTACACAACGATAATCATTTTTTCACTTAATGAATACCGATAAATCCTGTTAGAAAGTACATCCTCCTCCGGCACCTCCTCCCGGTTGATATGCTTCACCATCTCTTCCAAATCCTCATAAACCATATCACCTCGATCCGCAGCTAACAAAACCTCATGGACGCTCGAAGGTAAAATAATAATATCTGAGTTGTGCTTCTGAGCAAATTCTGCCAGGCAATCCTCATACAAAATACATCCTGCGCCATTAACCCCTTGCTGATTGGTAAAAACATAAAGTGGTGACTTATCCGGCATATCCTCCAATAATTCACCAAGAATATCGGGCTCGACAATCTCTTCAAACTGTGCCGCCAGCATCTCAAGCATAACCTCTTTCATCGATTTAATCCTAGCCGGAAGCAGCCTGGGCGTGTTTATTTTTGCCAGACGGTACACTTCCTCCTCTGTAATATTCCAGACTCTAAGATGATTGTTATGTATGAGCGCTGTCATCTGCCCGATCTCACTCGTATCCAAGAGCAGATAAAATACAATTGCCATATCCAGAAAGCGGACATGTGGAATGTCACCAAGCAGTTCCATGTTTGTCTCTGCCTTAATCAGCTTAAATACCACTTTACTCTTGATATTTTCAAAGTTGGATAATGCATCTGCCGTATGCACAGGCAATCCTATATGAGATTTATAAATTGATACGATATCAGCAACAATTTCTGTCAGCGTCATATTACTTCCTAACTGCTCATAATAGGCATTCAAATATACTACTGGAGCAAGACTCCCAATCTTTAAATTGATGCTTAACCCATCCAGCATTACGCCGTTATTTTTTGGCACTTTCCGTATTCCTACCTCATACTCATCCCCTATCTTCTCCTGAACCAACTGTTTTACTTCTGCTAAAAATCTTCCGTATTCCATTTCTCTTTTCTCCTTTTTCATTCCGCCTTTTCTATACTTCTTGATCATCTTTCTGTAAAATTAAATTTTTAATCTCTTTCAGCGCTGCAACTTCCTGATCCAGTACCTGGGCCAAAAGTTCTACAGATTTCGCAGACATTTCTGCCTCCGCATCTGCGTACAGTATCCCTTCTTTTACCAAATATGCGGTTACTGCCGTATTTTCCAATTGTAACAACAATAGATTTAGCTTATCTATAATTTAGAAGTTCCTCTCTCTCTTCCATCTGTTTTCCTCTGCCCTTTCCTTATTTGCTATACTTTCAGCAGCCATCGGGCAATTCTGATTCCATCCTTCACTCCGCTTAAATATAAATCTCTGCTTTCCTCGGAATTTTCCTCAATCATCTGGTCCAACATCTCCTCAAACTGATTCTGCATATCAGCATTCAGTTTCTCTGTAAAGGATTCAATCGTATCAGCAAGCTTCCGTCCCCGTTCCCGTATCTCTTCCGACCGTTCAGAAAGCAGTATGGATATCCGCTCGTCTATCAGTTCACTTAATAAATTTCTCTGACTCATTTTTCATCACTCCTATGCGACGGGTAGGGGCGCATGGCACATTCAGGCGGATACCCCGTCCTTATTCTGCTCCACCGGTTCCTCTATATCATCAATATCCTGACACTGTTCCCACAGCTGCTCCAGGCTCTTTCCTTTCTTCCATGTGTGTGCCAGCTTGATTTCCGCCTGAATAAACGGCTGTATCTGCTCCGGATACCGTTTCATATTCTCTATGGCGTGGCGGTCGCTCATAAACATACAGGCCATACAGGAACATCTCCCAAGATACTCATAGCAGAAATGAGGCTCCAGATGCAGAAGCTTTCCCTGTTCGAACATCTTTCCTTTCTCAAAATCCAGACATGGCCTGTACCAGTGGCAGGTAAAGTCTCCTTTCCTCTTTGTCCACAGCGTCGTGCTGTGATACTCGATTTCCGGAAGCATTGCCCGGCTTTTGCTTTCATCTCTGCGCTCTCCGGATAGAAACAGACACTTATTTCCGAGGATATCCCGGTGAGACCGTATCCATTTATCTGTAATTCCTGTTTTAAGATAAGCAGTGCACCATCTGTTTTTCATATCCGGCCACTTAAAAC